>Ga0306920_100009424_pt1 | contig 13030 bp, 11 predicted proteins | sample flu12Cox44000170_FD_204666 | JGI IMG/M metagenome (GOLD analysis project Ga0306920, IMG submission 204666) | Lab enrichment of tropical soil microbial communities from Luquillo Experimental Forest, Puerto Rico - flux4day.12C.oxic.44.000.170 (v2)... | ecosystem: Environmental > Terrestrial >...
CTTATTTCGATCCCTTCTTCGCGGCTTCTTCCGCGGCCTTCTCTGCGGCGCGCGCTCCCGCGAGGATGCTCGCCATGGCGTAATTCCCCTCGTGGCAAGCGTATTCGTAGATGGGGTCCGCGCTCTTGCGCATCGGAACCGCGGCCGTCCACGGTCTCGTCCACACTGTCGGATCTTCGACAGTGAACTCGTAGAGGAGCGTGTCGGCGCCGGTGCGGGTGAAGCGCTCGACCAGGTGCGTGTTGGCGCTGGAGTTCGGCAGGCTGGTTTCGCGCTTGAAATTCGTCGTGTCGACGACCAGCGTGTTTCCCTCCCAGTGGCCGCGCGAGTCTCCCTTCCACTGGCGAAGGTGCCCGTGGGGACGCCCGTCCAGGGGAATGATGCGTGCGTCGTGGACCATCTCGTTGAGAATCACGACGTATTGGGGTGTCTGAAACAGCTGAACATTATTGTTGTAGGCGCCCGGAGTCATCGGCGGCCCGGCATTCAGCCCGACAATGCAACGCTCCTGCAGAGGCCGGTCTTCCCACGAATCGGCATGAGGACGTCCAAGCTGGGTCTCGCGCTGCTCGGCCGCGCGGAGGTCCGCTCTCTTCTTGCCCTCCGGCGTCATGGCGGGAAGTCGGCCATTGGGCGGATCCACGATCAACGACGTGCGCTTCGTCCCCACAATCTTGTTGCCGCGGTCGTACCAAAACTCATTGTAGGGGACGACGCCGCCCGGTGGGTACATCAAACCGCCCACCTCCGGATCGATCTTATCGCGATCCTGGCGCAGATTTTCTTGCTTTTCGAAGTTCGCCGCTTCCTCGTCGGTAAAGAACTCCTTGGTACCCAGCGCAACGGGTCGCTCCAGCGGGGTGATGGTCCGAAAATCCCACACGCCCTGCAAATCCGGCTGGCCGTCCGCCGTTCGCGGAGGAGTCCAGGTCTGCGCCGCGACCGGCAGCGGCGCCAGCAGCGCAACGGCGATCATGACCGCCGGACCATCCGTTGAAGTGAAATATCGACGGTTCATTCGAGACCTCCTTTTCACTTGCCTTTCACTTGCTTGGTTGCTTGCGAAGATGCCCATACATGAGCTCTTCCACGAACTCCACGCACTTGAATTCTTGCAGTTGAGCGTTCTGCTCCAAGCGGCGATAGAGGGGCATGCTCATCTTCCAGGGCCGCGAAAACACTTTCGGGTCCTCGATCGTGGCCTCGTAGGTAAGAGCGTCGGGGCTGCGGGGCGTGTAGCGCTCGACCACGTGCAAGGCATCGCTGTGGAAATTCCCGGCCCTGTCGAACCAGGTCTGGTCGTTCAAGCCCGTCACGTCGACGACCAGAGTATCCCCCTCCCAGTGGCCGACTGAGTGCCCCATCCAGCTATCGACAGGGTTTGGCGGCGCCTTATCCATGTGAATCGTGCGGGTGGCGCCCGCGTACTCGTAGGCCATCAGGACGTAGTTCGGAGTCTGAACGATTTGAAACGGATAGGGCATATAGGTGGCCCGTGGCACGCCGGGCAAATAACACTTGATTTCGGGGTCGGCGGTCAGGCGGTTTTCAAAGTTCTCTTTCTTCTTCGCTGCGGCTGCCGGCAGATAGGGGATGTCATCACCCTCGACGACGCCCAACCCGGCAGGAACCGCACCGACCGCGCCGAGGGTGACCACCTGTCCCGCTCGGGCCGCATGTTCCTGGAGGTCCCAGTTCGCCGTGTTGAGAACCTGCCAGATGCCGTTGAGGTTCGGCTTGCCGTCTGCCGTACGTGCTGGCTCGGCCCCGATCGCGGTCGCCGCCACGCCGAGCTGGAGGAGGGCGGTCATCATCAAGGCTGCGATAGCTCTCGCAAATCTCGCCGCCGCGATTTGCCTTGTCATCTTGCGATCTCCTTCAACGGACCGGCCACGTCAGGATAGCGGTCATCGAACCCGTTCGAAAACAAGCCGCCGGCGCTCCGCGATCGGGGCGCCGTTTCGAGACCCTGACCGCGATCCAGCAGCCCATCCGGCCGGCAACCTCCACGCATGGAGGGACAATCGTTCCCGTCCGGATGGGCGAGACGCTCAGAACTTGATCATGGTGCTGCGCGTCATCGTGACATTGTTGGTGACCCCAACGGGTCCGCCCTTGGCCAGATGGAACGCCGCGTATTGTTCGTGATAGACGTCCTCGGCCGCCGAGCAGTCGACCGGAACGATGACCTTGTAGCCGCGCTGCGCCGCGCCCGAAGCCGTGCCGACGGTCGCGCCCTGGAACGAGTTGCCGCAGACGATCACGGTCTTGATGCCGGCTTGCTTGAGAGTGGGCTCCAAAGTGGACCCCATGAATTTGTCGGGCCCGCCCTGGCGATACCATTCGCCGGCGCGCGGCTTGATCGCGGAGTCCATGATGTCGTCTGGCGTCGCCTTGCCGTTCGAGCCGACCAGGCTGTACCAGACGACCATGTTGTGCGCGCGCGCTTCATCGTGCAGCCGCTTCATGTTCGGGACCGCAGCGATGCAGCGAGGGCGCGCGGTGCAGCCGCCTTTCATGATATCCAGAAACAGGAGCGCCGTGGTCGAAGGATCGATCGTGACCTCTTTCAGTTCCGGCGGTGGCGGCGCAACGGCCTTGCTCCAATCGGAAACGACGTCGGCGACCGACGGCGATCCGAGCAATGCGACCAGCAGCGCACCGCCGGCGGCGGCGAAGTGTGACGGTGTCATGTTGTTGTCCTCCCTTTATTTTGGCGGGCCGTGGAAAGCGACCTCGCGTAAAGATGGAGCAGTCGAACCAGGTCGATATTTGGCGAACCCTGAGGTGTTGTTTTTTCCGTTCTCGCTGACCGTTGCTCCAGCTAGAAGCAAAGGTTCGTCACGACGTTTCCGCGTTTATCTTTGATCACGAAGGGACACTGCGCGCGCTTGAGAGCGGCCTTGGCATCTTCATTCCCGAGCGCCGCGGCTTTCTCGTAATAGGCTTTGGCGATGCTCGAATCCTGCGGTCCGCCTCGCCCGCTTTGCGCAAACTCGCCCATGCGCTCCAATGCTCCGGGATGGCTTTGCGCAGCCGCCCTTTCAAACAGCGCACGCGCTGCAACGTCGTCCTTGGGGCCGCCGACGCCATCGGCAGTCATCAATCCGAGCTGATATTGCGCTTCCGCGGAATTCGCCTCCGCGGCCCTCGCCAGCAGCGCTCTGGTTCTGGCGGGATCAGATGGCGCACCGCCACCCTCGGGCAGCGCCGTGAGATTGAGGGCGCCGCGGGGGTTGCCCGCTTCCGCCGCGCGCTCGAACAGCTTGCGCGCCTGGGTCTGGTCCTTGGGAACGCCTGACCCGGTCGCCAACAGCGCGCCGAGTTCCACCATGGCCGCCGTGCTCCCCCGGTCGGCTGCCCTGCGATAGGCGCTTATGGCTTCCGGCAATTGCTGATTGGCGGCAAAGGCGCGACCGAGTTCGTAAAGCGCCCGCCGTGATGCAGCCGATGCGGTCCTGCAAAATTTGATCGCCGTCGCCACATCGGATCGGGCGATCTCGCGCGTGCCGACGACGTCCGTCGGCTTGTCCGGATCGGTGGGGTCGGCGGCGAGCCGGTCGCAAAGCACGAGATCGGCCGATTGAGCATGGGCTGGAAGACAATGAAGAGAGGCGCAGGCGAGCGCCGACAGGCCGATGCCCAGGGTGCAAGCGATCGAAACTGCGCCAGATCGATTTATCATGATCCAGTCGGCTTCTCGCTGAATGTTTCTCGCGACCCAGCAACCTTATAGCTTCGGACCTGGGCCAGCAAGCTGGGCCTTACGTCGTGTCTCAGGTCGGGCCCGTCAGGGCTTGTTCGAGGTCTCCGATCAGATCGGCTGGGTCCTCTATTCCTACCGACAGCCGCAGCAGGTCGGGCGGTGCGGGCGAGCCCGCACCTTCGATAGAGGCGCGGTGCTCGATGAGGCTTTCGACGCCTCCGAGTGAAGTCGCTCGCTTCCACACCGTCACCCGTGCAGCCGCCGCGACCGCGGCGCTCTCCCCGCCGGCGACGCGAATGCTGAGCATCCCGCCGAAGCCGCCGCGCATCTGGCGCGCCGCGATGGCGTGACCGGGATGATCGGGCAAGCCGGGATAGAGCGACGCCACGATGCGGCGATGACCGGCAAAATGTTCGGCGATCGCCTGTGCCGTGCGGCAGCTGCGTTCCACGCGCAAATACAGCGTGCGCATGCCGCGCAGCAGCAGCCAGGCCTCGAAGGAGCCGAGGATGGCACCATTGCCGGTGCGGATGGCCGCGATCCGCTCCCAGAATTCATCATGGCACGCGGCCACCAGCGCGCCCGCCACAACGTCGCTGTGGCCGTTCAAGTATTTCGTGGCCGAATGCATGACGATGTCGGCACCAAGCTCGATCGGCCGCGTCAGGACCGGCGTCGCGACCGTGCTGTCGATGGCAAGGCGCGCACCGGCGCCGTGGGCAACCTCGGCGGCGGCGGCAATGTCGGTGATCGCCCACGTCGGATTCGCAGGGCTCTCGATCCAAATCAGCTTCGTTCGGCCGGGCTGCACCGCTGCTGCGAGGGCGTTCGTCGCGCTGGCGTCGACAAAATCGACGACGAGCCCCCGTTCCAGCGCGGAACTCTTCAGCCAGTTCCGCAGTCCCCAATACATGACCTGGGGTGCGACGACGTGGTCGCCGGGTCGCAGCGCCAGAAAGACGGCGGTCGCAGCCGCCATCCCGGATGCGAAGGTGAGGCAGGCTGCCCCGCCCTCGAGCATGGTCAGCAATGCTTCCGGCTGGACCAGTGTGGGGTTGGTCGACCGAGCGTAGGAATAGCCGGTCCGATACTGGTTGTCGGGATCGCGGATGAAAGTGGTGGACGGATGCACCGGGGGAATGAGCGCCTTGGTCGACTCGTCGACCCATCCGAGCGCCTGGGCGGCCATTGTCGCTGGGTGGCGAGACTCCACGATCTGCTCCTCTTCTATTCATCAGGGATTGTCTAGCTATCATATCAGCAGGCGTGAGCGGGGTTGAGCGCGATCCGGACTTGCAACAATATGTTCCGGCAGGCCGGCTCGGAGGAGGAGTTTCAGCCATATCGGTCTGAGACAGCGGTGGGACACAGGAGATCGACGATGAAAACTCTGGTTACCCGGCGCCAGGCTCTGGCAGCTGCTTCTGCGCTTGCGGTGGCACCATTTACTGCTGACGCTGCCCAACGCGAGAAAGTCGGGATGCAGCTGATCCTCGCGGCCGATGTCTCAGGGAGCGTGAACGAGACGCGCTACAGGACCCAGCAAGACGGGTATCTGGAAGCGCTGGGAGACCCGCGCGTGCAAGATGTCATAGCTGGGCTCGACCCGCCGGTCCTTGCCATCACCTTCATCGCGTGGGCTCGCGACCAGGAAGTGATGGTGCCCTGGACCCGGGTTCACAATGCCGCAACGATGGACGGGTTCCGCAACCGATTGAGAGGCGAACAACGTGCGCGCGTCGGCGTCAACACCTTGATCAGGAGAGCACTCCTCTTCTGCGACGCACAGTTCGACCAGGAGTTCAGCGGCGGCAGGAAGGTCATCGATGTTTCCGGGGACGGGGACGATAACCAAGGCATCGTCGGTCTTCGCCAAGTTCGCGACGAACTGGTGGGCAAAGGCGTGGTCATCAACGGCCTGCCGATCATCGTGAAGCCACCCGAATATATTTTTCCGCCACAACCTCCCGAAGGCCTCGAAGTATACTATCGCAGGCACGTGGTCGGCGGCGAAGGCCACGTCGTCATCGAATCGATCGGCTTCGACAACTTCAAGCAGGCGATCCTGCAGAAGCTGCTGCTCGAAATTGGTTGACAGGCTCAAACCCGGCCGATCCCAGCCAAGTCTGCGTGTGCTCGCCTCGAGGCGAAAGCAATCGAGGCGGCCGGTTTCGTGCGACCCCGGGCCATGCTAAATGGGACCCCAACAACAAAACCGAGGAGGAAACGATGGCAAGCGCGCGTCCAGCAAGCGCATCCGCGGACCGCTTACCGATCCGGCGCGCGAGCGCGGTGGCGGGCTTTGCCTGCGTGCTGCTGGCCGGCGCCTCCGCCACGCATGCCGCGGACATTACCTATGAGCGGCTCGCCAATCCGGAGCCGCAGAATTGGCTCATGCACCATCACGACTTCGGCGGGCAACGTTTCTCCCCGCTCGGCACCATCGACAGGTCCAACATCAAGAATTTGAAGCTCCTGTTCGCAGTGGCGCTCGGCGGCAGCTCGAAGGACGACAGTCTCGAAGCCACGCCTCTGGTCGAAGATGGTTTCATGTACGTGGTCGACAGTTCGGGCATCGTCTCGAAGATCGACGTGCGGTCCGGCATGTCGGGCCCGATCATGTGGCAGATGAACCCGAAGCAGGAGAAGCCGGACCGCAATCGCGGCGTCGCGCTGTGGAACAACCTCGTCATCTCGGTCACCGGCTACGGCGGCCGCGCCGTCGCCACCGACAAGGAAACCGGCAGGATCGTTTGGGACAAGTTCCTGCTCGACCAGAGCGAGGTCGGGCTCACCGAGCTGACCGCGGCGCCGCTCGCCCTCAAGGACGCAATCCTGGTCGCGAGTTCGGGCGGCGACCACGGCGTGCGCAGCTGGCTCGCTTCGCTCGACCCCAAGACCGGCAACGTGCTGTGGAAGACCTATTCGGTCCCGGCCCCCGGAGAGCCCGGCAGCGAGACCTGGAAGGACAAGAACAACGCCTGGCAGACCGGCGGCGGCGCGTTCTACGGCACCGGCGCCTACGATCCCTCAACCAACCTGACCTATTGGGGATCCGGCAACCCGGTTCCGGCCTACGATGCGAGCTATCGCCCGGGCGACAATCTCTACACGAACAGCGCGCTCGCGCTCGACGCCGCCAGCGGCAAGATCAAGTGGTTTCACCAGTACACGCCCAACGATAACCGCGATTACGACGAGACCGGAAGCCATATCCTCATCGACACCAAGGTCGGCGGCGAGGACCGCAGGATTCTCGTCCATCCCGCCCGCAACGGGTTCGAATACGCTTTCGACCGCATCAGCGGGCAGTTCCTCAAGGCGGTCCAGACCGTGCGGCAAGTGACCTGGACCAAGGGCATCGACCCCAAGACCGGCAAGCCGCTGGACTATGATCCGAGCCGGGATATCCAGATCTATGCCGAGCCCGCCAATGCGATTGCCGACAAGGCGGTGCGCCAGGTCTGCCCCTATGTCGCGGGTGGCACCAATTTCTGGCCTTCGTCCTACAGCCGCCGGACCGGCCTGCTCTACGTGCCCACCCACGAGGGCTGCAGCCGGATCACGACCGATACCAGCGCTCATGTGATCGGCCGGATCACCGGCGGCGCCGGCGGTGAGGCCGGCCGCATCACCGGCGGGCTCATCGCCATCGACCCCGGTTCCGGCGAGGTGAAGAGACGCCTCGACATGCCCTATCCGAATTCGGCCGGCGTGCTGTCGACGGCGGGTAGTATCGTCGTCACGGCGATGATCGACGGCACCATCCTCGCCTATGACGACCGGACCTTCGACGAGCTGTGGCGCATCAATGTCGGCTCGGGCTTTAACGCCGCGCCGATGACCTATGCGGTGAACGGCAAGCAATACATCGCAATCGCGTCCGGCCTGTGCTGCGATGGTCGGGGCGCTCCGCTGCCGCGCAACAGCCGTGGCCGGGTTGCCCGTACCCCGGAACTGCGCCTGCAGGGCAATGCGCCCGTCGTATGGGTGTTCGGATTGTAAGGACGCCCGGCGGACGGCGTCTGGGAGAAACGCCATGGACCTCATCTCCGATCGCGGCCGGCGGGTGTCGGTCGAGGAGCTCAACACCAGCCGGCTGCTCGCCCATGCGCGGCGGCAGGCGGAGCAGCGCAAGCTGGACGGTGTCCTGGTCGTCGATGTCGATAGCCACCATTACGAGAACGAGTGCTACGACGAATTTCTCCCCTTCATCGAGAACGAGGTTCTGCGGCAGCTCGTGCTCGCCGGCCGCGCCAAGGGTCGCCAGACCCTGATGCCGACCCAGGTCAGCTTCCAGGACATGGGCGGCCGCATCACGCGCTACCCGATGCGCGCGTCCGAGAAGACCGGCGCCGACAAGCTGCGCGACGTCGAGCTCGGCCATCGTTGGATGGATGCGATGAGCGTCGATTACGCGTGCCTGTTTCCGACCATGCTGCTCGCGATCGGCCTGCACCCCTCGACCGAGATGGAGATCGAGCTGTGCTGGGCTTATAACCGCTGGCTCACCGAGAAGGCGTTGCCGGCTTCGGACGGACGCTTCTACTCGATGCTGTGCATGCCGTTCTCGGAGCCCGACGAGGCCTTGCGCCACGTCGAAACCTTCGGGGACCGCAAGCACGTCACCGGATTCATGATCACGTCGGTGCGAAGCCTGCCGGTGCACCACAACGCCTACATGAAGGTCTACCGCGCCATGGAGGAACGCGGCCTCGCGCTGTGCTTCCACTCCGCCATCAACATCGGCGAGCCGGTGTTCAAGAGCCTCAACCGCTTCGCCTCCGTGCATGCGCTGGGCTTTCCATTCTACAATATGCTTCACCTGACCAACTGGGTCACCAATGGGCTCGGCGAGCGATTCCCGAAGCTGCCGGTGATCTGGATCGAGGGCGGGCTCGCCTGGATCGCATTCCTGATGCAGCGGCTCGATCACGAATACATGCTGCGCACCTCGGAATATCCGCTGTTGAAGACAAAGCCGAGCGACTACATGCGGCGCATGTACTATGCGTCGCAACCGATGGAGCGCGTCGACGAGGTGGCGCTGGAATGCACCTTCCGCATGATCAATGCGGAAACCCAACTGCTGTACGCATCGGACTATCCGCACTGGGACTTCGACCTGCCGAGCACGGTCTGGGACCTGCCGTTCCTGTCCGAGAAGGCGAAGCACAATATCCTCGGCGGCACCGCGGCGCGCCTGTTCAAGCTGCCCCCGCGCAACGAGCAGCAGCGCCGCAACCTCGAGAAGTTCGGCAACCTCGTGGCCTGACGCCGTGTCGCGACCCGATGGCAGCAGTCCGTGCATGCCGATCGACCGGCGCGACGCGACCGTGCGGCTCGCGACCGCGCTGGCTCTCGCTGCCACAACCGGCTCGGTGCGGGCGCAGGACGCGGTTGAGGCGTTTTACAAGGGCCGCCAGATCAATCTGATCGTCGGTTACGGGCCGGGCGGTGGCTACGACCTCACCGCGCGGCTGCTGGCGCGGCACCTCGGGCGCTTCATGCCGGGCAATCCGTCGATCGCGGTGCAGAACCTGGCAGGGGCCGGCAGCCTGCGGGCGGCGAACTTCCTCTATGGCGCTGCGCCCAAGGACGGCGCCACGTTCGGCGTGTTCGGCAGCGACATCGCGATGGTCGGGTTGCTCGGCACCAATTCCGCCGTGCAGTTCGACGCGCGCAAGTTCACCTGGCTCGGCTCGTCGTCGAGCTTTCGCGACGACGCCTATGTGCTGATCGTGCGCGCCGACGCAAAGTCGCCCTCGCTCGCGGCGGTGCGGCGCCCGGGCGGAGCGCCCATCGTGCTCGGCGGCACCGGGGAGGGCGCGCGCGACGCCGACGTGCCGAAAATCCTGCGCGATGCGCTCGGCCTCAACATCAAGCAAGTGCTCGGCTATCCGGACTCGCCGTCGCTCTTCCTCGCGGTCGAGCGCGGCGAACTCGACGGCCGTACCTTCGATTTCTCCTCCGTCAAGGCGATGCGGCCCCAGTGGCTCGCACCCAACAGCGGCTTCAATATCCTGCTGCAGTTCGCCCGCGTGACGCGACACCCCGATCTGCCCGACGTTCCGACCGCGCGCGAGCTTGCGATCGACGCCGATGCGCTCGCCCTGATCGAGTTTGCGGAAACGCCCTTGCTCACCATGGCGCGTCCGTTCGCGGCGCCGCCCGGCGTCCCGGACGAGCGCGCCAAGGCGCTGCAGGCCGCGTTTCTCGCCACCCACCGCGACGCGCGCTTCCTGGAGGAGGCCGGCAAGCTCGGCCTCGATATCAGCCCGGTCGGTGCCCAAGAGGTCGTCCAGGGCGTCGAGCGGTTGGCGCAGGCACCGCCATCCGTTCTCGCCTATATGAAACGCCTGCTCGCGCCGCACTGACGGACCGTTGGACGCATCGCAGGACAGGCCCATTACGCGACCGTTCGCCAGCAGCTCGATCCGGGCTGAGCGAGTTTCGGCGGGTTGGCCAACGGTTGGGCTGGGATGTAGCATCCGGCCAGCTGCGGACAAGAAGCGTTGCGTTGCCGCAATGGGGCCAACTCCGGTCGTGGTCGAATGACGGCCGGCCACTGCGGCTTCGGATACCGGATGTCCTCGCGGGGTAACTTGCAGTAATGGTGTCATCAGCCAGGCAATTGGTGCTCTGCCGGAGGCGATTGGCGCTAAATCACCAAAGGGAGTTGGGAAATGCACAGGCAGCGGGATTTCCTTTTATTGGCGACGTTGGCGGCAGCGGCGACGACGCCTGCCTTGGGGCAAAATGTAGATCCGGCCGCACGGGCAGCGAGCACTGCTCCGCAAAGCACTGCCTCTGTCCCGGATCTCTCCCGCTTGTGGGCCAATACGCTCGGCCCCGGCTTGCCGCAGCCGGCATCGGGACCCGGCCCCGTGCGGAACAAGGCGCGGCAGAGGCAAGCGGTTGATATCTACGGTAAGGACATCAACCCGGCGAACGCCCCCATAGTGGCAATGGTCGGCCGCCGCGTCGGCGATTATACCGCTCCCATTCTGCAGCCCTGGGCGGCGCAAGTGGTGAAGGAGCATGGGGAAAAGGAGTTAAACGACGGCCCGGCTCTCAATCCGATCAATCAGTGCAGGCCCAGCGGGGTGCCCTTCGCCTTTTACAATCTCGGCATGGCGATGCTCCAGAAGCCGAACAGCATCACAATGCTATATGTCTTCAATCACGAAGTGCGCCAGGTGCGCCTGAACCAGACACATCCCGCGCAACTGACGCCGTCCTGGTTTGGAGATTCAGTCGGCCATTACGAGGGCGATACGCTGGTAATCGATACCGTCGGCATCAAGACGGGCCCCTACACCATGGTCGATCAGTTCGGCACTCCGCACACGGACAAGCTGCACGTGGTTGAACGCTATCGGCTCATCGACTACGAAGCTGCGAACCGGATATTGGAGCGAGGGGCGAAAGAGAATGCGACCACCTTCAGAAATGACTCCGGAGTGACCCCCGATCTGAACGCCAGGGGCAATAACCTGCAGCTCGATATCACGGTCGAGGACGCAGGCGCCTTCACGACGCCATGGTCGGCGACCGTCATCTACCGGCCCGGTATTAACGGATGGAAGTCGAGCGAATTTCCGGAAGCTGTTTGCGCCGAAAATCCGCATGAATTATCCCGGCAGGCGGCCGTGCCGACTGCGGACAAGCCGGATTTCTAAGGCGCAATCGCTTATTGCGCCGTTTCGAAGCCGAGCTTCCATCGATGCGTGTTGGCCGGCACGTACCATGTAGGCGCAATAAAGCGATTGCGCTTGCAAACGTCGCCTGTGCTCACTTCGTCTGGCGGTTGGAAATTTTGACGTTCTGCGTGTCGATGGTAACTTTGAACCGGGATAGAAAACTCATCCCCAGAAGACCGTCGACACCGTCACCAAAAGTGGCCCTGTCATCGTCCTGGATGACAATCGGTACGTCCTTGGCTTGCAACGAGCGGAGTTGGATCGTTGCGGCTCGTCCCAACTTCCCGTCGCTCATGCCATTCGCAGTATGCAGTCGCACGGCGCTCCCCTCATCGACGACGACCGAGGCTTTCTTGGCAAAAGCCCTTTTGAGAGCGACAAGCGTTGCGCCAGTGTCGAGTATAAAAATACCCCGTTTGCCATTGATCGCGACCTGTAATGTGATCGGCCTGCCCTGCCGAGCGACCGGAAAAGCCTCTTCGTTTCCTGTCGCGAGTGAGCAATTTCCTTTCTTCATATAATCTTCGATAATGACGCGCACCTGACTCGTATCATTCCGCGCAGGATTCAGAGATATCCAAGATTGGAGGGGCACCACCGCGTCACAGAAACGATCCAATTTCTCATAGCTACGGGCAATGCCCAGATAACTCACACTCGCGATTCGATCCTTATTTCCAAACAGTTCTATGGCAGTCACGTAGTCGTCAATTGCCCTCTGATATGAACCGGCCCGTTGGTGCGCTACAGCGCGCAAAAAGAACCCGTTGTCGCTATAAGGCTCGAGTTTGATCAAGTCTGTCGCCACACTTACTGCGCGCGGGTAGTCGGAAAGCTTCAGGAGAATATTCACCGCAGCGCGCAACGAGGCCGGCTGGCTACTACACGTCTGGGAAAATCTTATGTGTGCATTTGCCGCCTCACGCCGGTAGCCCGCATCGTCCAAGGCCTTGCCGAGATCAGCGATCGCCCGTTGGTCGCACGGTTCGCGGTTAAGCTCTCCGAGATGCCTCTTGACTGGATCACGTCCGGCGACGCTCATCGGAACGCTGATCTGCAATCTTTCCATTGCGGCAACGACATCGTCAACATCAGCACCCTTCGCCGTTTGCGATGTCGCGAGCGAAGCCGCGGTGCTGCACAGCATAAGGGACACCAAATAGGCCGGACCACAGGTGCTCCATGCGCGAATCTTGCGCGCTTGAGCCTCTTGATCGTCCGCGGCTACTCCTGTGAGCACGCCGATGCGCCGCATTCGTTCGTGCCGCTGCGCCCGCGCCGCCGCTGCACCGCCGAAAACGGTCAAGAAACTGCGCCGCCGCATGGGCTGCCCCCCGCTAGGCCAAACACCACACACTCTACCACATCGCTCTGCGGAGGCGTCACCGAAAAAAGGTTCCCCAATGTCTTGCAAGGGGGTCAAAACCGACCGGCCTGTTCCGCGCTCGCACGTCTCCTTCCGCCACGTGCAGAGATTGGTCCGCGAGAGGTATCCATTGGGCAATCCATTCCATTCTGCTTAGATTGCAGCATCGTTCGCCGCAATCCACGCAGTGCAATCCATGTTGGTGCAATCCATTGGCCTCCCCCGCTGCAAGAAATATCGTAGGAATTTCGCCCA
>Ga0306920_100009426_pt1 | contig 13029 bp, 15 predicted proteins | sample flu12Cox44000170_FD_204666 | JGI IMG/M metagenome (GOLD analysis project Ga0306920, IMG submission 204666) | Lab enrichment of tropical soil microbial communities from Luquillo Experimental Forest, Puerto Rico - flux4day.12C.oxic.44.000.170 (v2)... | ecosystem: Environmental > Terrestrial >...
CGCGACGCTCGTGTTGCTGCCAGGGCTCGACGGGACGGATGTGTTCCTGCGGCCGCTGGTGGCCGCGCTCTCGCCCGTGATCCAGCCGGTGGTCGTGACCTACCCGGTCTCCGGCGCGGAGGAATACGGCGACGCGCTGGGAGTCGTGCGACGGGCGACGGTGGGGCTCTCGGGATTCTACGTTCTGGGGCTGTCGTACTCTGGGCCGCTGGCGGTCATGCTCGCGGCGGAGGAGCCAGAGAGAGTCAAGGGTGTGGTGCTGGTGGCGACATTCGTTCGCCTCCCGCGCCCGATGCTCAGATTCTTCCGCTTTGCCTGCACCGGAACGACGTTGTGGATGTGGCGAATCGCGAGACGAATCCCGATCTGGCTGGTGCGATCCAGGCGTGATCCACTGCGACTCGCGAAGGCGGAGACGCTGCGAACAGTGCCCGCGCGATGCTTCGCGGGTCGCACGCGCGCGGTGATCGACGTCGATGTGAGCGCGACGCTGCGACGATGCCGGCAGCCGATTCTGTGCATCTCGTTCGAGCGGGACATGGTCGTGCCGCGCAAGAACGTCGAGGCGATCCTGCGAGAAGCGCCCTCCACGACACACGCCACGGTGGCCGGAGGACACTTCACCGGATGCGCGAACTCGGGCGCCCTGGCGGCCGAGGTGGAGGCATTCGTGGCCAGAGCTGAAGCCCCGAGGCCTGGGGCACCCAGCTAGTGGCCATACACGTCGTCCTCGTGCATCCCGAGATCCACTGGAACACCGGCAACGCCGGGCGCACGTGCCTCGCGGCCGAGGCCACGCTGCATCTCGTCGAGCCGCTCGGCTTTTCGCTCGACGAGCGCCAGGTGCGTCGCGCCGGCCTCGACTACTGGAAGCACATCGACCTGCGGGTGTGGCCGAGCTGGGAGGTTTTCGAGCGCGAGCTGCCGGCCCTGGGTGAACCATACTTCTTCGCGACGGGGGCGTCGCGCCTCGTCTGGGAAGCGCCGCTCGCCTCGCCGGAAAGCGTCGTGCTGGTCTTCGGGCGCGAAACCAGAGGCCTGCCGGCCGAGATTCGAGAGCGCTATTGCGATCGGCTCGTGGCGATGCCGATGCTGTCGCCGCGCGTCCGATCACTCAATCTGTCGACGAGCGTGGGGATCGCGGTCTACGAAGTGCTTCGGCAGCGCCGGGCGAGTGCTGGGCGGCCGCCGGGCCAGGGCGACGGCTAGAAGACGCCGAGCTCGAGCGGGCATCGTGTCTGACGATCCTGCTGGCTACCGGGCTCGCGGTCGGTATCATGGGCTCACTCGGGAGGAGCTCCACATGATCGAACACCGGCTCGACACCGCGAACTCCATCCTCTACCTGCGCCCCAAGTCGGCGCTCACGGCGGCGGATTTCGCTCAGCTCGCGACGACGGTCGACCCTTACATCGAAGCCCATGGCGATCTCGCCGGCATCCTCATCGAGGTCTCCGCGTTCCCCGGGTGGGACAGTCTCGGTGCGATGGCGGCTCACTTCCGCTTCGTTCGTGATCATCACAAGCACATCCGGAAGGTCGCCATCGTGACCGACGCCGCGCTGGGCACGGTTGCCGAGAAGCTGGCGTCGCAGTTCGTGTCGGCGACGATCAGGCACTTTCAGGCCGGCCAGACCGAGGCCGCGCAGCGATGGATCCTGGGCCAGGCTTCGCCCTGACCCGACGATGAGCGATACGTCGCGGGACGCCGAGGAGGTCGCGGCGTACTACGCTCAGGGGCTCGAGCGTGACAGACTCCTTGCCGGGCAGGGAGCGCTCGAGCTGGCGCGTACCCAGGCGCTGCTCGAGCGCTATCTTCCGCCGGCGCCCGCCGTCGTCGCGGACGTGGGTGGCGGCCCGGGGCGATATGCCGTGTGGCTGGCCGACCGTGGGTACCGCGTCCACCTCGTCGATCCCGTGCCGCTCCACGTGGAGCAGGCGCGCGCGGCGGCCGGCGACTTCCGGGGAGCGGCGCTCGCGAGCGCCGAGGTCGGTGACGCGCGCGCGCTCAGACTGGGCGATGCGAGCGTGGACGCTGTGCTCCTCATGGGGCCTCTCTACCATCTGCCGGAGCGCGGCGATCGGCTGCAAGCGCTCGCCGAGGCTCGTCGCGTGTGCCGGCGAGGCGGCGTCGTCGTCGCCGCGGCCATCTCGCGCTATGCCTCGACCCTGGACGGTCTCCGGGCCGGGTATCTCGAGGACCCCGCATTTGCCGCCGCCGCCGCCGGCGACCGGCACGACGGGCGGCACCGAAATCCAACGGGCAACCAGGCGTATTTCACCACCGCGTACTTCCATCGGCCAGAAGACCTCGCGAGCGAATACGCTGCCGCGGGTCTGTCGCACGAGGCGACGCTGGCAGTGGAAGGGCCGGCGTGGCTCCTTTCCGACCTGGACGCGCGGTTCGCCGACGAGCGCCGCCGGGCCGTGCTGCTCGCCGCGATCGCCTCGGTCGAGACCGAACCCACGCTGCTCGGCGTGAGTGCGCATCTGCTCGCGGTGGCACGACGGACGTGAGACTCGATATGAGCACGTTGTCTAGGCCGGCACCCGGCACCGCCATCCTGTCCGCGATGATGCGCGCCGCGCATCTGCTGCTGGACGGCGAGCCCAAGATCTTCTCCGACCACTTTGCCTCGAAGCTGGCCGGATTCGACAGCGAAGCCCAGCTGAAGATTGGGCTGGAGCGGTTCCTCGCGGCGGTCGCCGCCGACGCCGGACGGGAGACCGCCGAGGTGACCTTCAGGTACCTGCGAGCCGGCATGACCTTGCGCAGTCGGTACACCGAGGACGAGCTGGAGCGCGCGATCGAGCGCGGACTCGCTCAGTACGTCATCCTCGGCGCCGGACTCGCTTCGTTCGCGTATCGGCAGCGGACGGCGGCGCGCGGGCTGCGCGTCTTCGAGGTGGATCTTCCCTCCAGTCAACACTGGAAGCGCGAGCGCCTGCGCACGCTGGGCATAGCCGAGCCCGACGGCCTGGTCTACGTGCCCCTGGATCTCGAGCATCAGACGCTCGAGGAAGGTCTGCGCGCGGCCGGCTATCGCGCGGAGCAGCCGGCGTTCTTCTCGTGGCTCGGCACGACGCAATACCTGACGGCCGACGCGGTATTCAAGACGCTCGAGGCGATCGCGTCGCTCGCCCCGGGCGGCGAGGTCGTCTTCACCTACCAGGCGCCCGAAGCCGCGCAGGACGCCGACGACCGCCGCGTGCTCCACGTGCTGAAGACCCGCGCCGCGCAGGGTGGAGCCCCCTGGCTCAGCTCGTTCGAGCCCGCCGGCCTGGTCGCACGCCTCGCGACGTCGGGATTCGCGGAGGCCGTCGATTTCGGGCCGGACCAAGCGCGGGCGCGCTACTTCGCCGGCCGCACGGACGATCTGGTCGTTCCGCGACTCAGTCGCATCATGAAGGCCCGGGTGGCTCGGTGAGGGCGCTCGCGAAGATCGGGCTCGTCTGCGCCGGGTACGTCGGCGCGCTGGTAGTCGCCACGGCGGTCGTGGCAGTCTACATCGGCGCCACGAGCGGCGCTGACCGGCAGACCTACGCCGCCATGTTCGACTTCGGCGATAGCATCCTGTTCCTGGCCGTGTTCGCCGTGGCCGCGGTCGCACCGACCGGCATCGCGCTCTACTTCCTGAGACCCTATCACGTGTTCTGGGTCGCGCTTGCGGTCGCGGCTCTCGCGGTCGCCGGGACGGCGGCCGCGGCGTCCTTTTTCTATCTCGCGGCGCAAGGAGCTGGCCCGGGCTCGATCGCGCACGCGTGGTCGGCGGCGGCGGTGCTGAGGATCCTGATCGCGCCTGTGTTGGCTCTGGCGTTCCTGGTGTCCGCCGTGATGGCGCCCAGCCGCTGGCCACGATTCGCGCTGTTGGCCGCCGCTGTGATCGAGGCGGCGGCCTTCGCCTGTGCGGCGTTCGGCGTGCTGCTCGGACTGGCGCGCTTGCGCGCATGAAGGTCACGACTGGCCTCATAATGGCCCGCTGGAGGAGGCATTCACGATGCGAATGATTCGTGGGACCGCGATGGTGGTCCTCGTGCTGACGATCCTGGCCGGCGGCGTCACGGGGGCCGCGGCGGTGCCGGAAGGCCAGGTGACCTGGGGCATTCACGTCACACTCGTGCCCACGTGGTTCGATCCCGCCGAAACGACGGGCATCGTCACGCCGTTCATGCTGATGTACGCGCTGCACGACGCGATGGTGAAGCCCCTGCCCGGTAATCCGCTGGCGCCCAGCCTGGCCGAGTCGTGGACGCTCTCGGCGGACGGTCTCGCGTACGAATTCGTCCTGCGCAACGGCGCGCGGTTCCACAACGGAGATCCGGTGACCGCCGAGGACGTGAAGTTTTCCTTCGAGCGCTACCGGGGGGCGGCGAGCAAGACGTTCAAGGAGCGAGTCGCGGCGGTCGAGACCGCAGGAGCCACGCGCGTGCGGTTCCGCCTCAAGGAGCCGTGGCCCGATTTCCTCACCTTCTATTCGAGCGCGACCGGTGCGGGCTGGATCGTGCCCAAGAAGTACCTCGAGAAGGTCGGCGACGAGGGCTTCAAGAAGGCGCCGATCGGCGCGGGCCCCTATCGCTTCGTCTCGTTCAACCCGGGCGTCGAGCTGGTGCTCGAGGCGGTCGACCAGTACTGGCGCAAGGCGCCGCAGGTGAAGCGGCTCGTCTTCAGGACGATTCCCGACCCGTCGACGCGCTTCGCGGCGCTCAAGCGCGGAGAGATCGACATCAGCTACTGGATGACGGCGTCGCTCGGCGAGGAGCTGCGGCGTACGCCCGGGCTCACGCTCAAGCCCTCGCTCGCGAACAACTCCTACTGGGTCTACTTCGTCGACCAGTGGGACCCGAAGTCGCCGTGGCACGACCGCCGGGTGCGGCTGGCCGCCAACTACGCGATCGACCGGCAGGCGATCAACCAGGCCGAGACGCTCGGCTACTCCAAGATGAGCTATAGCCTCATCCCCTCGCACTTCGAGTTCTTCTGGCAGCCGCCCGTGATCCCGTTCGACCGCGCGCGGGCCAAGCAGCTCCTCGCCGAGGCCGGCTATCCCAACGGCTTCGACGCGGGCGATTTCACGTGCGACGCCGTGCATGCCGGCATCGCCGAGCCCGTGGCCAACGATCTGCAGGCCGCTGGCTTTCGCCTGAAGCTGCGCCCGCTCGAGCGCGCGTCCTACAACAAGGGCCAGGTCGAGAAGGCGTTCAAGAATCTCGTGCTGAGCGCGAGCGCCGCGTTCGGCAACGCGCCGACTCGCCTCGAAGCCTTCGTCGTGGCCGGCGGCGCCTACGTGTACGGCAGCTATCCCGACATCGACGGCCTTTTTAGAGAGCAGGCGACGGAGCTCGACCGCAAGCGCCGCGAGGCGACCCTGCACCGCATCCAGCAGCTCGTGTACGACAAAGCGATGTTCGCTCCGATCTGGCAGCTGGCCGCGATGGGCGGCTTCGGGCCGCGCATCGAGGAGTCGGGGCTCGGGCTCATCACCGGGTTTCCGTTCTCGGGCCCGTACGAAGACGTCAAGCTCAAGGCGAAGTGAGAGGACGGTCAATGATCATCGGCCTGGCGTCGCCCGGGATCGCCACGAGCATCGAGGACGGCCTCGACCGGATGAAGCGGTTGATCGCCGAGGCCTCGGCCCAGGGCGCCGAGATCGTCTGCTTCCCGGAGGCGTATCTCCCGGGACTGCGAGGGCAGGATTTCGAGGTCCTGCCCTACGATCAGACGCAGCAGGAGCAGGTGCTCCGGGTCGGCGCGCAGCTGGCGCGCACGTACTCGGTCGCCACGATCCTCGGGATGGAGCGGCTCACCGACGCGGGCCGTCAGATCGCCGCCTGCGTGATCGACTCGCGGGGCCAGATCCTGGGGTACCAGAGCAAGAACCAGCTCGATCCGAGCGAGGATCCGTACTACGTGCCCGGCACGACCCGACAGCTCTTCGAGGTCAACGGGGTCAAGTTCGGCATCGCGATCTGCCATGAGGGTTGGCGCTATCCGGAGACCGTGCGCTGGGCCGCCATGCGGGGCGCCAAGATCGTCTTCCACCCGCAGCTCACGGGGAGCGATCGAACGGGCGCGCGCCTGACCCACTGGGGCTCGCCCGAGGCGCCGTACTACGAGAAGGCGATGATGATGCGCAGCATCGAGAACGCGGTCTACTTCGCCAGCGTGAACTACGGCGTGCGCTTCCAGGAGGCGGCCACGACGCTCATCGCGCCGTCCGGCCAGCTGCAGGCGCACTTGCCTTACGGACAGGAAGGCGTGCTGGTGCAGTCCCTCAAGCTCGAAGAAGCCACTGGAGTACTGGCCAGCCGGTACGCGCCGGAGCGCTATCGCGAGGCGCGCTCGGTGTGAACGACTGATATCGTCGAGCGCCGCGTGACGATGCCCACGTCGTACCTGGCGGTCCGACGCATCCGGGGCGAGCATGCGTCCCTCCCGATGCGCGCCCAGGCCCAGTGGGCCGAGCACGCCGCGTTCATGAACGCGCTCGCAGCCGAAGGCTTCGTCCTGCTCGGCGGCCCACTCGGATCGGGCGAAGAGGTCTTGCTGATCGTCGACGCACCCGATGAGGCCACGGTCCGCACGCGTCTGGCCGCCGATCCGTGGGCCGCTTCGGGCCTGCTGGACATCAAGACCGACGAGCCGTGGACCATCCTGCTCGACGCGGGGCTGGTCGGGCGCACGAGCCGATGATTGATCGCCGAGTCGACGGCTTCTTCTAGGGCCTCTACATGGATCTCGACGTGCTCCGTGAGGCCGGGCGCCGGGCCTCGAGCACTACCGGCCGGAAGCCGTGCTCGCGCATCGACTGGGCGGTGCCGCGACGCCGGCTCTCTGCTACAACCTGCGCGAGGCGCCGCGGCCCGAGGAGCGCAATCCGGCTTACGCCGAGCGTTTACGGCGCGCGCTCGCCCGGCTCGATTTTCCTCCCGACTACATCGCCTCCGTGGCGTGAGCGCGCGCTACCGCAGATAAGCCGCCTGCCGGCGCTTGTACTCGTCCTGCGTGAGCGCGACCTTGAGCAGCTCGTCCGACGCCACGCGATCCTTGAGCCCGGCCGGCGCGCCGCCTTCGCGCAGATATTTCAGCGTGTCGTAGACTGCCTTCGCCGCCGCGTAGAACGGGTGATGGCCCTGCAGCGCGATGCGTACGCCCCGGCTCGTGAGGTAGGCGCGATCGGATAGCTCGGGCGGCGCGCCGCCCAGCATCAGCGGCAGCCGCGTGGCGCGATGAATCGCGTCGACCTCCTCGCGCTTGCTGGCGCCCGCCAGGAAAATGGCGTCCACGCCGGTCTCCTGATAGGCGCGCACGCGCTTCTCCGTCTCGGCGATGCCGCCGGCGCGGAGGGCGCCCGTGCGGCCGATGACGACCAGCGACGGGTCCTGGCGCGCGGCCACGGCGCCCCGGAGCTTGCCGAGCATCTCCTCGATCGACACCAGCCCTTCGCCTTGCCCGCCGAATGGTGTAGGCAGCACCGTGTCCTCGATCGTCAGCGCGGCGACGCCGGCCGATTCCAGCTCTTCCACGGTGCGCATGACGTTCAGGGCGTTGCCGTAGCCGTGGTCGGCGTCGACCATCAGCGGCAAGTCGCTGCCGCGCGTGATCCGGTGGATCTGCTCGGCGAACTCGGTCAGGCTGAGGACGACGAGATCGGGCGCGCCGAGCACCGTCGCCGACGCGATCGAGCCCGCGAACATGCCCACCTCGAATCCCAGCGACGCCGCTATGCGCGCGGACATCGCGTCGAACACCGAGGCCGGGTGCACGCAGACGCCGCCCTCGAGGATCCGCCGGTACTGTTTGCGCCGTTCGGTGAGCAGCATCATGGTCCTTTCTGGCCGCCCGCCAGCGGCAGGGGCTCGGCGTCGGGCGCCGGCGCGACCTCGAACGCGTTGAGGATGGAGGCGACGATGCCGTAGTGGCCGATCAGGCCGGTGAGCTCGACGAGCCACGGCACGCCGTGACGACCCTGGAGCCGGTCGAACAGGACCGGCGCGACGGCGTTATCCTTGATGAGCTGCCGCGCGTAGTCGACGATGTCCCGCTCGGCACCCGGCACGCCGGCGAGGTCGCCGCGGTCGCGCACCACCGAGACGATGCCGTTGGCGACTCCGGCCAGCCGCGCCGCCGGCGCGTGCGCCGCCCAGATGTACGGGCAATCCTTCTCGCGCGCGGTGGCGATGATGGCCAGCTCGCGCGAGTCGCCCTCGAGCCGGGAATTGAACCGGAGAAACGTGCCGACGTCGAGATGCCGCCGGCAGAGCACGGGGCTGTACAGCAAGATACTGAACGGGCCGCGCACGCTGCCGCGGCCCTCGGCCACGGTGTCGAAGATCGCGCGATGCTCCTCTGGTACTTGCTCTCGCCGGCTGATGGGCTCGACGCGCGGCGCGGCGAGCGGCGTGCGGACAGCGTCCGTTGCGGATGCGCGCGGGACGACCGGCAGCTCCTCGGCGGCCATGGTCGGCTTGACGTCGAAGCCGTTCAGGATGCCGGCCAGCGCCTGGTAGCGGCCGATCCACACCGTCAGCTCGACCAGCCACTGCGGGCCATGCTCACGTAATAGTTGATCGAACACGCCCGATTCGATGCGGTTGGTCTGGATGAGCTGCCGCACGTACTGGACGATGGCCATCTCGGCGCCCGACATGCCGATCACGTTGCGACGATCGCGAAGGAGGTCGATGGTGCCGGCGGGCACGCCGGCCTTGCGCGCCAGCGGCACGTGCGCGTTCCAGATATAGGCGCAGTCCTTCTCCCGCGCCGTCGCGCAGACGGCGAGCTCGGCGTGCTGCGCCTCGACGACGCTGTGCCGGTGCAGATATTCGCTGATCTCGTTCCAGGGCCGGGCGAGCCCCGGGCTGTGCAGCACGACCGTGGAGGGCCCGCTGATCCGGCCGCGAAGGGCGGCGAGCTCGTCGAAGAGGGTGTGGTGCTCGGCGGCGATGTCGTCCCGACTGACGATGAGTTTCACGCGCGCCATGGTCCCTCCGCCTGACGGCCGCTCGAGGAGCCCACGGGTTCCCGGGGGCTCGAGCGTTGGGGGTCTGGGGATGTGTCAGGGGCCCCAGATGAGATATCCCGAGCTTAGCGGGATCTGAAGCGGGCGGCAAGCCTGATGGGCCGCGCATCAGCGCGGCTTCAGCCGAACCTCTTCCAGCGGTGCCGACCAGGGATACGGATCGATCAGCATCAAGGCCGGCTCCGCGACCCGCGGTCCGACGCCGCTCGGCCAGATGAACTCCCAGAGCGGTCCGAAGCGCACGCGCTCGTAGAGGAGCTGCTGGATCTGCTGCAGGGTGGCCTCGCGCTTGCGCCGGTCGGGCTCCCGCGCCTGCTGACGGTAGAGCGCGTCGATGTCCGCATCGGCACCGCGCGCGTACGCGCCGTCGGCCGGCACCGTGTCGGCCAGGCGCGTGGCCGCGTTGCCGTAGCTGGCCACCGTGCACATGCAGAGGCCGTGAAGCTTCTTGCTCGACCACGCGGTTTGCAGCGCCGCGCGCTCCATCGTGCGCACCTTGATCTTGATCCCGACCGCGCCGAGATAGCCGGCGATGGTCTCGCCGGTCGAGAAGTAGGGCGGGTAGGGGTAGAGATCGCCGGCGTCGAAACCGTTGGGATAGCCGGCCTCGGCGAGCAGCTGCCGGGCCTTCGGCGGATCGTACGGATAGGGATCGAGCGCCAGCGCGAACTCGAACTTGCGCGGCACCATCGCGCCTGTCAGGCGTGAAGCGCCGAGTGTCTCGGCCTCGTTGAGCGAACGGCGGTCGATCGCGGTGACCGCGGCCAGGCGCACGCGGCGGTCGTACCAGGGCGACTTCGGATCCCACTGGTCGAAGAAGTCGATGTAGTGGATGCCGATCGCGCCCGAGAACGCCAGCCGGATCGACGGGTCGCGCTTGAGCTCGAGCGCGGTCGGCGCGTCGAGCATGTAGGCCACGTCGACCTCGCCGTTCTTCAGCATCGCCGCGCGCGTGGTCGCGTCGGGCACGGTCTTGAACACGAGGCGCTTCACGGCCGGCATCTTGCGCCAGTAGCCCTCGTAGGCCTCCATCGTCAGCTCGATGCCCGGGGTGTGGCTCACGAACTTGTAGGGCCCGAGCCCGATCGGCCGCTTCTTGAAGCCGTCGTCGCCGACGCTCTCGACGTACTTCTTGGGCACGATCCAGCCGGCGCCGGTGGCCAGGGTGCCGTAGAACGCCATGAAATCGGGGAAGGGCTCGGTGAGATGGAAGCGCACGCGGGAGGGGCTGACGATCTCGACGTCGCGCACTCTGTCCTTGAGGACCTTGCCGACCTTCGAGCGCTGGAAGCTGAACTTCACGTCCTCGGCGGTGAACGGGTCGCCGTTGTGGAACTTGACCCCGTCGCGCAGCTTGAACTCGTAGACGCGCTGATCGGCGCTCACCGTCCACGACTCGGCGAGGCTCGGCGCCATCAGGTTGCCGGGCATCGGCTTCACGAGCGCGTCGTGCAGCGCGTAGAGGATCCAGAACGGCGTCAGGAAGCCGGCGGTCGTCTCGCCCGGGTCGAACCATGCGGGCGCCAGCGTCACGTAGAGTGCCCAGCGCATCTCGCCCTCGGGCTTGGCGGCGGCTGCGGGCTTCGGCTGGGCCGCCGCGTTGGTGGCGAGCGCGATGGTGACCACGGTCGCGAGCAGAAGTCGGATCATTGGCCGTTGGCTCCGTCCGGATCTATCGCGGCGCGACGTCGCCCCACACGACGTAGCGCCGGTGCGTGCGCCGCTCGAGCCCCTCGTCGACCATCCGCTGCGCCTGCGCGGCGACTAGATCGGGCAGGGGATCGCTGTGGACGTCGCGCAGGCCGTGTGCGGCGAGCAGCCGCTCGATCTCCTCGCGCGAGCGCCCGCCGAGGAACGGAAGCTGATCGCCGATCGCCGCGTACTCCTGGCTCGATCGCGCGCTGCCGGCGGGCTGCTTCAGGGCGCCCGCGTCGAACTGGCCGTCCACGACGACGAGGCGCGCGCCCGGGCGCAGGACGCGGATCCACTCGTCGATCGCCGCCTCCGGATGCGGGAGAGTCCACAGCAGGTGGCGGCTCACGACGACGTCGAAGCTGCCGGCTCCGAACGGAAGCTGCTCGGCGTCGGCCTCTTCGAGGCGGACCGCGATGGCTCGGTCGGCCGCCTTGCGACGAGCCTCGGCGATCATCGAGGGCGCAAAGTCGACGCCGATAACACGATGGCCGCGCGCTGCGAGCTCGAACGTGAGAAAGCCGGTGCCACAGCCGACGTCGAGCGCGTCGAGCTTGCCGCGGGCGGGAATCACCAGATCGAGGATGCGATCCCAGGCGGCGCGCTCGCCTGGTGTGCGGATGCTGTGGCCGAAGTCTGCGTCGAACCCGGGCGCCCGCCGGTTCCAGTGCGCCGCGACCTGCTCCTTGACGTGGTCGGGCTCACCGGGCCGGCGGGCACCCACGGCTTAGTTAGACCTTCTCGATGACTTCGATCTGCACGCCGTCGGGCGCCTCGAGGAAGCAGACGCGCCGGCCGTTATTGGGCGGAAGCTCTTCGAGGACACGGACGCCCTTGGCCCTGAACTGCGCCAGCGTGCCCGCATAGTCGTCGGTGTCCACCGCGATGTGCTCGAGGCCGTAGTGCTGCTCGCGGCGCTGCGAGTCGATCAGGCCGGTGATGTTGAGCTGCAGCCCGTGCAGGTTCACGCGGTAGCCGCGCGCGCCCATGTCGGCGATGAGGGTCGCGCCGAGGTTGTCGACGTAGAACTGCATCGTCTGCTTGGGGTCGCGCGTCTTCACGTGCACGTGATGGGTGCCAAACGCCATGATCTTGCTCCTAGTGGGCCGCCGCTACCGGCACGCCGAATATCTCCTTGATCGCGTCGCGGATCTTGTGGATCTCCTTCAGCGCCGGCAGGAAGTCGACGGCGCCCGGAGCCTTCCGGTCATAGAGCTTCTTGCCGTCGAGGTACACTTCGAACCTGCCGCTGTCGGACGGGGTGAGGGTGATCGCGGTCTCCCGGTAGTTGACCGACGAAAGCTCGGCCGCCACACTGACGGCCACGGGGAGGTACCCTCAGACGACGCAGTAGACGATCTCGACGTGGCATTTACCTTCGGCCATTTTGGCCCTCCTTGGAGATGATGTCTGGCATGTTAACCGGAGCATGAGCGTCCAGCAACGGCGTTGCCGAGGGGGCGAGCTCGGCCTGGCGGACGGCGGGAACGGCCGGGCCTGGCCGGCCGGTGAGGTGGTGCTCGCGGCCGTCACCCGGCCGGGCGCCAGGTACTACGTGCTGGCCATCCCGCAAGCCGCCCTCGGGGGCGAGACCCTGACGGGCTTTCTGGGGCAGGTGGCCCCCTTCGGGTGTCCGGTTCCCGGCTCGCTAATCCGGGCCTATAGCCTGCCCGACGCCCCGTTCCCGTCGGTCCTCCTGAAGGAACACGAGGACGCCCCGGACGGCCTCGGCGACGCCTATCGCCACTTCCTCGCGGTCGCCCGCCGCCACTGGATTGGCGCGCTGGACGAGACGGGACCCGGCCTGTCTCCGGCCCTGGTGTGGGAGGTGAACGCGACCCGGCGCCTCCTGGGTCCCGAAGAGATGGCGGGCGTGGCGTCGGAAGCAGGGCTCGCGCCGGCGGGAGTCGTGGACGGTTATCTGGGCCGCGGCCTGCTGCTGCTGGCGCAGCCCGATCTCGCCGGGTCGTGGCAGACCATGTTGTCGCTCGGCGGCCCGACCAAGATCCGCAAGATCACCGGCCGTGAGTTCCCGGTCTGGGTCGACCTCCCGGCGCACCGGCCCTCGCTGCTCGCGAGCCCGATCCTGAGGCGCGTCGAGAGCTTGTTCTAGCCGCTCAGGCGAGTCCCGTGATCGACGCGAGCGCCTCGACGTGCTCCGCGTGGCGCGCGATGGGGTTGAGCAAAAGATGGTTCGCGCCCGCCGCGACCAGCTCTTCAAGGCGCTCGCGGACTTGCTCGGGCGTGCCGTGGACGCCGGAGGTGTCGGTGCCCGGCGGGTTGTGGTAGACGACGCTGTACCAGCGGTGCAGCTCCTC
>Ga0306920_100009427_pt1 | contig 13028 bp, 14 predicted proteins | sample flu12Cox44000170_FD_204666 | JGI IMG/M metagenome (GOLD analysis project Ga0306920, IMG submission 204666) | Lab enrichment of tropical soil microbial communities from Luquillo Experimental Forest, Puerto Rico - flux4day.12C.oxic.44.000.170 (v2)... | ecosystem: Environmental > Terrestrial >...
GATTTCATAGACACCAAAGCGCATGGCGTTCTCGAAAGCGTCCGGCGTTGAATCGTGCACCGTTTCTTCCTCGCTGCCGATTCCCGCCTGCAAAAGACAAATCATGCAGCCGCCTCCGCCACCGAATGTTTCCTCAAGCGCAGAGCCACAGCTCGGACAGGTCGAGGCTCCTGGAGGAGCGGGTTGCATTGCCAGATTACCGCGCGGCCAAGATTTGGCACAAATATCGCAGTTCTTCGTCCACGTCTTCTGTTTGAAACACCGTATCGCGCACTACTTCGCGTAGAATCGCGCGATAACGCTTGCGCAATCGGGCAACATCGCTGCGCAATGTCGCGACTGGCCGATGAGTTCGTTGCGCCATCTGTTCGTACGGGATTGCCGATTCTTCGGCGGCTGAAAGATATGGCATCAAATGGGTAAGCAGGTCTGCTTTGCCGGCGAGCGCGCACTCTTGCGTAAGCCGATCGAGCGCCTGCCGCAAAAGCAAGGCTGCCCATTCACGATCGTAGACTTCCTCCGGTTGCCATTTCGTTGTTCGTGCAATTTGCGCCTCTGCCTCTGCAGTAGCTTGATCGTTCAAGCTCGTCAGGATCATGCCGCCGCCGCGTTTCAAAGCCCGTTCGCGATCGTACACATCGGCGGCGTAGTGTTTCAGTGTTCCGAGGAGAAAAGAACGGAAGCGTCCTTTCTCGCGGTCGGCGCGCACGTACGCCCGAGTCTCGATCAAGTCAGCGAAAAAGCCTTGAATTAAATCCCGCGCATCCTCTGGGCTACATCCTTGTCGCCGTAGGAAGGAATACAGCGGGCGCCAATAAATTTGGCATAGTTCCGAGAGCGCATTGAATGCGTGAGCGGAGACTGTCGCCGAGTTGCCCGCTTCGAGGACTATCGACCAACGAGTCGAAGCGAACGATTCATAACGGCTTTCCGCCCCGCCGCCAGGGGGGACCGGCGTTGTTTTCACACGTGAACGACAATAAGTAACACATGGCTTAGTGGCAAGACCTTAAGCAACATGGGACAGCGCATGCTAGACTGCTTGCCCCGGGCATTCGCCTGCCCGGAAAACACGTTTTAAACTGCGGCTCAGGAATGATCTCGCTACAGAAACATTTCCTATTCGTTCATATTCCAAAAACAGCCGGTAACTCGATCCAGAGTGTCCTGCGCGACTACTCGGAGGATCAACTGGTTGCTTTACGAAAAGAACAGGACGGGGTCGAGCGCTTCGGGCTGCGCAATCCAAAGTATAAGATCAAGAAGCACTCGACGCTGAGCGAGTATCATGATGCCTTGGGGGACGAGCAATTTCGGGATCTGTATAAGTTTACCTGTGTGCGGAATCCGTGGGATCGAATGGTGTCGTATTATTTCACGCCGACGCAAAATCCCGAGACTTGGGACCGGAAGAAATTCCGCGGGATAATTTCCAAAGCTGTATCAGTGGCGGACTATTTGCGGCTGGACAACGGCGAAGAAGACCCGTTCGCCAATGTCGATTACATCATGCGGTTCGAAAATCTGGCCGACGATTTTCGTGCCGTGTGCACGGCGATTGGCATTTCGCCACCAGCTTTGCCGCAGTACAACCGCTCAAGCCGGGAGCATTATTCAAAATATTACGATAATGAACTCCGCGAACTCGTGCGCACCCGGTTCGCTGCGGAGATCAAGCGGTTTGATTACGCGTTCGAAGAGAAATGAACCCAAAATAGCTATGCGGATCCAGCGCCGCGGGTAAGCTTCGGTCCGTCTTTAGTGTCGCGCACTTCCCAGCCGAGCGCAGAGATCTGCTCGCGCAGTTCGTCGCTGCGTTTCCAATTCTTTTCGCGTCGAGCGTTCTCGCGCTGTTGTGCGAGCAGCGTTACTTGGTCGGGAATCGCGACGTCAGTTTCAGCTTCAAGGTCAAGAACAGTGTTGATTCGTTTCCACCACTCCAGCCATGCGTTTGCCGAAGCCGCATCCATTTCGTTTTGATCCATCGCGCGATTGGTTTCACGAATTGACTCGAATAGAAAACCGAGCGCAGCAGAAATGTTGAGATCGTCATCCAGCGCGTCTTCAAAAGTGTAGGGCACGCTTCTAGCTTGCCCGGCGTGTGATCTCGCAAGCCGGACGCTCGCGCTACATTCGCGCAACCGCGCCAGCCACTCATCGATCCGGCCTAACGACTCATGAGCTTCATTCATTCCTTCCCAGGTAAAATTCAACGGGACGCGATAATGCACACGCAGAAGCGCGTAACGGAGCTCGCGTCCGGTGTAACCCCTGGCCAGAACATCCGGCACGGTGTAAAAATTGCCTAACGACTTTGCCATCTTCTGGCCGTCCACCAGCAGGTGCGCGCAGTGCAGCCAGTAGCGCACGAACTTCTTTCCCGTCACGCCTTCGCTCTGCGCAATCTCCGCTTCGTGATGCGGAAAGATGTTATCGACGCCGCCGCAGTGGATGTCGATCTGATCCCCCAGCAACGCCATGGACATCGCGCTGCACTCGATGTGCCAGCCGGGGCGGCCCTGTCCCCACGGCGAATCCCATTTCACCTCCCCGTCTGCTTCGTCCCAAGCTTTCCACAGTGCAAAATCGCCAATGTGTTCCTTGTCGTATTCGTCATGCTTTACGCGGCCCGTCGATTGCAACTGCGTCAGATCGAAGTGCGCGAGCTTTCCATAATCCGGAAATTTGTTGATACGAAAGTAAACTGATTTGTCGTCGGCCTGATAAGCGAGCCCTTTTGAAATCAGGACACCGATCATCTCGGTCATTCTGTCGATGTACCGGTGGTCGGTCGCGGCCGGGTACTCGTCCGCGCGTTTGATACGCAACGTGTGGGCGTCTTCGAAGAAAGCCGCTTTGAATTGTTCTGTGAACTTTTGCAGAGGCACGTCCGCCTCGCCCGCGCCGCGAATGGTCTTGTCTTCCACATCTGTGATATTCATCACGCGATGCACTTTGTAGCCTCGCAGTTCCAGGTGCCGTTGAAGCAGATCTTCGAAGATGTAGGCGCGGAAGTTCCCAATGTGCGCCCGGCTGTAAACAGTCGGGCCGCACGTGTACATTCTGATCGGACGCGCTGCCGGATCGCGTGGCTCGAGTTCTTCAATCTCGCGCGAGTAAGTATTGAAGAAGCGCGGCGGCATGACAATATGGTAGCGGCGGTTCACCGAACCGCCACGGCGATTGGGTCAATCGCCGCTACCCAGGATTTGGACGGTGGCGATAGCGATTGCGGCGATGCCTTCGCCTTGTCCAATTGGACCGAGCTTTTCGTTAGTCGTTGCTTTCACGCTCACATCCGATTCGTTCACGCCGATTGCCGTCGCAATGTTTTGCCGCATCGCCGGAGCGTACGGCGCGAGCTTTGGCGCCTCGGCGATGACGGTCGCGTCAACATTGACGACGCGCGCGTTTCTCTCTACGAGCAGGTTGCCGACGCGCTTCAGGATTTCCATACTGCTGATCCCACGAATCGATTCATCGGTGTTTGGAAAATGCTGGCCGATATCGCCCGCACCGATTGCGCCGAGCAACGCGTCGGCGATCGCGTGCGAAAGGACATCGGCGTCCGAGTGTCCTTCCAGCCCCCGCGCGTGCGCGATCTCGACACCGCCTAAAATCAGTTTCAGTCCTTCGGCGAAACGATGGATGTCGTAACCGATGCCGGAGCGGATCATGGCCGGAATGCCGAATGCCAAATGCCGAATGCCGAACGAATGAGGAAATCCGAATGACGAGAATAGCTCGTTAGCTCATTTGTCATTAAAGTATTTGTGCTTCCTTCGTCATCCGTCATTCGAGCTTCGTCATTCATTACAGTTCAGATCAATAAGACCATTCGAGGCCACGATGCTATATTTGTCTTTCATATTCTCGCGCGGGCGCAGATCCACAGTCCCACCTGCATTTTCAACCAGGAGCGAACCTGCGGCGATGTCCCACAAGCTGATGCCGGTTTCAATGTAGGCGTCGAATCGTCCGCAGGCGACGTACGCCAGGTCGAGCGCGGCGCTTCCGAGCACGCGGCATTTGCGCACGCGATGAATCATTTGCTGAAGCAGCGGGAAATTCGTGTTGATCGTTTCTCCGGTTTTGGCGAGACCGATCGAGATGACGGCTTCGGCGAGCTCCGCGCGATCGCTCACATGGATCTGAGCTCCGTTTAATTTCGCGGCGTCGCCTCGTTGTGCGGTCCACATCTCGTTGCGAATGGGATCATAAATAACTCCGGTGACGATCTCCTTGTCCAGGCGCAGCGCAATGGAAACGCAAAAATGAGGAATGCCGTAGAAATAATTCACCGTTCCATCCAGCGGATCGACAATCCATTGATGGTCGCTGGACTGATCTCCCACGATTCCCTCTTCGCCGTAAAGGGCGTGCGCGGGAAATTCTTCGAGAAGCAATTTACCAATCAACTCCTGCGCCTGAACGTCGATCTCCAATTTGATGTCATGTGCCGCGACCGCTTTAACACGCTGACGCTGCTGAAAATTTTCGCGCAATAATTTGCCTGCGGCGCGCGCGGCGTTCTCCGCTGCATCGAGGTAATGCTTCATCGGGAAGCATTACGTCGCACAAAGAAAACAAAGTGCACGATGGAATCTTTCAGTTGTCATGTCGAGCGAAGTCGAGACATCCCGCGGCAAAACCTGAACGTGACCTCAAACGGGGTCCCTCGACTTCGCTGCGCTTCGCTCAGGATGACAGAAAGGCTCATACAAAAAAACCGGGAGGAAATAAATTCTCCTCCCGGGCTGAAGTTAGGGTTGTGACCCCGAAGAAAATCAGGGCCGTTAATTCAGCGTTAGGCTTAATGCCTCTTTTTCTTCGCTGTTTTTTTCTTTGCTGCTTTTTTCTTTGCCATCGACTAATTCCCCCCTTTCAATCCGCAACGCGCGGAACGTTGTGAAGAGTTGGGAATGACTTCACTTATGTGCGTTCAGTAATCATCACATCTTTTTTGTCAAACTTTTTTGTTGCGAATTTGCAAAAATTTTTACGAGCTCACGCGCGAGAATTTTTTTTGGCGCGCGCGAAATCTTCTTCGTTTCGCCATCACGAAAGAGAATCAGCAACTCATTTTCGTCGGTCTCCATCGCGATACGCGCATCGTTGACGACGATGATATCGCAATTCTTTTCGCGCAGTTTTTTCGTTGCGTTTGCTTCGAGATGATCCGTTTCAGCGGCGAACCCAACGAGAAGAAATTTGCGCGCGGGTTTATGGCCTAACGAGTGGAGAATGTCGCGTGTCGGAATTAATTCGATCGAAGTTTCATCCGCGCTTTTTTTAATTTTTAGCCGTGAGACTCGAGCCGGCTTATAATCCGCCACGGCGGCGCACAGGACGCAGATGTCTGCGCTGTCGGCGTGTTGGTGAACGGCGCCAAACATTTCGTCACTTGTCGAAACGGAAATGATTTTGGCGTTGTGCGGCGGCGCGAGATTGACCGGACCGGAAATTAGAATCACGTCGTGCCCGGCATCCAACGCTGCTTCGGCGATGGCGTAGCCCATTTTTCCGGACGAACGATTGGAGATGTAACGAACTGGATCGATCGGTTCGCGCGTCGGACCGGCGGTGATGAGAAATGTCACGCGATCAGTTTGTCGTGACGGGTAAGAAGAAATTCCGCGCGAAATGCGATCTCGTTCACTTTCCACAACCGGCCGAGCCCTTCGTACCCGCACGCCAGCATTCCTTCTTCCGGTCCGATGAATTCTACGTCACGTGTTTTGAGTTTTTCCACGTTCTCCTGCGTCGCGGGATGCGCCCACATTTTTCCGTTCATCGCCGGCGCGATCAGGATCGGCGCGCGGGTGGCGAGCGCGATCGCCGCGAGCGGATGACCGGCCAGACCGTGCGCCAGCTCGGCGATTATGTGCGCAGTCGCGGGCGCGATCAGCAGCAAGTTCGCGCGGTCTGCAAGCTCAATGTGGCCCGGTCGCCAACTTTCCTTTTCGTCGAAGAAGCTCGTCATCACCGGATTTTTCGACAGCGTCTGCAACGTGAGCGGTGAAATAAATTCGGTCGCATCGTGTGTCATCACTGCAAAAACTTCGTGACCTTGTTTGACCAGGAGACTCGCCAGCTCCGCGGATTTGTAGGCGGCGATCGATCCAGTGACGCCGAGCACCACCGATTTTCTGCCGGCGGGAATGTCTACCACTTTTCGTGGCCTGGTCTTCTCCAACTTGGGTTTGGAATTTTTCTCAACGGCAGCCATATCGATCAATTTGGTGTCAGCCGCCTGCTCAAGAACGTTTCAGCAGACATGATGTTGCGGACGTTTTCGAGATCTTCTTCGACTGAACCGCTGACGATAGTGTAACGGTAATCGCGCCATAATTCCATTTCTCGCATGGCGGTGCCGAGACGCGAGTCGATCTGCTGCGCCGTTTCGGTTCCGCGTTTCATCAATCGCCTGCGCAACTCTTCAATGTCAGGCGGCATGATGAAGATGTCCGCCAACGCCTGTCTAACAATCGGATCGTCAGAATTGCGAATCGTCGTTGCTCCCTGTGTGTCGATATCGATCAAAACGTCGACGCCATTTTGCAAATTCGTCAGCACCGGTTTGCGCAATGTACCGTAAAGATCCTGGTGCACCTTCGCGTGCTCCAAAAAATCGCCAGCATCGATTCGTGCCTGAAAATCTGCGGCGGAAAGAAATCGGTAATGTTCGCCGTCAATTTCACCAGCTCGTGGCGGCCGCGTCGTGCAGGACACGGAATAAAAAAAGTTGCCCGTTTTTCTCAGGGCTTGAACGACAGTGGTCTTTCCCGCGCCCGATGGAGCGGAAATGACGAAGAGAATTCCTTGCCGGCTGAATCGGTTACTCAAGATTTTGAACTTGCTCGCGGATCTTCTCCAGGTCGGCCTTGCAGCCGATGACACGTTGCGAGATTGCAGCGTCATTCGCTTTCGCTCCGAGCGTGTTGAGCTCGCGAAAAATCTCCTGCGTGATGAATTCCAGCGTGCGCCCAACCGGTTCTTTGCTGCGCAAATGATGCGCAAATTGAGCAAGATGACTCTCAAGTCGCGTCAACTCTTCTGATATATCGGCGCGATCGGCGAAGAACGTGATCTCTTTCAAGACGCGCTCGTCCTCGTTAGCTACCGGCAGTCCAGCTTTTTGTATGCGATCGAGCAGCGCCGCGCGATACCGTTTCACCACCTCTGGATGCAATGATCGGACTTCCTTAAGTTTTTTTCGAATGGCTTTGAGACGGTGAATCAAGTCCTTGGCCAGATGTTTACCCTCGCGTTCTCGCATTTTTATCAGATCTGCGAGCGCGGCGCGCAGAGCCCGTTCGACTGCTGGCCAGGTATCTTCGGGATTCAGAGCTTCTTCCGGGAACCGCATCACGCCAGGCGCTTGCAGGATCGTGGCGATGGTGATTTCGCCGGGTGCGTTCAACTCCTTTTGCAACGCGCGCATCGCTTCGTGATATGAGCGGGCGAGTTCCGTATTGAGTGCCAGCTTTCGCGCTCCGTTCGCCCCGCTGTGAAGACTGACAGTCGCATTCGTGCGACCGCGCGAAATATTTTCGTTGATGGTCTGGCGAATGCGCGGCTCGAGCTCGACGAGATCGCGCGGCAGGTTGACGACGACGTCGCTTTGTTTCCGGTTCACGGAATTTAGCTCGACAGTGTATTTTGTTCCGTCGTGATCGGTCTCGCCACGACCGTATCCAGTCATGCTTCGCATATGTCGATGCAAAGCTTATCGCAGAGAAACAGAAACGTTCAACGCTCAACGCTCACCCCAAAACACGGCGCGACACATCAATTGAAAAGCGGTACGCGATCCGTTATGGACGCCCGTGAATCACTGGCAAAAGGAAATCGTCGCGACGGTCATCTTTGCGATTACGTATGTGCTGATCAGTGGGCGACAGCTAAAGATTCTGCCTCTGAACCGGCCAGCCGCCGCTTTGCTCGGAGCGGTGTTGATGGTTTCCACCGGCGTGATGACTCCCGAGCGGGCTTATCGCGCGGTCAATTACGATACGCTGGTCCTGTTGCTCGGGATGATGCTGATCTCGGCATATCTTTATCTGGCGCACTTTTTCGAATGGGCGGCCGACGTCGTTCTGAAGTTCTCAAAGACGCCGCAGCGGCTATTGATTTATCTGACGCTTACGTCGGGAATTCTATCCGCGCTGCTCGTAAACGATACGATTTGTCTGATGCTGACCCCGCTAGTGGTTGCAGTCATCCGCCGCGGTAAACTTCCGCTGCTGCCGTTTCTCATTGCACTGGCGACTAGCGCGAATATCGGCAGCGTGGCGACGCTGGTGGGAAATCCGCAAAATATGATCATCGGGCATTTTTCGCGTATCCCGTTTTCGGAGTTCGCGCGATCGCTCGCACCGGCGGCGCTCATTGGATTGGTGATCAATTTTGGAATTGTGGGTTTCGGTTTTCGCGACGTGCTGCGCACGGATGCGATCAGTAGGGAACCTCACCCGGTTCCGAGGCTCGATCGCGGTCTATTCGCGATCGTCTGCATTGTGTTTTTGGCGATCTTCGCCTGTTTTTTTGCCGGATTAAACCTGGCATGGACAGCGCTTGCGGGCGCTGCGCTGGTAATGGTGCTGGCGCGGCGCGACACGCATGAAGTCCTCAAGCTTGTTGATTGGCATTTGCTTGTCTTTTTTGCGGCGTTGTTTGTCGTCGTTGAGGGACTCAGCGATACAGGTTTACCTGATGCGATTTATCACCATCTGGAGCCGATGTTCGGGGCACACGCGACAGCGCAGGCGTGGAACTTAACCTGGTTTTCTGCGGCGGGCTCAAACATCTTTTCCAACGTGCCGTTTGTTCTCGTGGCGGGAAAATGGATTCCGCATTTCGCCAATCCTGTGCTGATGTGGAAAGTGCTTGCCCTGGCGACGACTTTCGCGGGGAATCTTACGATTATCGGTTCGGTCGCGAACATGATCGTCGTGGAATCCGCGCGAGAACATCTCGAAATTGGCTTCTGGGATTATGCGCGGTTTGGTATTCCCATCACAATTCTAACTACCGTTGCCGGAACTTTCGTGCTGCTCGTGTTGCACTGAGAAATCAGCGTCAAGCAGCGCGTCAATCGCACGCCGGTGCGGTGAAGGCATTGCGATCTCTTCGATCGATCCAAACCACTGCTGTCCAGGAGCGATTCGCTTTGGCGCAGGGCGACGATACACAGAAAGCGTCACTAGATGATGGGTGAATGGAAAAACGGATTCATAGACTGGCCGTCGAAAATTCGGCTGCTCTAAAAAGTCAGGTTGTAGCGGCGGCAAGATCCACATGCCGCGCCAACGGTGGCGGGATTGCTCGAGTAAGATTCGACCGCTCCTAACAATCAGTGCGTGCACTTCGACGAGTTGCTTCGTTTGGGGTCTCGCTTTCCGCACGGGAAGCGCAGCCGGATTTTTTGCGAGGCAAAACGCTTTCACCGGGCACACATCGCATTTCGGCTTCCGGGCTACGCAGATGAGCGCGCCAAGATCAAGGAGTGCGGAGTTGAAAGTCGCAGCATCGGATTTTGGGAGAAGACTCGCAGCATGTTGCCACAGTTTTTTCCGGCCCGTGTTGGAATCGGTTGATTCGCGCAAATTGAAAAGCCGCGTCAAAACGCGAGCGGTGTTCGCTTCGACGATTGGGACAGACTGATTAAACGCAAAGCTGGCAACGGCGTGCGCGGTGTACTTCCCGATGCCGGAAAGTTGCCGCATTTGGTCGATCGCCCGCGGGAATTTTCCCCCGTATCGGAGCATAATGGTCTTCGCCGCGACGCGGAGATTTCGCGCGCGAGCGTAATAGCCGAGACCTTGCCACGCCCGAAGCACCTCATTTTCCGAAGCGTTCGCCAGTAAGGCAAGATCGGGAAACCTGCGCAGCCACTTGTTGTAATAAGGGATGACGGTGGCGACCTGCGTCTGTTGGAGCATGAACTCGGAGACGAGAATTGCGTAAGGATCGCGGGTCCGACGCCAGGGGAGATCGCGGCCATGATCCCGATGCCAGCGGACAAGCGAGCGACGAAAAGCGGCAAAGTTCTCTGGCGATCTCACGATTTGGGAGCGAACGTCCAACGCCCAACGCTCAACGTCCAACGCCGAATTCAGAGTTGAGGATTGAGCGTTGAGCGTGGAGCGTTCGGCGTTTTCCGAAATGAATTCATACACACACCCTCTTACTCACGATCAAGTGAGGAGGCTTCGCGCTTTGCTCGAGGAATCGGGGTTCGAGTTCGCGCCGAAGGAGTGGACAATTTTTTTTGCGCAAAAGAATAAACTGAGTGTTGCCGTTTATGAGAAGGGGCCAAAGGTCCTGGTACAAGGCAAAGGAGTCGAAGAATTCATCCAGTTCGAGCTGGAACCAAAGATTCTCGGCGAAGCCAAACTCGGCTACGAAGAAGTGCATTCACCGGAACTGTTCGAGCCGCATTTCGGCGTGGACGAGAGCGGGAAGGGTGATTTCTTCGGGCCTTTGGTAATATCGGGGGTCTACGTTGATCGCGGTATCGCGCGCAAGCTTCTCGACGCCGGTGTTGTGGACAGTAAGCGGATCAGTTCCGATGCGCGGATTCGCGCGCTGGCGGACACGATTCGGAAAACTTCACAAGGTCTAATTGAAACGGTTCTGATCGGCCCGGCGAAGTACAACGAGCTATACGAGAAGTTCGACAATTTAAACCGGCTCCTGGGATGGGGCCACGCACGAGTGATCGAGAATTTGCTGGCGCGAAAGCCCGGTTGCCCGCGTTCGTTATCGGATCAGTTCGCAGATGCGCGCATAATCAAGGAGTCGTTGATGAGGCATGGGCGCAACATCGTCCTGGAGCAACGGCCGCGAGCAGAATCCGACATTGCGGTGGCGGCCGCATCGATCATCGCGCGCGACGGATTTATCAATTGGCTGGAACGCAAGGGCAAAGAGCTACGCATGCGATTGGGACGGGGCGTGTCGCCTGGCGTGAAAGAGACTGCAAGAAAACTGGTCGAAATGAGCGGGCCAGAGGCACTGCGCGAAGTGGCGAAAGTTCATTTCCGGACCGCGCATGAGATTGCTCCTGAGCATTACCCCGCACCGCCGGTTCGGGAAGATTGGCGCCGGCGGACCTCGCCAAAAGTTGGAAACAATCACGCATTTCAGCAATAGCAGGATTTCAAAAAATTGCTTTTTTGTGCTTCATTTAGCCACCGGCAGAGTCACAAGGAACGATTAGTAAAATAGATATGGCGAAATTAACGAAACGCGACATCGTGGTGTCGATCAGCAATCAGACTGGGATGGTTCAGCATCAGGTCTTCGATGTGGTGCAAAAAACCCTCGATAAGATCACTGACAGTCTAGCCAACAACATTCCGGTTGAGTTAAGAAACTTCGGCGTGTTTTTACCGCGCCTTACCAGGCCGCGGATCGGACGAAACCCCAATCAACCGGGTAGTAGTTTCGTCATTCCGCCGCGCGCGACAGTGAAGTTCAAGGCAGGTAAAATCATGCGGCAACGCGTGGAAAAGCTCTCTCGCCAATTAAAAGAAGCAGAAGAGCGAAAGGTTAGGGCGGGCGTCGGCGCCCACGCGCACGAATAACCGGGATCTGATCGGACGATTGCATCTGCGAACTCTGATTCGCAGATGGAATTGTCTGTCTTCACGAGTCAGGAGAGCAAACTCTGGATCGTTTTTTCCAGGCGCTCAAAATTAATAGGCTTGGTCAGATGTTCTGCGAAACCTGCTTCTCTGGCTTGGTTCACGTCCTGTTCGCTGCCGAAACCACTCAGAGCGATCCCCGGCAAACGTGTGTTGAGACGCACTTCGCGCATTAATTCGTAGCCGCTGCGATCGGGCAACCCTATGTCGCTGATGAGCAGGTCGAACTCCTGTGTGCGGACTTTCTCGACTGCCTGCTCGGCGGAATGGGCAATGGTGATCTGGTACCCGCGGCGTTCGAGCATTCGTTTCATGCCGAGACAGGTATCGTGATGGTCGTCTACCACCAGGACGCGCCGGTGATTCGCAACAGCGACGTCCGGTTTCCGGTCAGTTGGTCGATCCTCCCCGTGCCCGTCGCGCTCAATGGGGCTTTCAACGGTGTTTAGCTCGACTGTAAAAATGGCGCCCTGATTTTTCCCAGGGCTTTGGACACGAATGTGTCCGCCGTGCGCATCGATCAAAGTCTTTGAAATCGTCAGACCAAGACCGAGTCCTCCAAACCGCCGGGTGATATCACTCTGTCCCTGTTCAAACGCGTTAAAAATTTTATGGATTGTTTCGGCCTCAATGCCAATCCCGGTGTCGATAACGCGTACTTCAATCTTATCCGGCGTCGGATTTAGAGTTTCGATGCTAATGCGGCCTTTTTCCGGGGTGAACTTGACGCTGTTCTTGATCAGGTTCCAAAAAACCTGCTGCAAGCGTGCTGGATCGCCTTCTACGTACGTATGATCCGCGCGAAGTGCAAAGTTCGCTTCAAGGTTTTTTGCTTCGATTTCGTTGCGGCAAATCTCGTAAGCGCGCTGGAGGATTTGATGGATGGAAATAGGTTCGAAGCTTAGTTGGAGTTTGCCCTTCGAGATCCGGGTGATGTCGAGCAAGTCGTCGATGAGGCGTGCTTCCAATTCGACATTTCGGCGGACCACCTCCAGGGCTTCCTTGACAGGCTTGGAATCCGCCACCTCGGCCTCGAGTTCTCCTACCATGGCGATCACGGGCGTCAGAGGACTGCGTAACTCGTGAGATAGTTGTGCCAGAAATTGGTCCTTTGCGGCGTTTGCGGCAATCAGCTCCTGTCGCAGCGTGACATCGCGCGTCTTGTCTTCCACCAGATAGAGGACGCCTTGGACGGTTTCCTTCGCTCCTTGCAGCCGGAGCAGATTGACGTCGAGGAAATGCGTTACGCCCGACTTATCGTTCAACGGGTGCTCGATCAATTGAAACGGCGTTCCAAAGTTAAGGACCCGCTGAACTGCCCCGGCAGGCGCAATTTTTACATCGTCGGCGGTGATTTCGGTAATCTCTTTATCCGCG
>Ga0306920_100009428_pt1 | contig 13028 bp, 10 predicted proteins | sample flu12Cox44000170_FD_204666 | JGI IMG/M metagenome (GOLD analysis project Ga0306920, IMG submission 204666) | Lab enrichment of tropical soil microbial communities from Luquillo Experimental Forest, Puerto Rico - flux4day.12C.oxic.44.000.170 (v2)... | ecosystem: Environmental > Terrestrial >...
TCGCGATGGTCGTGATCGGCGGCATGCGCTCGATCCTCGGTCCGGCGCTGGGCGCACTGTTCTTCATCCTGTTCCGCGAACTGTTCTCGATCTGGACGCCGAACTGGCTGCTCTGGTTCGGGCTGACCTTCGTCGGCTTTGTCATGTTCTCACCGGATGGCCTGGTCGGCATCTGGACCACGCTGGCGCGACGCCTAAGGCCGCCGCCGGAAGAAGCGGCCGCCATGAGCAAGCGCAGGATTTACAGCAACTTGCCGCTGCCTTCCTGGCTGATGCCGCAAGCGCCAGCTGTAACGGTGCTTGAGGTCAAAGGCGTTTCAAAACATTTCGGCGGCATCCGCGCCGTCAACGGTGCATCCCTAAAGGTTGGCGCCGGCGAAATCCATGCACTGATCGGGCCCAACGGCGCCGGCAAGACAACGCTGTTCAACCTCGTGTCGGGTCTGTTCCCGACCGACAGCGGCACGATCAGTCTCAATGGCCAACAGATCCAGGGCGTCCCCCCCGACCTGATCTGTCATCAAGGTCTGACGCGCTCGTTCCAGATCACCAATCTGTTCCGCGGACTTTCGATCTACGAAAACCTTCGACTGTCGCTGCAGGCGCAAAGTCCAGGGCGTTTCAACATCTGGCGCGACATCGACTGCTTTGCGAACGTACACACTGAGACCACTGAACTGGTGAAGTTTCTGGGCCTCGAAGGCATCGAAGGCATCTTGGGCGGCGACCTCTCCTATGGCGGCCAGCGCCTGGTCGATCTCGGCATCGCGCTCGGCTCGAAGCCGCAGGTGCTGCTGCTGGACGAACCGCTTGCCGGCCTCGCCGCCGCCGAGCGCGAACGCGTCGCAAATCTCGTGCAAAATATCGCCATCAACATTCCGGTCTTGATCGTCGAGCACGACATCGACCGCGTGCTCGATTTCTCCGAGACGGTTACGGTGATGAACCAGGGCGAAGTGCTGATGACCGGCACGCCTGATGCCGTGCGCACGGATATCCGCGTGCAGGAGATCTATACCGGCAAGGGCATTCCCGATGTCACGCATCAGCGCGGCGACGAGGTTGCAGCAGACGCCCCGCCGATCCTGCGCGTCGAAGGCGTCAACACTTTCTATGGCAAGAGCCATATTCTCAATGACGCAACGCTCGACGTGCGCGACGGCGAGATCGTTGCCCTGCTCGGGCGCAACGGCGCCGGCAAATCCACGCTGCTCAAGTCATTGGCGGGCCTGGTGCCGGCAGCATCAGGCCGGATCGACTATGAAGGCCGCGACATCGCGCATCTCGCCGCCCCTGATATCGCGCGCATGGGCATCGGCTATGTCCCGCAGGGCCGCGGCCTGTTCGCGGGCCTCACCGTGCGCGAAAATCTCGCGCTCGGGCGGCTTGCGCGCAAGACCGACGGCGGCCACGGCATCGTGTGGGATGAGGAGCAGATCTTTGACTATTTCCCGCGCCTGAAGCAGCGCATGGACGTCGCGGCCGACTATCTCTCCGGCGGGGAGCAGCAGATGGTCGCCGTGGCGCGCGCGATGTCTGGCAATGTCAAGCTGCTGCTGCTGGACGAGCCGTTCGAAGGGCTCGCGCCGGCGGTGACCCTGGAACTCTTTGGTGTATTCGACCGGTTGCGCCGGCACATGAGCATCGTCATTGTCGAGCACAATCTCGATCTGGTGCTGGCGCTTGCCGACCGCGTCTTTGCGCTGGAGCGCGGCGCGGTGTTCCATCAGGGACCGGCAGCGCCGCTGTTGACCGATCTCGACTACCGCAAGAAGATATTGTGGTTGTGACGAGGGAGGCCGCGATGCGACGTCTCATGACAGCGCTGCTCACAGGCGCGATTGCGTTGTTGGCGAGCCAGGCAGATGCGGAGGACCGCGGCATGATCATTGCCGTCTTCACCAAGAACACGACCAATCCCGCCTATTCGGCATTTCGCCTTGCCGCCGACCAGGTCGGACAAGCCACGGGTGCGCGCATCCTGCATTTTGTCCCGAAGCAGCCCGACAATGTCGATGAGCAGAAGGCGATGGTCGAGCAGGTGTTGAAGGAGCGTCCCGACGCTGTTGTCTTCATTCCTGTCGACGATGTCGCGATGGTCGACTCGGTCAAGAAGCTCAACGAGGCCAGAATTCCGATCGTGCTTGCCGCAAACCCGCTGCCCGGCGATTTCGTCACCTTCGTCGGCGCCGACGATTTCAAGATCGGTTACAGCCAGGCAAAATATCTGTTCGATAAGCTCGGCGGCAAAGGGAAGATCGTCATCCTTGAAGGCACGACGGGCGCACCGACCAACCGCGAAAGGGTGCGTGGCTACAAGCAGGCGCTCAGCGAAGCGCCCGCCATCGAGCTTCTCGCCTCTGGCATCGGCAACTACCAGCAGACCGACGCCAAGCGCGTGACGGCGGACTTCCTGCAAAAATATCGGGAGATCGATGCGGTGCTGTCAGCCAATGACAGCATGGCGCTCGGCGCATTGGAAGCCTTGAAGGAAGCAAACCGCACGACGACCGTGATCGGCATCAACGGCATCCTGCCGGCGGTGAAGAAAATCGAAAGCGGCGAGCTGCTTGCGACCGTCGACTTCAACATGTTCAACATCGGCTGCACCGCGACACTCGCCGCGGTGCGCCACCTTAAGGGTGAGCCGGTGCCGGACAGGCTCATGCTGCCGGCCGAGATCATCGACAAGAGCAACTACAGGACATGGCTGGTTCCGGTCGAGCAGCGCCCCTGCCCGACATGGCCGCAATAAAGCTCTAGGCCGCGGCTTGCGGTTTCGCCTCGTCCGGCAGTCCAACCAGCTCGGCGCTGATCCGCCACAACTGGGCTGCAACCTCGGGATCAAGCGTCACCGGCTTGGTTCGCCGCGCCCGCTTGCGCAGGAAGAACCGCCCCGACACGCCCCGGACCTCCGGTGACGACGCCAGGTGGATCAGGGTGCGTGCGCCGACCTCCGGGCCTGGAAACCAGATTTTCGTGAGGCGCGGAAACAATCCGGCAAGGCCGGTCATGTTGCTCCCGAACCCGGTCCGGGTCGGTCCCGGGCTCATGCAATTGACGGTCACACCAGAACCGTTCAGCCGCCGTGCGAGCTCCACGGTGAAGATGATATTCTCCAGCTTGGAGCGGAAATAGGCGCTGAGAAAGCCGTACTGCCGTTCACCCTGCAGATTGTCGAAATCGAGCTTACCCGGATAAGCCTCGGCGGCGACGTTGATGATGCGGCCTCCGCTCGCCGCCCTGACCAGATCGATGATGAGATTGGTCAGAAGAAATGGCCCCAAATGATTGGTCGCAAAGGTTTTCTCAATGCCGTCAACGGTCAGCGCGCGCTCGGCGAACATCCCGCCGGCATTGTTGATGAGGACATCGATCTTGTTCTCGCGTCGGCGTATCTCGTCCGCGAGCGCGCGGACGGACTGCTGCGACGACATGTCGGCGAGCAGGAGTTCGGGGGCAGCTCCACCTGCTGCATCCGCAACCGTCGCACGGGCTGCCTCACCGCGCTTGCCGTCGCGGCAGACCATCAGGACGCGCGCACCCACCCGCGCGAGGGCGACTGCGGTGGCAAAGCCGACGCCACTGTTGGCGCCGGTGATGAGAACGATCTTTCCCTGCATGGCGGCACGATCTTTCCCGGCAGCGTTTGCTGCCGGGGGATTAAGGTGCCGGTGAGATCAAGAACAATCGGCGCGTTACCGCATGGCCTCGTCGGATATTCCGACCAATCGACAGCAAGCCGACACATCGCCCATCAGTCGTATGTCGACGCTCTGTCGCGATAGGCCGAGCAGGCCTCCTCGAAAGACGTGCGGGACGTGGCCGAAAGCCGGCCCGAGATCGAGCTGATCACTCCGCATACGCATCATGCATTGGCGCGCCTGTGGAAGGTGGACTCGACGGTGTACATGCGGCGTATTGACCCACGGGTCGGGAGACCTCCTTGGACAAACTAACCGATGAAGGCGCAGTCAAAGCGCCGGTCGCGACGGCCAGCAGCCCGCCCGACGGCCTGCCCTGGGAGCGCCGGCGCTGGGCAGTAGCCGCGATCTTCACTGCGCTTGCGATGTCCTCGCTCGACACCGCCATCGCCAACGTCGCGTTGCCGGCAATTTCCGCCGATCTGCACGTGACACCTGCGGAAGTCGTCTGGGTGGTCAATGTCTACCAGATCGCACTGGTCGCAACGCTGCTGCCGCTCGGCGCGCTCGGCGAAATCCTCGGCCATCGGCGCATCTATCTCGGCGGTCTTTTGCTGTTCACGCTGGCCTCGCTCGGCTGTGCGCTGGCGTGGTCGCTGCCGAGCCTTCTGGTCGCGCGCGCACTGCAAGGCTTAGGGGCCAGCGGCATCATGAGCGTGAACACCGCGCTGGTCCGCTTCGTTTATCCCAGCCGGATTCAGAGCCGCGGCTTTGGACACAATGCGATGGTGGTCGCGACCGCCTTTACCTTCGGGCCGAGCATCGCGTCGGCCATCCTTGCGCTTGGGCCGTGGCCGTGGCTGTTTGCGATCAATATTCCCTTCGGCCTGACCGCACTGGCGATCGGGCTGAAGACGCTGCCCGCGACGCCGCGCGCCAAGCATGCCTTCGATGTCCCGGGCGCGCTTCTCGCGGCTGCAGCTCTCGGCCTCTTCACCATCGGCATCGGCGGCGCCGCACATCAGATGCGGCCCTCGGTGGTCTGGAGTTCCCTGATCGCCGCCATTGTGCTCGGTTGGATCCTGACCTGCCGGCATGCGGATCATCCCGCGCCGATGCTGCCGATCGATTTGTTCCGAAGAGGCTTGTTTGCACTGTCGGCTGCAACCGCTGTCTGCTCGTTTGCCGTGCAGGGGCTGTCATTCGTGGCGCTGCCGTTCTACTTCGAGGACGAGCTGCAACGCTCGCAGGTGGAGACGGGCTTCTTCATGACGCCGTGGCCGCTGGTGGTTGCGATCATGGCGCCGATCGGTGGCCGCCTGTCGGACAGGTTTTCCGCAGGCCTGCTCGGCGGCCTCGGACTGTTGCTGCTCGGGCTTGGCATGCTGCTGCTCGCGATGCTGCCCGCCAATCCGGGCGTCGCCAACATCGTCTGGCGCATGGTGGTTTGCGGCGTCGGGTTTGGTTTGTTCCAGACGCCCAATATGAAGGCAATCATGACCAGCGCGCCGCCGCATCGAAGCGGCAGCGCGAGCGGCATTGTCGCAACCGCGCGGCTGATCGGGCAGACCACCGGCGCGGCGCTTGCGGCCCTCTGCTTCGCTCTCGCCGGACATGACGGCGCGGTGATGGCGCTTGCGCTCGGCACCGCCTTCGCCTGGGTCGGCAGCGTGATGAGCCTGTTGCGCTTGACGGTCGCGCCGCAGTGCAAAATCTGATTTCACGCGCGGCGGTATAACACCGACAGGGTGAATATCTTCCCCGTGATGCAACGGCGGTAGATCAGATATCTTCCCCTCGCATGCTGAGAATATCTTGAATTGAACGTGTGTGCCTTCGGGTTCAATTTCCCCGCGAAGTTCAATCGATGGATTGAACCAATCAGGGGACTGCGATGGCTAACCTCACAATCAATGGCAAGACTTTCACCGTCGACATCGAACCGGACACGCCGCTGCTCTGGGCGATCAGGGAAAACGTCGGCCTCACCGGCACCAAATATGGCTGCGGCATCGCGCAATGTGGCGCCTGCACCGTTCATGTCGATGGCGTTGCGATGCGATCCTGCAGCGTCGCCGTCAGCGACGCGGTCGGCAAACAGATCACCACCATCGAGGGCTTGGCGACGGGCGGCGTGCTGCACAAGGTGCAGCAGGCCTGGGTCGCGAACGATGTACCGCAATGCGGCTATTGCCAGAGCGGAATGATCATGGCGGTGGCGGCGCTCCTCAAGGAGAAGCCGAAACCGACCGACCAGGACATCGACGAAGCCATCACCAATATCTGCCGCTGCGGCACTTTCCAGCAGGTGCGCGAGGCGATCCACGCCGTCGCGAACGCTTGAGGAGGCGGACCATGAACAAGCATGTTGCGCCTCAGCTCAATCGTCGTTCCTTTGTCATCGGTACCGCCGCGATCGGGACCGGCCTTGCGCTCGGCCTTGATCTTCCCTTTGGCGGCCCAACGGTGGTTCGCGCCGCCGACGGCTCGCCCGAAGTCAACGCCTGGGTCGTGATCCGCCCCGACGAGACCGTGGTGATCCGCGTCGCCCGCTCGGAGATGGGCCAGGGCACCCTCACCGGCCTCGCCCAGCTCGTGGCTGAGGAGCTCGAATGCGACTGGACCAAGGTCGTCACCGAATTCCCGACACCGGGCCAAAGCGTCGCGCGCAAACGCGTCTGGGGTGATTTCTCCACCGGCGGGAGCCGCGGTATCCGTTCCTCGGAGGATTATGTCCGCAAGGGCGGCGCCACCGCGCGCATGATGCTGGTCCAGGCCGCAGCCAATGAGTGGAAGGTGCCCCTGAGCGAATGCAGCGCGACTGGGGGCGTCATCACCCACACGGCAACGGGCAAGACCACGACATATGGCAAGGTCGCCGAGGCGGCGGCGAAACTGACGCCGCCGACCGAGGTGAAGCTGAAAGATCCGAAGGATTGGAAGATCGCCGGCAAGAGCTTGAAGCGGCTCGACACGCCCGACAAGGTGACGGGCACGACCGTCTACGGCATCGACGTCAAGCTGCCCGGCATGCTCAATGCCGCGATCAAGGATTGCCCGGTCACCGGCGGCAAGCTGAAAAGCTACGACGAAGCCAAGATCGCCGGCATGAACGGCGTCAAGAAGGTGGTCAAGGTCGGCGGTACCGCGGTTGCCGTCGTCGCCGATACCTGGTGGCACGCCAAGAGCGCGCTCGATGCCCTGCCGATCGTCTGGGACGAAGGCGAGAACGCCAAGGTTTCCAGCGCGTCGATCGCACAGTGGCTGTCCGAGGGACTCGATTCCGGTCCGGCCTATGTCGGCAACCAGAACGGCGACGTGAAGGCCGCGCTCGCGACCGCCGTCAAGAAGGTCGAGGCGACCTACAACTATCCCTACCAGAACCACGCCTGCATGGAGCCGTTGAACGCAACCGCGCTCTACACCGGGGACAAATGCGAGGTGTGGTGCGGCACGCAGAACGGCGAAGCTGCCTTTGCCGCCGTGCTCGAGGGTTCAGGCCTCAAGCCCGATCAGTGCGACGTGCACAAGCTGATGCTCGGTGGCGGCTTCGGCCGGCGCGGCCAGACCGACTATGTGCGGCAGGCCGTCGACATCGCCAAGCAGATGCCGGGCACGCCGATCAAGCTGCTCTGGTCGCGCGAGGAGGACATGCTGCGCGGCCGCTATCACCCGATCACCCAGTGCAAGATGACGGCAGGCCTTGATGCCGACAACAACCTGATCGCATGGCACATGCGGATTTCGGGCCAGTCGATCCTGTTCAGCCTGCGGCCGGAGGCGATGGTCAATGGCATGGATCCGGCGACCTTCGCCGGGCTCAATCCCAAAGGCGATGCGCAGTTCGGCTATACGGTGCCAAATCTCCTGATCGAGCACTCGATGCGCAACCCGCACATCATTCCGGGCTTCTGGCGCGGCGTGAACGTCAATCACAATGCGCTCTATGTCGAGTGCTTCGTCGACGAGGTCGCGCACGCCGTCGGCCAGGACCCGCTGGCGTTCCGCCAGAAGCTGATGAGCAAGAATCCGAAGAACCTTGCCGTGCTCAATGCTGTGGCCGAGAAGATCGGCTGGGACACGAAGCCGCCGGAGGGCATCTCACGCGGCCTTGCCCACTTCATGGGCTACGGCAGCTATGTCGCCGCGGCTGCCGAGATCTCGGTTGTCGACGGCACCAAGATCAAGGTGCATCGCATCGTCGCCGCGACCGACCCCGGCTATGCCGTCAACCCGGCCCAGATCGAGCGGCAGGTTGCGGGCTCCTTCGTCTACGGCCTGACCGGGCTATTCCTGGGCGGATGCACCGTCAAGGACGGCGCCATCGAGCAGACCAACTTCGACACCTATGACTCGATGCGGATGGCCGCGATGCCCAAGGTGGAAGCCATCGTGATGCCAAGCGGCGGCTTCTGGGGCGGTGTCGGCGAGCCCACCATCTGCGTCGCGGGACCTGCGGTGCTTAACGCCTATTTCGCGGCAACCGGCAAACGCATCCGTTCGGTTCCCTTGCGGGAACAGAACATCACGTTTGCCTGAAAATGTCGGAGGGCGGCGGCTTCTCAAAGCCGCCGCCTCGGTTTCGGACGATGCCCATGAAGGTGACGCGGAGAGATGCCGTCCTTGGCTTTGCGGCGGCAACGCTCGGCCTGCCGTCGATTGTCCGCGCACAATCTGTTGCCCGCGTGGTCGTGGTCGGCGGCGGGTTCGGCGGCGCGGCATGTGCGCGCGCGCTCAAACGGATCGACGCGAAACTCGAGGTGACGTTGATCGAACCGAATGCGACCTATACAGCCTGCCCGTTCAGCAACGAAGTGATCGCCGGCCTGCGCGGGATCGAAGCCCAGCAATTTTCCTACGACCGGATCGCGGCCGATGGCATCGCCGTCATCGCCCGGGCCGCGAGCAAGGTCGACCAAGGCGCGCATAAGGTGACGCTCGATGACGGCACGTCGCTTTCCTATGACCGGCTGGTTCTCGCGCCGGGCATCGATCTCCGCTTCGATGCGCTGGAGGGCTATGACGAGGCCGCATCGGAAAAAATGCCCCATGCCTGGAAAGCGGGGGCACAGACCGTGCTGCTCCGCAAGCAGATCGAAGCCATGGACGACGGCGGCACGGTCGTGATCGCCGTTCCCGCCAATCCCTCGCGCTGTCCGCCTGCGCCCTACGAGCGCGCCAGCCTGATCGCGCATTATCTGAAAACCAGGAAGCCGCACTCGAAAGTCGTGATCCTCGATGCCAAGGACAGTTTTCCGCAGCAGCGTCTGTTCGAGAATGCCTGGAGGGAATTTTATGGCGACATGATCGAACGCATTTCACTGTCGCAGGGCGGCCGCGTCACGTCCGTCGATCCCAGGACCAACGGGATTGTCACCGAGTTCGGCAACTACACTGCTCATGTTGCAAATGTGATTCCGCCGCAAAAGGCCGGCCGCATTGCCGACATTGCAGGGGTCACCGACAAGACCGGCTGGTGCCCGATCGATCCCACCACATTTGCTTCAAAGCTCGTCCCAAACATCCACGTTATCGGCGATGCCTGCCTTGGCGGCGGCATTCCCAAATCGGCTTCGGCCGCGAGCGCCGAAGGAAAGGCTTGCGCTGCCGCGATCATCAACCTGATCACGGGCACGGCCCCTGAGACGCCCCGGCTGACCGGCGTCTGCTACAACACCGTGGCGCCCGCTTACGCCTTTTCGCTCGCCGGCATCTATCAGCCCAAGGACGACATCTTTGCCGAGGTCGAGGGCGGCGCCACCAGTCCGCTCGACGCGCCACGCGAGGTCCGTGCTCGGGAAGCCGACGAGGCGCAAAAATGGTACGCAACACTCACGGCGGACGCCTTTGGCTAGATCAATCCTCCATACCGCGTGCGTGATCGCGGCAGCTGCCTTCAGCTCGCTGGGTCCGGCGCGCGCGCAGGCGCTCACGTCTTACACGGTCGTCGGCGACGGCATTCCTGTCTCGCTCACGGGCGCGCCGGGCGATCCCGTGCACGGCCGCGCGCTGGTGCTCGACCGCACTTCGACCTGCATCCTCTGCCACTCCGGTCCGTTTCCGGAAACAAAATTCCAGGGCGACCTCGCGCCCAATCTTGGGGGCGCGGGTAGCCGCTGGAGCGTGAGCCAGCTCCGGCTTCGGCTGGTCGATGCGGCGCGCTTCAATCCGGACACGATCATGCCGTCCTATTATCGCAAAGACGGATTCGATCGCGTCGGCCGAAACTGGCAGAGCAAGCCGATCCTGTCCGCGGAACAGATCGAGGATATCGTGGCATATCTTGCAACCCTGCGAGACTAGAGCAACATAGGCGTGATGCGTCCGAAACTCAAAACCACGCGCCGAAAGTTCCTTCATCTCGCCGGTCAGGCAACGCTGGCCGGCGCGATCCCGATCGTCGTGACCTTGCGACCCACCGAGGCGACACCGGCGATGCTCGCCTCCGCCATTCGCAACGTTGTCGGCGAGGCTCCGGTACATACTGGCAAGGTCAAGCTCGACATCCCGCCGCTGGTCGAGAACGGCAATACCGTGCCGATGACGGTCAGCGTCGAGAGCCCGATGACGGCGGACGACCACGTCAAGAGCATACACGTCTTCAACGAGAAGAACCCGCAACCGAACATCGGCAATTTCTACATCGGCGCTTACGCCGGCCGCGCGCAGGTCTCAACCCGCATCCGCCTCGCCGACAGCCAGAAGGTCGTCGCGATCGCGCATCTGTCGGACGGCACGTTCTGGTCGGCGAGTGTCGACGTGGTGGTGACGCTCGCTGCCTGCACCGAGGAGGTGATCTGATGGCCTCCGCCCTTATCAATGTTCCCCGCAAGGCCAGGCGCGGCGACGTCATCGAGATCAAGGCGCTGATGTCGCACATCATGGAGTCAGGCTATCGCCACACCGCGGCCGGCGATCTCGTGCCGCGCGACATCATCACAAGCTTTGCCTGCCGATATAACGGCAAGGAAATCTTTCGCGCCGATTTCTTTCCGGCGATTGCGGCAAACCCCTTCATGTCGTTCTTCACGGTCGCACAAGAGAGCGGAAAGTTCGAGTTCGAATGGATCGGCGACAAGGGCTTTTCCGAGACCGCATCCGCCTCGATCACGGTCGAATGACCTTTCCCCGCGCCATCGCGGTCGCAGCGCTTGGGCTTGCCGCCTTTCCGCTTCTCGCCGACGAAATTCCGACAAATGAGCGTCGGAGCGGCTACAGCTTCATGAGTGCGGACACCAAAGCAATCCAGGACGACGACACCGCAAATCCCGGCATGCTCTGGGTGCTCGACGGCGAAGCGCTCTGGACCAAGAAGCAGGGCACGGCGGACAAGGCCTGCGCGGATTGCCATGGCGATGCGGTTGCCAGCATGAAGGGTGTGGCCGCGCGCTATCCTGCCTTCGACAAGACGCTGGGGCGTCCCGTCACGCTTGAGCAGCGCATCAATCTGGAGCGCGCCCAGCATCAGGAGGCACCGCTGCTCGCCTATGAGAGCCGCGACCTGCTCGCACTGACCGCCTTCATTGCCCAGCAATCGCGCGGACTTCCGATCTCCGCCGGCGACGATCCCGAGCTTGCTCCTTTTATCGCCAAGGGCCGCGAGCTCTTCTTCCGCCGCGAAGGCCAGCTCAATCTCGCCTGCACCAATTGTCATGACGACCATTGGGACAAGCATCTCGCCGGATCGGCGGTCACGCAGGGCCAGCCGACCGGCTATCCCGAGTACCGCCTGGAATGGCAGACGCTCGGATCGCTCGAGCGGCGCCTGCGCGGCTGCATCACCGGCGTGCGCGCGCAGGCTTACGATTTCGGCGCGCCCGAGCTGGTCGAACTCGAGCTTTATCTCATGACCCGCGCCAGGGGCATGACCATGGAGTCGCCGGCGGTGCGGCCGTGAAGCTCTATTCCGCCGGAACCGCCGACATGTCCGGATGCGCGGCGTAGTGCTCGGTGGCGCCGAGTTTGCCGAGTGCCAGGAAGCCGGCAGCCACGACCGCATAGGACAACGCCACTGCTGGTGTCACGCCAAAACCGCCGCCGACGCCGACCGCTTCGCCGTGCATGAAGCCGAAATAGGTCAGCACCGCGCCCGCAAAGGCGAAGGCGGACGCCTTGACGAAGTCGCGCTCGATCACGAACACGCCGATCGCCCCTAACACGAGCCCGGCGAGGATCGAACCGCCGCCCATCACTTCCAGGCCGTGATAGAGCACGCCGCCCAGCGGCAGCGACGCAATGGCCGCGGCCTTAACCTCGCCGGCCTTGTCGGCGGCGAGTCCGCCGACCGTCTGAGCAGCAGTCAGCGTCGAGCCCAGCACGGTGTCGACCTGCAATTTCGCCCATGCCGCAAGATGCGGCGTGAAGGCAAGTCCGATTGCGGGCGCATGCTTGAGCGGCGTGGTCTGGAACGCCTGCGCGGCGATCAGCATGCCGATATAGAGCAGGATCGGCGAGATCGCGACGACAGGCACCAGCGCCAGCAGCACCGAGATGATGCCGAGCCACGACAGCACGATCACCATGACGCCGGTCGCGGCCGAGTAGCCGATCCGCCCGCCCATCGCCTTCCAGCCGGGATGGCCGATATAGACCGCGTTGATGAAAGGGTTGCCCATCAGGCAGCCGATGAGGCTGACGATGCCGTCGGCGGTCAGCACGCGCGTGGTCGGATATTCATCGCCGGCGGCTTCCGCGCTTTCGACGTTGTCCATGGCTTCGACGAGGTCATAGATGCCGAAGGGGATCGCTGTCACCAGGATGATGCCGAGATATTCAAACCCGGCGAAGACGTGGTTCACCGCAGGGATCGGCACCGAGAAGCCGAAATTAGCGAAGGCATCGCCAAGGCCTTTCAGGCTGAGGCCGCCGAGATTGAAGCCGAAGAGATTCGAGCCCCAGGCGATGATCATGCCGGCCGCGATCGCGACCAGACCGGCCGGGATGCCCTTGGGATATTTGACGCCGCCGAACCAGCTCACCAGGATGATGGCAAAGCAGATAAGCCCGATCTGCGGCGTCATGTACATTTCAAGCGCCGGGCGCATCGAGATGAAAGTGACGGAGACGCCGGCGAGCGTGCCGAGCAGCGCTGCGCGCGGCGTGATCTTGCGGATGTAGGGCGCGATGAAGCCGCCGATCATCAGGATGAAGCTCTGGAAGAACACCCAGACGAGGCCCGCCGACCAGCCTTTCATGGGATCGCCGGTCTTCAGCGTGATCGGCAGCATGATCACGAAGGTGACGATGAACATGTGCGGCACGCTGACGCCGGACGGCAGCGCGCAGACGTCGGTGCGGCCGGTCTTGAGCGCGAGCCGGTAGGCGAGAAAGGCATAGTAGAAGGTGGAGAGGCACATCATCAGCCCGAGCGCGGGCAGGATGCGG
>Ga0306920_100009430_pt1 | contig 13027 bp, 11 predicted proteins | sample flu12Cox44000170_FD_204666 | JGI IMG/M metagenome (GOLD analysis project Ga0306920, IMG submission 204666) | Lab enrichment of tropical soil microbial communities from Luquillo Experimental Forest, Puerto Rico - flux4day.12C.oxic.44.000.170 (v2)... | ecosystem: Environmental > Terrestrial >...
GGCCGGAAGGCATCCATCCAGTTCGGGTCAACGCGCTTGGAGTCCTGAATCCAGTCGAGCATGGTAAAGCCGTAGATTTCAAACGTACGGCCCTGCTCTTCCGCCTTCGCAGGCAGTGTCGCGCTGATGCCGAGTGCTGCCACGGCCGCCAGCAACCCGTGTTTCGCACGACGTGCGCATGATCGGCGGCCTTCACACTGGTTCCTTCCCGCCTGTCGGTGTGCTGCGCTGCGACGGTCTTTGCCGGCTGGGCGTGCGGGCCACTCAGTGCTGCAACGCGGTCCAGTTCCGACCGGCGATGTTTGCAAGAAAGAAGCGCGTTTGATGAACAGGTTGAAGATCACATGAGTGACCGTGACATGGCTGGTGTTGGCATTGGAGGGTTGCGTATCACAATAGAAATACGACGAGTCTGTTCCGTGACTGATAATCCTCTGACCGGCCCCTCCGCCCGCGAGGCGTTACCCTCGCGGGTGACTTGTGTCGTTACACACAGGAGGGACCGGCGATGGGACTGTACTGCGGGATTGATCTGCACTCCAACAATCACGTGGTGAGGGTGATCGATGAGGAGGATCGGCGGCTATATGAAAAACGTTTGCCGAACGATCTTGCGATCACCAAGGCGGCGTTGGAGCCGTTTTGGGCGCGCAGCTCGTGGCTGTGGCAGTAGAGTCGACCTTCAATTGGTATTGGTTGGTCGATGGGTTGATGGATGCGGGGTCTCGGGATCCTGCCTACCGGGTATATCTACCCGAAGAGCAAGCGAGGGCTGCGCGACCTGGCCCGTCAGCGCATGCGCTTGGTGCAGCATCGCGCCTCGCACATGCGCGTGGAGAGACGACCGTGAATCTTCCGACCCTCCCCTTGCCTCGGGCCCCTCGAGCCCCAGGCCGCCGGCCCCCCCAATTGAGGCCTTGAGCCAACACGCGAATTGATATGAGCCGTACCAACCGGACGCCAGGTCGGTCGATCACCGCCCGACCCTCGCCGCCGGAGAAGGCGCGCTTCTCCAGCGTAGCCCACGCCGCCGGGATCTTTGAGTCGAGACTGGCGTTGATGGCGATTCGGGCATTCGCGGACGCGGAAGGTAGGACGAACGGACCTGCGGAATGCGAACCCGCTGCGGAACGCGCGAGGGCGACTGAGCGCATTACCATTCGGTTGCGCCCAGGCGATGGAGGCGTCATCGCCCGCCGCGCCAGAGCCCGTGGCGTCAAGACCGCGACCTACCTCGCCGCTATGGCACGGGCACACATTGCGGCCGACCCACCTCTTTTCGCCCACGAGCTCGCAGCTCTGAAGCAAAGTATCGCCACACTCGCCGGGCTCGGCATGCTTCTCGGACAGAGCATCCGCAGCCCAGTCCTGAGCGCCTCGGGGCTCGAAGAGGGGGTTAAAGGCTAGGGTCGGAATCGAACCGGCGTAGACGGCTTTGCAGGCCGCTGCATGACCACTCTGCCACCTAGCCAAAGGTGAAGATAGCCGCCACGGCACCATCGATCGCAAACACGAGGTGCGGCGGCACGGGCTGTCAATTGCGAACCGTTAGCCTAACAAATGGCAACTGGGGCGTCGATTGCCTGGCAGGCCAGGTGACCGGCGCCTTGTCCGCTATTCTTAAAGGAGTATAGACTCTGGGAGTCTTCAGACATGCGCAGGGGGATACCATGGCTGATGTGACACGGCGCGAGTTTCTGAAAGTGACTGGCGCCACCCTGACGGGATCGAGCCTGGTACTGCTGGGCTTCTCCCCGACCGCTGCGCTCGCCGAGGTGCGAGTATTCAAGCTCTCGCGTGCCACCGAGACCCGCAACACCTGTCCCTATTGCTCGGTCGCCTGTGGCGTGCTCATGTACAGCCTCGGCGATCGGGCGAAGAACGCACGTTCGAGCATCTTCCACATCGAAGGCGATCCCGATCACCCGGTCAATCGCGGCACGTTGTGTCCAAAGGGTGCGGCGCTGATCGATTTCGTTCACAGCCCGAGCCGCCTGACGCACCCGCAGTACCGAGCGGCCGGCTCCGATCACTGGCAGCCGATCTCCTGGGACGACGCGCTCGATCGCATCGCCAAGCTCATGAAGCAGGATCGCGACGCGAACTTCGTGGCGAAAACGCCGGATGGGCTCACCGTCAATCGCTGGCTGACGACCGGCATGCTGGCGGCGTCCGCGAGCAGCAACGAGGTCGGCTATCTCACACACAAGGTCATTCGCAGCCTCGGCATCTTATCTTTCGACAACCAGGCCCGTGTGTGACACGGCCCGACGGTGGCAGGTCTTGCCCCGACGTTTGGCCGTGGAGCGATGACGAATCACTGGGTCGACATCAAGAATGCCGACATCGTTCTCATCATGGGCGGCAACGCCGCCGAGGCGCATCCGTGCGGCTTCAAGTGGGTCACCGAGGCCAAGGCGCACAACAAGGCGCGCCTGATCGTCGTCGACCCACGCTTTACCCGCTCGGCCTCGGTCGCCGACGTCTACTGCCCGATCCGCACCGGCACGGACATTGCCTTCCTCGGCGCGGTCATGAATTACCTCCTCACCGAGGACAAGATCCAGCACGAGTACGTCAAGAACTACACCGACATGAGCTTCATCGTGCGCGAGGATTTCACCTTCGCCGACGGGCTCTACTCCGGCTACAACGCGGACAAGCACAATTACGATAAGTCGAGCTGGGAGTACGAGATCGGCGCCGACGGCTACGTGAAGGTCGACCCGGATCTGAAACACCCGCGCTGCGTGTACCAGCTCATGAAGGGTCACTACGCACGCTACACGCCCGAGATGGTGGAGCGCGTCTGCGGCACGCCGAAGGAGAAGTTCCTGCAGGTGTGCGAGATGATCGGCTCCACCTCGACGCCGACGCGTGCCATGACGGTCATGTATGCGCTCGGCTGGACGCAGCACTCGGTCGGCTCGCAGATGATCCGCGCCGGCGCTATGATGCAGCTGCTGCTCGGTAACATCGGCGTGGCGGGCGGCGGCATGAACGCCCTCCGCGGCCACTCGAATATCCAGGGGCTCACCGACCTCGGGCTGATGTCGAACCTCCTCCCCGGCTATCTCACGCTGCCGGGCGACAAAGAGCAGGAGTACGACAAATACATCGCTTCACGTGCCTACAAGCCGCTGCGGCCGAATCAGCTGAGCTACTGGCAGAACTACAACAAGTTCTACGTGAGCCTCATGAAGGCGTGGTGGGGCGATGCAGCCACCCCCGAAAACCACTGGGGCTACGACTACCTGCCGAAGCTCGACAAGGGCTACGACATGCTCCAGACGTTCGAGCTCATGAACCAGGGCAAGATGAACGGCTTCATCTGCCAGGGCTTCAACCCGCTCGCGGCGGCCCCGAACAAGGCGAAGATGAACGAGAGTCTCGCCAAGCTCAAATTCCTCGTGATCATGGACCCGCTGGTGACGGAGACCAGCGAGTTCTGGCGCAACTTCGGCGAGCACAACGATGTCGATCCGGCGAAGATCACCACCGAGGTGTTCCGCCTGCCGACCACCTGTTTCGCCGAGGAAGATGGCGCGCTGGTCAACTCCGGGCGCTGGTTGCAGTGGCACTGGAAGGGCGCGGACCCGCCGGGCGACGCGCGCAGCGATCTGCAGATCATGGGAGAGCTCTTCACGCGGCTGCGGGCCCTCTACAAGAGCGACGGTGGCGTCTACCCCGATCCCATCGTCAACCTCTCCTGGCCGTACGTGGTGCCGAAGAGTCCGAGTCCCGATGAGCTCGCGAAGGAGTATTCCGGCCGGGCGCTCAAGGACCTCACCGACCCGAAGAACCCGAGCCAGGTGACGCGCAAGGCGGGCGAGCAGCTCGCCGGGTTCGCCGAGCTGCGCGATGATGGCAGCACGCTCTCGGGCTGCTGGATCTACTGCGGCGCGTGGGGTCCGAATGGCAACCTGATGGCGCGGCGGGACAGTTCCGATCCCACCGGCATCGGCCAGACACTCAACTGGGCCTTCGCCTGGCCGGCCAACCGGCGCGTGATGTACAACCGCGCTTCCTGCGACCCGAGCGGCAAGCCCTTCAATCCGGGGCGCAAGCTCATCGCCTGGAATGGGACCACCTGGGGCGGCGCCGACGTACCGGACTACAAGGCGGACGAGGATCCCTCGCTCGGCATGGGCCCTTTCATCATGAACGCCGACGGCGTCGGCCGCTTCTTTGCGCGCGGCGCCATGGCCGAGGGGCCCTTCCCCGAGCACTACGAGCCGTTCGAGACGCCGCTCGCCAGCAACCCGCTGAACCCGGGAAAGGCCGAGGCACTCAACAACCCCGCGGCGCGGGTCTTCAAGGACGATCGCGCCGCTTTCGGCAAGGTCGAGCAGTTTCCGCACGTCGCCACCACCTACCGCCTGACCGAGCACTTCCACTTCTGGACCCAGCATTCGCGGCTGAATGCCATCGTGCAGCCGCAGCAGTTCGTCGAGATCGGCGAAGCGCTGGCCAAGGAGATCGGTGTCGCGGGTGGTCAGCAGGTGAAGGTGAGCTCGAACCGCGGCTACATCAAGGCGGTCGCAGTGGTGACCAAACGGCTGCGGACGCTCACCGTCGATGGTAAGCCCGTGCATACCGTGGGCATCCCGCTCCACGGCGGCTACACCGGTTTCGTCAGGCCGGGTTACCTGACCAACACCCTGACGCCGGTGGTGGGCGATGGCAATTCGCAGACGCCCGAGTTCAAGTCCTTCCTCGTGAAGGTCGAGAAGGCCTGAGTCCGGTGGAGAGGCTCTAACGATGCCGCTGCAATCCCTCGACATCATCCGGCGTTCCGCAACCACCACACCCGAACCCGAAGTGCGCGGTGCCTACACCGGCACGGTGGCGAAGCTCATCGACGTCACCAAGTGCATCGGCTGCAAGGCCTGTCAGGTCGCGTGCATGGAGTGGAACGATCTGCGCGACGATGTCGGCACGAACTTCGGCAGCTACCAGAACCCGGCCGACCTCAGCGACCGCACCTGGACGCTGATGCGCTTCACCGAATACGAGAATCCCAAGGGGGATCTCGAGTGGCTGATCCGCAAGGACGGGTGCATGCACTGCGCCGACCCGGGCTGCCTGAAGGCCTGCCCCTCACCGGGAGCCATCGTGCAGTACTCCAACGGCATCGTCGATTTCCAGGAGGAGAACTGCATCGGCTGCGGCTACTGCGTGACCGGCTGCCCATTCGACATTCCGCGCATCTCCCGGCGGGACCACAAGGCCTACAAGTGCACGCTGTGCTCCGATCGGGTGGCGGTCGGCATGGAGCCCGCCTGCATCAAGGCCTGCCCCACCGGCGCGCTCGTCTTTGGCACCAAGGAAGACATGCAGGAGCATGCGGCCGAGCGCATCGAGGACCTCAAGTCCCGCGGCTTCGAGAACGCGGGTCTCTACGATCCGCCGGGCGTCGGTGGCACGCACGTGATGTACGTGCTGCATCACGCGGATCAGCCGGCGCTGTACGCCGGACTCGCTCCCGACCCGCGCATCAGCCCGCTGGTGCGCCTCTGGAAGGGCACCACCAAGCCGATCTCCCTCGCTCTCATGGGGTTGACGGCGCTCGCGGGTTTCTTCCACTTCGTGCGCGTCGGACGCAACGAGGTCGATGAGAGCGATGAGGCGGCGGCCCGTGCGAGTCTCGATGCGAGCCGCAAACCGGAGACCCGCCCATGAACAGCTCCGCGCGCCGCGACACCGTGCTGCGCTACCCCGCGAGCGTGCGCACCAATCACTGGCTGGTGGCGATCGCCTTCGTGCTGGCGGCGCTCTCGGGGCTGGCGTTCTTTCATCCGGCGCTGTTCTGGCTCTCCAACTTCTTCGGCGGCGGCCCCTGGACGCGCATCCTGCATCCGTTTATCGGGCTTTTCATGGTGCTCGTCTTCCTGGCGCTCGCCGCCGCCGTGTGGGACGACAACCAGCTGCGACCGGCCGACTGGCAATGGCTGCGGCAGTGGCGCGATGTGGTCAACAATCGCGAAGAGCGTCTCCCGGAGGTCGGCCGATACAACGGCGGACAGAAGCTGCTGTTCTTCGTGCTCGTCCTGTGCCTGCTCGGACTGCTGCTCTCGGGACTTGCCATGTGGCGCACCTACTTCACCTTGCCGGTGGATGTGGTCCGGCTGGCGGTGGTGGTGCATGCCATCTGCGCGCTGGTGCTGATCTGCGCGATCCTGGTACATATCTATGCCGGCTTCTACGTCAAGGGCTCGGTGCACGCGATGGTGCGCGGCACCGTGACACCGGGCTGGGCCTGGAAGCATCATCGCTCCTGGTTCCGCCAGATCACGCATGACGCGCATCCTCGAACCCGGTCAGATTGAAGCTCTCGCCGAGCTGGCGATTCACAGGATTCGCCTGCCGGAACGAATCGGTCCTTTTGCCGCACGCGCGCGCCGTCTGCGCGAGCTCGCCGCCCCGGGAGCGATCGGCCACGCGATCGGCGATTACCTCAATCTGATGGCGGCGGTCGCCGAGGCCCAGGAGGCGACGCTCGCGACGCTCGACCCGATCCTCCCCGACGCCGCACAGCTCGCGCGCTCGCGCATCCACCGCATGCCGCCTATCGAGGCGCGCAGCTGGCCGCGCGAGCCTGCCTGGCGTGCGCTCGCCGCGCAGCTCACCGAGCGCGTTGCCGCTGCGGCAGACATTCCCGACGGCGCCCGCCGTGAACTCTCCCAGGTGCGCACCCTGCCGCCCGAGTGGCTCGAAGCCCAGGCGGATGCGCTCCTCAGTGGCCGCCGCGGGGAGATCGAGATGGCCGTGGCGCCGTTCGTCATGGCGGCGTTGCAGACTTACTGGGTGAGCCTCGCCAGCCGGCTGAGCGAGGAGGTGGTGCCAGCGCTCGAAGTGCCGGGCGTGTGCCCCGCCTGCGGCACGCTGCCGGTAGCGAGCGTCGTGCGCGTGGACAAGCGCTCGCAGGGCTATCGCTATCTGCACTGTGCGCTGTGCGCTACAGAATGGCACCTCGTCCGGGTGACCTGCAGTCATTGCCAGAGCACCGAGGGCATTGCCCAGCACTCCATCGAAGGGGGCCCCGAGGCCATCCGCGCCGAGTCTTGCGACCAGTGTCACACCTACCGCAAGATCCTCTACCAGGAGCAGGATGTGGGCGTCGAGCCGGTGGCCGACGATCTCGCCACCCTCGCGCTCGACCTGCTGATGGGCGAAGCGGGATATCACCGCGGCAGCACTAACCCGCTGCTGTGGCAATAGCGCCGGCCGCGGCGGCAAAGCGCCCAATGGCGCCACACCTGCTCCGGACTAAACCCTTGGATAGGTGCCGCGTGTCCGGCCATTAGTTCCATGCCCGCAGGCGAGAAGCTCAGACCGCTGCCCCGCGCGCAGGCGACCGATATTCCTTCGGTCGACAAGCTGCTGCGCGGGCCGCCGCTGCAGGAGCTGTTGGCCAGGCACGGGCACACGGCGGTCACCGCCACTCTGCGCGCACAGCTGGCGCAGCTGCGCCGTGCGGCCCTCGCGGGCGAGCTCGATCAGGGCGGACTCGAGGAGTCCGCCATCGCGGCCGCGGTGGCAGCGCAGCTCGCGGACGCGGCCCGTCCTGCATTGCGGCCGGTATTCAACCTGAGCGGAACCGTGCTGCACACCAATCTCGGGCGCGCGCTGCTGCCCGCGGCGGCGGTGGACGCCGTCGTGCAGGCGATGAGCGCACCGGTCAACCTCGAGTACGACCTGGCCGCAGGGAGTCGCGGAGAGCGCGACACCCTGATCGAGCGAACGCTGTGCGAGCTCACCGGTGCCGCAGCAGCCCTGGTGGTGAACAACAACGCGGCCGCGGTGCTGCTGATGTTGAGCGGGCTCGCGTCGCGGCGTGAGGTGCTCGTCTCGCGCGGCGAGCTGATCGAGATCGGTGGCTCCTTCCGCCTGCCCGACATCATGCGGCGCGCCGGCGCGCGGCTCATCGAGGTGGGCACCACCAACCGCACGCACCTCGCCGACTATGAGCAGGCGCTGGGTCCGCGCAGCGCGCTCCTGATGAAGGTGCACACCAGCAACTATGCGATCACCGGCTTCACCGCGAGCGTGCCGCTCGGTGAGCTCGTGAGGCTGGGTCAGGCTCGCGGTATCCCCGTGGCGGTGGACCTCGGTAGCGGCTCGCTGGTCGATCTGCGACGCTGGCAGCTCCCCGCCGAGCCTACCGTCCGCGAGGCCATTGCCGCGGGCGCTGACCTGGTCGCCTTCAGCGGCGACAAGCTGCTGGGCGGCCCCCAGGCGGGGTTGCTGGTGGGACGCGCCGACCTGATCAAGAGGCTGCGTCGCGATCCTTTGAAGCGTGCGCTGCGCGTCGGCAAGCTGACACTCGCGGCACTGGACGCGGTGCTGACGCTGTATCGCGCTCCGGAGCATCTCGCCGAGAGACTGACGACGCTGCGGCTGCTGACACGACCGGTCTCAGATCTGCAGACGCAGGCGGCGCGGCTGCGGGCACCGCTCCAGCGCGTGCTCGGAGAGCGCTACGAAGTGGCCGAATCGCCGCTGGTCGGCCAGATCGGCAGCGGCGCACTGCCGCTCGAGCAGTTGCCGAGCTACGGGCTCGCTGTTCGCGCCATCAAGGGTAAGCACGCCAGCCTGGCCCAGCTGGAGGAGGCGCTGCGCGCGCTGCCGCGCCCGGTGATCAGCCGCATCGCCGACCGCACGCTGTGGCTCGATCTGCGCTGCCTCGAGCCCGAAGAGGAGACGGAATTCACCGCGCAGCTCCAGGCGCTGCGCCTGTGAGCCGGGGCGCTTCGCCATGATCATCGGCACCGCAGGTCACATCGACCACGGCAAGACCACACTGGTGCGTGCACTCACCGGCGTCGATACCGATCGACTGCCGGAAGAGAAGGCACGCGGTATCTCAATCGAGCTCGGTTACGCCTACACGCCACTCGCCACCGGCGAGGTGCTGGGCTTCGTCGATGTGCCGGGGCACGAGCGCCTGGTGCACACCATGGTGGCCGGGGCCTGTGGCATCGACTTTGCGCTGCTGACGGTTGCCGCGGACGACGGTGTGATGCCGCAGACGCTGGAGCATGTTGCGATCATCGAACTCCTTGGGGTGTCCGCGGGCGCCGTCGCGCTCACCAAAATCGATCGCGTCACGGTGGGGCGTGCGCAGGAAGTCGAAGCAGAGGTGCGTGCGGCGCTCTCAGCAACGCCTCTTGCCAACGCTCTCATCTTTCCGATCGATGCAACCGATGTCGATTGCCCCGGTCTTGCCGCGCTGCGGCAGCACCTGCACGAGTGCGCGGCACGAGCCTCGGTGCGTCCGGACCAGGGCTTGTTCCGCCTCGCCGTGGACCGCGTCTTCACGCTGCCCGGTCACGGTACGGTCGCAGCCGGTACAGTGTTTTCAGGACGAGTGCGCACCGGTGACACGGTGGCGGTGATGCCGGGAAATCTGTGCGCCCGCGTGCGCAGCCTCCATGCTCACGGCCGCCCGGTGCAATTGGGACGGGCCGGAGAGCGCTGCGCGCTCGCCCTCACCGGAGTGGCGAAGAGCGATCTGGCGCGCGGGGACTGGCTGGCCGATGCGAAGGCCCTCACCCCCAGCACGAGGCTCGATGTCCGCCTGCACCTCCTGCTCGGCGGCCAGATGCACCTCACAGCCTGGTCGCCAGTGCACGTGCACCTGGGCACCGCACACCGAGTGGCGCACGTTGTGCCACTCGAGCAGCCGCGCCTGACAGCCGGGGACACGGCTCGTGTGCAACTGGTCTTCGAAGCACCCGTGTGCGCCACCTGCGGAGAGCGCTTTATTGTCCGCGACGCACAAGGCCGACACACGATCGGCGGGGGTCGCGTGCTCGACCCCCAGCCGCCTGCGCGCCGCCGACGCACACCCGAGCGGCTTGCAGCAATTGCCGCTCTCGAGCGGCTGGTCGAGGGTGGTGGAATCGGGCCGCTGCTCGCTCAAGCGCAATACGGCATGACGGTCGCCGAGCTGGTGCGGCTCTGCGGCCGTACGGCCGAGGATCTACCCATCCCGGCAGGAGCGCTGAGGATCGAGGCCGGTCCTGAGTGTTTTGTGGTGCTCCCAGAGCGCTGGCAGGCACTGGGTGACGGCGCACTGTCCGCCCTTGCCCGCTTCCACCAGGAGGTCCCCGACCAGGCCGGACCCGATGCCGGGCGCTTGCGGCGCATGTGTTTTCCGGATGTACCGGCAATGCTCTGGCGGGCGTTGCTCGAGCAGCTACAGCAGGAGCGGCGGCTCTTCGCCCGCGGCGCCTGGCTGCATCTGCCTGACCATCAGGTCACGCTCTCGGAGGCAGATCGGGCGCTCGCGGACAAACTCAGACCCTTGATCCTGGCCGGGCGCTTCGATCCGCCCTGGGTGCGCGATCTGGCCGCCAAGGTGCACGAGCGCGAGGAGCGAGTGCGCGCCGTGCTGCGGAAGCTCGTAGGCCACGGCGATGTGTACCAGGTTGTGCGCGACCTGTACTACGATCATGACGCGATTGCAGAGCTCGCGGCGATCCTCGGTGCCTGTCATCGTGAGCATGGTGCAGTGCACGCAGCGCGGTTCCGCGATTCGGTGGGCCTCGGGCGCAAGCGCGCGATCCAGATCCTCGAGTTTTTCGATCGCGTCGGCCACACGCGCCGAATCCGTGATGCGCATGTGCTGCGCAGCGACAACACCTGGCCACCCCTAACGCTCAACTGACCGCGCGTGACGCCACGACCTGCTTGAGCTTGAGCCTTTCGGTGCCGACTCGGGTCGCTTCGCTGATCCAGATCTTATTGACACTGCAACCGACGCGGCGGGACACTGCAATCGTTTCAGACTGTTACGCGCGTATTAAAAAGTATGAATCCCGGCGCGACAGACCAACATCGCCGCGCCTAACTAACACCAACGAGGGCAGCACTATGAAGCAAATACTTGGCTTTGCTGTATTGGCCCTGGGCAGCGTCGCGGTGTGGGCTCAGGCTCCACCGCCGGTGTTTCCGGTCCCCATCAGCGGGGGCGATGTGATTCCGCCATCCATCAAGGCGTTCGCCCCCGGCGATCCAGCAATCGGTTTCGATGGGCGCGACGCCGAGCCATATGTGATCGCGAACATCAAGGGCGTGACCGCGATGGGTTACACCATGGGAGTGGCCACTGATGGCGCCGGCAATGCCTACCAGGTCGTCACCGACCTCCGCGTCTTTCAGGGTGACTACATCGGTGCCACCTCTACCTTCCCCGCGGGAGGCTCCACGTCAGCGAGGGCACACGGCACCTTTGTGTTGATATGAATTGATCTCTGGCTCCCGAGTTCGGGGCCTCTGCAGACACAGGTGCATGACTTTAATGGCGGGATCGGACCAAACGGTCTTTTCTGGATTGTTCAGGTCCCGGACGACGCCGTCGTAAAGACCAGAGACACGTTGACGATTTCGCTGACGAATGTAGCGGTCGTTGACCAGATATCGTTCCCAGGCAACATCTTCCTCGGAAGCACCGGTTCTCCGGCGAAGCTCTCACTCAACATGACCTTTGAGAAATCGGGCCAGCCACGTCACGTTCGGCCAACCTCCAAGGATCCTCTGAGTCCCTTCACCTGGGCGGGCGAGATGTCGGACGCGACGTACTCCGGAACTTTCTCCGTTGCCTACAATGACCACACGTTTTCGGCAAAGGGGAGCTTCGGTTCCACGCAGATCTTTGCCGAGATGGGTACGGAAAGGAACGGATCTTTTGTCCGGCACGAGGACCAGGAAGACGAGGACCAGCAAGACGGTCAGAAGGCTGCGGCGGCGGCATCGCTGCCGAACAGTGTGACGGTAGGTCAACTGAGCGCAAGTGCAACGCTGCCCGCTAACTCACCCAAGTGGCGCGGGAAAGTACCGGTGGAGTATCTCGTCCACTGATCCTCACAGTTGCTGGTTTGCCGAGCGCCTTGAGCGCGCTCGGCAAGCCATGCAACACTGCGATGCAACGGGTCGGCGCGCTTGACCTGAGGAAGGCACCCGTACCCGGCGGTGCGACTGGGCTTCAAACCCAGAAGGGGGCGCCAGACGCTTCCTGGTAGGTTCGACTCCTGCTGCCTTCCGCCATTGCCCCTGCGCGGCCTACTCCGCGCCTCACTCGCTGTCCCACGGCGGTGGGGCGCAGGGAGCTGCGGCGGGGAGCGGCTCGCAGCAGCCCCCGCTACTACACGCTTGACACGACAGCGCACGGCTCGCCATAGTCAGCGCAGTCATCCACTCGTTAATCGAATATTTGCGTTCACGCAACGTGTCACCGCGCCAGACCGTCACCCGCAAAGTCAGCTCTGCAACGCACGATCCGATGTTCAACCAATCGGTCGAAAAGGCGTTTGCGGTACTCGGCGCATTCAGCGTGGGGAAACACGCTCTCAATCTGGCGGAAATCGCCGCCTCAGCGCGCATCACTCCAAGTTCCGCGCTGCGCTCCATCCACACGCTGGTGGCTCTCGGCTACCTCGTACGCAACGATCGCCTGCATGGCTGGACTCTATCTTCGCGCACGCTGAGCATTGGTTACCCCTACCTCGCCAGCCACGCGGTTATCGAGCTCGCGACGCCGCATCTCGTCGAGCTCAACCAGGCGTGCGGTGAGTCGGTGAGCCTGTCGGAGCCCGACGGTACCGAGATGGTGTTCATCGCGCGATTCCCGAGCCACAAGCGCTTTTTAATCCATATGCCGGTGGGCAGGCGGCTGCCGATGTACTGCACGTCCGCGGGTCGGGCGTATCTGTCGACACTGCCGCGCGACGAAGTGCGTGAGGTGTTGAAGCGTTCGACACTGCGTGCTTTGACGCCGCATACGCTCACGCAAGTCCCTCAAATCCTCGAGATCATCGACAGTGCGCGCGAGCTCGGCTACGCCTGGGCGAGCGAGGAATGCTATCGCGGCGACCTGACGGTCGGAGCGCCGATTATGGGAGCCGACGGCCGGGCCATCGCTGCCATCAACATCTCCGGGCCGACGAGCCGCTGGACATCCCCCGACCTGCGTGCACGCCTCGCGCCATTGCTGCTCGAGACGGCGCGCGCAGCCTCTGGCCAC
>Ga0306920_100009432_pt1 | contig 13027 bp, 8 predicted proteins | sample flu12Cox44000170_FD_204666 | JGI IMG/M metagenome (GOLD analysis project Ga0306920, IMG submission 204666) | Lab enrichment of tropical soil microbial communities from Luquillo Experimental Forest, Puerto Rico - flux4day.12C.oxic.44.000.170 (v2)... | ecosystem: Environmental > Terrestrial >...
CTTCCGCAGCACCCACTCGCCAAGCGAGACGATCAGCCCCGAGTCTTCCGCCACCGCGAGGAACGCGCGGGGATTGACCGCCTCGTCGCCGCGCCACCAGCGCACCAGCGCCTCGGCACCGGTCACCCGCGACGTCGCCAGCTCCACGATCGGCTGATATTGCAGGGTCAGCTCTTCGCGCGCGATCGCCCGCTGCAGGTCGCTGGCCATGTCAAGACGGCGAACCACGTCCGCGTGCATATGCGCGGCGTAGACCTCCGCCCGGGCCCCGCCGCCGTCCTTGGCCCGGGCCATCGCCACGTCCGCGTTCCGCAGCACCGTGCCAGGCGGACTCCCGTCGGCGAGAGCCACGCCCACGCTCGCGGTCAGCCTGATACCCCTGTCGGCCACCCGGAACGGCTCCCCGGCGATCGAGCCGACGAGCCGCTCGGCGAGTTCGGCGATCTCCTGAGCACCCTGCGCGTTCTCCACCAGCACGGCGAACTCGTCACCGCCCCAGCGGGCGACCGTCTCCTGAGCGGGCACGACGGCCCGCAGCCGCCGCGCCGCCTGGGCGAGCACCAGGTCGCCCGCGCCGTGCCCGACGAGATCGTTGACCGCGGTGAAGCCATCCAGGTCGAGGAATATGACACCAGCCTGGCGCCCGGTGCTCTCGGTGGCGGCGAGCGCCTCGCGGGAGCGCTCCTCCACGTACGCGCGGTTCGGCAGGCCGGTCAGCCCGTCATGGAACGTCAGGTGCGCGACCTGCTGGCGCAGCGCCACCTGGTCGCTGACGTCCCGGGCGCTGACCAGCATCTGCGCGGGCTCGCCGGGCAGCCGGTAAAGCAGGACGGCGCACTCGATATGCCGCCACGAGCCGTCGGCAGCGCGTACCCGGCAGGCGAAGCGGCCCTTGCCCGCCTCGCCGCCGACGGAGTCGGCCGAGTCGCCTGGCGTGCCCGCCTCGCCGGCGGCCGCCGGCTCCGCGCCGGGCGCGTCCTCGCCGGCGCCAAGCACCTCCTGCACCGCGGCCCGCACGGCCGCGACGTCCTCCGGGTGCACGAACTCGAGGAGAGCCTTGCCGACAATCCCTTCCGGGGGATAGCTGAAGCCGGCGACCGCCGGGCTCGCGTACGTGATCATCCCGTCGAGGTCGCAGATCAGCACGATGTCGCCGGTCCGGTCCGCGAGGTCACGCAGGCTGTTGCTCGACTCGCGCCACATCCGCGCGGCGACGCCGTTCTCCCTGACCAGCATCAGGACGCGGATGCTCACGACGAGCACGGCCGCGCCGCCGGCGATCACCAGCGCGAGACCAGCGGCGGGAGCGCTCGCCAGGCCGTTGATTATGACGACGAACGCGGCGACCACCACGGCCACCGCCGCGATGATGGTGGCGGCGCCAGCGCTGGTGACCGGTGCGTTCCGGCCGCCGAACGCGCCCGGCAAGCCTTCCGCCGCTCGCTCCTGGCGCTCCTGGCGCTCCTCGCGCCGCCACGGCTGCAAGTCGAAGCGCGCGGCGATCGTGCCCACCCAGGGCGCGACGCCGAGCAGGCAGGCCGCCACGATGAACGCGAGCTGCTCCCGGATGCCCTGGTGGCCCCCGGAGATCCGGGCGCCGACGCCGAAGGAGTCCGCACCGGTCAGCACGAGCAGCGACAGGTACGGCAAGAGCACGAGCCGCCACGCGACGGTGAGCACCGGCAGCAGGGCACCCAGGACCGCCAGGTCGGCCAGCGGGTGCAGCAAGTCAAGCAGGAACGTCCCCGGCCGCTCGTTCGAGTGATGAAACTCCGAGCCGAACGCCACGACCCAGCCGATGACGAGCAAGGCGACAGCCATCACGTAGCCGTCGGCGAGCCCGGGCAGCACCGACCCGGATGTGCCGGCTTTCTCCCCTGGCGGCGACGAGGCCAGCACCATGATCCCGGTCGCGGCGGCTGCCAGCGCCAGCAGGGGCGCCACGTCGGCCAGCGACGGCGGCGCGGACGTGGAGCTCAGCAGGCCGGCCAGGGCCGTGCTCACGATCAGCCCGACCAGCCAGAACAGGGCAGCCCCACCCAGCCACCGGTACCCCCTGGCCACAGGGCCGCTGTGACGCGCCGCGCCCGTCCACAGGCCGACGACCGCCCCGGCCGCGGCGAGCATGGCGAGGACGCTCACTGTCGCTCCCCCGTGAAGTTCGGGCGCAACCGGTGCTCCTTCCGAGGTCTCGTTGCGTGCGCAGCATGCGGTGTGCGTAGCATGCGGTGCCGGCATGGTTTGTCGCTGAGTATTTGGTAACGGATCTGCAACGACCCGTTACCGGTGACGGGCGCCATGCAGCGCCCGTCAGCGACCAGGATTCGCCACCCAGGGTCGACGGTATGGCGATCCGGCCTACGTTCACTCTACGTACCCGAGATCACGCTTCGGTTGAGGAAGGGCGTCCACCGGGAGACAAGTACGGCGCCGGCGCGCTGGTTACTTTGAACATCTTAAGACAGCCATGCTCAATATGTGCCGCTGATCACATTGCGCAACGGATCGCCGCGCAAGCAGGCCCCGGCCTGCACCCGCATCAGCACCCGTCTCCCCCTACTGTTCTAGACTCCGTCCAGCTACGAACAATGCCCCTCTCCCCTACGAAGAGGCCGAATTGCGGAAAGTTCTGATCGCGAACCGCGGCGAGATCGCGGTTCGGGTGGCGCGTGCCTGCCGGGACGCCGGGCTCACCAGCATTGCCATCTACGCCGACTCTGACCTCGACGCCTTGCACGTCAAGGTCGCCGACGAGTCGTACGCGCTGAACGGCAGCTCGCCGGCGCAGACGTACCTGGACATCGACAAGATCATCAAGATCGCGGCCAGGTCCGGCGCCGACGCCGTCCACCCCGGCTACGGCTTCCTAGCCGAGAACGCGGCGTTCGCCGCGGCGGTCATCGACGCGGGCCTGACGTGGATCGGGCCGCCGCCGCACGCCATCGAGGCGCTCGGCGACAAGGTAAAGGCCAGGGACATCGCCAAGCGCGTCGGCGCGCCGCTCGCGCCGGGCACCGACGGCCCGGTCAGCTCCGCGGCCGAGGTGAAGGAGTTCGCCGCGCAGTTCGGCCTGCCTGTCGCGATCAAGGCCGCCTTCGGCGGCGGCGGCCGCGGGCTCAAGGTCGCGCGTACTGCCGAAGAGATCGAGGAGCGCTACGACTCGGCGGTCCGCGAGGCCACCGCGGCGTTCGGGAACGGGCAGTGCTTCGTCGAGCGCTACCTCGACCGGCCGCGGCACGTGGAGACGCAGTGCCTGGCTGACGCCCACGGCAATGTCGTGGTGGTCTCGACACGGGACTGCTCGCTGCAGCGGCGGCACCAGAAGCTCGTCGAGGAGGCTCCCGCACCGTTCCTGTCCGACGCGCAGAACGAGCAGCTCTACGACGCGTCGAAGGCGATCTTGCGGGAGGCCGGCTACGTCGGTGCGGGCACTTGCGAGTTTCTCGTCGCGGCCGACGGGACGATCAGCTTCCTGGAAGTGAACACCCGGCTACAGGTGGAGCACCCGGTCTCGGAAGAGGTCACGGGCCTGGACCTGGTCAGGGAGATGTTCCGCATCGCCGAGGGTGAGCCGCTCGGGTACGGGGACCCGCCGCGCCGGGGGCACTCGATCGAGTTCCGGATCAACGCCGAGGACCCCGCCAGGAACTTCCTCCCGGCGCCGGGCACGATCACCGAGTGGAACCCGCCGTCGGGCCCGGGCGTACGGCTGGACGCCGGGTACACCGAGGGCATGACGGTGCCGCAGGCGTTCGACTCGCTGATCGGCAAGCTGATCGTCACCGGCGCCACGCGAGAGCAGGCGCTGCAGCGGTCCCGCCGCGCGCTCGCCGAGTTCACCGTCGGCGGGATGCCCACCGTGCTGCCGTTCCACCGCGCCGTCGTCGACGACCCCGCCTTCGCCGGCGACCATTTCGACGTGCACACCCGGTGGATCGAGACGGAATTCGCCGCCGCGCTCGAGCCCCAGGCCGGCGCGGTAACCGCCGAGGACCCGCCCCGCGAGCGGCTGACGGTGGAGGTTGGCGGCAAAAGGCTGGAGGTGGTGCTGCCCGCCGTACTCTCCCTGCCCGCCGCGCCCGGCGCCTCTTCTTCATCTCCCGAACGGACCCGTGGTTCCCGCACCGGCTCCCGCCGCTCCCGCGGGGTGAGCGGCGCCGGGAGCGGTGATTCCCTTGTCACGCCAATGCAGGGCACGATCGTGAAGATCGTGGCGGCCGAGGGGCAGCGGGTCTCCGCCGGCGAGACGGTGGTGATACTGGAAGCGATGAAGATGGAACAGCCGCTGGCCGCGCACAAGGCCGGGACGGTCACGGGCCTGGCCGTCGAGGTGGGCCAGACCGTCGCGGCCGACACAGTCATCTGCGAGATCAAGGACTGAGTACCAGATGCGCCGGCTCCCGGGTGATCCAAGCGTCGGGCGCTGGCTGTTGTTCGCGGTCGGGTTCCGGTTGCCGCCCGAGAACCGGGAGTGGGTCCGGCACGAGCTGACCGACGCCGGCTGGCGCGGCCGGACGATCAGGCGGCTGCTCGTGCTGATGATCCCGATCTGTGTCGCCTTGGCGTTCCTGCCGGGCCCGGACTGGCTGCGCATCGCAGTGCCCGCGTTCGCGCTGATCGCGAGCGTGGGCACGGTCCTGATCAGCGCCGACGACGTGCGCGCCGCCAGACTGCGGCAGCACGGCCTCCCGGTCCCCGACGACCCGGACCTAGGCCGCCCCGCCCACTAAGGTGCCCCGCCACGTCTCCGCCCGCCGCCCAGCCCGCGCCTCCGCCGCCACCGCCCGGCCCGCGCCCTTCTCTCCGTCCATCACCCCCCCCGCGTCTCCCGCACCGCCCAGCCCGCGCCTCCACCGCGTCTCCGCCGCCATCGCCCCCGCCCGCGCCTCCCGCACCGGCTCGCGCTGTCTTCTACGTCACATTGGCCTCGTATGTCACTAGAGTTTCGGATTCCCTGGGCTGGTAATGAGGTCTGTGGCCCACACGCCTCATCTTGTGAGGTCAGTGGGCCACAGACCTCATATTTTTCCTGGGTTGCGGCCCTCCCGCGGCGGGGCAGGGGGTGATATTTGATGGTGTTTGAGGCTGGTGGGATGAGCGGCGTGGCCAGCGTGCTCGCGGCCGCCGTGCGGAAGGCGCCGGCGCGGGCGGGGCGGGCGCGGGTACTGGCGATTGACGGGCGGTCAGGGGCCGGGAAGAGCTCGCTGGCGGCCGTGCTGAGCGGGGAGCTGGGCGCGCCGGTGGTGTCGCTCGAGGATCTCTACGGCGGCTGGGGCGGGCTCGAACGCGGGATAGACCTGCTCGTTTCCGAGGTTCTCGAGCCGCTCGCGACCGGGCAGGCCGTGCGGGTCCCGCGTTACGACTGGGTCGCGGGGCAGTGGGCCGAACCTGTGCCCCTCGAATCGCCGGAGCTGCTGATCGTGGAGGGAGTCGGAGCCGGCGCGCGTCGTGCCGCTGTCTTCGAGAGCTTGGTGGTGTGGCTGGAGGCAGCCGGGTCCGTTCGGAAGAAAAGGGCTCTTGAGCGCGACGGGGGGGTGTTCGCGCCGTACTGGGACCGGTGGGCGGCTCAGGAGGACGCGATGCTCGGCCGCGAGCGGACGCCGGAGCGGGCCGACATGGTGATCGGCACCTTAGAAGATAGCGTCGGGGCCGAACTCCATGACCGTGCGGGCCGCTTCGGTGACGCTGCCGGACAGCGAGGGGTAGACCGAGAACGTGTGCGCGATCTGATCCACCGACAGGTTCTGCTCGATCGCGATCGAGATCGGCAGGATGAGCTCGCTGGCACGGGGCGCGACGACCACGCCGCCGAGCACCATGCCGGTGCCCGGGCGGGCGAAGAGCTTCACGAACCCGTCCCGGATCCCGGCCATCTTGGCGCGCGGGTTGGTGGCCAGCGGCTGCTTTACCACGCGGGCGGCGACCTCGCCGCGGTCCACCGCCGCCTGCGACACGCCGACCGACGCGATCTCCGGGTCGGTGAAGATGGTCGAGGCCACGTGGCTGAGCCGGATCGGCTGCACCGCCTCGCCGAGCGCGTGCCACATCGCGATCCGTCCCTGCATCGCCGCGAACGAGGCGAGCATCAGCACGCCCGTGCAGTCACCGGCCGCGTAGACGCCGGGCGTGGACGTGCGTGACACCCGGTCCACCTCGATGAAGCCCCGGCCGTCCAGGTTGACGCCCGCCTGTTCGCAGCCGATCCCCGCCGTGCTCGGCACCATCCCGACGGTGAGCAGGCAGTGCGAGCCGGACAGCGTCCGGCCGTCGGCCAGGGTGACTATGACGGTGTCGCCCTTGCGGTGCACCGCCTGCGCGCGGGACCGGCCGAGCACGTTCATGCCGCGCCGCCGGAACACGCCCTCGATGACCATCGCGGCGTCCTTGTCCTCATGCGGCAGCACGCGCTCGCGCGAGGACACCAGCGTGACGTGGGTACCGAGGGCCTGGTAGGCGCCGGCGAACTCGGCTCCGGTCACCCCGGAGCCGACCACGATGAGCTCTTCGGGCAGTTCGGGGAGGTCATAGACCTGCCGCCAGGTGAGGATGCGCTCGCCGTCCGGCACGGCGTCCGGCAGCACCCGGGGGTTCGCGCCGGTCGCGATCAGCACCACGTCCGCCGCGACCGTCGTGCCCGCGGCCTCGATCGTGTGCGCGCTGGTGAGCTGGCCTCTGGCCTGGATGATCCGGACGCCCTCGGCGGCCACGTGCTCGGCTATGTCGTGCGACTGCGCGGCGGCCAGCGCCTTGATCCGGGCGTACAGCGCGGGCGCGTCCACCTCGACCTCGGGGTTGTCGCCGTTCGCGAGCTGCAGGCCCAGCGAGGGCGAGCGGCCCAGCGAGATCATCGTGGACGATGACTCGATGAGTGTCTTGCTGGGGACACAGTCGGTGAGTACGCAGGCGCCGCCGAGGCCGTCTTCGTCAACGACGGTTACCTCGGCACCGAGCTGGGCGGCCACCAGTGCGGCCTCATAGCCGCCGGGGCCGCCGCCCAGGATGGCGATGCGTGGACGGGGCAATGTCACGTTAGGCAATTATCCCGCACGTTCCCCTCTGCGTTGTACGCCGCCCTCGGCCATTTCGCCGTACGCTTAGGCAGCGTGGCACTATACGCCGCCTACGGCAGCAACATGGACCCGGCGCGGATGCTCGCGCGCTGCCCCCACTCCCCGCAGCGGGGCCCCGGGTGGCTTGAGGGCTGGCGCCTGACTTTCGGCGGGGAGGACGTCGGCTGGGACGGTGCGCTCACCACCGTCGTCGAGGACGCCGCCGAGCGGGTGTTCGTCGTGCTCTACGACGTTCCGGAGATCGACGAGAAGGAACTCGACAGCTGGGACGGGGTAACCCTCGGCTTTTACCGCAAGCTCAAGGTACGGGTGCAGACCCTGGACGATGACGTGCTGGCGTGGCTGTACGTACTCGACGCATATGAGGGCGGGCTCCCGTCCGCGGGACATCTTGCCATCCTGGTCGACGCGGCGATCAAGGCCGGGGCGCCCGCCGACTACATCGACTGGCTGCGCGACCGGCCGTCCAACCCGCCGACCGGTACCGACGGCCAGCTGCCGGGGTTACGGGGTTAGGCGAGGATCGCGACCACGAGGGCGAGCGCCGGGATGATGATCGCGGCGGACGCCGGCCAGTACCAGGTGCTCACAGGCGGCTCCGCCGGCGTGCCCGCGGTGGCGGCGCGGCCCTGTTCGGCGAGCGTGGTCAGCAGCGTCACCGCCTGCTCGGCGTCCCCGCCGATAAGCGGCTGGTCGCTGGTGTCAGGCGGCTCGGGCATGCCGAACACGCCTCCGGTTCGCGCTGCTGACCGGCCGCGGGACGCGCGGCGCGCGGCGCGCATCTGGGCGGCGGCCTGCCTGCGCCGGTTTGGCTGCACCGCCCACACGTAGATGGCCCGCTTCCCGATGTTGTCCGCATCCGCGCCGCCGCCGAGCGGCCACTCGCACTGCACGCGGAGCAGGCTGGCGGAGTCGATCCCGGCGACGGCGCCCCAGCCGACCCGGTGATCGCGCAGCGGGTTGATGATCCTCATCCCCGTCTCGTCGGTGACGACGCGCGGGCGCTGCGCCGTCGTATACACCACGCCGGTGACCAGCAGCAGGATGCAGGCGGCCACCACCGACACGTGATCACGGCCCTGCACCGCCAGGTCGATCAGGTTGGCGGCCGCGAACAGCACCCATAGCCACCAGATAACGACAGCGAACGGTGACCGGAACGTCTGCCGGGACTGGATGCTGGGCGCGTAACTCACTGCGCCAGGGTGGTCTCGGGGACGTGGGACCGTACTGCCACAGGGCGGTCATGGCGGCGGCCGACAGGACCCGGACGCCCACGCCGATCGCTCGCTCGTCGATGTCGAACGTCGGCTGGTGCAGGTCATACTCCGCCGCGGACCCCGGGGCCCGGGTACCAAGCCGGGCCAGCGCCCCGGGTACCGTCGCCAGGTACCAGGCAAAGTCCTCGGCGCCCAGGCTCTGCGGCGTGTGCATCACGGCGTTCTGGCCGAGCACGCCAGTCGCCGCGGCGGCGAGCATCGCCGCGCTCGTCTCCTCGTTCACCGTCGGCGGGACGTCATGCAGGTACTCCAGCTTCGCGGTCACCCCGTAGGCGGCCGCGACCGACTGGACGAGGTCCTCGACCAAGCCGGGGGCCGAGTGCCAGGCCTCGTCGTCCAGGCAGCGGACGGTGCCCTCCGCGAACCCTTCGTCGGGGATCGCGTTCGCTGCCGAGCCAGCGCTGATCCTGCCCCAGACCAGGCTCAGGCTCGACCGCGGGTCCACCCGGCGGGACAGCGCGGCCGGCAGTTCGGTCACGATCTTCCCCAGCGCGTACACCACGTCGGCGGTCAGGTGCGGCCGGGCGGTGTGCCCCCCGGGCCCGGCGACCGTCACCTTGACCTTGTCACAGGCGGCGGTGATCGGCCCCGACCGGACACCCACCTTGCCGACGTCCAGCCTCGGGTCGCAGTGCAGCGCGAAGATCCGGCCTACCGACGCGAGGCCGCCGGCGGCTATGACGTCCTGGGCACCGGTGCTGATCTCTTCGGCGGGCTGGAAGACTAGCCGGACCCGGCCGGGCAGCAGCCCCGCTCGCGCCTGGCCGGCGAGGAACAACCCGGTCCCGAGCACGACCGTCGTGTGCACGTCGTGGCCGCACGCGTGGCAGGCGCCGGGAACCGTTGACCGGTAAGGCACGTCCTTCTCGTCCGCCATCGGAAGCGCATCGAGGTCGGCCCGGACAGCGACCACCGGCCGGTCCGAATAATCCGCGCCTATGTCGGCGAGCAAGCCTGTGCCGCTGGGCAACAGTACCGGGTGCAGGCCGGCCGCGGTCAGCCGCTCCGCGACCAGCCGGGTGGTGCGGTACTCGCTGTTCCCTGGCTCGGGATGCGCGTGCAGGTCACGGCGGAACTCGATCAGCTCCGGCTCGCGCGCCGCGAGGAACGCGTCCAGGTCCGCGATGAGGTGATTACCCTCCATGCCCACCATCCCCGTGGAGGACGAAACGGTCCTCCGCGAACTCCGTGACGAGCGCATCCACCACGCTGGTCAAGTCGCCATAACCGGCGTGCGCGGCACGCTGCCGCTCGTATGAGGCACCGCACTCGAGCACCTCGGACACGACCGCGAGTTCCTCAGCACAGCCGAGCCGCCATGCTACCGGCTCCAAGTCACGAAGGAGCTCATATATTTCGTCTCGAAGCGGCGCGGTCGCCCCCGTGTCGTCGGTGATGATGGTGGCGTCAAGCCCGTATCTGGTGGCTCGCCACTTATTGTCCCGGTTTATCCACGGCGACCTGCTGGGCAGCCGGTAGCCACGATCTAGCTGGGTGTCGAAGAGCTGCACCAGGCACTGCCCGAGCGCGGCCACCATCCCGATCTCGCGGAAGGTCGGGACGGCGTCGGCGATGCGGAGTTCGACGGTGCCGAAGTCCGGGTGCGGGCGGACGTCCCACCACACCTCCTTGATCGTGCGGATGGTGCCCGCCCGCAGCTGGGTACCCATGTACTCCTCGAAGCGCTGCCAGTCCGGCAGGCCGGGCGGCGGGCCGGTGTTCGGCAGGGCGCCGAAGACGACCGACCGGCTCGAGGCGAGGCCCGTGTCGCTACCGGACCAGAAGGGGCTCGACGCCGTGAGTCCGAGGAAGTGCGGCAGGTAGGTGGCGAGGGCGTTGATGACCGGCATCGCCCGGTCGCCATCGCGCAGCCCGACGTGGACGTGCACCGCGTAGGTCTGCAGCCTGCGGGCCGGCCACTGGATCTGCTCGACCAGCTCCGAATAGCGCTGATGCGGCGCCATCTTCGCGTCCCGCCAGTCGCTCATGGGGTGAGTCCCAGCGCCGGCCAGCACGATGCCGTGCGGTTCGGCGGAGCGCTGCAACTCTTTCATCGTCATGGCGAGGTCGGCCTTGGCTTCGGCTACCGTCCCGCAGATCCCGGTCACGGCCTCAACGGTCGACTGCATCAGCTCATGACGCATTTTGGGATGCTCGCCGCTTTCCTGAAGGCCGCGCAGGCCGGCCAGCACCGCCGAGGCCTCCTGCCGCAACATCCGCGTCTCCGCGTCGATGAGCTGCACCTCCCATTCGACGCCGAGCGTCGGGCCCGAGGAGGGGTTCCAGTCGATCGTCATGACAAGCCTCCAGGCGCGGGAATTACGCAAAAGGGTGCGTCACTAACGATTTCCCGTTGCCCGAGATTGAATCGTCCCCGAATCGGCGCTATCTGCCCGATCCGCCCGATTGCCCGGCCTGCTGGCCTGCCGGCCGGTTGACGGAATCCGGCCGGACCCTCGTTACGGCACGTCTGGCGGCTTATACACACCCCAGACCGCACGCAGCGCGTCGCATACCTCGCCCAGGGTCGCGCCCGCGCGGAGCGCGTCCTTGATGGGGTACAAGACGTTGCCGGTACCTTCCGCGGCCGCCCTGAGGGCGTCGACGTGCTTGCGGACGACCGCGTGGTCGCGGTTGCGCCGCAATTGCCGCAGCTGATCGGCCTGGGCGTGCTCAATCCTGGGATCGACCCGGAGCGGCTCATAGGGCTCCTCGTCGTCTCCGGTGAACTTGTTCACGCCGACGACCACCCGCGTGCCGTCGTCGGTCTCCTTGGCCACCTGGTAGGCGGACCGCTCGATCTCGGACTTCTGGAAACCCCGCTCGATCGCGGCGAGCGCTCCGCCCATGTCGTCGATCTTGCTCATGAGCTCGGTCGCGGCGGCCTCGATCTCGTCGGTCATCGACTCGATGGCGTACGAGCCGGCGAACGGGTCCACCGTCTTGGTCAGGTCGCTTTCCGCCTGGATGACCTGCTGAGTTCGCAGCGCCAGCCGGGCCGCCTTCTCGCTGGGCAGCGCGATCGCCTCGTCGTAGGAGTTCGTGTGCAGCGACTGGGTGCCGCCGAGCACGGCGGCGAGCGCCTGGATGGTCACCCGGGTCAGGTTGACCTCCTTCTGCTGCGCGGTGAGCTGGACGCCAGCGGTCTGGGTGTGGAAGCGGAGCATCTGCGACTTGGGGTCTTGTGCCTGGTAGTGGTCTTTCATGATCTTGGCCCACATGCGGCGGGCGGCGCGGAACTTGGCCACCTCCTCCAGCAGCGTTGTCCGCGCGACGAAGAAGAACGAAAGCCGCGGCGCGAACTCATCGACCTTCAGGCCGGCCTGCAGGGCCGCGTTGACGTACTCCTTCGCGTTGGCCAGCGTGAACGCGATCTCCTGGACGGGCGTGGCGCCGGCCTCAGCCATGTGGTAGCCGGAGATCGAGATGGTGTTCCACCTCGGCAGCTCGGTCTTGCAGTACGCGAACGTGTCGGCCACCAGCCGCAGGCTGGGGCGCGGCGGGTAGATGTAGGTGCCGCGCGCGATGTACTCCTTGAGGATGTCGTTCTGGATGGTGCCGCTGAGCATCGCCGGGTCCGCGCCCTGCTCCTCGGCGACCATCTGGTACATCAGCAGAAGCACCGCGGCGGGCGCGTTAATCGTCATCGACGTGGACACTTTGTCCAGCGGGATGCCGTCGAACAGGATCCGCATGTCCCGCAGGCTGTCGATCGCCACCCCTACCTTGCCGACCTCGCCGTGGCTCACCGGCGCGTCGGAGTCGTACCCCATCTGAGTCGGCAGGTCAAAGGCGACCGACAGGCCCGTGGTGCCGTTGTGTATCAGCTGGTGATACCTGCGGTTCGACTCGCTGGCCGTCGAGAAGCCCGCGTACTGCCGGATCGTCCACGGGCGTTTGGTGTACATGCCGGGATATACACCGCGGGTGAACGGATACTCACCTGGCTTGCCTAGCTGCACGTCAGGCTTGAAGTTCGAAAGCGCGTGCTGGTCGTAAAGAGGAGCAACGGGAAGCCCGGACTCAGACAATTCCATGCACTCAGCGTACGTGGGCAGCCCGCCGGCAAGGAGAGCGATCTTCCTCACGTGGGACGGGCGGGCTGCCATGATCACGGAAGGTCTTGTCACCGCGGAAATTTCAGGCCCGCCTGGGGGCTCAAAACTTCCGCGCAGGACAAGGTCTCCGTGAAGTAGAGCCAGCCGCTTCCGTTCGGGATAAATCTCTTAGGCGACCGGCGGCAGGCCGCTGCGGTCGCGGACCGTCGCCATCGTCTCGCCGGCGATCGCGCGGGCGCGGCGGGCGCCGTCGAGCAGCACGGCGTCGAGCGCGCCGGTGTCGGCGAGGATCTTCGCCGTCCGCTCCCTGACCGGGGCGAACGTGTCCACCACTAGCTCACCGAGGTCCTTCTTGAACTTGCCGTAGCCAGCGTCGCCATAGGTGGCGGCGATCGACTCGGCCGGCTCTCCGGACAGCGCGGAGTAGATCCGGAGCAGGTTCGTCACGCCCGGCTTGGCCTCCTCGTCCACGCGCACGACCGACTCGGCGTCGGTCACCGCGCGGGCGATCTTGCGGCGGATCACGTCCGGCTCGTCGAGCAGGTCGATGATGCCCTGGGGGGACGAGGACGACTTGCTCAACTTGCTGGTCGGGTCCTGCAGGTCGGTGATCTTCGAG
>Ga0306920_100009433_pt1 | contig 13027 bp, 13 predicted proteins | sample flu12Cox44000170_FD_204666 | JGI IMG/M metagenome (GOLD analysis project Ga0306920, IMG submission 204666) | Lab enrichment of tropical soil microbial communities from Luquillo Experimental Forest, Puerto Rico - flux4day.12C.oxic.44.000.170 (v2)... | ecosystem: Environmental > Terrestrial >...
CCGCCTCCCGTCACCCCCGGCCCGCCCCCCGCGGCGGCCGGGCCCGCCTCTGCACGGCCCCGGCTGGCCTCCGTACCGGCCCCAGCCGCCCCATGCCGCCCAGCCGCCCCATGCCGCCCTGGCCCGCCCCGCGTCATACGACGTGGATGTCCCAGCCATGTTGTTCATACGACGTGGATGTGGCATCCACATCGTATGGCCTGGTAGGAGTGGTGCCAGAGTGAAAGAAACCCGCTCTCGCGCCGGCGCGGGCGACCACCGTGACCAACAAGCCGGCCCCGCGTTGTGCGCCAACCGCATGATTCCTCCATCCACGCCAACAGTGCTGGTATGGGCGGTGCGAACGTGACGGAAGTCCGATTTCGCGGCGGTGTGACGGCTTCGGTCGGCCGTGGCGCCCCCGCGCGGCGGCGCTCCGCGCGGGGCCGCCCCCGCGCGGCGCCCCCGCGCGGCGGCGGGACGGCCGGGTGCGCGCCCCGGCCGGGGCCCGGGTCAGAGCCCGAACGCCTGCGTCACCTGCCGGGCCAGGTCGTCCTCGGACATCGTGGCGTCCACCTCGATGACACGCAGGCCGAGACCCGCGGCTTCCTCGGCGAGGCGTTCGGTGAACATCCGGTCGCGTTCGAGCAGGTGGCGCAAGGCCTTCTCCGGATCGCTGGTCGTCCCGGCGATCTCCCGCAGCGAGCCCCGGCTGGCGAACGCGGCCCGGCGGAAGCCGGGCGTCGGGCAGAGCCAGACCGCGTGGCCGGGCACGGCGAGGAGCGGCTGCACCAGGCGCGGCAGCAGCCGGAAACCCTCGGCGATCACGCCGGGCCGGTCCGGCAGGCGCAGAAGGTCCTGGACGATCAGCCCGAAGCCTTCCCCGCGGAACCAGTGGAACGTCTCGAGCATGGTTTCCGGCGACCGGCTGACCCACCGCTCGTCCATGTCCATGGCCGCGAACCCGGCCAGCAACGGGCTGTCCGCGGCGCTGCTGCGGCGGGCGTGATCCGGCATCACCTCGTCGGTCGCGTACAGGCGCAGGCCGTGCCGGGCCGCCAGGCGGCGGGCGATGGTCGACTTGCCCGCCCCGCTCCCGCCGCCGATCCAGAAGACGTGCCCGAGTCGGCCTCGCAGCGTCGAGTCTCGTTCCGGGTTCAAGCCGGCCTGCCGAACAAGGCGTCTCCGGTCTAGGAAGCGGCGGCGTTGAAGAGGCCGACGATACCGTTGGCGCTGCCGACGCCGGCGCTCACGGACCCGCCGGGGACGGCGGCGAGGGCATCCGCGCCCATGCCTCCAAGCTGGGCCGCGCCGATGGCGAGGGCCGCGAGCGCGGTCATGATGGCGCCGACGCGCCTAATCCAGCTCACGTGTGCCTCCAGGCAAACCGCGACGGCAAGTGCCATGCGGGCCACGAGCTTCTCATCTGGTTCCTCTCCTCCTGTGGTTCGTGCGGTACGCCTCCTGTTCGGAGCCGGGGCAGGCGCGGATTGGCGCGTTTAGTACCGGCTCCGCCAGCCCGGCGGCGGTAGTACGAGGACCGGTCACCAGCGCCACCACCGGCGTACCAGGACTTGAGGCCGTACCGGCCGCCCGCGGCGGCGTGCGCGTGAACGTTTACCGGGAACCCCTCCGCCGCCTCGCCAGCCAGACCGCGGAACCGAGCAGGACCACGCCGGTCACGAAGATCGCCACCGGTGCCGCGGCCGACGTCGGCAGGTACCGGCTCGTGGTCTGCGGTATCACGATCAGGACGCCCACGGCACCCAGCGCCACCAGCCAGGCCTGGCGCAGCAGCACCCCGGCTGCGAGCAGGCCCGCGACCGTGCCGATGGCGAGCACGTGACCGCCCGCCACCTGCATGGTGAGCTGGGCGCCGGTCAGCAGGCCGATCCCGGCGGCGACGTACCCGGTAGCGCCCGGCGGGAGGTAGCCGCGACTCGCCGCCACGCCCCACAGCACCGACAGCGCCCAGATCGCCAGGCCCGGCCCCCAGTCTTCGATGCCGGGACCAAACTGGTAGACGGCGGTGCCCACGAGGATGGCCAGGCTCCCGAACACCGCCAGGTGCTGGAGCACGGCCCGCGTGCGCCCCCAGAGAACCGCGCCGTAGGCGGCGGCGGCCGCCGCCGTGACCAGAGTCGTGTTCTCCGGGCTGAACGTCCAGACCTGGGCGGCGAGCGTGCCCGTGAACGCCGCCAGGCTCGCCGTGGACATCAGCCACAGGACGCTGCGCAGCCGCCTGAAGGCGGGGTCGCTGGTCGTGCGCACGGCCGCGCCGCCCACGCCGAGGGCCACCCACGCGACGGCGGCGAAGGCCAGTTCGGCCCAGGTCGGGAACCCCGGCAACAGGTCCCTGACCATGAAGATCCCGGCCGCGATAGCCAGCACGCCGCCGGCGTAGCCCAGCGCCTCGGCGACCAGCGGCGCCCGCGACACGGTGACCGGTTGCCGCGCCGCGGGCGGCGCCTCGGCCGCTTCGATCCGGGCCGCCTGCGTAGCGTCGATCAGCCCGTCCGCAACCCAGCGATCAAGGTGCCTGCGCAGTTCATCGCCGCCCGAAAATCCAGTCATGGCATCTCCCCGAGCCAGAGTCCGATGCCATCAGCCTCCGGGTCGGCCGGGCCGCGCGGCATCGGCGCCCGTACTCAATCGGGGTGCCTAAGCTACTCATGAGTAGCTTGTATCGGGGGTGCGAGGGACGTCCCCCGCGAGCCAGCCCCGCTAATCGAGCCAGCCCCGCTAATAAGGGCTCAGCCTCGTCCGTGAGGCCGTGCTCGATGGCGTACCTGACCAGCTCGACCCGGTTGTGCAGGTGCAGCTTGCCCAGCGTGTTCTGGACGTGGTTCTGCACGGTGCGGTGGGACAGCGTCAACCGGGCGGCGATCTGCTTGTAGGACCGGCCGGTCGCCACCATGCGGAGGATCTCGGTCTCCCGTTCGGTCAGCCGCGGCGCGTCCGCCTCCGCACCGGCCGGCCCGGCGGCCAGCCGCCGGAACTCGCCGAGCACGAGCGCGGCCAGCCCGGGGGTGAACACCGCGTCGCCGCCGGCCGTGCGCCGCACCGCGTCGAGGAACTCCGGGCGCGCCGCGGACTTCAGCAGGTAGCCCACCGCGCCCGCCTTCACCGCGTCCAGCACGTCCTGCTGCTCGCCGCTGGCGGACAGGACCAGCACGCGCACCGCGGGATGGGCCGCGCGCAGGCCTTGCGTCACCTCGACGCCGGACATGTCCGGCAGTTGCAGGTCGAGCACGACGACGTCCGGCCGGACCGCGGCGGCCACGCGCAGCGCCTGCGCGCCGTCGGCGGCGGAGGCGACGACGTCGCATCCGGCCTCGGTCAGGTCTCGCGCCACCGCGTCGCGCCACATCGGATGGTCATCCACCACCATGACCCGGATCGGCGCGTCCTGCCCCACGTTCCGCACCCTAGCCCGCCCCCGGGGCCCGCGCTACCGGCAGGCCGGCCGCGCGCGGCAGGCGCAGCTCCACCTCGGTGCCCTCGCCGGGCACCGACCTGATGGTGGCGGAGCCGCCCAGGTCACGTAGCCGGCCGCAGATGGAATGGCTGACCCCGAGCCGCCCGTCGGCCGCCGCCTCGGCCAGCCGCCCGGCCGGGATGCCGGGGCCGTCGTCCCTGACCGTCACCGTGACCAGGCCCGGCTCGTCCTCGACCAGCACCCAGGCGCGGGCCTGCTCCCCGCAATGCCGCCGTACGTTGTCCAGCGCCGCACGGATCGCCGAGGCCAGCTCCCCGGCCGCCGTCTTTTCCAGCCGAACGGCCTGGGCCGGCGCCGACACCGTCACCTGATCCGACGCGATGGGCAGGACCAGCGCGCAGAGATCCACGTCCCCCGACAGGCTCACCGCCGCACCGTCCCCCATGCCCCCCACCAGGGAACGCAGCGCGGCCTCCTGCTGGCCGGCCAGCCGGCCGAGCTCGGCCGCCGCGCCGCCCGCCTCGGCGCCCCGCCGCTGCACCATCGCCAGCACCTGCAGCACCGAATCGTGGATGTCGCGGGCCAGGCGTTCCCGTTCCCGGCTGGCCGCCTCGACCTGCACCACGTGCTGGCGTTCCGCCTCCACTTCGGCGGCCAGCCTGGCCAGGTGGCCGACGATCACGCCGGCCAGCAGCAGGAGCACCACGCCGTTGAGCACCACGGTGATCGCCTCGCTGCGGAGCAGGAAGTCGCAGCCGGAGATGACCAGGGCGGCGCCCGCGCCCGCCCGCCGGCCGTACTGCACCGCCCAGGCCAGGACCGGCCCGGCCACCCAGATCCCGGTCACCGGCATCACCCCGTGCCGCATGGCGGCCGGGTACTGCAGCGCCGCGGTGGACAGCAGCAGCCCGGCCGTGACCGCGAGGTCGGCGCTCAGCAGCGGCCTGGTGCGCCGTTCCGGACGGGCGTAGGCCACGGTGGTGGCGGCCGTCCACGCCGTCATCACGGCGATGACCACCCACGCCCAGCCCGGCCGCGAGTAGGCGGCGCGGTTGATGACGGCCAGCAGCATGGCGTAGCCGATGCTGGCGAACCGGTAGACCGCGATCGCCCGCCATAGTGGTTCGGCACTCGCCACGCCTCTATCGTCCCAGCATCAGGCCCGGACCGCATTCGCCCCGCGCAGGCCGGCCGGGGTTTGACCGAAGCGTCGCCGGAAGAGCCTGCGGAAGTGGCTGATGTTCGAGAACCCGACGGAAAGGGCGATCCCCGGCACGCTGGCGTCGCCTCTGAGCAGCCGGTCCCGCGCCACCATCAGCCGGTGCTCGGTGACGAAGACGTGCGGCGTCATGCCGGTCGTCGCGCGGAACGACCGGGCGAAGTGGTACGGGCTCAGGTTGACCGCTGCGGCCAGCGCGTCCAGGGTGATCTCGTCAGCCAGGTGCGCGCGGGTGTACTCGGCCACGACGTCGACGGCTCCCGGGCGCAGCTCCCCGATCGGCCGCGGGGCGGGGCGCGTGCCGTACCGGCACAACAGGTGCCGGACCAGCAGGTGCGCGAGCATGCTGGCCTCGATGTCGGTGAGCGCCCCGGTCGCCAGGTGCGCCCGCCGCAGCCGGGCGGCGATGGCGAACACCACCCCGTCGCGCACCGCGAACGACGGCCGCACCTCGGAGGGCACCCCGAGACCCCCGGCCAGCCGTTCGGCCAGGGCCAGGTCCGGATAGATCTCCAGCGCCTCGGTCGGGTCGCTGACCTCGAGCCAGGTGATCGGGCTGCGGCCGGTCACGTAGACCGCTCCCGGCGGCGCGTCGTGCCGCTCGGCCCGGCCTTCGACCTCGCGGACCAGCCCGAGGTGGCCGCTGAAGTCGATGCCGACCTGGTGCGCGCCCGTGGTCGTGACGCTGGCGTCCGGCCCGAGCACGGCGTACACGGACACCATGCCCGGCCACTCGATCGTCGAACTCCCCGGATACGGCAAGATCGGACCCTCTTTCCCCGTTCGCTACCTGGCAGGCTAGTAGGCATGACGCTTGACTTCGCCCGCCGCGTAGAAGTCACGCTGCGGCTCAACGCCCGCTCCCGGACCACCGTGGTTTCTCCCCGGACCACCCTGCTCGACTGGCTGCGCGACGATATCGGGCTGACCGGCGCCAAGAAAGGCTGCAACGAGGGCGCCTGCGGCACCTGCACCGTGCTCGTCGACGGGCGCCGGATGAACGGGTGCCTGACCCTGGTCGTGCAGTGCGAGGGCCGGTCGGTCACCACCGTGGAGGGCCTGGCTGGCATGAAGGGGGCAGGGGAGGTGGGTGGGGAACTGCACCCGGTCCAGCGGGCCTTCGCCGACCACGACGCGTTCCAGTGCGGCTACTGCACTCCGGGCCAGCTGATGTCGGCGGTGGCCTGCATCGCCGAGGGGCACGCCACGGATGACGCCAGCGTCCGGGAGTGGATGAGCGGCAACATCTGCCGGTGCTCGGCCTATCCGCAGATCACCGCGGCCGTGCTGGCCGCCGCGCGCGAGGAGGCGGGACGATGAGGGACTTCGCCTACGCGCGGGCGGGCACGGCCGAGGCGGCGGTGGGGACGCTGGCCGCCCCGCGCACAGCGGTGATCGCGGGCGGCACCGAGCTGCTCAACTGGTTCCGGCTGGGCATCGCCGCCGCGGACCGCGTGGTCGACATCGGCGGCCTTGACGAACTGCGCGGCATCGCCAGGGACGGGGACGAACTGCGCATCGGCGCGCTCGCGACGCTGAACGAGGTCGGCGAGCACCCGCTCGTCACCCGGCTGGCCGGCGCGCTCGCCTCGGCCTGCCTGCAGGCGGCCTCGGCCCAGGTGCGGAACCGGGCCACCATCGGCGGCAACGTGCTGCAGCGCACCCGCTGCCCGTACTTCCGCGCCGAGGAGCCGCTGCCGTGGCCCTGCAACAAGCGCGATCCGGGCAGCGGCTGCGCGTCGCTGGCCGGCCGGCACGAGCGCCAGGCGATCTTCGGCTGGACGCAGGACTGCGTCGCGGTCCAGCCGTCCGACCCGGCGGTCGCCCTCGCCGCGCTGGACGCGCGGGCCGATGTGCTGGGCCCCGCCGGGCCGCGGACGATCCCGATGCGCGAGTTCCACCTGACCCAGCGCGAGGCGGCCGCGGCCGGCGAACCGATGCGCGAGACCCGGCTCGGGGCGGACGAGCTGATCACCGGCTACCGGCTGCCGGTCAGCACCGCCGGACAGGCCTACGTCAAGGTCCGCGAGCGGGCCTCCTACGAGTACGCGATCGTGTCCGCCGCCGCGGACGTGCGGCTCGCCGAAGGCGCCGGCGGGCCCCGCGCCGCAGGCGCCAAGGGGCAGAGCGCCGCAGGCGCCGGCGGGCCCCGCGCCGCAGGCGCCGGCGGGCCCCGCGCCGCAGGCGCCGGCGAGCAGCGCATCGCGGCCGCGCGCGTCGCGCTCGGCTCGGTCGCCCAGCGGCCGTGGCGGCTGACCGCCGCGGAGGCGGAACTGCCCGGCACCCCGCTCACCCGCGAGGCGCTCCTCCCGGTCATCGAGCGGGCGATGGCCGACGCCGTCCCCCTGCCGCAGAACGGATTCAAGGTGACCATGGCCCGAAACGCGGCCGTTCGGGCCCTGTTGGCGGCGGGAGGCGCGGCGTGACCGCCACCCGGGTCGAGGGACCGCTGAAGCTGACCGGCGCGGCCCGTTACGCCGCCGACCACCGGCCGGACGGGGTCCTGCACGCGGTCCTCGTCGGCGCGCCGGTCGCGGCCGGGCGGCTGCGCGCCCTCGACGTGGCCGCGGCGCGGGTCCTGCCCGGGGTCACCGCCGTCCTGACCGCCGCCGACCTGCCGTCCTTCCCCAAGCTGCCGCCGCCGGCCGCGGTCCGCACGATGCCGTTCTCCGACGAGGTGATCCGCCACGAGGGCCAGCCGGTCGCCATCGTCCTGGCCGAGTCGATCGAGGCGGCCGAGGCGGGCCGGGCGGCCGTGGTCGTCGACTGCGAGCCCGGGACGCCGGTGCTGATCGGGCACGGCCGCCGCGAGCCCGCGATGGGTGACGACGCGGTGGTGTTCGAGCGCGGCGACGTGGACGAGGCGATAGCCGCCGCGGCGATCCGGATCGAGCAGACCTACCTGCAGGCCCCGCGGCACCACCACACGATGGAGACGTCGGGGACGGTCGCGCGGTGGGACGGCGACCGGCTCACCTTGTGGGATTCGGTACAGGCGAGCTCGACCGTCATCCCGGTGCTGAGCGCCGCGCTCGGCCTCGACGCCGCGGACGTGCACGTGGTGGCGCGGCATACCGGCGGCGGGTTCGGTGCCAAGGGCTACATCTGGCCGCACGAGATCCTGGCGGCCGAGGCGGCCCGGGTGGCCGGCCAGCCGGTCAAGCTGCACCTGCGGCGCCCGGACCAGTTCAGCAACGTGGGCTACCAGCCCTGGATGGAGCAGACGATCCGGCTTGCCGCGACCGCCGACGGCGTGCTGCTCGGCCTCGAGCACGAGGCGGTCAACAACACGGCCCTGGCCGAGACGCACGTCGAGCCGGCCACCGAGGCCAGCAAGTCGCTGTACGCCGTGCCGGCCCTCCGGCTGCGCCAGCTGGTCGAGCGGGTCAGCCTGAACGTGCCCACGCCGATGCGGGCGCCGGTCGAAGGGCCCGGGTTGTGGGCGCTGGAGAGCGCCATGAACGAGCTGGCCGACGCGGCGGGCCTGGACCCGCTCGATGTCCGGCTGGCCAACTTCGCCGAGACCTCGCCGACCGACGGCCGGCCGTGGTCGGCCAACGGCCTGCGCGAGGCGTACGAGGAGGGGGCTCGCCGCTACGGGTGGCGCACCCGGCACGAGCGACCGCGCCGGGACGGCCCGTGGGTGATCGGGCACGGCATGGCCACCTGCTCGATGGGCAGCTTCCGGTTTCCCGGCGCCGGCCGGGTCCGGCTGCGCCGCGACGGCGCCGTGGTCGAGGCCAACGTGCACGACATCGGGACCGGCGTGCAGACCGTGCTGAGCCAGATCGCCGCCGAGGAACTCGGTATCCCCCCGGAGCTGGTCGAGATGCGCTGGGGCGACACCGACCTGCCGACGACCGGTCCCACCTACGGCTCGTCGACGACCATGGGGACCGGCAGCGCGATCGCCGCCGCCGCCCGCGACGTGACCAAGCAGCTCGCCGAGCTTGGTCAGGGCGGCCGCGACCCCCTGGAGGCCCTCGATCGCGCCGGGATCGACGAGCTCGTCGGCGAGGGCACCTTCGCCCTGCCCGGCGGCAGCGGGTTCAACGCGGACGGCCAGGGCACGCCCTACGCGATGCGGACCTGGGGCGTGATCTTCACCGAGGTCGGCGTGGACCCCGACTTCGGCCTGCTGCGGCTGCGCCGCGCGGTCGGCGTCTACTCGGCCGGCCGGATCGTCAACCAGGTCACCGCCCGCGCGCAGATGACCGGCGGCATCATCTGGGGCTGGGGCAAGGCGACCATGGAGGAGAGCGACCAGGAGCCGGTGCACGGGCGGTGGCTGGCCAAGAACCTCTCCAACGTGGCGGTCCCGGTCAGCGCCGACATCCCGGCCGACATCGACGTCTCGTTCACCGACGAGTACGACGAGGCGGCCAGCCTGATCGGGGCGCGGGGCATCGGCGAGCTCGGCGCCACCGGGGTCGATGCGGCGGTCGCCGCCGCGGTGTACGACGCCGTGCGCGTGCGCGTGCGCGACCTGCCGATCCTGCCCTGGAAGGTCCTGGCCGGCTGATCCCCGTCGGCGGGCTAGGGGTTCCCGTCCTCGGCGAGGTCCCGCGGTATCAGGCTGTACACGGCCATGTCGCCGCGACCCGCGAGGGACCAGGCCGCGTTGCGCATGACGCCCTCGAGCCGGAAGCCCGCCGCCCGGGCCACCCGCTGCGAGGCGGTGTTGCCGGTGACCGTCCTCAGCGTGATGCGGGCGAACCCGTGCTCGGTCAGCGCCCAGCGGGCGACCGCCCGGGCCGCTTCCGCGGCGTAGCCGCGGCCCCGGGCCCACGGGGCGGTCCAGTAGTGGATCTCGGTGATCATCGCGTCCCAGTCGGTGCCGAACAACGCCACGTGGCAAGCGAGACGGCCGGTGTCATGTTCCGCGCCCGCGAAGCTCACCCCCCTGCCCGCGCGGCGGTGCTCCTCGGCCGTCTGGGCGCACCACTCGAGCGCCTGGCCGAGGCCGGCTCCGGCGTGCGGGTACCGGGCCGGGGCGAAGCGCAGGTAGGCCTCGTCGTGCCAGACGGCGTGCACGTCGGCGGCGTCACCCGCCTCGAACGGCCGCAGCACCAGCCGCCCGGTCGGCAGCGTGACGCGCGGGAACACGCGATAGGTCATCAACGGACGCCCCGGATCCCGGTGTCGAGCGCGGCGGTCTGCTCCGCGCCGAGCGGGACGTACACCGGGGAGCGTCCGTCGGGACGCCACCACACCGGGTCGCTGGTATTCCACCGGTCGGCGGCCAGCAGACGGGTGAGCACCTTGAACGTGGCCGTGCGCGGCATCTGGCTCGCGACCCTGACGAAGCGCGGGTGCTGGCGGCGGCCGAGGTCGCCCTGCGCGGCGAGGAAGGCGCCGAGCTCGGCGGGCGTCAGCGACACCCCGGCGCGCAGCACGATGCAGGCCATCACCTGGTCGCCGGCTCCGCCAGGGTCGGGCACGCCGTACACCGCCGCCTCCGCGACGGCGGGATGGCGCAGCAGGGCGCGCTCGATGGGCGCCGTGCCCAGGTTCTCCCCGTCGACCCGCAGCCACTGACCCGCCCGTCCGGCGAACCAGCAGAACCCGCGGGAGTCGGCGTAGGCCAGGTCGCCGCTCCAGTACATCCCGTCGCGCATCCGGCTCTGGTCCGCTTCGGTGTCACGGTAGTACCCGGCGAACAGGCCGGGACCGCGCGTGTTCACCAGCTCGCCGACGGCCTCGGCGGGGTTGAGCAGCTCACCACCGGGGCTGAAGCTGGCCGGCGGGCACCGGCGGCCGGTCTCCGGGTCGAGCACGGCCACCCCGTCGGCCAGCTTGCCGAGCGCGCCCGGCGGGGTATCGGGGGTACGGCTGATCGCCACGCCACCCTCGGTCGAGCCGAACCCGTCTATCACCGTGCAGCCGAACCGCCCGGCGAACCTGGCGAGGTCGCGCGGCGCGCCCTCGTTGCCGTAGGCGATGCGGAGCGGGTTGTCGGCGTCGTCGGCGCGCTCCGGCGTGGTCAGCACGTAGCTGAGCGGCTTGCCCACGTAGTTGGCGTAGGTCGCGCCGAAGGCCCGCACGTCGGGGAGGAACCCGGAGGCGGAGAACCTGCGGCGCAGCGCGATCGCCGCGCCCGCGGCCAGGCCTACCGCCCAGCCCGCCATGATGGCGTTGGAGTGGAACATCGGCATGGACACGTACACCGTGTCCCCGGTCCCCAGACCGAACCGGCCGGCCAGCATCTGTCGCGGGACCGCGATCTTCCCGTGGGTGCACCTGACCGCCTTCGGCTCGCCGCTCGTCCCCGACGTGAAGATCAGCATGAGCAGGTCATCCGGCGCCGTCGGCACCACGTCGAGCGGGGCGTCCCCGGGCCGTTCGAGCCCGTCGAGCGGCAGCACCGGGACGTCCGCCTCGGTCAGCAGCGGGGCGTAGCGCGGATCGGTGAGCACGTACTGGCAATCGGTGCGGGCCACGTCGCTGGCCAGCGCGGCCCCGCGGCGCACCGGGTTGAGCGCGACGAGCACCGCGCCCGCGAACGCGCACCCGCCGAGCAGGAAGGAGAACTCCGGCACGTTGTCGGCCAGCAGCCCGACGTGGAGCGGCAAGCCGGGCGCGCGCCGCGCGCGCAGCGCGGCCGCGTACCGCGCGCACTCGCTGACGTGCTCCCGCCAGCTCCACCGCCGGTCCTCGAAGCGCAGCCCGGGCTGCGGACCGTCGGCCCGGGCCAGCAGCAGATCGGTGACCGTCGCGGTCATCCAGCTCCCCCTGTACGCGGCGCCATACCGACACGAACTGAAACCTGTTCTACCAATGCTAGCCCCGGGCCGGCCGGCTCACCCGGAGTTCCGGTCCCGCGGACCGCGTGGCGATCAGCAGCAGGACGAGCGCGAACGCCGGCAGCAGGACGAGCGCGGCGGTCAGCAGCGTCGCGTCGGTGGCCGGCAGCCGGTCCAGGTGGGTGAGGTGGAAGGCCAGGTGGGACACCGAGTAGACGAGGTACCCGGCCAGCGCGGCCTGAACCAGGCTGCGCTCCATCCGCAGCGCGGCGGCGCCGAGAACCACGGCCAGCGCCAGGCCCAGGCCGCCGACGTCGGTCATCAGGTGCTCGTTGAACGGGGGATCGGCGTCGACGGTGGGGAGGTGGTAGAACGCCAGGGGCGCGAAGTACTGCCAGCCGCCGGTCACGGCCTGCAGCAGGGTGAGCAGCACCAGTCCCGCCCGCAGCCAGGACCTGCTCGCCCCGTCACCGGTGCCCGCCGAGGAACTCCTCGAACGTGACCCGGCCGCAGGCGCGGCCGGGCGCGAGATTGTCGCCGCGGCGCAGGGCCGCGGCCGCCCGCCCGGGCAGCCAGACCGGCTGCACGCGGCGGTGGCGGCCGTTCGTCCGCAGGTAGCTGCCGGCGAGGTCGGCGGCGGTCCGTACCTTCGGGCCGGCCATGTCAGGCACCCGCCCGGCCGGCGCTTCGGCGGCCAGTTCGGCCAGCCGCGCCGCCACCTCACCGGCGTCGACGGGCTGGAAGCTGGTGGCGGCCGGGACCGGCAACACCGGAAGGCGGGCCAGCGCCGCGCAGCCGCGCGCGATCAGATCGTGGAACTGGGTGGCGCGCAGTACCGTCCACGGCAGCCCGGAGCCCGCGATCAGCCGCTCCGTCTCCAGTTTGCTGCGGTAGTAGCCCACGCCGATCCGGTCGATCCCGACGATCGAGATGTAGACCAGGTGCGGGTCGGCCTGCCCGCCGCGCGGCGGCCAGCAGGGTCCGGGCCGCGCCGGCGTCGCCGCGTCCGGTGGCGCAGTGGATGATCGTGTCCGCGCCGGCCACGGCCGCCTCGATGCCCCGGCCGCGCCGGAGGTCGCCGGTGTACCACTCGTACGGCGGGGAGGGTGCGGGCCGCGGGCGCCTGCTCAGCACGCGCACCGCCGCGCCCCGGCCGGTCAGCAGCCGGACCAGAGACCGACCCAGCGTGCCGGTCCCCCCCGTCACCAGGATCGCGCTCATGCAGCTAAGGACCGGTCACCGGGCTCGGTTGTGACAACCGCGCCACCTGCCGCGACGCGAACCCCAGCTTATCCGGGTTGGCCACGGCGCGGGTGGCGGTGATCTGGTCGCCAAGGCCGCGCTGACCTTACCGCCGCCGTCGGTCTAGGCCGTCACGTCGGCCGCCAGCAGCCGTTCCAGGCCCGGCAGGTCGCCGTCGCGGGCCGCGGTGAGGAACCGGTCGGTCAGGTCACGCCACTGCCCGCGCGCCGGGCGGAACCGCGACGGTGAATCGGGCAGCCGCTGCCGGGCGCGGCGATGCAACTGGCGGGAGTTCGCCTCGGACAGGTCCAGGATGGCGGCGATGTCCCGGTGACCGTACCCGAAGGCCTCCCGCATCGCGCCCCCCGCCGCGGCGGGCCGGCGGGCGCGGGGGGGGGGCGGGCG
>Ga0306920_100009434_pt1 | contig 13027 bp, 16 predicted proteins | sample flu12Cox44000170_FD_204666 | JGI IMG/M metagenome (GOLD analysis project Ga0306920, IMG submission 204666) | Lab enrichment of tropical soil microbial communities from Luquillo Experimental Forest, Puerto Rico - flux4day.12C.oxic.44.000.170 (v2)... | ecosystem: Environmental > Terrestrial >...
CACGCTGGTCTTCTTCTCGAGCAGGTGGGAGCGGAACGCCTTGCGTCGGCGCAGCCGGCCGCTGCCCGTCACCTTGATGCGCTTGGCGGCGCCCCGGTCGGTCTTCATCTTCGGCATTGCGTCATCCCTCTTCGGCTGATGCTGCGACTTCGCTGACTTCCCCAGCACCCGGCGCGCTCCCGTTCGCCTCGGGCACCGGCGGCGCGGCCGCCTCGGCGGTCCCGCCGGTCTCCCCGGCACCGTCCGTCTCGGCCTCCGCAGCGCCCCTGGTGTTCGTCCGTTCGGCGCGCTGCTGGTTCGAGGCCCTGGACTGTGCGGCCTGCCGGGCCCGCTTGTCGGGTGCGAGCACCATGATCATGTTGCGGTTGTCGAGCTTGGGCTCGGCCTCCACCTTGGCGAGGCCCTCCATCTGCTCGGCGATGCGATCGAGGATCCGCTTCCCGGGTTTGGGGTGGTACACCTCGCGACCCCGGAACATGATCGTGATCTTGACCTTGTGCCCTTCGTTCAGGAACTTGGCCACCTGACGGGTCTTGGTGTCGAAGTCCCCGGGGCCGATCTTCGGCCGGTACTTCATCTCCTTGATCCCGACATGGACGGCCTTGCGGCGGCTCTCCTTGGCCTTTTGGGCCTCGTCGAACTTGAACTTGCCGAAGTCCATGATCCGGCAGACGGGCGGATCGGCCATCGGAGCCACTTCGACGAGGTCGAGGTCGAGGTCCTTGGCGATCGCCAGCGCTTCGGGCAGTGGCTTAATGCCTAGTTGCGCACCGTCGGGGTCCACCAGCCGGACTTCACGGGCACGGATTCGGTCGTTGATCCGGTGCTCAGTTGTGGTTTCAGCGACGATGCGTCATCACACCTCTCACTCGGGCCCGCGGTCCTTCCGAGGGCCAATCGGCGGAGCGAGGCCGGCCCGCGGGCAGAGCCCGCGCCGGAGAAGATCGACCGTGGCGCACAGTGCTCACCGGCAGGGTGAGGAGGTGGCCAGGTGGAGGCCCGTCAGCGCGAGGCCCCGCTTCCGTTTGTAGTCAAGGTGCATACAGTACCAGCATGAGCAGCCTCTGGACACCGTCGGGCGAGCATTTCCCCAAGAAGGAAGGCCAACCGGACGCGCCCACCTCACCGGTCGGGCACCCAGGACCGGCGGGCGTCACCGAACCGCCGGACGCCGAAGCCCAGGCCGACGCCCAGGCGGCGGTCGACGCCATGCGGGCGCAGTTGGCGGACACCCCGGCCGAGGTCGTCGTGGCCAACCACTGCTACGGCCTCTTCGAGCTGGCCGCCATCTACCTGTCGCAGACCCCCCCGATGCTGTTCCAGGCTCGCCTGGCCATCGATGCCCTCGGCTACCTCCTCGACGGCCTGCGGGGTCGCCTCGGCGAGGCGGAACCCTCCCTCCTCGAGTCCCTCTCTCAGCTGCGGCTCGTCTTCGTCCGCCTCGAGGGGGCCGAGCACACGACGTCGGAGAACACCGCGAACACCGGGCAGAGCTGACCGCTGCGGCTGGCTCGGTTGGCAGCTCGAACCGCGTCCCGCCGGGGCGGCGTCACGCCAGGCGGGCCCGCTCGGACGCCCTGGCCAGGCCCTCCGCGCAGCGCCCGATGAACTTGCTGAGCGAGCGGCGATAGAGGCCGCCGGTCCCGGGCATCTTGGAGCGGAACTCGGAGTGCCAAGTGATCGTCGTACCGCCGGGTCCCGGCGCCAGGGTGATGTCGGCGCGGTAGTCGCGGACGGCCAGGCCCGAGAGCAAGACGTACGAGAGCTGTTCGCCCGGGCGGAGTTCGACGACGCGCTCCGTGCTGTGGATCCGCCCGGTCGTGAAGCGGCGGACCGCCCCGAGCCCCTCGGGCGTCCCCGCCCCGGGCTCGAGCAGCTCGAAGGAGTCGATCGGCGACCAGTCGGGCCAGGTCGACCCGTCGGCCAAGAGCTCGTAGACCGTCCCCGGGTCGGCCTCCGTCGTCGCCACCTGATGGACCACCTGCCGTCCCATGGCTGCCTCCTGCCTGTCTTCCCCGCTCCCGTATGCGAATGTACCATTTGGTACATGGCAGGGCAACCGACGGCAGAGGCGGGGACGGGGTCGACTGCGCAGTCGCCCAGGCAACGGCTCGTCGAGGCCGTGATCGAGCACTTCGCCACCCACGGGCTGGCCGACCAGAGCCTGCGCCGGATCGCCGAGGCGATCGGGTCGAGCCACCGCATGCTGCTGTACCACTTCGGCTCGAAGGAGGGCCTGCTCCTCGAGGTGGTCCGGGGGGTCGAGGCGCGGACGCAGGACCGGCTCGCCGCGCTGGGCGACGCGGCAGGAGGCCGGACCGACACGCTGGTGCGGGAGATGTGGGACTACGTCGCCGACCCCGAGCTGGCCGACTTCGAGCGCCTGTTCTTCGCGCTCTACGCCCGGGCGCTGCAGGGCGACGCCGCGGCACAGCCGCTGCTGCAGGACGACATCGAGCACTGGCTCGAGGCGAACACCGCCCTGTCCGAACCGCTCGGCATCCCGTCCGACACGGCGCAGGCACACGCCCGGCTCGGGCTCGCGGTGGTCCGCGGCCTGTTGCTGGACCTGCTGGCCACAGGTGACCGCGCTGGCGTCGACGCCGCCCTCGAGGCTTTCGCCGACCGCTACGCGGGGCGCTGGTGGGAGGCCGAGCCCGCGTCCCCGGTGGGCGCGAGCGACCGGGCTTCGTAACGGCCGCGGTGGCCGGGTGCCACCGTGAACCGCACCTCGGTCCCGACCGCGATGGTGCGACTGCCGTCGGCGACGGCGGTGGCGTGGAAGCCGAACATGGTCCCCTCGTCGGTCTGCACTTCGCCTAGACCCCGGGCCTGGTCGAACGAGACGACGCGCCCGTGGTGCGGTCCGGCGGGCGGGACGGGGCCGGCCACCTCAGTGGACGATCTTGGACAGCGGGATCTCCAAGATGTCGCTCGCACCGTGGTCGCGCAGCGCCGGGATCAAGATGTTGATGTCCGACTTGGCGACGACGGCCTCGAGCGCGAAGGCTCCGCCTCCCGAGAGCTCCGAGATGGTCGGCGCGCGCATGGAGGGCAGCACGGCGAGCACGGCGTCGAGGTTCTCGGCCGCCACGTTGAGCTTCACGAGGACCTTGCCGCGCGCCTCGAGCGTTCCCTGGAGCAGCGTGAGGATCTGTTCCATGGCGTGGCGCTTGTCCGCGTCGGCGGCCGCGGCCGGGTTGGCGATCAGCTCGGTGTTCGAGACGAGCAGTGTCTCGATGACCTTGAGCCCGGCGGCACGCAGCGCGCTGCCGGTCTCGGTCATGTCCACGACGGCGTCCGCGATGTCGGGCACCTTCGCCTCGGTGGCGCCGTAGCTCATGGCGATGTCCGCCTCGATCCCGTGCGCCGCCAGCGCCCGGCGCGTCAGCTCGGGGTACTCCGAGCTGACGCGCAGCCGGCCGGGCCGCTCCGCCACCGCCGCCGCCAGCTCGGCCAGTGAGTGCACCGGTGAATCGGCGCCGACGGCGAGCACGACGCGGGCCGGGTTGGCCGTCGCCTTCGAGTAGGCCAGCACACCCAGCGAGACCACCTCGCTCCCCCGCTCCTCGATGCAGTCGCGCCCGGTGATGCCGAGGTCGAACAGGCCGTCGGCCACGTACACCGGGATCTCCTGAGGGCGAAGGATCCGGACCTCGCTGATGCGCGGGTCGTCGATGTTGGCGCGGTAGGCCACGTCCGAGGCCCGGTTGACGGCCAGATCCGCGTCCTCGAACAGCTGCATCGTGGCGCGTTCGAGCGATCCTTTGGGCAGCACGAGGCGGAGCATGGGGCTAGATCTTCGCAGACGGGCCAACGGCGCTCGGCATACGGCAAGCTGTGCCCGTGCCGCCCCCCTACGACGTCTTCAATTTCTTGAACCTGCTCGGCGTCGAACTCACGCCGCCCGACGACCTCGAATCGGACCTCGTCGCCCGGCTCACCGTGCGCCACGACCTGATCGCCGGCACCGGCTTCTTGTGGGCTCCCGTCGTCATCACGATGGCCGACGCCCTGTGCGCCTTCGGCGTGAACCGCCACTGGCCCGACGGCGCAACCAGCTTCACGACAGTCGACTGCTCGGCCAATTTCATCTCGAGCGCGAGGGAGGGCGAGCACGTGCGGGCCACGGCGGCGCCCCTGCATACTGGGCGCACCACGCAGGTCTGGGACGCGCGGGTGACGAACGAGACGACCGGCCGGCTCATGGCGTCGTACCGGTGCACACAGCTGCTCTTGTACTGAGCGGCGGGCGTCGGGTTCGGCGCGGGCCGTCGCGGGACCGGTGGGACGAACCGGCTTGACCGGACTAGGAAAGCGGCCCGCTGCGCAGGAGGCGCACCATCTCCACTCCGGTCAGGGCCGCCTCGCGACCCTTGTTGGTGTGGTCCGGCTGTGAGCGCTCGAGTGCCTGGTCCAGCGTGTCGGTCGTGAGCACGCCGAAGATCACCGGCACGCCGGTCGCCAGCTGCACCTGCTGGAGGCCCGACGCGCACTCTCCCGCCACGAAGTCGTAGTGGCCGGTGTCGCCGCGGATGACCGCGCCCAGGCAGAGAACCACGTCCACCTTGCCGGCATGGGCGAAGGCCCGCGCCACCAAGGGGAGCTCGAAGGCACCGGGCGCCCAGGCGACGGTGATGTCGCGCCGGTCGGTGCCCGCGTCGTGCAGGCCCTCCAGCGCGCCGTGCAGCAGGCGCATGGTCACGCCGCCGTTGAAGAGCGCGCAGCCGATGCCGATGCGCAGGCCCGTGCCGTCGTGCGCGCCCCGCAGGCTGGTGCCCACCCGGGAGGCGATGTCGTCGAGCGCGCCGTCGGGCAGCGCGGCGAGGTCGGAGCCGGCCATCAGCGCGGGCGCAGCGTCACAACACGTCGTCGAGGCCGTGCAGCAGGTGGCCCATCCGTTCCCGCTTGGTGCGCAGGTAGGCGATGTTCTCGGGGTTGGGCGATGCCTGCAGCGGCACGCGCTCGGTGATGTCGAGACCGAACCCCTCGAGGCCGCCGTACTTGACCGGGTTGTTGGTCATGAGACGCATGGTGGTCACCCCGAGGTCGACCAGCATCTGGGCGCCGATGCCGTACTCGCGGCTGTCGACCGGCAGGCCCTGCTGCAGGTTGGCGTCCACGGTGTCGTGGCCCTCCTCCTGCAATTGGTAGGCCCGGATCTTGTGGCCGAGGCCGATGCCGCGGCCCTCGTGGCCGCGCAAATAGATGAGCACGCCCCTGCCCTCGCGCTCGATCATGTCCAGGGCGGCGTGCAGCTGCGGCCCGCAGTCACAGCGCAGCGAGCCGAAGACGTCGCCGGTGAGGCACTCGGAGTGGACCCGCACCAACACGTCCTCGGTGCCCGCCACCTCGCCCATGACGAGGGCGAGGTGCTGCTCGTTGTCGAGCACGGACTCGTAGACGAGGGCGCGGAACTCGCGGTCCTTAGCGGGGATGCGCGCCTCGGACACCAGACGGACCAGCTTCTCGTTCTGGCGGCGGTAGCGGATGAGGTCCGCGATGGAGATCAGCGGGAGGTCGTGTTTCTTGGCGAAGCGCTCGAGCTCGGGCAGGCGAGCCATGGCCGACTTGTCCTCCGTCACGACCTCGCACAGGACGCCGGCCGGTGACAGCCCGGCGGCGCGGCTCAGGTCCACCGTCGCCTCGGTGTGTCCGGCCCGCTTGAGCACGCCCCCAGCGCGGTAGCGCAGCGGGAAGATGTGGCCGGGCCGGTTGAGGTCGTTGGGACGGGTGTTGCGGTCGATGAGCGCGGCGATGGTGGCGGCGCGGTCGGCGGCGGAGATCCCCGTGGTGGTGCCGTGCCGGTAGTCGACGCTGACCGTGAACGCGGTGCGCTGCGCCTCCGTGTTGGCCGTGACCATGAGAGGGAGGTCGAGCAGGTCGGCCCGCTCCGGCAGCAACGGCACGCAGATGACGCCCGAGGTGTGCGAGAGGAAGAAGGCGATGTTCTCCGATGTGGCCGCCTCCGCCGCCATCACGAGGTCGCCCTCATTCTCACGGTCCTCGTCGTCGACGACCACGACCATGCCCAGGCGGCTGATGGCGTCGATGGCCTCCTGCACCGTCGAGAAGCCCATCAGGCCGCCACCTCCACCCGGAGGTCCTCCCCGAGCCGCTCGACCGACAGCAATCTGCCCTTCCACACGTCGGCAATTGTGCCAGCCCCGTGACCGGCGAAAAGCGGGCGAGCGTCGTCGCCACCGAAGAACACCGGCGCCAAGTAGACGACGTAGCGGTCGACCAGCCCGGCGGCATGGAAGTCGTGGGCCACGGTCGCCCCGCCCTCGACGAGCAACTGCAGCACGCCGCGGCGGCCGAGCTCGCCCAGGACGTCCTCGAGCGCACCCGAGAGCTCGAGGGCCGGGTGCACCCGGGCCCCGGCGGGCGCCGTGCCGAGCACGACCCGCATGGGCTCCGCCTGTCCGGGTCCCGTGGGGTCCTCGTCGTCGAGTCGCACCGTCAGCTGGGGGTCGTCCGCCCGCACCGTCCCGGCGCCCACGAGGACGGCGTCGGAGCGGGCCCGCAGGCGGTGGACGTCACGCCGGGCGGCCTCTCCGGTGACCCAGCGGCTGGTGCCGTCGGGGGCGGCGGTGCGCCCGTCGAGGCTGGCCGCCATCTTGAGCACGACCCACGGCCGGCCCGTCCGCCGGTGCTTCAGGTAGGGGGCGAGCTGCTCGGTCACCTCATCGGCGGCGACACCGACGGTCACCTCGATGCCAGCCGCGCGCAGCGCCGCGATGCCCCGGCCGGCGACGTGCTCGTCAGGGTCCTCGGTGCCGATCACGACGCGGGCGACGCCGGCCTCGATGATGGCGTCCGTGCAGGGTGGCGTGCGCCCGTGGTGGGCGCACGGCTCCAGGGTCACCACGAGGGTCGCACCCTGGGCGGTGCTTCCCGCCGCCGCCAGTGCCGCGACCTCGGCGTGCGGGCCGCCGGGTGGCGCGGTGGCTCCCTCGAAGACGACTCTCGCGGCGTCGCCCGACGGCACCACGACGCAGCCGACCCAGGGGTTGGGTGCCGTGCGGGTCCGGACCGTCGCGGCCAACGCCATCGCCCGGCGCATGTGCTCCGCATCGTCCATGGCCACGTCCTCGTCCAGGCCGTGATTCGCGGCCCTCGGTGCAGAATTATAGAACAGGTTCCAGTTTTTGTCGACAGGCCCTGGTCAGATGGCTGTGTTGTGGCTCTTTGGCTCTCTCGTCACCCGGCCGGCGGCTCGGCCTCCAGCGCTGCCGGCAGGGCCGTGATGTCGGCGATGAGCGCCGTGTGGGGCGACGCCGCCAGCGTGGCGGCGTCGTGCGCGCCGCTGAGCACGCCGATCACCGCGCCCGCACCGGCGGCGGTGCCGGACTCGAGGTCGCTCACCGTGTCCCCCACGACGACGACGGACCGGGGGTCCTCGACGCCGAGGCGCGCCATGGCCGCCAAGACCATGTCGGGCGCAGGCCGGCCCCGCCCGGCGTCAACGGGCGAGAGCGCCAGGTCGACGTCGCCGCGCCAACCCAGCGCGTCGAGCACGGCGTCGCGGGTCGAGGGCGCGAATCCGGTGGTCAGGCAGACCCGGACCCCGCGCCCGCGCAGGTCGCGCAGCACGGCCGCGGCGCCGGGCATCTCGCCGACCCGGCCGGCGGCCACGGAGGCCTCGTAGGCGAGGGCGAAGGCGGTCGTCGCCCGTGCGGCGTCCGGCGGCTCGAGGAGCGCGGCGAAAACGTCGGCCTTCGACCAGCCCATGGTGGCGCGCACCAGCACGTCGGCCTCGGCGCGACGCGGGCTGCCCTCTTCGATCCCGACGGCGGCCAGCGCCGTGGCGAAGGCGTCCTCGACCGCGCCCTCGTCGCGCACCGTGGTGCCGGCCATGTCGAGGCACGCCAGCGCGTAGCGCCCGATCATGGGGCCGCCTCGACGCCGACGACTCGCAGCGTGTCGGCGGCGATGGCGGGGGCGCAGGTCATGCCACGCCCGCCCGGGCCGGTGACCAGCCAGACGCGCTCGTCGACTTCGGCACGGAGGCAGACGCCCTCGTCGACGCACTGCGCGTAGACGCCCTCCCAGCGGCGCCGCACGGGGGGCAGCGCGGACCCGAGAATGCGCTCCGCCCGGTCGACCAGCACGGTCATCGGGTCTTCCGTGACCGCGAAGTCGAAGGGTTCGTCGTAGGCGTGCGTGTCGCCGATCGTCAATCCGCCGTCGGGACGCTGGACGAGGAGCAGCTGGAGGTGGTGCTCGGCGGCGACCGGATGCTGCGGGCCCAGCCGCTCGAGAGGCGCCGTCTCGTAGGCGGGGTAGTAGCGGAGCGTGTCGGAGTCGGCCAGGGCGGTGGTGAGCGCCGGTCCGTCGAGGGGTGCGGTCTCGAGCATCTGCAGGCGGACGCGCCGAAGCGCGCCGGCCACCACGGTCGTGTTGGGCAGCCGGTCGTACGCCGCGCCGGGCGCCACGACGGCCAGGTCGGCGTGCCACCTCGTGCCCACGGCATCGACCAGCGCGGCGCGCTCGGTGCCGACCACGTTCCGCCTGCGGTGGAAGCGGTAGCGCCGCGGGTGCCGCTCGGCCAGGTGGTCGCGCAGCGCCAGCAGCAGACGTCGGGGCTCGACAGTGGCGTCGTGGCGGCACCAGAGCGCCCCGGCGACCTCGCCGCGCACCGCGGGGTTGCGCACGCGCACCTCGTCGGGCTCGAGGAGGGTGATCGCCCGGGCGGCAGCGTCGGGGTGGCGGGCGAACGCCTCCATGACCGACCGCTCGGCTTCGCCGAGCGCGACGGTGAGAGAACCCTGGGGGCGGAAGCCGACGCCGGGCACGTCGTCGCCGACCTCCTCCCAGCGGCGGCGGGACCGAAGGGCGGCCTCGAGCTCGGGCCCGGAACGGCGCCCGCTCACCCAGACCAGGCCGAAGTTGCGCACCGAGGCTCCGGTCGGCTCGGTCTCGGCCTCGAGGTGATCCACGGTGAAGCCCGCCCGCAGGAGCTCGAGTGCGTGCCAGGTGCCGATGACGCCACCCCCGGCGACGACGGCGTGGCCGGCGCCGGCGGCTCCGGCGCTCACGTGGGCTGGGTCGTCCAGGTGACCGGTCCGGTCACCGGTCCGGCCCGCGCACCACCGACGCCCGGATGGCGTCGGCCGCCTCCCACGGGCGTTCGTGGCCGAAGATGGCGCTGCCTGCCACCAAGACATTGGCGCCCGCCGCCGCCGCGACCGGTGCCGTGTCGGTGTCGATGCCGCCGTCGACCTCGATGTCGAGCGCCAGACCCCGGGATTCGACCGCGGCCCGCACCTGGGCCACCGTGTCCATCACCTCCGCGATGAAGCTCTGGCCACCGAAACCGGGGAACACCGTCATGCACAACAGCAGATCGACGTCGCCGAGATACGGTTCCACCGCCTCGAACGGCGTGTCGGGGTTCAGCGCCAGCCCGGTGTGCAGCCCGAGCGATCGCATCTGCGCGATCAGCTCGTTCGTCCCGCCGATCTCGACGTGCACGGTGCACCCGTCGGCTCCGGCGTCGGCGAAGGCCTCCAGGTAGCGCCCCGGCTCGGTCATCATGAGGTGGCAGTCGAAGAACAGCGACGAATGCCGGCGCAACGACGCCACCACCGGCGGCCCGATCGTGAGATTGGGCACGAAGTGGGCGTCCATGACGTCGACGTGCAACCAATCCGCCGCGCCGGCCACCTCGCCGACCTGTTCCGCCAGCAGGCCGAAGTCGGCGGAGAGCAGTGACGGCGCGATGCGCAGGTCCCCGAACGCGCCCGGGTCGCGACCCGCGTCGGCCTGACCTGCCTGCATCGACCCGGCCGCGCCGTTCAGCCGAAGCGCGCCCAGCAGAGGATGCGCTTGAAGCCGTAGAAGTACGGCTCGCGCTCGCCGAGCTCCTCGATCAGGCGCTCCCGGTAGCGCTCGACGAACTCGTCGAAGAGCTCGGGCGTCAGCTGCTTGCGGTAGGGCGTGAGCAGGGTCCCCATCACCCACTCGACCACCTCGGCGGTCGACTCGAGCTCGTGCCCGTAGACCTCCATGCGCACCACTTGCTCCTGTGCGCCCAGCTCGTAGAGGAGGTCTGCGTACAGCTCCGGTGAGAGGACGAACCGCCCCCGGTCCTCAGGCACGTCGCCGTAGAGGGCGTCGATGAACGGTGGCTCGTTCGCCACCGCGTGGGCCAGCACGTGCGAGGGATGGCGGTAATTGGCGGGGACCTGAAAAGCCAGTTGCCCGTCCTTCGTCAGCGCGGTGCGCATGCGCGCCAGCAGGTTCAGGTGATCGTCGATCCACTGCAACGACGCGTTGGCGAACACCAGGTCCACTCCCTCGTCGAGCCAAGCGGCGATGTCACCTTGCCGGAAGGTGATGCCGGGCACTTCGCCGTAGGCACTCTGTGCGCGGGCCAGCATGGCGGGCGACGAGTCGACGCCGACGGTCTCGTCGGCCTCCATCTCGTCGTGCAGGACTTTGGTGAGGTCGCCCGTGCCGCAGCCGAGGTCCACCACGCGGCCGCCCGGAACCGGCTGACAGAGCAACAAAAGGTCGTTGAAGGGCTTTTGGCGCTCCGAGCGGAACCGCTCGTACTGGTCGGGGTTCCAGCCGTCGATCGGGGTCACGGTCACCGGGCTCTTTTCTAGTCCGTCCCGAGACGCTCGCCCGCCGCCGGCCGCACGCCGCGCAACCACTCGAGAGCTGACATGGGCGAACGGCTCTCCGGTTGCACCCGCTTGAGCAGGAGCGTCCCGTCGCCCGTCGTGACGGCAGTGCCGTCGAGCTCCCCCGGTTGTGCGCCCCGGCTCGGCACCTCGTCGACGGTCGCGTCGAGCACGGTCACGCGCTTGCCCCGGAACGTCGTCCACGCACGGCCGAGCCGCACGACGCGCTTGAGCTGGGCGGCGGGTGCCTCCCAGTCGAGGTGCAAGTCCTCTTTGGTGATCTTGGTGGCGATGGTCGGCTTGCCTCGCTGGGGCGTGGGCTCGGGCAAGCCGCGTAGGCCGTTCGCCAGCGTCTCAACGGTGAGCACGCTTGCGACATCGACGAGGCGCGTGCGCAACTCGTCGAGCGTGATCTCGTCGTCGACGGGCACGGTGCGCACCGCATAGACCGGGCCGGAGTCGAGCCCCTCCTCGACCTTCATGAGGCAGACGCCCGTCTCGCGGTCGCCGGCGAGGATGGCGCGCTCGACCGGTGCCGCCCCGCGCCAGCGCGGCAGGAGCGAGAAATGCAGGTTCACCATCGGCAACTCGTCGAGGAGTGCGGCGGGGATGATCCGGCCGTAGGCGACGACCACGGCCAGATCAGCGGCGGACCCCGAGAGGTCACCCAGTTCGTGCGAGACCGGGATCCCCAGGGCGATCGCGGCCTCCTTGACCGGGCTCGGCGTCGTCCGCCCACCGCGGCCGCGTCGCTTGTCTGGCCGCGTCACACAGAGGACGACGTCGTGACCCGCCTTGGCCAGCGCCTGGAGCGGGGGTACCGCCATGGCGGGCGTCCCGAGGTAGGCGAGGCGGGCCATCGGGTCACCGTAGGACAGGCGGCGCTGCCGAGGTTGCGGGCACGCTGGTGGCCCAGGCGTGCCCTTCGCCAAGCAGGCGTCCCTTAGAGCTTGAGCAGCTTCGAGAGACCGTCGGGGTCCGACGGGCCCAGGTCCATGGAACGGCTGCGCAGGATCTTCAGCGCGTCCTTGCGCTGCGCGTCGTCCAGCCGTTCCACGAGCAGGATCCCGTCGAGATGGTCGAGCTCGTGCTGGAAGACGCGGCCCTCGAGCTCCGAACCCTCGAGGGAGATCTCGTTGCCGTCGAGGTCGAGGCCGACGAGGTGCACCATGTTCGGCCGCACGATCTCCCAGGTGAGCCCGGGCACGGAAAGGCAGCCCTCTTCGTAGACCCATTCCCCCTCGCTCTCGACGATGCGGGGGTTGATGACGGTCTTCGCCCCGTCCCCGACGTCGTAGACGAAGATCCGGCGCTGGACGCCGACCTGGTTGGCCGCCAGCCCCGTCCCCGGAGCCGCGTACATCGTCTCGAGCATGGAGTCGACCAGGTTGGCGACCGCGCCATCGATGTTCTCGACCTCGCGGGCGCGTTCCTTCAGCACGGGGTCGCCGTACTGTCGGATGGTCAGACCGGGCATCCGTCCATGTTACCGGGGCGACAGCGTCGACTCGCGGGCGGCGGCAACCCGAGGGTGCGGGTGGGCCGCGCGCGATCCGGTGCCGCCGTGGTCGCCGGTGCGTTCAGAAATTCGCCGGGTCGACTTCGACGCGAAGGCCCCGACCGGCCGGGCGCGGCACGCGGGACAACAGATCGCAGAGGGCCTCGTGCCGCGCCGCTCGGACGAGGTATCGCCCGTCCCCGAGCGGAACGACGGTCACGCTGCTATCGCCCCCGTCGTCCACTACGGCTTCCGCAAGAGCCAATGTCACGGCCTCGGCGTACGTCTCGGCAAGCGAGCCCGATACGAGTGCGAACGCCGAGAAGGGAGGGAGTCCGGCAGAGGCGCGCATGGCGGTCTCGGCCGCGAGGACGGGTGCCGGGTCACCGATGACCACGGCGGTGAGCACGGGGTGATCGGGCACTCGGGTCTGGGCGAGCACACGGGCCCAGGAGGGCCCTCTCCCACGCGGCCCGACCAGGCGCGCCGCCCGGACGAACAGGCCGAGCGTCTCCTCGGAGGCGGCGAGGCGCGACGCCAGCAGGTGAAGGTCCACGTCCAAGAAGGCCACGGCCGCGGCGCGGCGCACACGGTGCAGGACCGCCTCGGTTCCGACGAGGACCGGTGCGGGCCCGCTGTTGGTCTCGTCCGCCTCGTCCGCCTCGTCCGCCTCTCCTGGCGTGGCGCCGCCGCCTCCCGTCCGCGCGCCGGACACCTCCTCCACGCGCACTCCGAGCAAGGCAGTCAGCTCTTCGCGCAGGCGCGTGACCCCCATGCGCAGGGTCTTCATGGAGAGGCGACCGCAGGCGACGCAGACCACCGGGCGCGTGTCGCCGCAGCGTGGGCAGTGCAGCACCTCGTGCGCACGTTCCAGCCCCGCTGCCGCGCCACAGCGTGT
>Ga0306920_100009435_pt1 | contig 13025 bp, 12 predicted proteins | sample flu12Cox44000170_FD_204666 | JGI IMG/M metagenome (GOLD analysis project Ga0306920, IMG submission 204666) | Lab enrichment of tropical soil microbial communities from Luquillo Experimental Forest, Puerto Rico - flux4day.12C.oxic.44.000.170 (v2)... | ecosystem: Environmental > Terrestrial >...
CGAAAACACAAGCGACGCTAAGCGGCAAGCCGCTAAGCTACGCTAGCATTTCGGTCCCTTGACACCTTTCCGCGCGCTCCGCGAACCTGATCGCAGGCGACGGGACGAGGAACGGCCTTTCCGCTCCGAACAAGGAACCGGCACAAACCAAAAAACCACTTGACAGAAAAACTCCCATACAAGTCCGCGTCTCGCGCGATTTTGCCCTCCCGCGGCAAGAAGCCGGCTTTTCGCGCGGGTGTGCGGGCCCGACAGGTGCAGCGCGGTCAGCAGAGACGGGTATCGCGCGGTGCATGGCGCCGACAGGCGGGAATGTCTCTGTCGGGCCGAATTCCAGTACCGCAGCTTCGATGAGGCGGTGGCTTAACGAATTCAGATCGGGCTCAGGCAAAGCCGAGCACGGACCGTTGCTCGTGCCAGGCCAGCGGTAGACGTGAGTGCGCCAGCAGCTTGTCCGCGGTCAAATCGCGCGGCTGACGCCCATCGAGGATCGCTTGGGCGATGTCCGGGGCGAGGTAGCTGAGGCGGACCGACCAGCAAGCCCGCCAATAGGCTCGGCTCCGCCGATTTCACCTTGTGTCGATGGTCGCGGGCGTTGGCGGCGAGCCGATTGCGAACGGCGGTCCAGGTCTCATCGTCTATCAGCGCCGGATGCTGCCCCAGGAAGAGTTGACCCTTGTGGGCAATCTGCCCGGCGTAGATCGGGTTTGAGAGGAGCCTGTAGAGGTGCCCGCGCGAGAACGGTTTCCCGCCGCCTTCGGTGCCATTCGCTGCGATGCGGCGCTTTGTCCGCAGCCCGAGGCGGTCGGCCTCCTCCTTGACCCGACGCACGCTGCCGAGCTCGTGATAGAGGGCAAAGATACGGCGCACGGTCTCGGCTTCGGCCGGGTCGATGATGAGCGTGCCCTCGCAGGCATCATAGCCGAGCGGCACGTTGCCGCCCATCCACATTCCCTTCTTCTTCGAGGCGGCAATCTTGTCGCGGATCCGTTCGCCAGTGACCTCCCGCTCGAACTGGGCGAAGGACAACAGGACATTCAGGGTCAACCGACCCATCGAGCTCGTCGTGTTGAATTGCTGAGTCACCGACACGAACGACACACTCTGGGTGTCGAAGATCTCGACCAGCCGGGCAAAATCGGCGAGCGAACGGGTCAGCCGATCGACCTTGTAGACGACCACGACATCGATCCGGCCGCCGCGGATGTCGGCGAGCAACCGCTGCAGCGCCGGGCGCTCCATATTGCCGCCCGAGAAACCGCCATCGTCGTAATGGGCTCTCGCCACAACCCAGCCCTCATGACGTTGGCTGCAGATGTAAGCCTCGCAGGCTTCGCGTTGGGCTGCGAGCGAGTTGAACTCCTGTTCGAGCCCTTCCTCGGAGGATTTGCGGGTGTAGATGGCGCTGCGCTTGCGATTCGGCTCAGCCCGCGGCATCGCCGCGCTCCGTCGGCACGCTGGATCCGCCCGGTGCGGGCGCGGATAGCCGAGTGGCAGCGCGGTTTGGCTTGAGCCCGAAGAAGAGCGGCCCCGACCATGGTGTGCCGGTGATCGTTCTGGCGATGGCCGAAAGCGAGCGGTAGCGCGTGCTTTGCCACGAGAAGCCGTCATCGAGCACCAGCACCTCGTAGGTTCGGCCCTGCCACTCGCGGATCACCCGGGTTCCTGGCTTCAGCTCGGGGCGAGCGCGCATTCTCGTCGAGCCGGTTTCCCTGAACTCCTGGACGATCTGCCGCAGCCGGCGTTGTGGCTCCGGGCGCAGGCCGCCCAGAGCGATCTCCTGCAGGCGGTGTGCGACAGCTCGCATCAGCAAGTCGCGGCTGAAGTGTGAGGGCGCCTCCGTTTTGTAGAGACTGCGCCACTGCTGACGAAGCTCGCCGAGGTCAATCGTCTGGAGGCGCGCGAGCGCCTTCCCTGCTGACCGCGTTGTGTCGGGCTGTCATCGTTGTCAGCGGTCTTGTGTTTCGACCGGCGCGAGCCGGTAAACCGTTTGGCCGCTCTCGTTCTTTGCTGCGCGCCACCTCGCGGCCGGCGTGGCGCAACCCGGTGATGGCGGCACGCACGGTGTGCGGCAGCCATCCGAGGCGCAGTCCGATCTCGGCGACAGAAGCGCCTTGGGCGTGCTCGAGCATGCCAATCAGCATTGCCCGCTTCGTGCTGGCTCGCGGCAGGTCGGAGCTGGAGGCACTCACCGGCGCGGTATCGGCAACCTTCAATCGGGGTTTAGGCTGCAGAGCAGCTTTCTCCGGCCGCTCGTCATTGGTAATCGAAAGGGCGCTGTTCTTGACGCTGGCTTTTGGCAGCTCTGCCGCCGCCGAGTTAGTCTCCGCCGCGGCCCGACTCGACCGCGTCCGCGGTTTGCGCTGGCGCGGTTGGTGCTCGCCTTTACGGGTCGGCTGAATCGCCTCGATGGTGCCCAGCTCGTTGACGCCCTTTGCTGGTTTGCGGATTTGCTGTTTGGCCATAATCGGTTCCTCTGGATCGACATCGCGTCAGTCGCGATGCTTGCAGCACCGCAAGCCCGGCGATTTGGGGCCAGGCGAGGCGGCGACCCAGCAGGAGCCGTCAACGTGGACAGCAATGCTTCCTGTGCGCGGGAAGTCGAGCGAAATTATGGGCGGGTGAGATTTTTATTGGGTTGCGGCGCTCATGCGCCGCAGACGAGGCCGCAAGCGTGTTCTGCTCAGAGTCCTCTGTACCCCCGAATAGAGACCGATCGGCCGACGCCCCGTCGGGACAGCTCAGTGCACATCAGCGGAAATACACACCCGATCCTCTATCTGGGTTTTGGATGCAGCGTGCGCTGCAATCAAATCAAACGGCGATTACACACGGCTATGGAGCCACTGATTAAGTCGGGGTCGCTAGATTCGTTGAGGTTCACGCTGTTCCTTGGAGGTTTCCCAGCGTTTTGGGGGGCGTTTCGGCGAGCCGAGGCGAATGGGAGCGTGTATGCGAGCGTCCGCCGGCCCGAGCGGCACCGTTCCGATTAAGTCACCACTTGCATCTTCCATTGCAGTGAGGACGATGCGAACGCCGACGGAGTCAGTACTGTGCCGGATGCGCATCATTATTTGCTGGCAAGATCGTTGATGATGCAGGGTCAGCTCCAGATGCTTTGAGCTCGACTTTAGAGCACAACTACTCGAGTGGCCCGCAACGGCTCTGAAGTGCTTGTGCATGTTGATGTAACGCCGTTCTCGCGACTGCTCGGTTTTGAAACGGCCGACCGATGCTGATCGGCTATTGACCGCCGCGCCTCACCATCTCCAGCAGACGCTCTGGTGTCAGTGGCAGGCTGACCTCCGCCACACCGAGCGCGTCGGCGACGGCATTGGCGATGCACACCGGCGTGCTCATCGAGTTCCCCTCGGCGACCCCCTTCGCGCCGAGCGGGGTGACCAGCGACCGAGTCTCCTGATGCAAGATCTCCAACTCCGGGATCATCGCGGCGGTCGGCAGGGGATAATCCAAAAGGCTACCGGTCAGAAAGCCACCGTCCTCGGCATAGACAAGCCTTTCGTACAGGGCGGCGCCAACCGCCATCGCGAACCCACCGCAGACCTGGCCGTCGAGTAAGGCAGGGTTCAGAATTCGCCCGGCATCGTGCAGGCTCACATACTTGTCGACGCAAACCGTGCCGGTCTCACGATCGATCTCGACCGCGCAGAAATCAAAGACGAAACCGTAAACAGCGGAGCCGTTGACCTCGTCGGCGGCATTGGGAGCTCCGAGCACCGGAGGGCTCCAGAACACGGTCTCCCGCAATGCCGGCTCGGGCGAACCGCCGGGAGACCAATGGTCGGTTGCCGCGACCCGGGTAAAGCTGAGCGAATTCTCGGGGTTCGCCGCCGCGAAGACACGCCCACCGGCGAAGACGAGATCCTCTGGTCGCGCATTCAGCTGTGCCGCGGCGATGCCGGTAAGCCGGTTTCTGAGCCGCGCCGCAGCGAGATGCACGGCGCCAGCCGTCGCACCGGCAAACCGGCTCGAATAATTGCCGGCGGCGATCGACCAGGCATCCTTGCCGGTATCGATTGCCGCCTCGACCCGGATGGCCTCGGGGGTCAAACCGAAGACGTCGGCGACGATCTGCGCCGTCGCGGTGCAGTGACCCTGGCCCTGCGGCACCGAGTCGATCGCTACCGAAACACCGCCGAGGGGGTCGAGGCTCACGGTGGCGGCCGCCTGCGCCCCGCTCTTCGGCCCGGCTTGGTGCCGCTCCTCGCGGCTGAGCGCAGTCGTGATATAGCCCATGTTCGAGATCGCCGGCTCGACCACCGCGGCAAAGCCGATGCCGTAGAGCCGGCCCTCGCTACGCGCCCGATCGCGCCGATGCCGCAATCGGGCCAAACCGCCGCACCCGGTGGCGACATCGACCGCAGCCCGATAGTCCCCCGAGTCGAGTATTGCGCCCGCCGCACAGCGATAGGCAAAAGCCTCAACCAAGTTGCGTCGGATTACTTCCAGCGGATCGAGCCCGAGGGTCGCCGCGATGCGGTGCGTCAGACGCTCGAGCGCAAAATAGACCTGCGGCCCGCCGAAGCCGCGGACCAGCCCGCTCGGCGTCTTGTTGGTCAGAACGACCCGATTGCGGATCGACAGATCGCGCACCCGGTAGGCGCCGGTCATGTTGGCGTGCATGCGGTAGAGCGTCGCCGGCTCGGGGGCGCGCAGATAGGCGCCGCAATCCTCCAGCTGGTCCCAGGCGAGGGCAGTGACGACGCCGTCCCGATCGACTGCGGCCGACAGGGTAGTCACCCGGCTGGTCGCGGACGTGGCGGCGGTAAGGTGCTCGAGCCGGCTCTCGACCCATTTGACCGGCCACCTGGCTTTGCGCGCAGCCAAAGCCAGCAGTACGACATAGGGGAACACGGCGTGCTTGGCGCCGAAGCTGCCACCCGAATGCGGCGGTGTGCGCAGGCGCAGCCGATTGCCCGGGACACCGAGCGCCATTGCCATGACCGGGTGCATCGCAAAGGGGCCCTGGAAATTCGCGGTAACCTCGTAGGCCGCTTCACCCGGCAGGTATTCGGCGATCACGACAAAGCATTCGAGCGGACTGGCGGCATTTCGCGGGTAGCGGGTCGTGACAGAGACTTTGTGCTCCGCTGCCGCAAATGCCGCCTCCGGGTCGCCGTAGCGAAACGCGCGGTCGCTGACGACATTCGAGCCGACCGCCGGGTGGAGCAGCGGCGCATCCGGTCCGGCCGCTTTCTCGGCATCAACGACGGGCGGCAATAGTCGATATCGGACGGCGATGCGCTCCAGCGCATCCTCGGCGGTGTGGCGATCGCGCGCCAATGCCACCGCTACGGGCTCGCCGACAGAGCGCACCCGATCGACGGCGAGACACCAGTGCTGCATCGCCGCCTTGACCGCGACGGCGAAGGGCCGCGTCCAGCGGCGCGCATCCTCGGCGGTGACGACGCAATCGACACCGGGCAGCGCCAGCGCGCCTTCCGCATCGACCGAAAGGAGCTCGGCGTGGGCATGTGGCGAGCGCAGGATCGCCGCGTGCAATGTATCCCGCCGCACCGGCAAATCGTCGGCGAAGCGCCCGCCGCCACGCAGCAGCTCGGCATCCTCGAGACGGCGGACATTGCGCCCCGTGAAGGTCATCGGCCGGTGAAAGTCGGTTGGCGTTTCTGATGAAAGGCCTCGACACCCTCACGGAAATCGTCCGAGCACCGTAGCCGGCCATAGGCTTGGCCCTCCAGCTCGATCGCCAGGGACAAATTCGCGTCCTCGATGTCGTTCAGCAGCTTCTTTGCAGTGCGCTGAGCCAGTGGCGGGAACCCGCGCAACTCCTCGACGAATCGATCGGTTGCGGCTTCCAGCTCTGCATCGGCTACGCACTCGGTCGCGATGCCCCACTCACAGGCCTGGCGGCCGGGAATGCGCCGCGAGCGCATGACGATGTCCTTGGCTCGAGGGACGCCGATCATTTTTTGCAGCCGCGCAGCGCCCCCTGATCCTGGGATTTGTCCCAGACGCTGTTCGGGCAGGGAATAGAGGCAGGTCTCTGAGACGATGCGGAAATCGCAGGCCAGCGCCAACTCGAAACCGACGCCGAAGCAATATCCGCGGCTGGCGGCGATGACCGGCTTACGGCAGCGCGCCGGGGCGGCGATGTTCCAGGCGAGGCGCGAGACGTGCTCGGGCGAGGCCTCGAGAAAGCCCGCGATCTCGCCGCCGCTCGAAAAATGCTCGCCGGCGGCCCGCAGCACGACGACGCGGATGCGCGCATCGGCGGCGAGCGCCTCGAACACCGCGCGCAATTGTTCGCGCTGGGCCATCGTGACGATGTTGAGCGGTTGCCGGTCGAGGATCACGTCGGCGCGCTGCCGCTCGGGATCCGGCTCCAGGCGGAAGCCGTCGAAACTTTCGGGGAGCATCGGCACCAGCGGCGGCGGATCGCTCATGCTATTCCCTCCGGTACTCGCCGGCGACAAGCAGGCGGCGCAAGATCTTGCCGACCGGCGATTTTGGGATTTCGGCGACAAACACGTACTCGCGCGGGCGCTTGTAATCGGCGAGGCTCGAACCACGGCACCAGGCATCGAGCGCGTCGGCCTCGGTCGCTCCCCCGCGCTTGACAAAAGCGGTGATCCGCTGGCCCCAGCGCTCGTCCGGCAGGCCGGCGACTGCCACCTCGGCGACCGCCGGATGCAATGACAGGATGCTCTCGATTTCGACAGGTGAGACGTTCTCGCCGCCGGAGACGATCATGTCGTCGACCCGGCCGGTGACAAACAAATCCCCATCGGCATCGACATAGCCGGTGTCGCCGGTGAAGTACCAGCAGCCGCGCAAGGCGCGGGCATCGGCGTCGGGGCGGCGCCAATAGCCTTCGAACGCCTCGTCGCTGGCAAGGTCGGCGATGATCTGGCCATTCTCGCCGGTCATGGCTCGGGCGTCGCCGCTGTCGGCGCCGAGGCGGACGACCCGAATACGCTGGTTGAGCCCGGCCTTGCCGGCCGAGCCGGGCTTTGCCGCAGCGCGCGGTTCGACCGTGAAGGTGTAGATCTCCGACGAGCCGTAATGGTTGACAAACAATTCCGGGTGGAACGCCGCATCGACCCGTTTCAGCAGCGCCTCCGGCATCGCCGCGCCGGCAAAGCCGAGCCTCTTGACGGACCCGGTGTCGGTCGCGGCGAAATCTGGATGGCCGATCAGGTCGTGATAGAGGGTCGGCACGAGATAGAGATTGCTGATCCGCTGGCGCGCGATCAGCCGCAGCGCCCTCCCTGCGTCGAAGCGCGGCATGCAGACGAAGGTCCCGTCTACAAGCGCCATCGCCAGCAACGAGCGCACGCCCATCGTGTGATAGAGGGGCATGACGCCGAGCGTGCGCTCGCCGCGGACGTACAGATTCTGCGCGACGTGGGCGAAGGCGGCGGCGCGCTCGGCGCGGTGCCGACGCGGCACGCCCTTCGGCCGTCCGGTCGTGCCAGAGGTGTAAAGCAAGAGCGACAAGTCCTCGGGCCCGGCTCGCGGCGCGAAGCCATTCGCGGCGCCTTGCAGATCTTTGAAACGGCAGGTGGCCCCGTCTATCGCGCCGATCGCGATCCGCGGCAGCCGCTGGGCCGCCGCTGCGACTGCGATGGTGTCCGCCGCCACATCGTCGAAGACGATCGCGGCCGCCTCGGCATCAGCGAGGCAATAATCCAGCTCTTCGGACTTGATGCGCCAATTGAGTGGCGTCACGACGATGCCGGCGAACTGACATGCCCAGTGCAGGCTCGCCATTTCGAGGCGGTTCTGCAGGATGACAGCGAGACGGTCGCCGCGCCGGAGGCCCAGCTCGGTCAACCCGCTTGCGAGGCGCGCGATCTCCTCGTACCAGGACGCATAGCAGAGCCGCCGCTCGCCATCAGCGATGGCGGTCGCGTCCGGGCTGCGCTCAATCGCAGCAAGGAAGGTCCGACTCAGATCAAACATCGAAAGAGCATAATCCGCCGCCCCCGGGCAGAGGCAAGTGTCGAGTCATCGCTTGTCCTGGAAACTCATAAATCAGCCAGCTGCACCCAGGTGCCGAGCCCGCCGCCAATGACGAGCCCGGCAGCGATGCCCAGCGGGCTCGGGGCGCTGGCCAGCAACACTACTAGAACGAATGCGCAGACGCCGCTGCCGGTGCCGCCGATCAGCGAAGCCCCAGACGGTTTCAGCCGGTGGGGCGATCGTCGTAGGCCGGCTGAGTCGACCGGATGGATTAAGCTCTTGCTTTGGACTGGCATTGGACGAGCTGAGCGAAAACATCCGATAATGTCCTTTTCTGTTGCCCTCTCGAGTCGGTCGCAGCAAGCCCACTGCCCGATGGAGGCCGAGGGACGAGAGGTCCAGCGGTTAGCATCGCGTGGCTATCGCAAGGAGCGCCCGCAGTAGTGCGGATTTGCGGTCTGCGGGGTTTCTGCTGATGAAAGCGCGTTGCGCATTGGAAAACATCCTCATGCTTTTAAAGGCCGCCTGTTCGAGCAAGCGGTTGGGTGGGTTCCGCCCCGCTCGCGATATGCGAGAGGGGCGGCTTTATCACGACCCGACTTGGCAGGGGTCAACTTACCTCGGCCGCGAGCCTTCTGAACTCTTCCGGTAAGTGTGCGCGTACCGTCGTGGTGCGCACATTACCTCGCGAGATCAAAGCAACTGCCAGCTTGGTCATCGCATCGCCATCAGGCATTTCGAGCACGAGAACGACATCATATTGACCTCTCGTCACATAGCCGCCGATGAGCCGACCGCCCAATCCCGCGATCTCGCCCTTGAGGGCTTCGTGTCGCGCGGCCACACCTTTGATCGCTTTCGCGCCCTGGTCGGTCCAATTCAGAAAGCAGATGAAAAGCATGGATCACCTCGCACTTTGCGGCGGAGCCAGCGGATCAGGCGGTACCGGGTTGGTAACGATCGTATGCTGCTGTATCAGCCAGTTGGGCTGCGTGCTTGTACCCTGATTAACGAAGAGAATACTCCAGCAGCCTTGTAGCTGAAGAGTCGTCGGCTCTTTCACCGGTGGATTTGAGTTTGGGTTTGGAACGGTCCCGGTCCATTGCCCATTCGCCCAAGCCCAATCCTGGTTAATCTGATTAATCGGCGACTGGTTAGTGATCCCGGTCAGAACCCAGCCGAACCCAAATTGTCCTTCATAGTCGGCTAATATGTTAGACCGGCCGGCAATAATACCTTCTGTGGCGCAAAGCACACCATTGGTAGTATAGAGATTCGCGATCGTTGTCGCGATAGTTTTCGCGTTGTTCGGGTTGGCCTTTTCAGCATTAGCTACCCAATCGTTTATTAGTTGGGAAGGCGATTGCTCAGGCATTGGTGTCCTCCTTTGGCAAGAGTTAAGAGACCCAACAGGCAAAAGCGGTTGGGCGAATTCGCACCTTCCGCGGCGATCTGCGAGAGGCTGCGCCCCTGCGCAATCGATGGTGGACGGTAAGGGGCGCGGTGGTTAAGGTCTTTGGTTCAGAAATTAATTGTCCTGAATCGGCACCATCCGATGGCCGAGGGGGAGATCAGCTTCGGCAGGTTCCGGCTCGATAGCGCTCGACGCGAACCGCGTCGCGGCAACGAGCCGGTACAGCTGGAGGCCGGGCGCTCGACATTCTCTGCGTCTTGGCGTCGGCCCGAGGGCACGGTCGTCAGCAAAGACGAGCTGATGGCGCGGCTCTGGGGCGGGGTTGTCGTCGAGGAAAACAACCTTCAGGTCGACATCTCGGCGCTTCGCAAGGTGCTCTTCGAAGACGGGGGGCGGGAGAGATGGATCGTGACCGTCCCGGGGGCGCGGCTACCGGCTCCTCGGTCCGCCGAAACCGGCTACTGCCGACGACCCCCGCTCCCGAGGGACGTTTGCCGGTTGCGGAGGAGCCGTCTGTCGCGGTACTGCCGTTCCACAATCTAAGCGGCAATCCGGAGCAGGAATATTTCGCCGACGGCATGGTCGAGGAGATCATCACCTCGCTCTCCCGCATCCGCTGGCTATTCGTCACCGCCCGTAATTCGAGCTTCGCCTATAAGGGCCAGAATGTCGATGTGAAGCGGGTCGGTCGCGAACTCGGTGTCCGCTACGTGCTCGAAGGCTCGGTGTGCAGGAGTGGTGATCGGGTCCGCATCGCTGCTCAGCTGATCGACGTGAGCACCGGGGCGCATGTGTGGGCCGATCATTTCGATGGGCCACTGGAAGACGTCTTCGACCTTCAGAAGAAAGGTCGCTTCGAGCGTCGCAGGCTCATCTAGCCCGCGTTGCAGGCGGCGGAAACCGCGCGTGCGATCGACCAACGCCCTCATTGCTTCGATGTCCTCGCCGAAAAAGGACAGGGCGAGGGCGGCATTGACAATGACGTCCGGGTCGTCGCTGGCCGTTTTCAAGCCGCGCTGCGCGAAATCGATGCCTTTGCGCCTGTCCGCCTCGGGGTCGGTCCTCGACCGATCCGACCAAAGTCGGTAACAGCACACCGCGGCCTACGCTAGAGGACGCCCGAACCGCGGATCGCGCGTGATCGCATGTTCGAGAAGGCGAAGCGCCTCAGGGATATCCCTGGCGGACGACAAGAACATCGCAGCAGATAAGGGTCATAGGCGGGTGTGATCGGTCGTCGGGCGACCGGTCGAACGTGCGGTCTCGGCCGCCTGCAAGGCGGGTTCGATGACTCCGGCCACGCTCGAAGCCACCCTGTCCTGAAGCTCAAAGACATCTTCCAGCGGGCCGTCAAAGCGATCGGCCCATAAATGCGCCCCGGTGCTCGCGTCGATCAGCTGAGCGGTGATGCGCACCCGATTGCCGCTCTTGCGCACCGAACCTTCGAGCACGTAGCGGACACCCAATTCGCGCCCGACCCGCTTCACATCGACGTTCTGGCCCTTGTAGGTGAAGCTCGAATTGCGGGCGGCCACAAACAGCCAGCGGATGCGGGTGAGGGCGGTGATGATCTCCTCGACCATGCCGTCGGCAAAATATTCCTGCTCCGGATCGCCGCCGAGATTGAGAAACGGCAACACCGCGAGCGACGGCTCGTCCGCCACCGGCAGGCTGGGCGCGGGAACGGCGTTGTCGGCAGCGGGCGGGTCGTGTGAACGGCGGAGCAGGTAGCCGCGCCCCGGGACAGTGATGATCCACCGTTCCCCGGTCTTTTCTTCCTCGAGCGCTTTGCGCAGCGCCGAGATGTGAACCTGAAGATTGTTTTCCTCGACGATAACCCCGCCCCAGACCCGCGCCATCAGCTCGTCTTTGCTGACGACCGTGCCCTCGGCCGAGGCCAAGACGCAGAGAATGTCGAGCGCCCGCCCGCCGAGCTGTACCGGCTCGTTGCCGCGACGCAGTTCGCGTCGAGCGCTATCGAGCCGGAACCTGCCGAAGCTGATCTCCCCCTCGGCCATCGGATGGTGCCGATTCAGGACAATTAATTTCTGAACCAAAGACCTTAACCGGCACACCCCTTAACGTCCATCCCTGTTTTCGGCACGGGCGCGGCCTTCGCATATGCCGGGCAAGCGCACGAATTCGCCCACCCGCTTGGCGGATTGCCCATGAGCCGAGGAGGTAGTGCGATGGAAGATCATTATGAGCGCGAGAACAGTCCACTGGCCTGCCCTGGTTTGTAACACCGGGGCTGCAAAGGGAAATTCTCGAAACAAGAGCAAGGCCGGCGAAGTTGCGCCGTCCAGGGTTGGTCATGCTGATGGCCCTACCCGGGCTGGTCTTTCTCGCGGGCGGAACAATGGCTCCAGCCCAGGAATTTTCTCGCCCCATTGTGTCGAGCGGACTGCGTGACGCCATACAAGTTCGGACCCAGTCCATCGCAAAACCTGGGCATCCTTCTCCAACCGAATCCCCCTTCGATGCAGCGAACTTGCCACCAATCGAATCGATTGGCGCTGCATCCGACATTCGGCCTTTCTTGGCTCCCGGCGTGCCAGCGGATCTGACGCGCGCTGCGCTGCGCCGCGCTTGGTCAACCGATCCGGCGATCCGCGACTTCATCGGTCTGTCTGAGAATTCCTGGGACTTCAATGCGCCAGATGGTGTTCCTGGATTTGGTTCTTTGACCCCTCAGCGCTTGGCACGGATGAACGGAGAGGCGGAGAGCTCTGGTACTGGGCGCATCGTCCCGGAACCGCACCTCGAGGCCTTACGGGTACCGAGTTCTGCCCAAGGCAAATGACGGCAAGCCATCAGTTTCCCCATGGGCGCAGCGCGCCGAGATTTCAGCGCCCGAGGGAGGAGAGCTACCATGCAGGAGCACACTTTTACCGGTCGGATCACTGGCTTGGTCATTTTTAGGGTGCCGGAGCTCGGCACCCGGGCCAGGTTCAAAGTCGAGGATATGGGACGGTCCCCGGTCGTCTGTGCCGTTGAAGGCGATGTTGCGCGAGAATTCATCACCCGTTATCGCGAGGGCGACGAGGTCACAGTGACAGGGATTTACGAATCTCGACCGTCTACCGCCGCCGCCAATACACCATGGGTTCCCCGATATCGGGTACGCGCCGTGAAATTCGCGGAAGCCACTCGCCTCGCGGCGTGAGGCTGCACCAGATTCAGCGGAGCGCTGTTTGCTGCAGCTTACGCCCAGAGCTCCCCTCCCCCAAAACTGAGATTTCCCCATGAGCGATTGGTTGTTTGATCTCCCAATAGTGTGGATGGCGTTGCTGGTTTTCGGGGTCACCTACTTCGTCGCAGCATCAATCTATGCGGTCGTCGTGTCCCTCGCTACGCGCGAGCGAGCCAGCACTTTCAAGGCAGTCTCGCCCGGCATGCTGCCGCCGCTAGGAATTCTCTTCGCTCTTTTTGTCGCGTTTACAGCTTCCGAGGTGTGGGGAAATATCGAGCGGGCCAACACGGCAGTCGACCGGGAGGCCAGCGCGGCGAAATCCGTCCTGGTGTTAGCTGCGACCTTTCCCGGAGAGCCCGAGGCGCGATTGCGCGCCTTGATCCACCGCTACATTGAGACAGCTACGACCGAGGAATGGCCGAGCATGGCGCACCAATATTCCGAGCTATCGGTCACCCCGCCATCTCTCGCCGA
>Ga0306920_100009436_pt1 | contig 13025 bp, 11 predicted proteins | sample flu12Cox44000170_FD_204666 | JGI IMG/M metagenome (GOLD analysis project Ga0306920, IMG submission 204666) | Lab enrichment of tropical soil microbial communities from Luquillo Experimental Forest, Puerto Rico - flux4day.12C.oxic.44.000.170 (v2)... | ecosystem: Environmental > Terrestrial >...
AGACAGCTCAGGCGCCAGCAGGTTGTCTGACAGCTGCCGCGCGATCGAGGCCGAGGCGGAGGCAACCTCGCGACTTCGGCTGCCGGCGAAAACGGCAAGGTTGTCCAAGAAGCTGTGGCCCGCCAAACCGCCGGACTCGAATGAACCCATCACGTCGTCGAGGAGCGCCAACTCCTCGGGTGGAGAAAGCCGATCGTCGATGCCGCGGAGGAGCTGACGAAGCTGAGTGGGTTGATAATCGACCCGGTAGTAGCCGAGACCTCCTTGGTTTAGCAGGACCCAATCTGGGCAGACGGTTGTCGAGCCCAATTCCATCTCAGCCCGCTCTTCGGCCAGCAGGGTGCAGAACGTGCCCGGGGCGCGGGTGCCGTACCGAATGCAGACCGGCACTTGCCAGCTCTGTTGGGCCGCGGCCGGTGAACCCAATGGCAGATAGCGGTGCTGCGACAGCTGGAGCTTGGGTTTGGCTCCGCGATCGCAGCGCAGGCTTGCGCTCACCGCCGGGATGCCGGGTTGGTCCAAGAAGGTCGAGAAGGCAGGGCCAATTTCCTGACCCGCCGCTGTGCTGATTTCATGCAGAAAGTGCGTCGCCGTGGCGTTGCCATAGGCGAAGCGCTGCAAGTACTGGTGGATGCCGCGGCGAAACCTGTCCTCGCCGATCCAACCTTCGAACATCGCCAACACCGCGGCACCCTTGCGATAGGTAATCGCGTCGAATGCATTGGCGATGTCGTGCCGAGACAGGATCGGCTGGCGAATCCGGCGGGTGCTGGACAGGCTATCCATCTTCATCGCATCCACGCGGCTCTGTGTAGACCCGGTGTGGTGGTTCCAATCCGGCTTCCATTGATCAATCAGCCGGGTCGTCATCCAGGTGGCGAACGCTTCGTTCAGCCAAACGTCGTCCCACCACGCCATGGTCACCAGGTCCCCAAACCACATGTGGGCGAATTCGTGGGCACACAGGGCGGCCAATCGTCGCCGGAACTGGATCCCCTCATCTTCGGGCTTGGCGAGCAGCGCGGTCAGCGCGGCAGTCACAAGCCCAGCATTTTCCATGGCGCTGAAGTCGGAGGTGATCGGTACCGAGAGCAAGTCGAGCTTTTCATAGGGGTACGGGAGGTCGAAGTAGTTTTCCAACCGCTCGAGGATCGGACCGGCCACCTCCGCCGCGTACCGGGCCTGTGCCGCCTTGCCCTGGGTGGTGACGATGCGAATTGGGGTGGGCTTGCGGCCGGAGGATCCGGCGTCGACGATCTCGAACGGACCCACGGCAAGGGCGACCAGATAGCTGGGCAGCGGTTTGGTCTCGGCGAATTCGATTACCTTGAAGCCGTCGCGCAGCTCGCGTTCCGCTGCGACCGGGGTGTTGGAAAAGGCGCGTTGCTCACCGGGTATTTCCAGGGTGAGCTGCCAGGGGACCTTGAAGCGGGGTTCGTCGAAGCAGGGAAACGCAAGCCGGGCATGGACCGGTTCGAACTGACTCACCACGTACCAGCGATCGCTTTCCTGCTGGCGAAACAAGCCGCGGCTGTCGCGCGAGGAAAACTTGCCGCTGTAGGTCAAATGCAAGGTGGCGCGTCCTGGCTTGACCGGGCTTTCGGTCGCCAAGCCAAGAAAATCCTCGCCACCCGGGACCGCCGCCATCGGTGCGTTGGTTCCTTCCCTGGTCAGCTTCGCGTCGACGACCACCAGCTCCGATCCGTGGAGCCAGATGAGGGATGTCGCTTGCTTGACGTCCACCTCGATGTCGATGGTTCCGGTGAAGGTTTCCTCGGAAGGGACGATTCTGAGGCGAGCCACGTAGCGGCGTGGAAGAACGGCATCTCCTAAGGTGAGCGCCGGCGGCGTCCATTGCTGCTTGTCGACACCTCGGACGGCGCCCATCACCAGCTCGGGAACGGTGGGCTGCGTGCTGATCTTCTGCTGCGGTTGACACGCCCAGACGAGAGCCACCAACACGCTGATTTTTTTCATCGGGAGGGTCCCTCAAGGCGGGAAGATATCCATAGCGGGCTTCAGTCGCCGCCGTGAGTTTTTCACGTCCGGTTCCCGCCAAACGCCCGCGACCCTCCAGGAACGCTAAATCATCAATCGTCTGATTGACTTCGACTTTACAGAATAATATTCGTTAACTAAGGAAATGGATAGAACAATCGACGATATTGACGAACGAATACTGAACGCATTGACCAAAGACGCGCGGACCTCGAATGCCGAGCTGGCTCGCCAGATCGGGATGGCGCCTTCGGCGATTCTTGAACGGGTTCGAAAACTGGAGGAACGCGGCATCGTCGAGGGGTACGCGCCTCGAATCAACCCCCGCGCCTTGGGCCTCAACTTGCTCGCATTCGTGTTCGTCAGGACGGACGAAGGCGTTGGGGCGGTGACGACAGCCTCGCAACTGGGCAAGGCTCAGGAGATCCAGGAAGTGCACCACGTGGCCGGCGAGGATTGTCTGCTGGTCAAGTTGCGCGCGCGAGATACCGACGATCTGAGTCGGATCCTCAAGGAGGTTTTCGGGCCGATAAAGTCGATTCGCAGCACTCGCACCACCATCGTGCTCGAAACCATCAAGGAAACGCCGATGCTGCCGATCGGCCGGGCTGCGAAGGAAACGCGGCGATGAGAGAAATGCTTCGCCGCAACGCAAAGTTGTTGGGGGCGTTCGCCGCCGTTTACCTGATCTGGGGATCAACCTACCTCGGCATCCGGTATGCCATCGACAGCGTGCCGCCATTCGTGATGGCGGGGATCCGTTTCCTGCTTGCTGGCGGATCACTCTACGGATGGTCCCGGTTGCGGGGAGCACCCGCCCCGAACGGGACGCATTGGAAGTCCGCCTTCATCTTGGGCTCGCTGTTGTTTCTGCAAGGCAACGGAATTGTCGCCTGGTCCGAGCAGCGGATCAGCACCGGCCTCACTGCGCTGTTGCTCACAACGATCCCGTTGTGGATGACGCTGATTGGTCGGTTTTCCACTGGCGGGTCTCCGTTGACGGGGAAAGTGGCCTTCGGGCTGATCCTCGGCCTTGTGGGGGTCCTGGTGCTGGTCGGCCCGCGCGAGTTGGCGGGAGCCAAGCGAGTGGACGTACTCGGCACCCTGGCGTTGTTGTTCGCGTCGATCTCGTGGGCGGTCGGGTCGATTTACTCCCGCAGTGCCCCGCTGCCTTCGGATCGGCTGCAGTCGGCGGGGATGCAGATGTTGGGTGGAGGCGTCTTGTTGCTTCTTGCCGGAGGGTTCGCCGGGGAATGGCCGCGGCTTTTGGCCTCTCACGTAACCGCACGATCGGCGTTGGCGATCGTCTACCTGAGCCTCTTTGGTTCGGTGATTGCCTTCTCCGCGTATCTTTATCTGCTGCGGAACACCACGCCGGCCCGGGTGTCGACCTACGCTTTCGCCAATCCCTTGGTGGCCCTCTTTTTGGGATGGCTGTTCATGGGCGAATCACTTTCTCCCCGGTCCTTGATCGCCGCGGTGTTCATTTTTGTGGCGGTGGCTCTGATCATGATGCCCTCCGAGCCGCTCCGGCTTTTCCCAAAGAAGCTCGTCGGCGCACAGGTTCGCGACCCTTCCTGCTAACCCTGATCCGCGCTGAACACGTCTAGTCTGCACGGTTGCACGCACGTCCTAGGAAACGCCAGCATCGCGCCCGGCCGGCGGGTGCCGCCCTTTTTGAGTCGCTCGGCAGATGAGATAAGGAAGGCGGGATGCGTCCACGACTCGGAGTCAACATCGACCACGTCGCCACGGTGCGCCAAGCTCGAAAGGTTCGCTACCCAGATCCGGTGACCGCGGCGGCTCTGGCGGAGATCGCGGGAGCGGAGCAGATCACCCTCCACCTGCGCGAAGACCGCAGGCACATCCAGGAGCGGGATCTGCGGCTGTTGCGAGAGACCTGCCAGACGCAGCTGAATCTTGAGATGGCGGCAACCCCCGAGATGGTGAAGATGGCGTACGAGCACAAGCCCGACGTAGTGACGCTGGTGCCGGAGCGGCGCGAGGAGATCACCACCGAGGGCGGACTGGACGTCAGCTCGCAGGCCGACTCGCTGCGCAAGCTGATCCGCGCGCTCAAGGATGCCGGTTTGACGGTGTCGCTGTTCATCGATCCCAACCTCGAGCAAGTGCGCGCGAGCCACAAGTGCGACGCGGACCGGATCGAGTTGCACACCGGGCGCTACTGCAACGCTCAGCGCGGAGCCCGCAACCAGGAGCTGACCCGGATCATCGACGCCGCCAAAGCCGGGTCGAAAATGGGTATGGGCATTGCCGCCGGACACGGGTTGAACTACGACAACGTCGAGCCGATCGCCCGAATCACGGAGATCGACGAGCTGAACATCGGCCACGCCATCGTCGCTCGAGCTGTGTTGGTAGGCATCGACCGAGCGGTGCGCGAGATGATCGGCCTGATGCGGCCTCGGGGCTAAAGCGATGCCGGTGGTGGGATTGGGCATCGACGTTTGCTCCATCGACCGGATTCAGCGAATCCTGGATGGGCCCCGAGGCGAGAAGTTTGTCCAGCGCGTCTACACCGAGGCAGAACGAGCGCTCTGCTCGTCGCGTCAGGACGCTGCCGCCGCGTTCGCCGCGCGCTTCGCCGCCAAGGAAGCACTGCTGAAAGCGCTCGGAGCCCCGAGTGGAATCCGCTGGCGCGAGATTGAAGTGGTTCGCGCCGACGGAGTGCCGAAGCTTCGCCTTTCTGGCGCCGCGGAAGAAGAGCTTCGACGCCGGCGCGCGCTCGCATTCTTGTCTCTCACCCACGACGCCGGAGTGGCGGCAGCGACGGTGATTCTCGAGGGCGGCCAATGAGATGGGTCCTGATGGCGGGGCAGATGCGGCGTCTCGAGGAGGCCGCGGTGCGACGGGGAACGTCGATCGCGGCTTTGATGGAGAACGCGGGCATGGCGCTCGCGGACGAAGCGCTGCGACTGGGGAGCGCGAGCGCGCGGTTCTTCGTTGTCTGCGGGCGCGGCAACAACGGTGGCGACGGTTTGGTGGCGGCGCGAAAGCTTGCCGAAGCGGGGAGGCCAGTCTCGGTCGATCTGCTGGGCGGAGAACCGGAGTCGCTTCCCCCCGAGCCTAAGCGTAACTACCAACTGCTCGAGCGTACCGCCGCGAAGCGCACAATCCTGTCCAAGAACGAAGGCATTGGGCCGGGCGATGTAGTGATCGACGCGATGCTGGGAACCGGCCTCAATCGTGCTCCCTCGGGGATCTACGCCGACGGAATCGAGCGGGTCCGGCACTGGCACGCATCGGGCGCTAAGGTGCTGGCGGCGGACTTGCCCTCAGGACTCGCGACCGACACCGGCCACGCCTACGAGCCCTGTGTGGAGGCGGACGTCACCGTCACTTTTGGAGCCCTGAAGGTCGGGTTGGTGTTGGAGCCGGGAGCGTCGCTCTCCGGTGCTGTGAAAGTCGCTGACATTGGGCTACCGCCGCGCGGGGAGATCCTCGCCGAGGAACCGAAGGTCATGCTGTTGGAGGAAGCAGACGTTCGATCTTGGCTGCCGCCGCGCAGTCCCGACTCGCACAAGGGTACCTATGGCCATGTTCTGATCGTCGCCGGCAGCCCGGGGAAGACTGGTGCCGCGGCGCTGGCGGGCTTGGGGTCACTGCGAGCGGGAGTCGGCTTGGCCACGGTGGCTTGTCGTCCCGAGGCCGTGCCTTGGGTGCTGGCGCACGCAAAAGAACTGATGGGGCATTCGTTGGCCCCTCGCGGCGCACTCGTTCCGCAGGACTTGGACGCGTTGAAAAACGCCGCGAATGGAAAACATGCGGTGGTGATTGGACCAGGCATCTCCCGCGGAGATCAGACCGCGGAGCTGTTTCGCCGGTTTCTCGCCGACCTTACCGCCCCGTGCTTGATCGATGCGGACGCGCTTAACGCCATCGCCGGGCGCCTCGACGTTCTCACGGATGCAGCCGGTCCGATCGTCTTGACGCCTCATCCGGGAGAAATGGCCCGCCTGGTGGGATCCACGAGCCCCGCGGTTCAGCAAGATCGTGTCAATGTCGCACGAGGCCTCGCGACGGGACGGAGGGTGGTGGTGGTGCTCAAGGGGGCTCGAACCTTGGTGGCGCTGCCAGATGGAACCGTCTGGGTAAACCCCACTGGAAATCCCGGAATGGCAACCGGGGGCACCGGGGACGTTCTGGCCGGCATTTGCGGCGGGTTGCTCGCGCAGGGACTCGCGCCGAGTCGAGCTGCGGCGATTGCAGTCTTCGTGCACGGATTGGCGGGGGACTTGGCGGCGGCTCGCTATGGCCAGGCTGGGCTCATCGCGGGGGATTTGCTGGAATCGTTGGGAGAAGTGTGGGTCCGCTGGAGAAGGTAAGCGGCGTGAGAGCGCCCGCCTTCGAGCATTGCCTGGAATCGCGAAGTGCCCGCCAGACACTGGGCTTTGGCGCCGCTCTTGGAAAGGTTCTGGCGCCGGGGGATTTCATCGGACTCGTCGGAGAGCTGGGAGCCGGTAAAACCCAATTTGTCCGCGGCGTTGCGCGGGGAGCGGGGGTTCCAGAGTCCGAAGTGGCGAGTCCGAGCTTCGCGATTATCTACCCCTACGCAGGGCGCATTCCGCTCTATCATGCTGATTTTTATCGTCTTTCCGACTTCGAAGAGCTGTACGCAACAGGATTTACAGACCTGGTGGGCGGAGATGGTGCGGTCCTGGTCGAGTGGCTGGACCGGATACCCTCTGCCGCTCCGGCTGAGCTTATGCTGCTGACCTTCCAATTCGACAACACGCGTCAGCTAAACCGCCGATGGATCGACGCTCAGGCGTTCGGCTGGCGGTATGTCGCGCGCCTCCAAAATTGGACCCGGAAATTAACGCACCCCCGCGAAATCAAGTGACTTAACTCACCGGATAGGGAATGGCTGAAACCAAGCTGACCGACATTGCGGCGGTTCCACAGCCGGACATCGATCCCGGCAGCCCGCCGGGGGATGCCACACTGGCGAACTATCGAACCCGGTTGGCTACAGCTGAGCAGGAGCTGAGGCGCCTCGACCGTCGGTCCGCGTGGTTCGCACACCTGCGAACCGCTGCCTTCGTTGGGGCCGTTGGCTTCGTTCTGGTGGCGCTCATCGGGAAACTGGGAAATTGGAGCTTCTACGCGGCTGGAGCCTTTGCCGCGCTCTATGCCTTCCTCGCAGTCCGGCACGATGCCGTCTTCCGGCGCGAAGCGTATCAACGGGCCTTGGTTCGTCTGAACCAACGCGGAATCGATCGATTCACCGGCGCCTGGCAGCGCTTCAGCGACACTGGCGAGCGCTTTCTGGACCAGGAGCACCTTTACGCGGGGGACCTCAACATCTTCGGGCAAGCCTCTTTGTTCCAACTGATGAACGAAACCGGCACTCAGCTCGGAGAAGCGACGCTCGCGGCCTGGTTGCGCGCGCCGTTTGAAATTTCGGTCCTGCGGCAGCGACAGGCGGCGGTCAAAGAGCTCACGACGCTCACGAGCTTCCGTCAGGGGTTGGTGGCGCGCGCCCATCTGGCGGCGAAGCAGAAGGCCGACCCGCCTCTGTTCATCCGATGGGCTGAGCATGGCGTCCCGTTGGGATCCATCCGCTGGGCTCGCCCCCTGGCGTGGATCCTCCCACTGGCGACCTTGGCGCTTTACCTGCTCGGACGGGTGGGGTTGGTTCGCGACAGCCTGTGGTGGGCCGGCCTAGGGGCACAAGTTCTGGTGGCGGTAGCAACGCAAAAGCCTTTGGAAGCCTTTTACGAAGCGGCGGCCGCCGGAGAGATCGGGGTCAACCGCTTCGACGAGGTGTTCGCAACAATCGAGTCGCAAGTGTTCCGGGATCCAAACCTGAGCAGAATCTCAGCGGCTCTGGGCGCCGCCAAAGTCTCGGAGCACTTTCGACAATTCAGAAGGATTTTTTCATTCATCGAGCTGCGCCAATCCGGGCTGATGCACGCCTTGGTGCACTTTCTCACCTTGTGGGACGTCCATTGGACCTTCCGCTTGGAGAAGTGGAGGGAGCGCCACGGTCAGAAGGTAAGGGGCTGGTTCGAGAGCTTGGGGGAGCTCGAGGCGCTCTGCGCGCTCGCCACCTTCGCGCACGATCATCCTCAATACGTTTACCCCGAGTTCGCGAACGAGGGGCCGCGCTTCGTCGCCCGACAACTTGGGCACCCGCTCCTCGCACGCGCAGTTGCGAACGATGTGTCGCTTCCAGGCGCGGCGCAGGCGCTTCTGATCACGGGCTCGAACATGTCGGGAAAGAGCACGCTGCTTCGTTCGATTGGGACCAATGCGGTGCTGGCTCTGGCGGGTTCGCCGACCTGCGCCGAGTCTCTCGAGGTGTCGCACCTGCGGGTGCTCACCAGCATCCGGGTCAAGGATTCGCTGGAGCGGGGGATTTCGTATTTTTACGCCGAGGTGCAGCGCCTCAAGGCGGTGCTCGACGCCGCTCACCTCGCAAAGGGGAACGCGCTCTTTTTGCTGGACGAGATTTTTCTGGGGACCAACAGCGAGGAGCGAGCCATCGCCTCGCGCGGGATCCTACGGATGCTGCTGGGCACCGGCGCCTGCGGCGCGGTGAGCACGCACGATGTTTCGCTGGCCCGATTGGGACAGGAGTCGAATCTTCAGGTCCACAACGTGCACTTTCGCGAGTCGATCCTCAACGGCCGGATGAGCTTCGATTACCTGCTGCGCGACGGGGTGCTCGAGAGCGGCAATGCGCTTCGAGTTCTGAAGGAGGCGGGCATCACCCTTCCTGAGTGAGTCGGATCGGGTTATCACCGCGGAGTGAACGTGAACGAGGTTCCGACGCCGTCAAAGTCGCAGGTTTCGGTGAGCACGGTGCTGACCATTTGCGTCACCGTTTTCTTTTTTGTCGCCGCCGTCTTCTTCCTTATTCAAACGCCGTTCGCGGTGGTCTTGACCCTCACCGCCGCTTTGCTGTCGGTTGCGCTCAACCACGCGGTGGATGCACTCGAAAAACGCCGCGTGCGCCGAGGCTTCGCGATCGCAATCGTGATGCTCACGGTGGTGCTTCTCTTCGCCGGCATCGGTCTGTTGCTCATCCCCACCGCTGTTGCTCAGGTGAGGGGGTTGGTGGAGCAGGCGCCTAAGATCCTGGACACGCTTCGGCGTTCGGATTTGTGGGTGAGCCTCAACGAGCGATTCCAGTTGGAAGAGCAGCTCGGTGGGCTGTGGCAACCCAAACTGGGAAGCCTCCCGAGCGCCGCGGAGTCGACGCTCAAGGCCATCGGTGGAGTGGTGTCGGTGGTCGCGGCGACGGTGGCGATTTTTTTCCTGGTCATCTTCATGCTGATTTTTGGAGGGCGCTTGGTACGCGGAGTACTGGAACAGATTCCGCCGCTGCCGCGCGCTCGCTACCAGCGTGTGCTCAACGAGTTGTACCGATCGATGGGCGGCTATCTGGGCGGACTGCTGCTGATGTGCGCTGTGAATGGCTGCGTCACCACCACGTTTCTGGCGATTACCAAGGTTCCGTTCTTCCTGCCCCTGGGCATTATGAGTGGGCTGGCGAGTCTCGTTCCCTACGTGGGCACGGCGATCTCCGCGGTCGTGGTGTCCGCGTTGTCTTGGGTAACCGGTGGCTTTTGGCACGCCGTGGGGACGGCGCTGTACTACATTCTCTACGGACAATTCGAGGGACAGGTCCTCGGACCGATGGTGTATCGCCGAACCATCAACGTGAACCCTCTGGTGACCCTGCTTTCAACGCTGTTCTTCGTCAACTTCGCCGGATTGATCGGGGCGGTGATCGCGGTGCCGGTAGCGGCCACGGCGCAGATCCTGCTTCGCGAAATTGTCGTGGCTCGCCGGGAGAAGCTGGAGTTGTCGCTTGCCGACGTCTCGACGACCAGCATCAGCGAATCAAGTCCGAGCACTGCCAAAGTCGAAGAGTCAGCTCGCCATCTACGCCGATGACCGCGGATTCTGGAACTGAGTGCCAGTGAGGTTCGCCGGAGAGCTCTTCGCTGGCAATCACCAACTGCTCAAGGCGCGCTCCAATCAAGTCCGACTGACGCGTGGAGCCTTGCTTCGACCGAGCCGAGAAGAACAGCGTCTTGTGTCGGCGCGACCCGGCCATCGAGGAGCCGTCGGTGATCAGAAAGTTCAGCGAGGACGGCTTTTCTCCGGGCTGATCGGTGAGCGCCCCGATGAACTCGGCGGTCTGGGTGAGCGCCCTCGCGACATCCTCGATTGGAGGGCTTTGGAGCCGGGAAAATTTCTTCAACTGGGTAAGAACCAAAAAGAAACAGCGCTCCGAGTCCGTTTCGCTGCGAAGCAGTGGCAGGAATGCCGGATCGATCGCTTCCTCCAGCCGCTGCTGGTGATTCGAGAAGTTCCGAACCGTGCCGTTGTGCGCGAAAGACCAATTCTCGAAGGTGAAGGGATGAGCGTTGCACAATTGAACCCGCCCCACCGATGCGGAGCGAACGTGCGCCAACACCGCGTGCGAGGAGAGCAGATTGCTGACTCGCTCGAACTCCGGGTCGCTGTGCGCGGGTCCGACTCCGTGGGCGACCTCAGGTTGCTTCCCATCGAGGTAGTAGGCAATTCCCCAACCATCGGGATGCTCGCTGGACTGAACCCGCAGGGAGTTCTTCTCGGTGAGAAGCGAGCGATGAACCCAAGCGGCAGTATTGGAGCGGAAACCAAACAACCGGCACATGCCTCAAAGAACTATCCCACAATCGGCGCGCTTGCGCAGGTTGGGTGGTCAGCGTCGCCCAAGCGGTTGAACAAAACCCGCCCGCTTTTGATCACTGCTTTCGCGTGGTTGATTCCGAGGTGGTAAGGAAGATGGCGGTAGCTCGCGCATCCGAACACCACCAGATCGGCCGCGCCACCGACGAGGAGCGTCCCCAAGTCCGGAAGGCGAAGCGCTCGGGCCGCGCCGCGGGTCAAAGCCCAGTACGATTCCGCGGCAGAGAGCCCATTCAGCAGGCAACCCAGCCCCAGGGTGAGCGCGACGTTTTCGCTCATCGACGAGCCTGGATTGAGATTCGTGGCCAGCGCGACGCAGACGCCCGCATCGACGAGACGCCGTCCGGGCGCGGCCGGACACTGCCGCAAGTAAACCGTCGTCGTAGGCATCAAGACGGCCGCCACTTTCTTCTCAGCGAGCATCTGAATGTCCTCGGTCGATGCGTGCTCGAGATGATCCGCCGAGGAGGCGCCTACATCGGCGGCGAGCCGCACTCCACCCGATTCGCTGAGCTGATTCGCGTGCACCCGCGGGATCAATCCTGCGTCGAGGCCAGCGGCGAGAACCCGCTGCCCTTCGGCGACCGTGAACGCGCCCTCCTCGACGAAGACGTCGCAAAATTTCGCCAAGCCCGCCTCCGCCGTGGCGGGGATGATTTGCTCGATACAAGTGCGCAAGTACCGATCGCGCTCGTTCCTCATTTCTTCTGGGATGGCGTGTGCGCACAACAAGGTGGGAATGAGCGTGATCGGCTGTTCTCGCCCAAGGCGTTGAATGACCCTTAGCATCTTCAGCTCGTCTTCGAGGTTGAGGCCGTAGCCGCTCTTGATCTCGGCGCAGGTGATTCCATGTTCCAGGAGCCGGCGCAGCCGCGGCAGCGCGAGCGCGACCAACTCATCTTCCGAGCTGGCGCGCGTGGCTCGCACGGTGCTCAGGATGCCGCCGCCGGCGCGAGCGATCTCGAGGTAACTGGCGCCGCGGCAGCGCAGCTCGAACTCCGTGCTCCTATCGCCGGCGAAGACCTGGTGCGTGTGTGGATCGACGAAACCAGGCCCGACGAAGCCGCCTCGTGCATCCAGCACCTCGGTGCTCGGGCCGCGCGAGCCCTTCGCCAATTGCTCTTCCGGGCCAATGTACACGATGCGGCGGTCTGCCACACCGACGACCGCTCGCATTTGCGGCGTCAACAGCGTTTCGGCAGGTGCCCCGAGCTCGGCTTGGACGGTCAGCACCTCGGACGTATTTCGAATCAGCAGGTCGAATACCGCCATGCGCGCGCAGGGTAGCACGCGCTCCGCAGGAACGGCGCTTTGCGCTCGCCAAAGGGCCCAGGTGCGGAATTCAATGACGGAGGGGTTCGCCAGCGGCATTGACACTGGCGCGCCGAGAGCGCTGCACTTGGACTGAACCATCGAGGGGTGGAGCCGGAAATTCGTTCCTGCCTACCTGATGTTCACCGCTTGGATATTGTTTCTGACCCGAGGTGACCCCAGTCGCCCCTTGATCTTGGCTGACGTCAACTACGTTGTTCTCTCCGTGCTGCTGCTGTGGACGGGCGAAGTGGCGCACATGCACCAAAGGATCAACGCGCTGATCAAACTCCTCGAGCTCGATTGAGGGTGCTGACGCCCCATTGAAACCCGGCCGGTTGCCGAGGGTACTCAACGAACACTTCAGCGAAAGCGGCGGTCCTCCGCGGGTCAGGTCGAATTACACGGAACCCTCCCGAAATATGCGTCCCTGGGACGCTTGGTTGCGGACAGAATTGCGGCGCCGGCCAAGAAGTGGGCCGCTGGCCGCGCCGTTCAGGGCACGTTGGCCAGCTGCGCCAAGTGGCTCTGGACGTAGGAGGCATAGGCGCTGCCGCCGTTGACCGTTCCCGAGTAATCGCTGATCAGAGAAAGGCAGTTGCCCCAGGTGTCCCACGTCCACGGCTGGTAGCTGACGCCATTCGCGTCCGCCCACACCAGGAAGTTGGCGATGTTGTTCGATGTGCAGTCGATGCCCATGTAGTCCTCGCCGACTTCGCCCCAAATCATCGGCACCACTTGCGCGACCGGCTTCATCTGGCTGTCGAAGCAGCTGGTGGACTGGCAAGTGTTCCCGCCATAGACGTGCGCCTCGGCGATGAGCTGCCCGGCCGGGTCGTTTGGTTTGTAATAGAGCCAGCCCGTCATCGTGTTGGCCCAGTCCAGTCCAGATAGGGTGATGGGCTGGTTCGCACCGCCCTGTCGGATCGCGTCCACGAGCGCCTGCTGGCCGGCGACTGGGTATCCCGTGCTGCAAGAGCTGTCGCCATTCTGCCAACACGGCCAGG
>Ga0306920_100009437_pt1 | contig 13024 bp, 9 predicted proteins | sample flu12Cox44000170_FD_204666 | JGI IMG/M metagenome (GOLD analysis project Ga0306920, IMG submission 204666) | Lab enrichment of tropical soil microbial communities from Luquillo Experimental Forest, Puerto Rico - flux4day.12C.oxic.44.000.170 (v2)... | ecosystem: Environmental > Terrestrial >...
TGGCAACCAGGGAAGCAATACCCAACCTGCCGCCCGCCACTTGCGTACCGAAAACCCGATTCAGGCCGTCATGGAGGTGGCATAAGCTCGTACGCTCCGTCACTTTTTCCCGCTCCAGCGCCTGTGACACGCGAGCCTAGCTCCGAGTCTAGTGCGTGCTGTGCTGGTGCGGATTCCCCTTAGCCCCCGCCCTTCGCTCCACTAACACAACTGCGACCGCCCCCGCATCGCCTCCGCAGTGGGCTTCGCGACGAGAACATGCGCCTGCACGCAAACCGCGCAAAGACGGCACCACATCCCTGACACAAGGATCGATCGCTCGGTGGCCGCATAGCGCCGACATCAATCTAGGAAAGCTTGGTGTAACTTTAAGCTAAGCGTTAATGAGGCAAAACAGGTTAATCAACTAATAGTTAGTGTGACATGTTATTATGTCTCAAGTGTGCAAAATCATACCCTTCATACCTTCACAGAAAAGGGTGTGAAAGTCTTTTGGGGCCCCATTATAAAAATAGACTTTCACGCCCCAAAGTGTGGCAGCGTAAGTGCGTCCGCCTTTTTGAGGAGCGGAACGCGTTCACGACCTGAAGAGGATGCGCCTTCACAGCCATTGAGTGCTTCTATTTTCAATCAATAACGCAATCACATCGTCCTTGACTTCAAACACCCTTCGACTGCCCTAGCATCACATCTAAGGTGCCAGGATCGGTTCTATGACAGACGACAGGCTCCGGTTGATTCGCAGACGCCGAAAATGTTCTCGAACAGGCAACCCAATCAGCTAGTCACCAGCACCACCATGCCCTCACCCCGCTCGAACAGTTCCACGTCACACTCCTCGAAAATGGCGTGATTCCCGGTAGCAAGCCTGGTTGTCCAGAAATCGTCATGAAACAACGTAATTGCTCGTTGCCGCACAAAAACACTGGCCCTGCGATACCTGTCCTCTATCGCACTCGGCCAATTACTACGCGACCGAGCTTGCGTCCGGTATCGTGAGATCGCCGCAAATCGCTGGCTCTTCCCAAGATTGGCCGAAACGCATGCAGCTTGGGAAAAGCGCTACGGACGATGGTTATGGCCGCCCGCATCGCCCACCGAATGGGAGCAGGACACGTCTTCCATGCCTTCCATATTCTCCATAGACCGCGAGATGTGGTAGGAGACCCACTGCGGAGGCTGAGAAATGCTTCACAACATTCATCCATTTTGTGACGGGGTGCCTGCGGCGATCCGCATTGCCTTGTTGCGACAGCACGGAACGTCCTCGCAGGCCTATTCGGCAACCTTCCAGGCAGGGCTCGAGCATTTCGGCGATAACCGTGGCTTTCTCGCATACAAGCGGGTCGGCCGCACGGCGCTGGTATTGTCAGATCCCCTCGCACCGCCTGAGAACATTCCCCATCTGATTTCCCGATTTTTGCACGAGAACCCCGACACGTGTTTCTGGCATCTTTCGCCTCGCGTCGCGCAAATTCTGGCGGAGTGCGGTTTCTATGTTAACGCGATGGGTCCCGAAACCTGGATCGACCTGCCCACCTACACTTTCACCGGTGAGAAGAAAAAGCAGCTGCGGGTATGCTTCAACCGTATGGTCAAGGGCGGTTTCGTCACCCGCGAATGCACGCTGGACGAAGTCGGGATCGACAGGATCAAGGCCGTCTCCGACGTTTGGCGTCAGACCCGGACCATTCGCCATGGCGAAGTGGGATTTCTAAACCGGCCGCTCGTCCTGGCGGAGGAGCTCGATGTGCGCAGGTTCTTCACCTTCGATCGCTACGGCAAGCTGGTGGCATTTGCCTTCTTTGATCCGATCTATGAGTCGGGCAATCTGGTGGGCTATGCCAGCCAGCACAACCGCCATCTGCCCGAGGCAGATCACATGGTCAACTTTGGCGTCAAGCGGGTAGCGATCGAGACCTTCCAAAGAGAAGGCCTCAAGGTGCTCCATCTCGGAATTGCGCCGTTCGCCGACGTCCTGCAGGACAAAGAGTTCAAATTAAACAGAAGCTGGGCGACGGCACATATCATCAACTTCGCCTATAAGAACTGGCTGGTAAATCGCTTCATCTATCCCAACAAAGGCATCGCGGCTCATCGGAGGCTGTTTCGCGGCGTGCAGCGGCAGACCTATTATGCATCTTGCAACTGGTGTCCCAGTCTGCCGCTCATCGTCAAGTTCTTGCGGGCCTGCAACATCGTCTAGGTTTTCGTTAGCAGTGGGAACAGGTTTTTAATCGAGCAAAGCGATTCGAGCTGAACAACGATTCGCGACTGACCTGCGCCTCGCACACTGGCGCCAAGTGATCATTCAGCGAGCCTCTCCCAGCCATTAGGAAGGCCGCCCGTAGGGCCAGCGCTGCGCGCTGGCGTCGGATTACCGAGTTGAGCACAAGCAGGTCGACCTGAGGCGGCCCTGCGCGCTCGAAATGGACGGCCAGGCCGGCGGCGTTCATCACAGTCGACAATGGGTTGACTGGATCAAGACTTGCCAGGGTTGGCGGCCTTCGCATGGACAAAATCGACCGCCAGACGACATAATCGGCTACTCGTCCAATAGCTCGGGCGACCAGCATCTCTTCCGAAGTGAATGGCGGCGAGCACAATGAAGTAAGTATGCCCCCGGCAGGGGTCGGAATGTGGCGCGGTGGCAGTAGGCTGAACATATCTGTTGCCGCCCCTTTCGTCTGGCGGTGCCTTAGTGGTTCAGCCGTGGCTCCGTTTCCACATTCCGCTCATCGAACCGGACAGGCGGATCTCCCGCATATCGGCACGTCATCACGTACATGGAGCCACAAATAGTTGTAGTAGCCGCGCTTGCTTTTGCTTATGGCAATGGCATTTGCCAGCCGTTTCGACAGCTTCATCCTTCTTGCGCATAGCGGGCCGCTGCGACCGGCTACCGCCGACATTACTGAGAGGTGCCTCGGTCCGGCATCCTTCTGAATGACGATCACCTGTGCGACGCCGGGGTAGGCAAAGCTCTTTATCAAGCCTATTTGGACCGGGACGCCACCGCCGACAAATACGGTCGGGATTCTGTCTGTCGCTTTAGCAGCGGCGAGCGCCTGCGGTGGACCAATCGCGAAGATTACGTCTACGCCGCATTCGTCAAGCTCCTTAGTAAGCTGGGAAGGTGCTCTTGCCCTCTGCATACCGAGACACAATGAAGAAGTTTTGGCCGAGCCCCTCCTGGAATGCCGCGAGAAGATTCGGGCTGCTGGAGGGCAAACCAGATTCAAGGTGTCCGATTTTCGCGATCCGTAATGGTTACTGCGCGCGCGCCGCGAGCGGCCAAGCAAGGCGCCGCGCTACCAAGTTCACCAATGAATTCTCGCCGTCCGATGCGGGCGCTGCCGGCGAGCCTTAGGAACAGCTTCCTTCAAGAGCTAAATCCGTTTCGATGCGAGCTCCACGGTTATCACGTTGCCGCGATTGACATGGACCGAATGCGGTGTCATGCTGTCTGTATTCTATGATTTCGCAATTCGAGCGCATTTTCCAAAACCTTTACTGGTCAACTCTCCACGCGTTTGAACCGGGTGTAGCCTCTGCTCGATAACTGATGCAGTCGGATACAGAACAAATAGAAATTCGGGACGTTAGGAACCTTTCCCTGGAACAGCTTCGCGAAGCAACCGCGATGCTGGCGGACGCTTTTGACACGGAGCCATTACCACGAGCTGCATTTTCAAACCCCGCAGGCCGAGCCAAAGCTTTGCGCGCCCTATTCACTGTTATGCTCGAGGATGGCATGCGTTTTGGGCGAGTGCATTTCGCCTATAATCCGGCACTTGTGGGTGCCCTTGTCTGGTATCCGCCCGGCGCATACCCACTGCCACCGAGCCGTCACATTCGGTTGATGACGCAATATCTGCGTATGGCTGCGGCCGATATCCTTGGGTGCATTAAATTTCTGCGAGCGCTCGCGGTACTTAACCGTGTGCGGCCGAAGCAGCCACACTGCTACTGTTGTTGCCTTGCCGTCGCATTCAGCTACCAAGGGCGACGAGTGGGGCCCAAGCTAGTGGCTCATTTCCTGTATGAAGTCGATCGACTGCGACTTCCAAGCTACTGGGAAACTCAGAAACAAAGCAGCGTCTATTGGTATCGTCGTTTAGGAGGGTGTGTCCTCCACGAGGGACTCGAATTGTTCCACGGAGGGCCACGGACATGGACAGTGTGGCGTGAAGCACAGCAAGCGAATGCTGCTCCTTAATCGATTCTATTTACGCGTGGGAGCTTTGGATGCCCTCGTGCTCGCAATAAGCGCAATCTAACATAAGCCAGTGTTGTGCCTAGCAAACAAACCGGTTATAGATCGTGGTCGGAGGACCATATTCGGGCGGGCAATCGCACCAGCGGCAACCGCTCTTCAACACATGCACAATGCCGCTAATGACGCGCGCCGGTCATCCGCCCGCTCAACACCTCGCACATCTGTCGGCATGCTCTTCTAGGGCTTGGCATTATGTCGCGCTCCTAAGGCCTAATGTTGCCCCGACGGCCTCCTCGACTTTTATCGAGTTCGTCGGCCCGCGCCGCTGCCACGGTCGCTACCCCATCTGCCCTCGACATCCATCTCGACAAGACGCTTGCCAAGCTTGAGGGAATCCCATCCCGGCCATTTCCAGCGCCTGACGGGCGGCCTCCTCCGCGGGCGTGCTGAAAGTATGGGTCAGATTTCCGGTATCGGGGGCAACCGCGAAATATCGCGACACGATCCCGCCCAGCTCAAGTGCGGCCCTGGTTGTCGACTATTGACCTTCGGCGAATCGAGCGTGCTTCGAGTCGATCGTTCGACACCGGCGGTCCTGAAAGAAAGCTCCCGGTTCCGGCTACGCTTACGGCACGAAGAGACATGCAACCTCCACAGTTGTCAGATGACTGCCTTGAATTTTGCAGACGTAAATGGTCTGGTTCACATGTTCAGTGGGCGGTCCGCGCGACCCACTTCCTTGCGGATGAAGCGCTGCTTGAGCTTTGCAAAGGTCCAAGCCATGTACGCGAGCACGCCGAGGATTACGATCCAGGTGTCGGTCTCATAGGCGGGCGCGCCGTGCACAACACGGGCAACGAAGCCTTTCATGATCGGCGCCACGAGCTTCGGGGCGTGGCGATCGAGCAGGACCAGCACGATCACCAGTCCCAGTAACACGCATAGCTGCGTGAAATTCTGGAATAGTACCGCGAACATATTTGCGGCTTTGGTGGTCGCGCCCTCGAACACCTTGGCTTGCCGTCTTGCAAGCGAAGTATGATAGAACGCGAGTTCGGATGCCTTTTCAGGAAGCTTAGTGGCGATCGCGGCGTTCATCAGCATCTGCCTCATCGATCTGGATGTTCCGAAGCTCTTCAAGGCCCGCTGCTCGGCTTGACGGAAATACAGTCGTCCGAGGTTGGTGTAATTCACCTCCGGATATAAACGGGAAAGCGACGCATCGAGCGTTATGAACGCCCGCAGGATTCTGAGAATTTGCCACTGGAAGGTGCACTTGTACTTCACATATACCTTGTTGCATTCCTGCCAGACGTCCGCCACCGATTTGACCTTGTACGGCAGCTTCTTGACAAAAGTACGCGCGCCCCAGGCGCGCAGGGTGCGCACCAGGTCCTCCTTCATCGGCTCGAGGTCCTTCACGGGCAGGCTCGCGGAGAGGAGTAAGCTCAGGTCCGCGGCCTTGTCGTAATCGAGCTCGACCAGCGATTTGAGGAACAGCCGGAACTTCTCCAGATATTCGAGCTCCAGGAATCCGATCGCGCCGCAATCGATCAGAGCAATGCGGCTGTTGCGAAGCAGGACGATGTTCCCGGGGTGCAGATCGCCGTGGTACAGGTTGTCTTCCAAAGTCTGACGCATCATGGACAGGTGAAGCCGGCGGGCGATCCGCCTGCGATTGATGTTGTTTTTCTCCAGCCACGCCGCCAGACGGTCCGGATCGCTGCGGAGGATGCGAAGATAATCGGCCATCAGGACGCCGGTAACGAACTCCATCACCAGAATCCGCTGGGAGCTGTGGCGTTCGAATACCCTTGGCACGAAAATCCCGTGTCGGCGCAGCGTTCTGCGGATCCTCTGTATGTTGGAAGCTTCGAAACGGTAATCGATCTCCTCACGCAGGATATGCTCGACTTCCCAGTATGCCTCGCGCCAGCGCGCATGGGGCATGATGGAAAGCGCATCGAGCATGGAGGTAACCCGCTTGATGAAGAGCAGATTCTTGTTGATGGTGTGGGCAACGAATGGGCGCTGAATCTTCACCGCGACCCAAACCTTCTCGTAACGAAGATGCGCCCTATGGAGCTGTCCGATTGACGCGGCGGCGAACGGCTTTTCATCGAACGCATCGAATATCTGCGACAGTTCCCCTTCGAGCTCCGCCTCGGCGATGCGGCGAGCTGCCTCGAACGGGAAGCCCATCGCTAGGTCCTGAAGCCTCGACAGCTCTTCGCACAGCTCGGCCGAAAAGATGTCGTTACGTACTGACATCAATTGCCCCACCTTGACCCAGAATCCCCCGAGCTCCTCGAACAGACATCTGAGCCGGCGTGCCTGCTCGGTCCTGTACGCCCTCGGCGCAGAGACGCGCAGCCAAAGGGCATGCAGCGTCCAGCCAAGCAGCCGGAAGCAGGTTCGCGTAACCAGAAATCGCGGTGGCGGCAGCTCTTTCGCTATCCCGACCGTCAGACGTTCTGTCGGGTGCAGCAGCGGGGTGGGTATCAGGTTTGGATCGAGCATTCAGTGGTAAACCCGCCGCGAGGATTCATCCGGCGGACGCGGTAGCCAGCGCGGGACCTTCCCGCAATACTGCTCGTACGCCTCGCCGAAACGAGCGCGCAGGCGCGGTTCCTCGATCCTCATTGCCTGGTAATGCGCAAAGCGCCAAAAAAACATCAGCCAGACCGAGCAAAATACATAGGCGGCGAGGCCAATCGAGAAAATGGCCATCCCCAGCAGCATCTGAAACTGGGCCCAGAGCGTGTCAGGATTGCTCCTGCAGACAGTCCCGGACGCCACTCTCCCGCCAAATAGAAAATGGCCGGCACGAGCGTCAGCACGAGGACGAGAAAACCGGTTGTGAAGAAAGCGCTGCGTAACGCGTACGGGTGCGTCGGCCGCGGCGGGTTTGGGAAACGCTGCTTTCTCTAACAAGGATGCTTTCTCAATTAAGCATGCAATGCCCAGCCTGCGTCCGGCATCGCATTCAAGTACGCTCGATCGGGCAGATCAAACGGAACTTCCGAGGCAATCCGCCAAGGTGAGAAACTCGGAGGAACTTGCCCGATCGCGCTTTCGAATTAGCAGCAAGCCCGGCCGCTATCAAGGGTGCGCACGGCAGCTTGACGCAGGCGACGTGCCGAGGAAATGCTTGTTCACCCAAGTTCAATCGGGTAACCTTGCACGCTTGCTGTGGAAATGATTTTACGTTCATCCGCAGAGCAAGCGCCACACCAGGAGAGTCATGATGGAGCTCATCAGACGAATTACCGTTCTCAAGCGAAGCGGTAAGGCGACCGAAGCAACGGTGGTTTATCGAGAGCCACGCAGGCGTCGCAAGAGTTCGGCATTGATCAGTCCCATCGAGCGCGCGGCGCGTCGGCTCGTGCGGGCGCAGATCGTGTTCGGACAGGAGGCGCTTCGCCGGCACAACCAGTCCAATCGGCGTCGTCGTGACGGCTGGTTGCTCGATGGTCCCGCCAATCTCGCCGAATCCGGCCGCAAGGCGTTCAACGAAGCCCGCAAGGCGGTGCCTTTCCGGCTTCTGCCGAAGCTCTAAGTTTGACGCGCAATTGATCGGAGGACCGCAAAATGACGATGCAATCGAGCAGCTCAAAAGAACCCGCCAAGCCGGAACACAAAAAAAGCAGCGGTTCGCTGGTGGTGGTGGAGCTGGCCAAGCGACGCAGCCCCGAGCAGGTCAGGCGGCTGCGCAAAGGCCGCGGCAAGCTGGTGAGCGACATTGACGAGGTGGTCAATGAGCTCGTCGAAGCCGGCACCATCAAAGCCGATACTCCCCCCGTCGTGATCGTCGTGCGGGAGTCCAGTGCATCCTTGCTGTGGTCCGCGCTGGACGACGACGAGGACGATGACGAGGATGACGAGGACGATGACGACGAAGACGACGACGAGGACGAGGACGATTGAATCCGCATTGTCCGTCCTAAATATTGAACCTTCAGCCCCGCCGGGAACGGCGGAAGCCCCTCCATTGGTAAACCCCGCCCCTGCATGCTTTTCAGGCAAGGTGGAGAGCTGTAAGATTGTCATCGGCTCATTTAGAAAGTCGCGAGGTAAGCGATGATGTCTGCTTGCTTGCTCTCGTCGGGAACTCGGGAAAGGGCATACGATTGCCCGGCACTTGTTTCTGCGGATTTGAAGACGGCCGCTGCGCCTGCCTTGCATCTGACAAGCCTGAGTTGCCCTCGCCGCTCAGGCTATGGCAGGCAGAGCACACAGCAAAGGCAGCCTTGCCGCGCTGCTGACCGGGTCGGCGCTGGCGAATAGCGGCATCTGCCCGAGCAGCACCGCGGAGCTCACTCACAGAGCTGCCCCGATGCAGGGCGAAAATGCGAAGACGTCTGCGCGCGCTCGCTGGCATGCGAGCGCGGGAACGGCAACTTTCATGATTTTCTTTTTTCTGCCTGGGGATTTTAAGCGAGAGAGCTCTGAATGAGGGTTGCGCGACTTCGCTCAGGAGTGCCGACCACTGCAGGCCGGCAGACAAAGCATCGCGCCGCAGTTCAACGGCCGTGTCTCATCAAGCCGGCGACCGCACGCGCGATTGTCGTTTTGCCGCAATTTGAGAGGTTGCCTGGTTCGCGCGCGCATTGATAAATGCGGATTGAGCTCGATGCGGAGCAGGCGGCACGAGGAGGGGTAATGGCTCTTAATGTTTCTGCCTGGTCGATACGGCAGCCGCTCCCTGCCATCGTGATCATGGCGATTCTGGTGGGCATCGGCTACGCCAGCCTGAAGAAGATGCCAATCACGAGAATGCCGAACGTCGACATTCCTGCGGTCTCGGTGATCGTCACACAATTCGGGGCCTCGCCCGCGGAGCTTGAAACGCAGGTCAGCCAGAAGATCGAAGACGCGGTAGCCGGCGTTGCCGGGGTGCATCACATCTACACGTCCATCTCGGACGGCATTGCAACGACCAGGATCGAATTTCGGCTGGACACCGATACCGACCGCGCGCTCAACGATGTCAAGGACGCGATCACGCGCATCCGGACCGATCTGCCGCGCGGCATCGACGAGCCCATGGTGCAACGCTTTGATGTCGTCGGCACGCCGATTCTCACCTATGCGGCAATCGCGCCGGGCAAGACTCCCGAGCAGCTCTCCTGGTTCGTGGAAAATGTGGTGGTGCGTAAGCTGCAGGGACTGCGCGGCGTCGGCAGCGTGGATCGCATCGGCAGCGTCGAGCGCGAGATCCGCGTCGGGCTCAATCCGCTGGCGCTGCAGGGGCTCGGCTTGACCGTGCTCGATGTGAGCCGGCAGCTGCGCGGCAGCAATGCGGACCTCGCCGGCGGCCGTTCTGAGATCGGCGGCCGCAATCAGGCCATTCGCACGCTTGCCGGAGCGAAGACGATTGCCGCGCTCAAGGCGACAAGGATCGCGCTGCCGACTGGCGGTGATGTACGGCTCGAAGATATCGGAGAGGTGAGCGATAGCATTGCCGAGCCGGTCACCTTTGCACGCTTCAACGGCAATCCGGTGGCGGGGTTCAGCATCCTGCGCGCGAAAGGGGCAAGCGATGTGGAGATCGCAAAGCTGGTGGCAGCGCAGGTTGAGACGATCAAGAAGGAGAATCCGGAAATCGACCTCAAGCTGATCGACAGCTCGGTCACGGTCACGCTTAGGAACTACGATGCCGCCGTGGAGACCCTCATCGAAGGGGCCGTGCTCGCAGTACTGGTCGTATTCCTGTTCCTACGTGACTGGCGCGCCACCGTGATCGCCGCCGTCACGCTGCCGCTCTCGATCCTGCCCTCGTTCTGGGTGATGCATGCCCTGGGCTTCTCGCTCAATCTGGTGAGCCTGCTGGCGATCGTGCTGAGCACTGGCATTCTGGTCGACGACGCGATTGTCGAGATCGAGAACATCATCCGGCATATCCGGATGGGCAAATCTCCATACGAGGCAGCGATGGAGGCGGCCGACGAGATCGGGATAGCGGTGATTGCCATAAGCCTGACCATCGTCGCGGTGTTCCTGCCCGCGAGCTTCATGACTTCCATACCCGGCCAGTTCTTCAAGCAGTTCGGCATCACGGTTTCAGTGCAGGTGCTGTTCTCGCTGCTGTGCGCGCGTCTGATCACACCGATGCTGGCCGCCTATTTCCTTACGGCACACCAGCACGAGGAGAAGGCCGGCGGGCCCGTCATGCGGCACTATACCCGACTGCTGACCTGGTCGGTGCGCTACCGATTCGTCACGATCGCAGCAGGCCTTGTGGTGTTCCTTGCCTCGCTGTGGGGAGCAACTCTGCTGCCTACGGGTTTTCTGCCTCCGCAGGATACCGGACGATCGGTGCTGGCGATCGAGCTGCCGCCCGGCTCGCAGCTTGCCGACACGCAGGCGCTCACCGATACCATCGCCAGACGCCTGCGCTCTTGGGGCGAGGTGGAGAGCGTGTTCGTCAACGGCGGGAAGATTCCGCCGGTCACCCAGGAAATCCGCAAGGCGACGCTGACCATCAACTACGTGCCGAGAACGCAGCGAAAGCTGAGCCAACAGCAGCTCGAGCAGACGATCACCCGCGATCTCGCGGATGTTCCCGATTTCCGATTCTGGTTCCTCGATGACAACGGCGAGCGCGAGGTCACCTTCATAGTCGCCGGGTCGAATGTCACCAGTGTTGCGAGTTTCGCCTCCGATCTTGCATTTCACATGCGGCAGCTTCCCGAGGTGGCGAATGTGGTGGCAACCTCCGCCTTGAACCGGCAGGAGCTGCGGATCTTCCCGCGGCGGGATCTCGCCACACGCCTGGGCGTATCGACCGAAAGTCTTTCGGAAATCATCCGGGTCGCGACTATCGGAGACGTGGGTCCCGCGCTGGCGCGGTACGATGCCGGCGACCGCATTGTGCCGATCAGGGTTCTGCTCGAGGAGCAGTCGCGCGGGGATCTGCAGGTTCTCGAGCAGCTGCGCGTGCCGACGCCGCGCGGGGAAAGTGTGCCGCTGTCCGCGCTCGCCGACATCAGCTTCGGGCAAGGGCCGATCAGCATCGACCGGTATGACCAGCAACGGCAAGCTCAGGTCGAGGCCGATCTCGCCGGCGGCGCGGCCCTCAGCAAGGCATCGGAAGCAGTGTGGGCGCTGCCGCTGATGCACAATCTGCCGCCGGGCATCAGCGTGCATCAGGTGGGCCAGGCCGAGTACCAGGCGGACCTGTTCCAGGAGTTCGGCGAGGCCATGCGCACCGGGCTGACCATGGTGTATGCGCTGCTCGCCGTGCTTTTCGGCAGCCTGCTGCAGCCGCTGACGATCTTGCTATCGCTTCCGTTGTCGATTGCCGGCGCCATCATGGCCCTGCTCGTCGCAAACCTGGCGATCACGACCCCGGTGCTCATCGGCATCCTCATGCTCATGGGCATCGTGTCAAAGAACGCGATCATGCTGGTCGATTTCGCGGCGGAGGCCATCCGCCACGGCATGGAGCACACAGCCGCAATCATCGACGCCGGACAGAAGCGCGCGCGCCCCATCATTATGACCACCATCGCCATGGTCGGCGGAATGGCTCCAAGCGCGCTGGGCATCGGATCCGGCGGCGAGTTCCGCTCGCCCATGGCCATTGCGGTGATCGGAGGCCTGCTGGTCGCCACGCTGCTGTCACTGCTGTTGGTGCCGGCGCTGTTCACGCTGATGGACGATCTCGGCGGGCTGAGCTGGCGTGTGTTCGGCCGGCTGCTCGGTAGCGCGCACGCCAGCAAGCCGCGCGGCAAGCCCATAGCGATCGGCAGCCACGACGGCGGGGCAGGGGGCTGAGCAGGCAGCAACACGCGCCGAGGTCTTTTGGATCGGCAGGGGCGAGGCATGCCACGCCTCTGGGCCGCCTATTGGAGGCGGTATTAGCCGTGAATTCTTGGCCGTTGATGACCTAGCCCGTAAAGGCGTTCAACCTCGATGATGAGCAGCGCAGCCGGCTCGTGGTGCAGGAGCGGGGCTGAAATCCAGCGCCACTGACGTTAGAAACCGAAGACGGAAACCGCTTCTAGTGCGGAAGCGACAGCAGAAAGCTCTATCGCGGAACAGCGTGTCTTAATTCGGTGGACGAGCCACTTGGTTGCTCGAATTATCCTGGCCATTGGGACTTCTCCCTTGTCGAACGTGGTAATCTTTTAACGCCACCGCGGGGCATGCGATGTGACGGCTATCACAAGACTTCGCTTTTTGATTGGGCCTTGGCTGGAATGTCGCCCCAACCCGAAGCCCGCTGTATTATCGGCTTCAGCACAATTAAATGCCGGTGATCGGCGTCATGTTCGGGGGCAAGCCCGAGGGCTACACGCAGGTCCAGTGCGCTAACCGCAAGGCGGAATTGTACGCGATCTTCCGTGAGCATTTGAATCTGTTGGCGCTGCCGTCTGACAAGGAGTTGCGCCAGCAGATGATCGCGGTGGAGGCGGAGCTGAATCGGCAAGGCCGCTTGCAGATTGAATCCAAGCAGGACCTCCGCCGGAGGGGATTGCCGTCACCGGACTTTCTTGAATCCCTGCCGCTGACCGTCGCGATGGGCATCAACAACGAAGCGTCGCGGGACGAAATGCTGGGGCAGCCGGGGCGGGCGCTTTGCGAGTGGGACCCGATGGATCCGGAAGGGGCCGAGAAGGCCACCCGCCGGGGCACAGGTCGCTACTATGCCGCCGGCTGGGCGAGGCTGCGTGAGGATGACGCCGCTTAAAGATTACCCCGCCGGGGGTGGTTCCTGGCCGGTGAAACGCGGGCGTCGGGCTTTCAGAAAAGTGCCTCGTGCAAGTGAGCGAAACCACAGCGCGTAACCTACACCCGCGC
>Ga0306920_100009439_pt1 | contig 13023 bp, 26 predicted proteins | sample flu12Cox44000170_FD_204666 | JGI IMG/M metagenome (GOLD analysis project Ga0306920, IMG submission 204666) | Lab enrichment of tropical soil microbial communities from Luquillo Experimental Forest, Puerto Rico - flux4day.12C.oxic.44.000.170 (v2)... | ecosystem: Environmental > Terrestrial >...
GTATGACGGGATCGTCGAGCAGCTCGGGGCGCGCGACGTGAAACACTGAGGTTTTCAAGGTTTGCACGTCGGCAGTATGCGGCTGATTTAGCAGCGCTGAGAGCTCGCCGAATACGGCGCCGGGTTCGGTCACCTCGGCAAGCACCTCGCCCTTCTTCCGGATTGTAACCGCCCCCTTCTTGAGGAACAGCAAGCGATCGGTTTTCGTACCAGCGGAAAATATGGTTTCGCCGGGTTGATAAGTTGCAAGCGGCAACCTAGCGATACGACGCTGGCGCACGGCAGTATCGGAATTGAGTGACATCTTGAGTACCCCCTTGACGAGCGTTTGAGTACCCCCTTGACGAGCGTCAAACTGGAAACGGTCCCCTGCTCGTCCTTGCTGAAAACGCCACCGCTGATGCTTTGTTCCAACCTCAGGGATGAAGCGCGGCAGATCGCGCCCAACGTGGCGAAGCTGCCTTCACAGTTGCGAAACAGTGACATGCCCGGTGCCATCCAAACCAATAGCTCGGGCCGCCGCCGGGGATAGATCAATATCCCTACCCCGGACCCAGGGGCCGCGATCGTTAATGCGAACTGTGACGCATCCACTGTGACAGACGCGAACGTGCGTGCCAAATGGCAATCGGCGATGAGCCGCTGTCATTGCTGAGCAATTTACTCGCTCCCCATTGGCTGTGCGACTTCCGCAATAACCGTCGGGTCCGCCGTAGACGCTTGCCATCTCCGCCTGCGCAGTGCTCACAAACCAGAACGGTATCAGCGCCATACCAATAAAAATGCGCTCCAACCAAACAGAAATTTTCATACGAGTTCTCCCCTGCGGCTACTGCCACATCCAACCGACCAACAAAGGCGCAGCGGAAATTCGACGAAGGCGAGTACTGTTCGCTCGCGAACGTCCGTTTGTGCCGCGTTGCACATTCAGGAGTGAGATCAACGTCCCACTACTATTGGAGCGCTGAACGCACGTCTTGAACTAACGTTCCGACCCGTTGATCAACGTTTCCTACAAATTGTGTGCGACTAATGTCATTCGCCGTACATTCAGGCGTCGAGGAATTCCCCACAGAATTTGCGAGGGGGTATTGCGGGCGAGCGAGCGATGATTTTTAGGGGTGGCCCCCGCCTCGATCACGCAAAATCGCACGAAGCTCGCGGCGCGCACGCAGCGCTGAGTCAAAACGACTCACCCAAGCAAAAAGCTTTTTAGACTTTCCGCCTTTCACGTATTCAGTTGAAAGTCGCCTTGGCGCATCCCCACTCTCGTCGAATGAAATCGCAGGGCGTGAGTGGAGCGCCAGTAGGCGTAATGCGGAAAGTCAACGATAGGAGGGCCAATGAAGGGCACCAATCGACGCCGTTACTTTACCGAGGCTGAGCTAGGCAAGCTCATCAGCGCTGCGCGCAAGGGCCGCTATGGGCAACGTGATGCGACTCTAATCCTCCTCATGGCGCGTCATGGCTTGCGCGTAAGCGAGGCCATCGATTTGGAGTGGGATCAAATCGATTTCACTCGCGCTCATCTGCACGTCAGGCGATTGAAAGGAGGCATCGCCAGCGTTCACCCAATCCAGGGCGATGAGCTTAGGGCCCTGCGCGAGGTACGGCGCAGAGCTACCGGGGCGTTTGTGTTTGCTAGCGAGCGTGACGGTGGGCCAATGACCAGATCGAACGTTAGCAAGATGCTGGCAGCGGCAGGCAAACGAGCGAGCTTGCCCTACGCTCACCCCCACATGCTGCGCCACACATGCGGGCATCTACTTGCCGATGCTGGCCACGACACGCGGCGATTGCAGTTGTGGTTGGGCCACGCGGACATCAAACACACTGCCCACTATTCAGAGCTTAGCGCAAAGCCATTCAAAGACTTTTGGAAGTGAAAGGAAGGACCATGACTGATGTGAAAGTGATGAGTGCACGCGAGCTACTTGCTCAAATTCGTTTACGAACTGCCACTGCTACGTTTGCGCAGCAAGCTGCCAAGCGCAGGGTGAAAGACCAAATCCGTGCTGAAGGCCGAAAGGTGTGGGATTACACGGCGCGGGATTTGACGTTGATGGCGGAGAAATATCTGGCGGAACATCGAGAGGAGCTAATTCCACAGGCCAGGATTTGGGCTGAGGAGTTCTTGACCAAGAAGCGTTGAGGAGATCGGGACGAAGCACTTGGCGTAGCGTGGTGTGGGCGGGTCAGCAATGGCTCGCCCACAATGCTTTCAGTGTCAGAAGGCGGGCCAGCGCAGGCACAATTGTGGGCCACACACTGCACTGGCCCTAACCAACCATGACAAGGGAGAAGCAATCGTCATGGCTGGGCCATATGTATGCTTTTTCGCCCATCTTGCCCGCGACAGACTTACACATCTTGCGATGATTGAAACTGGCGACCAGGGCTAGCGAAGGTTGCGGCTGCAGAAATAATTTGTGATGCCAAGTTGTCGCCGACTCAGAGCCATAATCAGTTGCGGAAATATCGGCCCCAACCTCGGGGGTTCGGGGGATGGGGATGAGATCGGGGCCGGGTACTCGTGGAATCGAGAACCGGCTCCGACTTTATAGGAAGTTCGACTTCAACAATATCGCGCTATTATTTGAGGCGAGAAACGCACAGCTTATGCACACCTTCTACTCATCCCGGATCGCCTTGGGTGGCTTCGTGCCACCCATTTGCATTTAGGCCTACCCAATCGTAGACACTCAATGCCAGTTGGCCCATGCAAACATCACGATGAAGACGATGATGGCGACAACGATTAGTATGGCGTCAACACGACGCTCCCGCGCTTCTTCCTCCAAGGGACCACCTGCGCTATTCATGATCCTCAACCTCAATCGCCATACCATCGATGAGGCGCGCGCGCTCGCTACGCTCCACTGCGCGATCAAGGCGCGAATAAAAATCCTCCGCAGTTAGATGACCAACTGCGACACTAGCGAGTTTTGGATTTTCGAAAGGCAACGCCTCTATCGCGGCCCTCATTTGTTGAGGCGATGCTTTGAACTCACCACGATAAACCATTTGCAAGAGTCGAAGTGCATCGATGTCTTTGGGCAGTGTAGGCTCTCGTTGCTCCGCTTCTATCTGATCCAGAACCGCGACTATTCTTCCTGACTTAAGGCACCGGTCTTGAAAAGGGTGGCTCGGTGTTTGTTCCCATTCCGTGCTGTACCGGTCAGTACGAGTTACCCCTGATTTTACAGCGTTTTTCACGTGCGAGCGGAACACCTGTACCAAGCATTACCACCCTGTCCCATCGCGTCCGGTGCCAATTCCGGTGCCAATTTTCCGCTTCCCGCCGCCCTGGTCAATGTCGCGTCGCGATCATGTCTTGCAGCGCATCCCAAGCCGCGTTCGCGGTGCGATGCTTGCCGGGAATGCGGACCCATGCCGCGCGCGTTCTGCCGTGGTCGACCATAGGGTCATTCACCGCGTGCTCAAACACGCAGCGCAGTGGAATGTTGTTCATCAGAATGTCGCCGCACTGCTCGACGCCCCGAGCGTCAAGAGCAAAGAGATCGAAATCCTCACGCCGGCAGAAATCCAGCGCGTGCTGGAAGCACTGAAAGAACGCTCGCTGTATCCGATCGTAGCGGTGGCACTCGGCACCGGAATGCGGCGCGGCGAGCTCCTGGCATTGCGCTGGAAGGACGTTGACCTCGACGGTGCCAAGCTCCGCGTCGAGCAGTCGCTCGAACAGACCAAGCGCGGCGGATTGGTGTTCAAAGCCCCAAAGACGCGCCACGGTCGGCGCACCATCACCCTCCCCGCCTCTACCGTCGCCGTGCTGCGCGAGCACTGGAAGGCAACGCTGGAATGCCGGCTACAGCTTGGTCAGGGCAAGACCCCCGCCGGCGCCCTGGTGTTCGCGACCTGGGACGGCAATACGCGATCGCCGAACGCAATGACCAAAGAGTGGCGCCGCGCCATTCACGCCGCCAAGCTGAAGGCGACATTTCACTCGCTGCGCCACACCCATGCCTCGAGCCTAATCGCCGCCGGCATCGACGTGCTCTCCATCTCGCGCCGGCTAGGTCATGGCTCGCCCGCCATCACGCTCGGGGTGTATGGTCACTTGTTCAAGCCCGACGACCGCGCCGCGGCGGCGATCGACGAGCTGCTCGGCGGCCAATAAACTGAGAAAGAGGAAAGGAACCATGAGTGTGAAGCGATATGCCATACGCTGCACGCCGGGCGGCTTGCTGAGGGACGACAGCACAGGCAAGACAATTTATTTCGAGACTTATGTCGAGGCAGAAACTGAAGCGCAGCGCCTGACGCAAGCCGCCTACAGCAATCCGCGCCTCACGAGGATCGAAATGGACTTTACACCGGTGGAAGCGTGAAATCGTCCGGTGCCAATCCGGTGCCAATTTACGAAGTGAAGCAGTGAAATGGCCTAATAAGTTATTGAAATTACTATATGGAAGGGTGGCCGAGTGGTTTAAGGCACCGGTCTTGAAAAGGGTTTGAAGTCGTATCGCCGAGGCGCGGCTAATTCCAAATAGTCTTGTTTTGTTGATGAAACGCGACGTATCGAGCGCGTCGAGTATCGTTCTGCATCGGGCTGTTTCAGGCAGTTCGGTAGCAAAAATGGTAGCAGAGATTGCCCTCTCGCCGCTTCCCGCCGCCCTGGTCGCGCGCCATGCTCCAGGATGACACAAATTGACCGCGACCGACGCTGGGGCAACTTTCCGCGAGAACGCGCCACAAATAGTCGCCCTGCTAATGGTGTTCGTCGCTTTGATCTGGGCGCGGTGGCTACGCCGCAGATGATGGGATACTCGACTGTAACAAAGCGTTACCAGGCGACTCTTGCCGTCTTTGATTTTTGTCAAAAGGCTAGTGGGCGGAGCTAGCTAGCGTTTCGTGGCGGACAGTCCTGCGCTTGGAGGGTGACACCATGCGGCACGACGGATTTCCCCACAACCTTGCTGTTTGGCTTGGCCTCGCATTCGCGGCGGCTTTATCGCTGTTCACAGCGTTCGCGTTCGGCGGCTTTCCGGTGCCGTGACAGACGTAAGGTCACAACTTGCCACGCGGCAATATCCTTGCCGCAGCCCACGCTCCCAAGGCGATTAGCACGCCGATTGCAACATAATCAGGAATGGTCAAGGCATCTCCCCCGAGAGTAACTACCCCCAAAAGGGCGACTTTATTCCCAAACGCATTAAGCAAATCAGTTGCACGTCCGCCGCTTCCCGCCGCCCTGGTCTGTCGAAGAATTAGACGCTTGCTATCCTTGCGCGACCACAACCGTTCACTTGGCCGCCCAAACCATGAGCGTGCCCATCCTGACAGTCACGCTGTCCGCAAAGTTAGAATTGCATTGGAGCACCAAGTTGTAAGTCCCAGCTGGTTTGTCCGCGACGCCAACGACTCCGAAATACAGGTCTGTCTGTCCGACAGTGTACGATCCTCCGCCCCCGATGTTCTCCAAACCGTTCTCAGGTCCCGTACCGTCGCTGATGTACAAATCGCAGCTGATACGAACTGTGTTTGTGGAGTTATTTTGGGCAGATACCGAGGCGGTTGCGAGGATTTTGCCGGTGAATGGGACCACGATTTGGCCGCCGCTGGCGGCGTTGTTACCCACAAGGTCTCCGACAGCAACGTAACGACCTGAAGGGAGGACGTAGGCAGGCGCAGCGATGGCCCAGCTAGACGGTTGTTGTCCGCCGGGCGGTCCCTGATCTCCTTTAGCGCCTTGGGGACCGGGAGGTCCTTGCTCGCCTTTCGCGCCCTGAGGACCAGGCGGGCCCTGTTCGCCTTTGGGTCCCTGTTGGCCCTGACCGCAGGCGCTAACGAAAACGGCCAGTGTGAAAACCGCAACGGTAATTGACTTCCGCATTGCCCCCTCCAGTCCTGTCTTCAAGATCGAACCACAGTGGGTCACTCGGAAGTTTGATTAGAATCAAATCGGACAAGGCGCGGCGGATCGCGGCGAATATCGCGAAGCTGCCGGAGCTATTGGGTAAGCCCAAATAGCGGTATCGTTAGGCGACCGGACGACCGATGCGGCTTTGTCAGGAGTACCGCCAAATGGGAAAACACGAACTGGGCAAGATCGATTTCGAGCTGATCGACGACGCATTTAAGGCCCTGCTGCAATCCCATCCCGATCTGATGACGGCCGACAAGGTCGCGGATCTGCGCAATAATTTTCGGGATGCCTTTACCGGCTGGCTGGAGATTGAAGAGGCAGCGTAGGCGGGCGGCGGATCGCGGCGAATATCGCCAAGCTGCCGGAGCTAGTGAGCCGCCGTCAGACGTGGGGAGTGCGATAAGGCGCGGCTGATTGCGGTGAATATAGCGAAGCCGCGGGAAGCGGACACCTGTTCGGCTGTACCGGATGCTGGTTTTGTTGCGCTTGTGGCTTTCCGTTCCGGCGATTCAGCTTGGTGCGCCATCATGCGCCAACGGCGAGCCAAATCGAGGTACGTCACTCGAAGCACATCATCGGTTACTTGAGCGGCGCTACGGCGGCACTCGTCGGCCCTTTGCCGACATTCGTCAGCAGGGTTCAGAACCATTGTGCTACACCAAGAACGTACAGACTTCCCCAAACGTACAGGCGGACATTCCTCCCGCGCTAGTGCGGACAAGACACACGCGGCGAATATCGCCTAGCTGCTGGAGCTGGTGCGCCGAACGTAACTTGGGCCAGCTCTTATGTCTGCTTTCGGGGGTAAAGCTGACATTGGGTTGAGGCGCTTCAATATCCGTTTCTGACCCATCTGCGACATAGCCTTAATTGATCCTCGCCTTGGCTGTATGGTCTGGCTTTTGATCGACATCGCCTGCGGGGAAGGTTTCTACACCCGGATGATCCGCCAGCGGGGTGCGGCGAAAGTCACCGGCGTTGATCTGTCGGAGAAAATGATCGGGTTGGCCCGGGCCAGCGAAGCGCAAGAGCCGCTGGGCATCGATTATATTGTCGGGGACGGAAGGGACCTCAGGGTAGTGCCGGATTACGATCTCGCCGTCGCAGCCTATTTTCTGAACTACGCGCATGACCGCGCGGAACTGAACGCGATGTGCAGCGGGATCGCCCGTTGTCTAAAGCCGGGCGGACGATTCGTGACGGTGAACAACAATCCGGCATGGGATTTTCCTACGGCGCCGTCCTACCGCAAATATGGATTAGGAGTGTCCGTCGTCGGCCCGTTCCGCGAAGGAGCGCCGATCACCTGGACTTTTTACCTGGAGGACTGCCGTTTCGACATCGAGAATTACTTTCTCAATGTCGAGAGCCATGACGAGGCATTTCGCGCCGCCGGATTTCGCGAAATCCGCTGGCATCAACCAATGTTGTCGCCGGAGGGCGCTTCCGCCTATGGACGTGATTACTGGTCGGACCTGTTGGATCACCCGCCCATAATTTTTATCGAATGTTGGCTGGCGAGTTTGTGACTGAAGCCAAGAGCGATGTCCGCTTTTGGAGGTATATGCGATGAGGCGCGGCGGATCGCGGCATCGCCAAGCTGCCGAGCCTTCTCTCGCGGCCGTCCAGCATCGGTCATCCCTAAAAGGGAGCGGGCGCGGACGATAAGGCGGCGGCGGATCGCGGCGAACATCGTTCCGTGACCGCCCGCGCTCTGCCGCGACCTATTCGTTGGACGATATGAGAACGGCGGCGGCTCTATACTTATCCGCTTTACGCCTGAAATCCTCGGCGTGTGTTTGGTCAAGGCATGCGCAGGCTAGTTCATCGCAAAAGCGTGCCTGGGCCTGTAGGGCTTCGACCATGTGGCAGCGCTCAGAGTTGGAATGGTACGGCATGCGCGAGCCCCTGTTTTCCGCGAAGCGTGCAAGCTCGGTTTGCGAGGTAGGCTCGAAATAATTTTCTCCGCATATAAATGCGAGGTGGATAGGGTGATGATGTTATAAAAGCGGAATAAGCAAGTCGGCGCGCGACAAATCGTCGTTAGTCGTTACAAAAATACGAATCTGATACCAAATTGTTTGTTACTTCAGGCTTACCGCGCCAATTCGATGCTTTGGTTTAGTGGCACATCAAAACAGTCCGTAGTCCTAAACTCGCAAGCTTTTATCGACGCGACCAAATACATCCCGCCTCAGGTGTCGGGGGACATCTGCGATTTAAGGACCGCTGTCTGCCATGCGCTACGAACATTCTGATAAATACACGCCAAGGCCGCCGCATTGCCCAAGCTGCGCTCGAATTATGCCGCTTCGTCGAGCGTCACGATTTGGGGACCTTCATATCGATTATATCTTTGAATGCCGAGCTTGTGGCTTGTCGCACATCGACGCCGTGGAAATCGAGCCAACATAAACGGCGGTTCGGGCGAAGTTACAGACAGGCGCGCGGCAAGCGACTGGCCGGGCCGCAACTTGAATTAAACGCAATCGCTCAACGCTTGGAACGAAAAACACGCCGGCGGCGTTTCCCTGCCGTCTTTTGCCTATCCTGGTGATCGTAAAAGGGAGGAATAAGCGCCATGACTGAGTCGGTTATCGAGCTCTACGATGAAGAGGTTTTGCACGGCGACGAAGTACCAGATGCAGCCCTGGAGATTGCGGGAAGCAAATGGGGGAATGGTGCTGCGGCTTCTGTCACGGCCGCATTTTGCTCAGGATTGGACAGTTGCCCGTCCTCTCCCCGGCAATAAATGCTGTGTATGGGAAGTCGGGGCCGGTTATCCGCCGGCTCCGTTTTTATTTCACCAACAAGACGGCAAGCGGTCGGAGGCCACTTAGTAGCTCTCAAAAAATCTCCAAAACGTGATCGCTGTCACGGAAGTCCTTGCCCTGTTCCGGCAAGCCACACTACGTCGAGGGCCAGAACACGGATTATGCAGATGGCCATAAAAAAGAAGTTGGGCCTTGGTGATTTCGATCCAGTTGCTCTCAGACGACCAGTTGCTCCCAGACCAGCATGGAAGGGAAATCTTTTTTGGCTGTTCGTAGCGGTGGTAATCCTCTTTGCTGTTGCCAGTTGTTAAGAAAACCTGGTCTCGCTACGGCGCTGTGCCTGCCGTGTGACGAGGATCACAGCGCACTCCATGGATTACTGCTTTGGTGTGACTGCACCGTCGTCCGAGGCGGTGCCATGTCTTCCTCCATAACTTAGGGCCGCTGAATGGCGGCCCTAATTTTTTTACGTCCCAGCTGTCACGCAAATTCAAGCACGATCACGTTTGCGCAACATGTGATGACTGTCACGGTTGCCCCTGCTGGTTTTGGCAAAAATCACTCACCATCAAATTGGGTGATAGCCATGAAAAAGATAGCCCTAATTCTCGCCCTGGTCTTTCCGTTGACCACTGGCATGGCACTGACCAGCGCATTTGCGTTTCGTCTTTTGCCGCTTTCAACGGACCCTTGCTACATCGCCAAGGAGGGCACTCCGCATTTTGTAGCCATTCCCCCTTCTAATGGGCTGGCGAAGCTGCCGGTGTTGGTGCGCAAGAGTTAGCGTGAGGCCCCGTCGCTTCCCGCACCTTAGTCGGTCGAAGAACAGCCCGCTTGTTTCGTCGTGATAGCCCAAGCCATGCAATTGGCGCATCGAAACAACTGTTTGTCCGAAGATCGCAAGTTTTCATTGATCGGACTTAGTACCTAAAGGACACGGGGACAGGGTGTCGGGAACATCTCGGCTCTAAGGACCGTTGTCCATGCCCCACCAACTCTCTGATAAATGCGCGCCAGCATCGCCGCATTGCCCAAGCTGCGCTCAAATCATGCGGCTCGCGCGAATGACGTCGCGGTTTGGCGACCTTCCCGACCTTTATACGTTTGAATGCCGAGCTTGTGGCGTGTCGCATATCGAGGCAGCGATCTTCGCTGCAAGCCAGCGTCCGCTGATTATGAGGTAAGGGCGAGGATAAAATGAAGAAGATCAGTTCAGAGCAAAAGGCGGATATCGTGCGTCGCATTCAGGTGAAGAACCTGGATGATACGTGGGCAGAGACATATGGTGCGCTGGCTGAGGAGTTCGGCGTATCACGCTGTCTAATATCCTATATCGCTAAGGGTGCCGGTTTGCCGCGACGCGAAGGCGGACACTCTAAGGCGCACATTCCATTCGTAGGCAAGCGCTATCAGCCGCCGGCACAGCTGTGGGACATGTACCAAGAACTGCGCAGCAAAGTAGGCGTGACGGAAGCTCGCCGCCTTATTATGGACCACATGCGGATAAGAGGAATTAGCTATGAGCATGTTGGCAATGGTTCTTCTGTTGATGTCGAACCCATCGCCGCTTGAAGAGCAGGCGTTGCAGTTGGAGCGGGTGCCGTGCCTGCCGCAGTGACGAGTGTCACAGGACCGTCAACCGTTTACTGCTTCACTGCGATTGCGCTCCGTCGTCCCCGGCGGAGCGTTTTTCCTCCCAACTTAGGGGCCGCCAATTAGCGGCCCCCTTTTTTCATTATTGGCTATTCGAGAGTGTGTGTGTTCAACCCACGCTCTCTTTCCAACTTGGCAATGGCCTTCAGCTTGTCGGCGTTTCGCTCCGCGTATCTTTGAACCCTAAGGTAAGAGACCGGAGGTTTCTTTTTCATTTCGCGTGCCACGTACTGTGGCGTCAGCGTAAGGGTGAAGGGCGTGGGGTCATCGTGCCCTGTGCCATATCGAAGGTGGCGCAACCCGCTAAATAGTCCATCGGAGCCGATAAGTTCAAATTTCGCATTGAGCTTAGCATCCATAGTAGACAAAGCGGTCTCCTTGAGCCGCGCCCGACACTCACCCGATCCGCTTTACGTAATTAAGTCCGGTCGATGAAGCAATCCGACTTTAGGACAATTTACTGTTTGGGTACGCCGGTTGCTTGGGGATCGACATTCGTACAATAGTCCCCTCATCATGCCCAGGCAGGCGATGCTCAATCCGCGAAAATGGGAGTACGTAGATCGACTACGACTATTAATCACCGCTGCATTTGGTGCCATGCTCGGCTTCACTAACGGCTACTCGCATGGATGGTTCAACTTGCTTTGGGCACTCGTTGGCGCTGTAGTTGTCGGCGGGGCGTTCTATTGTTATCGGGCTTTTCGGTAGCCCTTCACGTGCGGTGATGAGACTTTCATGACCGTCGTATGCCCAATCTGCAAATCGTCAGCGCAAGAGTTTCCACATACCGGGAACGCAACAGCCTTCCATTGCCCAACTCATGGTGACTTTAAAGTTGCCGACAGCGTCTTAGCGGAGGACTACATGCGAGAAGAATGGGAGGCTGCACTGGACAAGGCACGGCAACGAGCCGAACCTGACGAGGACGAGTTGCCTCTAATTATAGTGGATGATTTCTACTGATCCCTGCCCACAAGAGAACCTTAGTAGGTTCAAGGTGCATGTGCGTTTGTGTGACCACGATCACAGCGCACCCAATGCTTTACTGCTTTGCTGTGACTGCACCGTCGTCCCCGGCGGTGTACCATCCAATGACTTAGGGGCCACTGAAAGGTGGCCCTCTTTCTTTACGGGGCAGACGATGCTCAATCCGCTCAAATGGAAGTACGAAGATCGAGTAGGACTGCTAGTCTCGACCATAGCTGGTGCTGGGTTCGGAAAATGGATTGCTCGGCACACTTATTTGGGCGCTCATCGGCGCAGTCGTCGTTGGCGGGGCGTTTTATTTTGGTCGGGCTTCTCGTTAGCTGCTCATGCCCTCCTCCCCTCGTCGCCCATCCGATACCATGTAATTTGCCGGAGTAACGCCGAATGATGACCGTGAGGCAGGCCAGCCACCTAATTGATTGGGTGATTGCGGGCCTAATCGTGATTGGAGGTCTGCTGTACTTTTTCGGCCCGGCGTCGCTGAGGACAGACGAAGTAATCGTTGTTGGCTTGATTATCCTTGCGCTAATTGGGTTTCAAATCGGGCTGCGCCGTTCACAGTGAATGAATGAATGACGACACGTCGCTTCCCGCCACCTTGGTCCGCTTCAAGACTGTGTATAGGTCTTAATCGCCCGAAGAACGCCGATGGAGTTGGAGTAGACTAAACGCACGGCTGTAGGGCCGTCATCCCCAAAGGGCTCGTTGCGGAGAAAATGACAACAAAAACGCGAAGCAGAGGGCCAAAATGATGCCCACCGCAAGAAACAGAATTTCGTTAGCGGGTTCGATAATTCGGCGCAACATGGGCATCTCTAGAGACCGCGCGCTATCAAGCAGCACTTTTGTCTGCAGTGTTCTCTGCGATCTCTTGGGCTTCTGCCAACAAGAACCAACTTTGGGCCAGAGAAAACCACATCCATCTATCATGGCTATCGTTAGAGCTGTTTGCCTTGCGAATGCAGTCTCGGCCTATAATGCGACTGTCGTTGCTCTCGGACATCGGGCCATACGCCCCTACTATGCGCTAGGTAGCTAGCCTACCCACGCAAAGCTTACCGAACCGTTTCTCTTTCGTGGCGGAGTAGAGGCAAAGATGAAGCGCGAAGGATCGCGGCGAATATTGCCAAGCTGCCGGAGCTATTGCGCTAAACCTTATTGCGGCCACGGGCATTGATGCCAGGGGTGAGTGCAATGTACCAAAGTGTACGCTTGCTCGGCGTTCGCAGCTCGCTCTAGCGCGTCGTCCGGAATATCGAAAGTAAGAATGTCCTCGTCAGTTTCAGCTTGGCTCTTTACCTCACCGTCCATGGCATCAGCCCCTATAACGACTGCGCCTAACAATATGTCGTATTCACACTAAGCGGATGTGACAGACGGCACACCGAAATCGATCGGTGGCCAAGTTGCTCACCAAAGACGAGGCGCGCCGGATCGCGGCGAATATCGCCAAGCTGCTGGAGTTGGTGCTGCAAGAGCAATAGTGTTTCAATTTCCCCAGTCACAAAAAAGTCGCTTGAGAATCACGCCGGGGCTATGCTTCCGTTGTGTCCGGGCCGTTTCTGCTTCTTCACTCGGGCTCGGCTCGCGATGTGGAAGTTAAAATGATTAAGGCTGCGGAATACCGGGCGTGGGCCGAAGAATCTTTAGAATGGGCGCTAATCGCTACAAAGGACAGCTCGCGCGCGGCATTCATTCAATGGGCTGAGACTTGGTTGG
>Ga0306920_100009442_pt1 | contig 13020 bp, 8 predicted proteins | sample flu12Cox44000170_FD_204666 | JGI IMG/M metagenome (GOLD analysis project Ga0306920, IMG submission 204666) | Lab enrichment of tropical soil microbial communities from Luquillo Experimental Forest, Puerto Rico - flux4day.12C.oxic.44.000.170 (v2)... | ecosystem: Environmental > Terrestrial >...
ACCACCACCACGCCGCCGGTCATGTATTCGCAGCCGTGGTCGCCGGTACCCTCGACCACCGCCACCGCGCCCGAGTTGCGCACGGCAAAGCGCTCGCCGGCGACGCCGCGGAAGTAGCACTCTCCCGTGACGGCCCCGTAGAGCACCGTGTTGCCGACAATGATGCTCTCCTCGGGCACAATGCCGGAGCCGGGATGGGGCCGCACGATCAGCTTGCCGCCGGAAAGTCCCTTGCCGACGTAGTCGTTGGCCTCGCCGACGAGGTCGAGCGTGACGCCGTGTGCCAGCCAGGCGCCGAAGCTCTGCCCGGCGGTGCCCTTGAGCGACAGCCAGATGGTATCCTCAGGCAATCCGGCGTGACCGTAGCGCCGGGCGACCTCGCCCGACAGCATTGCGCCGGCGGCGCGATCGCGGTTGCAGATGTCGAGCTCGTGCTTCACCCGCTCCTTTCGCTCCAGCGCCGGCGTGGCGAGGGCGATCAGCTTGTTGTCGAGCACCTTGTCGAGGCCATGGTTCTGGCGCTCGCTGTTGTAGATGGCGACACCCTCCGGCACCTCGGGCTTATGGAACAGCTTGCCGAAATCGAGGCCGCGCGCCTTCCAGTGGCCGATCGCGCGCTCGGTATCGAGACACTGCGACTGGCCGATCATCTCATCGAAGGTGCGATAGCCGAGGGCGGTCATCATTTCTCGCACCTCCTCGGCAATGAAGAAGAAGAAGTTGATGACGTACTCGGGCTGTCCCTTGAACCTGGCGCGCAAAACCGGATCTTGCGTGGCGACGCCGACCGGGCACGTGTTGAGGTGGCACTTGCGCATCATGATGCAACCGAGCGCGATCAGCGGCGCCGTGGAGAAGCCGAACTCGTCGGCGCCAAGCAGCGCACCGATCACCACGTCGCGGCCTGTGCGGATGCCGCCGTCGACCTGCACGGCGATGCGGCCGCGCAGCCTGTTGGCCACGAGAGTCTGGTGGGTCTCGGCAAGCCCGATTTCCCAGGGACTGCCCGCGTGCTTGATGGAGGTCAGCGGCGAAGCGCCGGTGCCGCCCTCGAAACCCGAGATCGTCACGTGGTCGGAACGCGCCTTGGCGACGCCTGCCGCCACGGTGCCGACGCCGACCTCCGAGACGAGCTTGACCGACACATCCGCCCGCGGGTTCACGTTCTTCAGATCGAAGATCAGCTGCGCCAGATCCTCGATCGAGTAGATATCGTGGTGCGGCGGCGGCGAGATCAGGCCCACGCCCGGCGTCGAGTGCCGCACCTTGGCGATGATGGTATCCACCTTGTGCCCGGGCAACTGCCCGCCCTCGCCGGGCTTGGCACCCTGCGCCATCTTGATCTGCATCACGCTCGAGTTGGCGAGATATTCCGTCGTCACGCCGAAGCGGCCCGAGGCCACCTGCTTGATGGCCGAGCGCATGGAATCGCCGTTCGGCATCGGCCCGAAGCGGTCTGCCTCCTCTCCGCCCTCGCCCGTGTTCGACTTGCCGCCGATGCGGTTCATGGCGATGGCGAGCGTGGTGTGCGCCTCGCGTGAGATCGAGCCGAAGCTCATGGCGCCTGTGGAGAAGCGCCGCACGATCTTGGCCGCAGGCTCCACCTCGTCAAGGTGCACCGGCGTGCGCCCTATCTCCTGCGCCGTCTTCAGGCGGAACAGGCCGCGCAGGGTCATCAGCTGTTCCGACTGGTCGTTGATCTGCCGCGCATAGGCGCGATACTTGTCGGGCAGATTGCCGCGCACCGCATGCTGCAGGTCGGCAACGACCGACGGCCGCCACACGTGTGCCTCCCCGCGAACGCGGTAGGCATACTCGCCGCCCACGTCGAGCGCGTTCTCCAGCACGGGAACGTCGCCGAAGGCCAGGCGGTGGCGTTCGGCCGTCTCGCGCGCAACCTGGCGCAGACCCGCGCCCTCGACTTGGGTGTGGGTGCCGGTGAAGTACTTGCGCACGAAGCTCGACTTGAGACCCACGGCGTCGAAAATCTGCGCGCCGCAATAGGACTGATAGGTCGAGATGCCCATCTTGGCCATGACCTTCAGAATGCCTTTGTCGATGGCCTTGATGTAGCGCTTTTGCGCCTCCTTCAGGGTCAGCTTCTCGTCGAGTTCGGGCAGCAGCTGCTCGAGGGTATCGAAGGCCAGATAGGGATTGATGGCCTCCGCCCCGTAGCCCGCCAGCACGCAGAACTGGTGAATCTCATGCGCTTCACCGGTCTCGACGACGAGGCCGACGGACGTGCGCAGGCCCTGCCGGATCAGGTGGTGGTGCACGGCGGAGGTGGCGAGCAGCGACGGGATCGGGATGCGGTCGGGACCGGTGGCGCGATCCGACAGGATGATGATGTTGTACTCCTTGGAGCGCACGGCCTCCTCGGCTTCGGCGCACACGACGTCGAGCGCCGCCGACATACCGACCGCGCCTGTCTCTGCCGGATAAGTGATGTCGATCGTCACCGAAGAGAACTGGTTGTCCTTGACGAGCCCAATCTGGCGGATGCGCTCGAGATCCTCGTTGGTAAGGATCGGCTGATACACCTCGAGCCGCTTGATCTTGGCGGTGCCCTCGAGGTCGAGCAGGTTCGGGCGCGGCCCGATGAACGATACAAGGCTCATGACGAGCTCTTCGCGGATCGAGTCGATCGGCGGGTTCGTCACCTGCGCGAAGTTCTGCTTGAAATAGGTGTGCAGGAGCTTGGGCTTGTTGGACAGCACCGACACGGGCGTATCATTGCCCATGGAGCCCACCGCCTCCTGGCCCGTGTGCGCCATGGGCGCCATCAGGAACTTGAGGCTCTCCTGCGTGTAGCCGAACGCCTGCTGCAGATCGAGCACGGAGACGTTGGTCTTCTTGCGCGGGATCCTCTTGGGCAGCGGCAGGTCGCTCACCTGCACCTGGGTGCGCTTCAGCCACTGCTCGTAGGGGTAGCGCGCGGCAAGATCAGCCTTGAGGTCCGCATCGGAGATGATGCGGCCGTCTTCCAGGTCGATGAGCAGCATCTTGCCCGGCTGCAGCCGCCACTTGCGCGCGATGTTCTGCTCTGCGACCGGCAGCACCCCGGCCTCGGAGGACATGATCACCCGGTCGTCGTTGGTGACGAAATAGCGCGCGGGCCTGAGGCCATTGCGGTCGAGGGTGGCACCGATCTGGCGGCCGTCGGTGAATGCCATGGAGGCCGGCCCATCCCATGGCTCCATCAGGCAGGCGTGGTACTCGTAGAAGGCGCGGCGCTTGGCGTCCATCAGCGGGTTGCCGGCCCACGCCTCCGGGATCAGCATCATGGCCGCGTGCGCCAAGCTGTAGCCGCCCATCACCAGGAACTCGAGCGCATTGTCGAAGCAAGCGGTGTCGGACTGGCCCTCGTAGGAGATTGGCCACAGCTTGGTGATGTCGGGGCCGAACAGCGGCGTGGACACGGATGCCTGCCGCGCCGCCATCCAGTTGACGTTGCCCCTGAGCGTGTTGATCTCGCCGTTGTGCGCCACCATGCGGTAGGGATGGGCGAGCTTCCACGACGGGAAGGTGTTGGTGGAGAAGCGCTGATGCACCAGCGCCATGGCCGAGACGAGCCGCTCATCCGTCACGTCCTGATAGTACTTCGCCAGCTGGTAGGACAGGAACATGCCCTTCAAGACCAGCGTGCGGCTCGACAGCGACACGGTGTAGTGGCCGATGTCCTTGCCTTTGTAGGCGAAGTAGAGAGCGTTGGAGACGACCTTGCGGATGAGATAGAGCCGGCGCTCGAAAGCCTGCTGGTCCTTCATCTCCTTCGGCCGGCCGATGAAGATTTGCCGATGCACTGGCTCCACTGCCTTCACCATCTCGGACAGGCAGGCGTTGTCGACCGGCACGGAGCGCCAGCCAAGAAACTCCAAGCCCTCCTCGCGGATGATGCGCATCCACACGCGTTCGCAGTGCGCGCGCAGACGCTCGTCCTGCGGCATGAAGAGATGGCCGACGGCATAGTGGCCAGGCTTCGGCAGCTTGATCTTGAGGCGCGCACACTCGGCCTCGAAGAAGGCGTGCGGCATCTGGATGAGGATGCCGGCACCGTCGCCCGCGATGGGGTCCGCGCCCACGGCGCCGCGGTGCTCGAGGTTCGCAAGGATATAAAGCGCATCCTTGATGATGTCGTGCGCGGCCCCGCCTCTGAGATTGGCGATGAAGCCGACCCCGCAAGCGTCGTGCTCGCGCTTGGGATCGAACAGTCCACTCGGCGGCGGGACGATGAGCGCGCCAGGGTGCCGCCCGATGGTGTTCGCCTTCACTTCCAAGGTCATTGGCCCATGCCTTCCGGCTCGTCAGTGCCTCCACTGGGGGCGCCAATGGGCATGTCGGTTCGCGCACGCGCCTCGGCCCGCCCTCCGCCCGCGCCGAAGCGGGGGCGGAAACGAGCCCAGCACCCTTGCGCAGCCGAACGCCGCCGCTCTCTGGCCCGCCTTTGGCCCACCAGCCTCACCCCTCGTCTTCCAGATCGGACGGGGATGGCGCTGCAGTACCGGTGAGGGCGTGCCGTCGCGGCCGATCACCCCAGTCCACGCATCCCTCGCACCCTGGGGGCGCCGCCGGTCGGTCCCGGTGCGCCGCCACCGCGCGGCCTCACGTGTTAAAGGACAGCATAGCTGACCTAATTGCCGCTGGGAAGATTGAATTAGCGCGCCGCCTGTGCCGGCTACCGCACCGCCTCTGCCTGGGCACCGTGCCCGGGCGTTGGGCTCGGTTGCGCCGGCAACTCTAATCCCCGTGCGTCGACCCCGGTTGAACCAAGGCCCGCGTCGACCAAGGGGGAGGCGGCGGGCAGCCTCGGCGCGGGGCAAAGGTGAAAGGGGCAAATTGCTGTCGGAGTGATCCGCCGTCGGAGGATCCGTCGGCTTAGCGCGTGGGCACCGGCTTTTCGCCGCGGTAGTCGTAAAAGCCGCGCTGCGTCTTGCGACCGAGCCACCCGGCCTCCACGTACTTTACCAGCAGCGGGCACGGCCGATACTTGGAATCGGCCAAGCCCTCGTAGAGCACCTGCATGACGGACAGGCAGGTGTCGAGGCCGATGAAGTCGGCCAGTTCCAACGGTCCCATGGGATGGTTGGCGCCCATGCGCATGGCGCGATCGATCGATTCCACCGTGCCGACGCCCTCATAGAGCGTGTAGACCGCCTCGTTGATCATCGGCAGCAGGATGCGGTTGACAATGAAGGCGGGGAAGTCCTCCGACACGGCGATGCACTTGCCGAGGCTCTCGATGAAGCTCTTGGCAAGCGCGAACGTCTCATCCTCGGTGGCGATGCCGCGGATCAGCTCGACGAGCTGCATCATCGGCACCGGGTTCATGAAATGGATGCCGATAAAGCGCTCCGGCCGGTCGGTGATGGAGGCAAGGCGGGTGATGGAGATCGAGGACGTATTGGTGGCGAGCACCGCACTTTTCTTAAGCACGGGACAGAGCTCGGTAAAAATCTTGCGCTTGACCGCCTCATCCTCCACGGCGGCCTCGATCACCAGGTCGGCCGCGCCGATGGCCGCCAGGTCGGGTGCGACGCGGATGCGCTGCAGGGCGCTTTGCATCTCCGCTTCGGTGATGATGCCGCGCGACACCTGGCGCGCCATGTTGCGCTCGATCGTGGTGCGGGCCTTGTCGATCATTTCTTTGTTGACGTCGTAGAGCGCCACGTCGTAGCCCGCCAGCGCCACCACATGGGCAATGCCGTTACCCATCTGCCCGGCGCCGATCACACCGACCGACTTGATGGCCGCCTGCGCGTTGGCCTCGACCTTGCGGGCGCGCTCCAGTTGAGCGCCGGGTTTCTTCGTCTTGACGCCTGCGTCCATGACGCCTTGCTCCTTCACAACCCCGGTTGAACGTGCACCGAGGGCCGATCTACTTGCCGGCCTTTTCCAGCTCGGCCTTCAGCTCCGGCAACGTCTGAAACAGATCCGCGACCAAGCCGAAGTCCGCCACCTGGAAGATCGGCGCCTCGGCGTCCTTGTTGATGGCCACGATCACCTTGCTGTCCTTCATGCCGGCGAGATGCTGGATGGCACCGGAGATGCCGACCGCGATGTAGAGCTCGGGCGCCACCACCTTGCCGGTTTGGCCCACCTGGTAGTCGTTGGGCATGTAGCCAGCATCCACGGCGGCGCGGGATGCGCCCACGGCGGCACCGAGCTTGTCGGCCACCGGCTCGATGTACTTCTTGAAGTTGTCACCCGACTGCAGCCCGCGCCCGCCGGAGATGATGATCTTGGCCCCGGTGAGCTCCGGCCGGTCGGACTTCTGGATCTCAGCCTTCTCGAAACTCGAGAGGCCGACGGGCGGGGGCGCCGCGACGGCCTCTATGGAGGCTGATCCGCTGTGGCCGACCGCCGGGAAGGCGGTGGTGCGGACCGTGATGACCCGCTTTTTGTCGCTTGATTGCACGGTCTGAATGGCATTGCCGGCGTAGATCGGTCGCTCGAATGTGTCGGGCGACACCACCTTGATGATGTCGGAGATTTGCATCACGTCCAGGGCCGCCGCCACCCGCGGCATGATGTTCTTGCCCGACGCCGTGGCGCCGGCGACGAGCGCATCGTAACCGCCCATCAACCCGACGATCAGAGCGGCAAGCTCCTCCGCTAACTGATGATCAAGGTGGGGCGCGTCGGCATGGAGCACCTTTGCTGCCCCGTCGAGCTTGGCCGCAGCTTCGGCAACGCCCTTGCAGTCGGCGCCTGCCACCAGCACGTGCACGTCCTGGCCGAGCGCTCGCGCTGCCGACATCGCCTTGGCGACACCGCCGCTGAGGGTCTTGTTGTCATGGTCGGCGAGGAGGAGGACCGTCATGACAGCACTCCGACCTCCTTGAGCTTGGCGACGAGTTCGGCGGCATTGGCGACCTTGACGCCAGCCTTCCGCCCGGGCGGCTCCACGGTCTTCAGCACCTTGAGGCGGGGCGCAATATCCACGCCGTAATCGGCGGGCTTCTTGACCTCGAGCGGCTTCTTCTTTGCCTTCATGATGTTGGGCAACGAAGGATAACGCGGCTCATTGAGGCGCAGATCGGTGGTGACGATCAGGGGCAGTTTGAGCTTCAGCGTCTCCAGTCCGCCATCGACCTCGCGCGTGACGTGGGCCGCGTCGCCGTCGATCACAAGCCTGGAGGCGAAGGTGGCCTGCGGCCAGCCCAGCAGCGCCGCCAGCATCTGGCCCGTCTGATTGCAATCGTCGTCGATGGCCTGCTTGCCGAGAATGACAAAGCCCGGCTTCTCGGCGTCGATCACGCCCTTGAGGATCTTGGCGACCGACAGCGGCTCGATCGCTTGCCCCTCCGGCGTCTCTATGAGAATGCCACGATCGGCGCCCATCGACAGCGCCGTGCGGATCGTTTCCTGCGATTTGGCAGGGCCGATGGAGACGGCGACGATTTCCGTCACCGCGCCTTTTTCCTTGAGCCGCACCACTTCCTCGACGGCGATCTCGTCGAAGGGGTTCATCGACATCTTGACATTGGCAAGCTCGACGCCCGACCCGTCGGACTTGACGCGGATCTTGACGTTAAAGTCGACCACGCGCTTTACGGCGACCAGAACTTTCATTCCTCGAGAGGCTCCATCCCCAAGATGCTCCATGCCCCCAGATGCTCCCTGCCCCCAGATGCTCCCTGGCCCGAGATGCTCCCCGATACTCTCCCCGGGATTGCCCGGGATACTCTCGGGATACTCCGCGGGATACTCCATGTTCGGCACCAGCGGGGGTACCTGTGAGGCAGCGCGCCCCTTCCGCGGGGCACCCGTGCTGCAGCGCGATCTTTTTTCTCCCCTGCACGCACCCCGCCATTTGTGTCTCGGTTATGACGGCGGGATATGGTTGCTTCGCAAGTGCGAAAAGGAAGCGTAGGGCGGCAACAATTGGGTGTCAATTGGGCAACCGGCGCGGCACTTTGGACACCCGTTGGGCAGCGGGCTTTGTGGCGCAATGGCCGCACCTGCAAGCGGAGGGTGCGGCCGGCCGCTAGCGGCGCCTATCGAACAGAGGGACACCCGGGCGGCGCATGAACACGATGAGGATGGCGCCGCTGGCCACGCCGCCGATGTGCGCCCACCAGGCGACTTGGTCGGAGGAGGCCACAAGCACCATCACCACCTGGGTGGCGACCCACACGCCGAGCACCCAGGCCGCGGAAATCTTGAGCGGAATGACGCGCAAGGCCAACACCCAGACCATGACGCGCGGATGCAGCATGAGATAGGCACCGATCACGCCGGCAACGGCTCCGCTGGCGCCGATCAGCGGCAGCTTGGAGGTGGGCAGCATGTAGGCGTGCGTCCCGCCGGCGAGGATGCCGCAGATGAGGTAGAACGCCAGATAGCGAAGATGGCCGAGCGCGTCCTCGACGTTGTCGCCGAATACCCACAAGAACAGCATGTTGGAGGCGAGGTGGATGATATCGCCGTGCAGGAACATGTAGGTGATGAGCGTGTAGCCCTCGGGAATGGCCAGCGCGTCCATGGGCCCGTGCGCTGGCCCACCGAAGATCCTGACCTCCGCCAGCTCGGCGGGAATGAGCGCGAAACTGGCGGCCACAGCCTCGCCCCCTGCTGTGTTCTGCCAGATGAAGACCAGCACATTGGCGGCGATGAGCCCGACCGTCACCCACTGGAAGCGAATCGAGCGCAGCGGGTTATCGTCAGAGAGCGGAATGAAGACCACGAGTTGCCACCTCGCGCGTGTCTCGCGGGGATACTTTGGCCCCGCTAGCGGTTCTGCCCCGGCACCCACAAGACGTCGCCTTCACCCCGCGCATTGACGTAGCGGCTGGCCACGAACAGAAGATCGGACAGGCGATTGATGTACTTGAGCGCCGCCGCGCTGACGGGTTCGTCGGGCAGCTGCGCCAGCTCGACGATGCCGCGTTCAGCCCGCCGACAAACCGTGCGCGCCACGTGCAGCGCCGCCGCAGCGGCCGAGCCGCCTGGCAGCACGAAGGAGCGCAGCGGCGCCAGCTGCGCGTTCATGGCGTCGATCTCCTCCTCCAGGCGCTTCACCTGCGCGTCGCTCACGCGCAGCGGGGCGCGCGCGCGGTTCTCGCTTTCGCTCCGCTGCGGCATCGTGAGGTCGGCGCCGAGATCGAAGAGGTCGTTCTGAATGCGCGCCAACATCGCATCGACGTCGGCGTGCTCGCTGAGCTCGAGCCGCGCCATGCCGATCGCGGCGTTGGTCTCATCCACGGTTCCGTAGGCGGCAATGCGCGGCGCGTGCTTGGGCACGCGCTCACCGGTGCCAAGCGCGGTCATCCCGGCATCGCCCGTCCGCGTGTAGATCTTGTTGAGCACGACCATGGGGGCATCCTGCTCGCATTGAGGGCGAGTTGGGTTTGAGGGTAGCCGACGAACGGGGCGGGTCAAGCAGCGCTCGCAGGCACCTGCCGGCTTGCCAGTCCCTCACGGACGCAGCAGATAGGCGAGGATCATGGCAATCATGATGGCGAGAAACTGCAGGCCGACGCGCCATCGCATCAGCTTTTGGCTGAGGTTGGGGTTTGAGCCGCGCATCATGTTCCAGAACCCGGCCAGCAGGACCAGGAACACCATGACCGCCGCCAGCGTCGTGGCGTACTTCAGAACGGTCGCCATTGCTTCGATCCGGTTTGCACACAGGGCCACATCATCGCCAGCACTCAAGGCCGATTGGCTGCTTTCGGCAACACCTCGCCTGGCCCGGCGCTGGCCAACTCATCCATGCCACAATTGGCGTGAACTTTGGCAGAGAATTGCGGCATATTTCTCGATCGAGGGCGATTCGCGGGCCCCGATCGGTGGGCACTCATCCATCGAGGGCGGATTGGGCAAGGACACAGCGCGCGCGCCGAGGCTCCCGATTTACGGGGGCATTCTGGCCTGCGCCCTCGCCTGTCCGTGGTTTGCCGCGGCGCAGGGCAATCTCAGCGCGGACGACGCCCGCAAGCGGCTCGACAGCGAGAAAAGCAAGCTGGAGGCCAAGGAACGCCGCAGCCAGGACCTTCAGGCCGACGTCGACAAGATCAACGCGGAGCGCGAGCGCATCAACGCGCGGCTGGTGGAAACGGCCAAGCTCGTGCAGCAGAGCGAGGGCCAGCTCAACCTCATCGAATCACGCCTCGGCGACCTCGACGTCCAGGAGGCACATCTGCGCGAGACATTGGAAACGCGCCGCGGCTCCATCTCGATGCTGCTCGGAGCCATGCTGCGCATGGGCAGAAATCCGCCGCCGGTGATGGTGGCGAGTCGCAAGGATGTGCTCTCCTCCTTCCGCAGCGGCACGCTGCTGGCCCCGGTCCTCAACGAGCTCGGCGGCGAGGCCAAGGCCCTCACTGAGCAACTCGCCGATCTCGCGCGGGTGACGCGAAGCATTCGCAAGGAAGGCGAAAGACTGCGCGCGGAAACAGGACGATTGAACGATGCGCGCATGCGGCTCGCTGGGCTGCAGGAGTCCAAGCGGCAATCGCTCTCCGAGCGCCAGGCGGAGCTGGTGCAGGTGCGCAAGGCGGCAACCGAGATCTCAAGGAGCGTCTCGGATTTGAGCGAGCTGATTGCCAGGCTCGACAAGGAGGTGGCGGAAAAGACCGGCCTTGGCACCTACGAGCAGGAGGTAGCCGCAGCCGGACCGCAGCCGGGCTCTCCCGCCCCGCCGGCCGAGGCCAAGGCTGCGGCCCCGGCGCCCTTGCCCGCCGCCGGGAACCCCTCGGTTGTGCTGGCGCCCGGCGGCGAGCGCGTGGCCATGCTGACGCCGGGCCGCATCAAGCCGGCCATCCCCTTCCCCGACGCCAAGGGCCTGCTGCCTCTGCCCGCGCAGGGCAGGCGCGTGCTCACGTTCGGCGAGAAGACCCAGTACGGCAGTCAATCGAGGGGGCTCGTGCTGGAAACGCGCTATGGCGGCCAAGTCGTGTCGCCGAGCGATGGGTGGATCGTCTACGCGGGCGAGTTCCGCAGCTACGGCCAGCTCTTGATCATTAATGCTGGCGGGGGTTATCATATTCTTCTTGCTGGCTTATCTCAAATCGACGTGCAACTCGGCCAATTTGTGCTCGCCGGCGAGCCGGTGGGGGTGATGAGTGCAGCCGCGAAATCACCGCAGGCCAAGGCCCAGGACAATGCCCCGATCCTGTACATCGAATTTCGCAAGGACAAGCAGCCGATAGACCCCGATCCTTGGTGGTCGGATGCCTCTCGAAAGGTGCAAGGATGACGCGCAAATCGGACTTCGCATTCTGGACATTCGTGATGCTGGCGTGCCTGGCCGGAGCAACGACGGTCCTGAATGTCAGCCGGACCTACTCTGCCACCTCGACCAACTCGGAAATCTACAAGCAGCTCGATCTGTTCGGCGACGTGCTGGAGCGCGTGCGCGCCGATTATGTCGACAAGCCGGACGACGCCATGCTGATCGACTCGGCGATCAACGGCATGCTCGCCGCCCTCGACCCGCACTCGGCCTACCTCAACCCCAAGAATTACCGCGACATGCAGGTACAGACGCGCGGCGAGTTCGGCGGCCTCGGCATCGAGGTGACCATGGAGCAGGGCTCGGGCGTGGTGAAGGTAGTCTCCCCCATCGACGACACCCCCGCCGCCAAGGCCGGGCTGCAGACCAACGACCTCATCACGCATCTGGATGGAGAGCAGATCGTCGGGCTCACGCTGGAGCAAGCGGTCGACAAGATGCGGGGGCCGGTCAACACGCCGATCACTCTCACCATCGTGCGCAAGGGCAGGGATGACCCCTTCGACGTGAAGATCGTGCGCGATGTGATCCGCATCAACGCCATCAAGGCGCGCGCCGAGGGCGACATTATTTATGTGAAGGTCTCCACCTTCAACGAGCAAACCCACGCCAACCTGGTGAAGGCGGTCGACGGCCTGAAGAAGACGATCAAGAACTTGAGGGGCTACGTGATCGATCTGCGCGGCAACCCGGGCGGACTGCTCGATCAGGCGATCGCCGTCTCCGACGACTTCCTCGACAAGGGCGCGATCGTGCTTACCAAGGGCCGTGGCCTCGAGGAGACGCAGCGGGCCAACGCTCGCCCGGGCGACATCGCCGATGGCAAGCCCATCGTCGTGCTCATCAACGGCGGCTCGGCGTCGGCGTCCGAGATCGTGGCCGGCGCCCTGCAGGACCACAAGCGCGCAACGATCATCGGCACGCGCTCGTTCGGCAAGGGCTCCGTGCAGACCATCATCCCGCTGGGCGGCGGCGCGCAGAACGGCGCCATCCGCCTTACCACGGCGCGTTACTACACCCCGTCGGGGCGATCCATCCAAGCCAAGGGCATCGAGCCGGACGTGGCCGTGGAGCAGGAGCTGCCCCCCGAGCTGCAGTCCAAGGGCAGCAGCCGGATGCCGAGCGAAGCCAGCCTCAGAGGTCATCTCAAGGGCGAGACGAAGGACGGCAAGGAAGGCTCAGGCTCATCCAACTACGTGCCGAAGGAGCCGGAGAAGGACTCACAGTTGCAATATGCCCTGAAACTGCTGCGCGGCGAGCCCCTGCCGCCCACGCAAAAGGCCGAGGCGTCGCGGACGGATGCCGGTTCCGCACCGAGCCCGCAGCCGGCGCAGCCGCAAGTGCGGCCGCAGTAGGATGCGGGCGATCCCACGCAAAAAACAAAAAGAAAAGGCAGGAGGGGGTTGCAATTGGCAGTGGGCGCCGGTCGGCGCCCACGCTTTTTTGCACCGGGCATGGCGCCTTCTCTGCGATGGACTGACCGACTTCAGCGCAAGGGCCTTCGCTCGTGGGGCCTTCGCTCGTGGGGCCTTCGCTCGTGCGGTTGCCGGCAAATGCCGAGGGCAGCAGCGATGGGGATCGGGCGATGGTCCGCGCTGCGGCCTCAAACTGGCGTGGCAGGGTCTATGGCCGAGGGACGCAACGGGGGTTGGGGTGAGGTTTCTTCTACGGTGAGGACATCAGGGCCAAAGGCGGCAGCGCGCCAGCGTTCGCGCAAGGGCGCCGGCTTGCTGCCGGCGGCGCTGGCACAGGGGCGTCGCTGGTGAGCCCAGGTGAGCCCAGGT
>Ga0306920_100009443_pt1 | contig 13020 bp, 11 predicted proteins | sample flu12Cox44000170_FD_204666 | JGI IMG/M metagenome (GOLD analysis project Ga0306920, IMG submission 204666) | Lab enrichment of tropical soil microbial communities from Luquillo Experimental Forest, Puerto Rico - flux4day.12C.oxic.44.000.170 (v2)... | ecosystem: Environmental > Terrestrial >...
AATCATGTGGCCGCGGACTAACCTGTATGCGCGTCAGTTCGTCGCCGGACAACGCGTCGACGACGAACAAAATATCGGCTGTAAACGACTCGTTGCTGGGCACGTAGAGCTTCTGGCCATCCGGCGTACAAGAAAGACGATCGGCGCCCGGTTGAAACGATCGCTCCCATACCACTTCATCAGTGTAGAGGTCGACCGCGACGACATGGCCGCCGGTTGCATTTTGATGAGCCAAATAAAACATTCCGGTTTCTGCGCTGGCACATACACCCCGACAGTCGCGGACTCCTGGAACGGTGGTAATCGTTTTCACTTCGCGGTGCGAATCGTCGATAGCGTAAACGTGAATGGACCCGTCATCTAACGCCGCGTAAATGAAACGGCCGTGCATCGGGCCATTCACTTGGCCCGGCTGCAATTCGGGTTGCTGCCTCTGACCAGAAAACTGTTGCCCCTCTTTGAAGCGAGCTGGAGAACTCGAAATAAACGCCAAACCAAGAGCTGCAATCAGAGCTACTCTCATATTGTTCACCTCTTGTTTAGTAAGGTAAAGGTCAAGGGTTCCGGTTGTTACGGTTAACTGAAGGCGAAAATCTTCGATAGCTCAGGCGCTTGGCTACGAATGTTTGTAAACGATGAGCGATTGGTTAACGCTGGACGTGGTTTGCCAGCTTGTCGCCGGCTCAAAGCATCATAGGTATCGCAGAATGGAAGTCAACGGGCTGTTTCAGGGAGCAAAATGTGCCCGCATTGTGGGCCATGTCCAGTCCAGACCGAATAAGAGATCGTCGGGGTGCGTTAACCAGCCAGTCGGATTTCGTTCCTTTCATGCGGGGACCCGTTCGATACGGGTTCGAAATGCCCGACTGGCTGGTTAGGCAAGCTTCCGACATCAACCAAGCGAGGCTGGTACGATGGCCCTCTCGGCGGGCGTGGGTCTTGGGGCGCTGAGGAAGGCCTTCCGTCGAACCGTCCCATTACTTTTCCCCCTTGTTTCTGACAGGCACGTCCCAGAGCTTAACAAGCTGGTCAGCACTCCCGGATGCCAGCGTTTTGCCATCGGCAGTGAATGCTACGGAATAGACTGCACCTGTATGCCCCTTGAGGCTGCACAATTCCATCCCTGCAGAAACGTCCCACAGCTTCACTGTTCCGTCACCACTTCCAGAGGCCAGCATCTTTCCGTCCGCTGTTATCGCTACAGAAAAAACCCCGGCTTTATGCCCCTTGAGAGTCTGTAGTTCCTTCCCCGTCGCGACGTCCCACAGCTTGACCTCACCAGCTATCGGTTTCCCTTGGTTGTCGACTCCCCCGTGTCCCGAGACCAGCGTTTTGGCATCTGCTATAAACGTCACTGATGTAACGAATTCAGTGCCACCCTTAAAGGTGCGTAGTTCCTTCCCCGTAGCAACGTCCCATAGCTTTACGGTTCCATCTGCGCTCCCCGAAGCAAGAGTCTTGCCGTCCGCTGCAAACGCTAAGGATAATACCGCAAAGCTATGCCCTTTGAGCGTTCGTATTTCCTTACCCGTGATCACGTCCCACAGTTTGATTTCCCCCGACACAAACTTTTCAGCATTCTGGTCAAATACAGCAGTTCCCGAAGCCATGGTCTTGCCATCCGAAGTGAATGCTACGCTCGCAACTCCCCAGGTATGCCCCTTTAGCGTAAGCCGCTCCTTGCCTGTTTCGCAATCCCACAGTGCCACCGTCTTATTATCACCTCCCGAGGCGATGGTTTTGCCGTCTGGAGTGAACGCCACACACCGCACTATATCGGTATGTCTGAGGATAGCCTTTTCCTTGGCTGAGGCCACGTCCCACAGTCTCACCGTCTGGTCAGCACTCCCCGAGGCAAGGGTCTTCCCATCTGCCGTGAACGCTATGGACATGACTGTTTGCGCGTGTCCCTTGAGGGTGGCTCGTTCCTTGATGTCCTGGCCCAGCGAGCCGTTGCCCTCCAAGCGGCCGATGCCCACTACCGTAAGCAACAGAATGCGGATCGACAGAACTTGCATTTTCATGGCAAACCCCTTGATCTTTCGATTCCCCTGCCGCCTTCATCCTATAGGGAGCCGTCTGCGCATGCGAGCAAATGCATGAATCAGCGGTGGCGGACCTTGAGGCAGCCCAGTTCCAACAGAGCCGCCTCCAGACGACGCATCAGGCGGGAGCCCTGGCAACCGGGCGATTGTGAATCCAATATGGGGATCTCGATACACGCATGCCCGATGGCCTTAAGGAAGGCCTGGTAGTCGGTGTCCTTGTGGAACACTGCGCGGCGGCCATTGCCTCGGTTCATGACGTGGTAGCGGATGCCGGCGACAAAAGCTCGCGGAGCGCGTGGCATGACCGACAGTATAGCGGCGAACCGGTGAAGCGTCAATATTAAACGTGCCTGTCCCCTTTTCTTTTGGTAAGTGGCAGGCTTCGCCCAGACGCAAGCCAGCGGCGTCGCAGGTCATGAACAAAGCGCGATATGCCTGTCCTCGGGTTTTGCCTAATGCCCAATCACTTTCATCTGGTGGTCTGGCCGAAAGAAGACGGGGATCTGAGCCGCTGGATGCACTGGGTGCTAAGACGTTCAAACCGGGACTTATTCAAAAGGGGGCTCTGATATGTCGCGTACTGGTCTTTTCCGCCCATCCCTCCGGAGGCTTCGCCACCACCGCAATCATCCCGCCCAGCCGCCTTCTCGCCCATCCATAGCCAGCCCCAGCCATCGGTGGGAAGCTGACTTGAGGGTCTGCCAGCAAGCCTTCCGGAACGGCGACTGTGAAGGTTTCCCTTCACGCCCAAGAATTTGATCGCGTACCTACCGTCGGCGTCTCAAAGGGAACCGTCGTGGCCCATCGCGCTTTGTTTTAGAAGACACCACGAAGCAGCCACCAACTGATCGCCGCCAGGGCGGCCGAACCGGGGATGGTCAGGACCCAGGCCCAGACCACCTGGCCAGCGACACCCCAGCGGACAGCACTCAGACGCTTGAGGGAGCCGACGCCGACGATGGCTCCGGTAATGGTGTGCGTGGTGCTAATGGGAATGCCGCGAATGAGCGTTGTCGCAGCCAAGGTGAGGGCCGCGGCGCTCTCCGCACAGAAGCCATCGATCGGCCGCAGACGGATAATGCGCTGCCCCATGGTCTTCACGATCCGCCAACCGCCGAACATCGTGCCCAGGCCCATCGCCAGGTGACACGCGAGCACGACTTCCGTCGGGACCACCTTGGGCGGGTCGATATCGTGCGCCTTGCTCGCGGCGACGAGAAGCACGAAGATGATGCCCATGGTCTTCTGCGCGTCGTTCCCGCCGTGGCCCAGGCTGAAGAACGCGGCGGAGAGCAGCTGACAGCGGCGGAACAAAGCGTCCACCCGCCGAGGGGTCGAGCGCCAGCAGAGCCACGTGACAATCAGCGCGATGGCCGTCCCGAGTCCCCCGCCAATGATGGGAGCCAGCACGATGAAGCCCACAATCAGGCCCAAACCGTGCCACTTGAGGAGCGGCGCTTCGGAGCTGAAAATCTGCGGCCACCTAACTTGTTCCAGCCCGGGCGTTCCGCCGACGAAAGCGGCCAGGGCCGCGCCCACCATGCCGCCGATGAGCGCGTGGGAGGAACTCGTCGGCAAGCCGCAGTACCAGGTCAGCAGATTCCAGCCGCAGGCCGCAGCCAGGGTGGAGGCGATCACGTGGTTGCTGATCACCGCCTGGCTAATCACGTCGCCCTGGATGGTGCCGGCGACCTTGAGCGGGAAGACGACGAACGCCACGAAATTGAAGAACGCCGCCCAGAGCACGGCGGCGCGCGGGCTGAGCACCCGCGTGGACACCACGGTCGCCACCGAGTTCGCCGCGTCGTGCAGTCCGTTGAGGAAGTCAAATGTCAAGGCCAATAGGATCAGCAACCAGACGGTGGCCGACAGGGCCGCGTAGGGGAAGTGGCCGAAATTGATGCTCTCGAAGAAGTGAAACATGCTCACGAGCCCTTGATGACGATCTCGGAGATCACATGGGCCACATCCTTGCACGCGTCCACGGTTTCTTCAAGCCACGCGTACAACTCGCGCCACTTGATCAGGAGCAAAACTTCCGGCGGATTGGCGAAGAGGGCACTGTCGGTGTCGCGGTAGACCTTGTCAGCCTCGTTCTCCAGGCGGGTAATCGCTTGCAGGTGCGTTTGAATCACGTCGGCGTTCTTCAGGCTGCGGAGCGATTGCAAGGCCCCGGCCAGGTGGGCACAGCAGTCCTGGACGATCCGGGCCATCACCACCGTTTCCGGCGTCGGGCGATCGATGCGAAAGACGGCGAAGCGGTGGGCGGTCTCCTCCATGTTGTCCAGGATGTCGTCGAGCCGCCCCACTAGCGTATGGATGTCCTCGCGGTCGAAGGGCGTGATGAAGCTGCGATCGAGAGCCTTGATAATCCGGCCGACCGCCTCGTCGCAGGCGTGTTCCTCGTGCCGCAGATCGTCGCTGCGCTCAGGCACGCGGTCCCACTCCGTGACCAAGGCCACGAACTTGGCGGAGGCCCGGGTCAGGATCGCTCCCACCTCGTCGAACATATCAAAGAACTGCATCGCCCGTGGCAGCAGGCTGAATCGCATCGTCAGGGCCTTTCAATGAGTCGAGAGATATCTAGGCACGCTTCGCGAAGCCTTCACGAGTGGTATACGCTCCTTTCTTATGATTCGAGAGCGGGACAGGCATCCTGCACCGTATCCTGGACATCAGCTGGGCGTAACCGGACGGCACTTTCAGGTCGGGATGGTCTCGAGCAGTGTCGGGAAGTGGCAGGCGAGGTTACGGTCGTAGACGACCGTGCCCGCCGCGTCCAGCACACATACGTGCATGGACCTGGCGTGCAGGTCAATGCCCGCATAAAATTGATGCGGACTTGAGTAGAATCTCATCATGGTCTCCTTATGGGTTGGGGGCCTGATCCCGGATCGTGGTGGGAGGTACTCTCTCTCTGAAACTTCCACGTTGGGACAAGGCACCGCCTTGATCCCTCATTCTAATTGGGACAGGCTCCCACCCATCCCAACGAGGTCATGATGATTGTCCAACGGCGGAAGCTGACCCGGGCCGCCATCATGGCTTTGCAAGAGCCGAAGTCCACAGAGGCGGCCCCGGCAGCTTAGCCTAGTGTTAGCCGGCAAATGCGACCCCCACAATAACAGCAACGCCGTGGGTTCGGGCAAAGAAGCCCACCCACGGCGTCGTGATCCCGAACCGCACCGCCTCGGTTCATTTCTTCTTGAACTCGCAGCGAGTGCGGTAGTTCGGTCGGTCGGATTTGTCTATGAAGATGCGGTAGTCCTCAACGAGGAGCCGGTCGTTCTCGACCCGCAGAGTCAAATATGACTTCGCAAATATGCCTTTGCCAGCCTTGGACTCCATGATGGCGAGGCCATACTTGTTCATCGTCTTCTCCTCGTCGCTATCCCCCTGCTCCTCATAGTCCCGCAGCAGAGTGAGGGTGTTCTTGTCCCCACCATGCTCTTTGCCATTATGCTCTCCCCATACCTGCACAGTCCAGCCGTCGTCGGTCTTGGTGATGGCGATGCGGGTGTAGCCGTGCTTTGACCCGCCCGCCCAGACCCACTCGCCAGGGAAGGCGTCTTCGGCTTTCTTCGCCGCCTGTTGCTTCACATCCTGCTTCTGTGTAGCGTTCGGTTGTCGCCCCGCCGCCACCGGCAGCAAAGCCACCGTGCCACCACCGACACAGGCGAGGACGACCAGCAGCGCCACCGTTGCGATCTTGAGTTTGGATACCAGCATGGATCTCAACACTCCTTCTGTTAAAGCGGCAACCTCCGCCGAGATGACACCTGTAGCCGCCGCCTGCCCTGCCGCACAAACGCCTGCGGCTTTGATCGTGGAAGACACCATAATGTTTGGCACGCCTGCCGACGCGACGTGTTGCGAGAGCATCGCCGCCAGCGCCCCGCCAGATAGCACCGCACCCCGTTGAACGAGTCGCTTCGCCAGCATCGCCCTCGCCCTTGCCAGCCACCCCGCCACAGACCCTTCTGGCACGCCGAGTTGGTGAGCGGTTTCCTTGCGGGTCTTCCCTTCCAGATCGCACAGGACGATGACCGCACGATACTTATCGGGCAGGCGGCCCAACTCTTCATCGAGCAGCGGTTGCAGGTCACGCCAGGGGTCTTGTTCCGCTACGGCTGGCTCGGGCATCTCTGTCACCTGCCGTTCCCGCTCCTTCTTTCTTGCGGCTTTCGCCCTCGCCTTCAACGCTGTCTGGTGAGCAACCCCATAAAGCCAGTTGGCGAGCAACTCCCTTAAAGCTATCGACGCCGCCTTGCGGACGAGGACGAGGAAGGTGGCTTGGAAGGCATCCTCCGCGTCATGGTAGTTGCGGAGGACACGGCGGCACACGCCCCACACCATCGCTCCATGCCGCCGAACGATGACTGCAAGAGCCGCTTCGTCTCGGCGGCTGAGGTAGTCCGTCAGCAGTTGGCCATCGGTCATCCCCGCCCCGTCCCGCAGAAGCACCGTCCCGCGAAGGTGCTGGATGACCCCGCTCAGTTGGCTGATCGCCATGTCCTTTCCTTTGTGGGGGCGACAGTTGCCCTCTATCTTACTACTACCCGCAGGCGGCGGTTTGATACACTATTTTGGCGGCGGTCCGACGCTGGCCGGCTGACCGCTCTCTTCCGCCATCTTTTAACCAGCCAACCGTATCGCGTTGGCAGACCCCTAGCTCAGCGGGCTGGGATATCTGTGGAATCCGGTGGCTCCCAAAGGACGCCCGGAGGCATTTTCCCGCGCCTGCGCCGAATGGTGCTTTGTTTTTTGGAGTAGTTCCGGGACCAAAGGCCGAGGAGTTCGCTCTTTCGTTCAAGAACGAACTTTCCCTACACTTGGCCGTCGCAAGGTCGTGGTTCTCGACCGCGTTCAGGCGCCGGGGGATTGAACGACGCTGGTGTAAAAGTCCGTGCTGGGTACGTAGCGCAACTCAGGCAACTTATTTTTGGGGTGTGGTGAGCGGCCGGCCGCTTGGCCCGCGATGCACCGCACAGTAGATAACGGACCAAAGCCGACCGGCCGCAATTTGAAAAAGACATCATTTACCTGCCAGCTGCACCACGCCGGCGATGTGAACGGTCTTTGTCCGCAGTTCGTGGAGGGTACGGCGAGAGTCTGGACAAACGAAAGCGGTAACGGGCGGATTGCCTTCAACTTTCGTCGGCAAAGATCCAGCCTTCGAACCGAAACCGCATGCAGAGGCAGCGACTGCACAGGCACGGTCCTTTGCCCGGAACATCGACGTTTATGCCTCGGAACTGGACATCCGCGATGCTGTGGCTGGAGCGTGGGTGCCCGCACAGGCACTTCTCATCGATGGCCTTCCTTCGGTCGATCCAGATCTTTATGAACGGTTTGTTCATGGAAAATTATACGGATGTGCTTAGGCCCCCACCCCCCGCCTTTTCTTTATCTTCCTTGGTGGCGGATAATCCGTCTATTCAATTAGACACGCAGCGGTTTCCCAGGCTTTGCCTCGAGTCCGCCGCGCAGGCGAACCGGATTTTTTTCCAGTGCACGGCTCAGGATAGCCCGATTGTCCGGGAACCGCCAGTCGGGGGGGGTCCGACAAATGTTGTGGGGGAAACCCTGACACGGCGCAGCAAAAAATAAAAGGGGACAGGCACGTTTAATATTGACGTTTGGCTGGTTTGCACCTATGCTGTTGATCATGCCACGCGCTCCGCGAGCTTTTGTCGGCGGCATCTGCTACCACGTCATGAACCGGGGCAATGGCCGCCGCGCGTTGTTTCGCAACGACGGCGACTACCAGGCCTTCCTTAAGGTCATCGGCCATGCGTGTATCGAGATCCCCATGCCTGTCCTCGGGTTTCGCCTGCTGCCCAACCACTTTCATCTGGTGGTCTGCCCGAAAGAAGACGGGGATCTGAGCCGCTGGATGCACGGGGTGCTCAATACCCATGTGCGCCGTTACCACCAGCATTATCACACCAGCGGCCACATCCGGCAGGGCCGCTTCCAGGCGTTCCCCATCGAAGAAGACGAGCACTTGCTGACAGTCCTGCGTTATGCCGAGAGAAACCCGGTGCGCGCTAACCTGGTGCGACGTGCGGAACAATGGCCTTGGTCCAGCGCCCGATTATGGCAAGACGAAACGGCGCGTCCCAGTTACCTGGCAGCGGGGCCGGTCAAGCGGCCGCGTCCTTGGCTCGATTGGGTCAATCAAGCCTTGACGCCGGACGAGTTGGAGGCGGTGCGGCAATGCGTGAACCGTGGCGCGCCGTTCGGCAGCGCCGAATGGGTAGAAAAGACGGCGAAGCGTTTGGGACTACAGTTTACTCTGCGGCCCCGCGGTCGGCCTCGAAAGACGGCAAAATAAACGTGCCCGTCCCCTTTTCTTGTAGTAACCCATGATCGCCGTCAATTCGGTCGGAAGAGTCGCGGATCAAATCGGGCGAGCAGTTGTTTGATCTTCGGGACTTGTCCGAGGGCAGCGGTTTCGCCGATCGCGGCGAGTTCCTTCGTTCGCATGAACTCCGCGAGGTCGTAACCCGTTACGTCCGGCTCGATCACTACGTCCGCCGGCTGCACGCCGTGCGCGTTCAGGCTGAAGCTCTGGACCAGGAGGCTCCGGAGAAGCGTTTGCAGGATGGACGGCGTTCTTCCGGGCTTGGTCCCCTCGGGCGTGATGTCGCAGAATTCCTTCTCCATCTTGGCCGTGACGCTGACGGCGATCACGAAGTTACAGCCCATCGAAACGAGCACGTTCGCGGGGATGTTGTTTACCAGTCCGCCGTCGACCAGCGCCTGTCCGTTACGGACGATCGGCACGGAGAGGACCGGCAAGTTGATGCTCTCGAGTATGGCGTGCACGGCGTCGCCCTGGTCGCGGACCACGTAATTGCCGCCAACCAGGTCGACGGTGATGGCCAGGCAGGGGAGCAGCAGTTGTTCGAGCGCTTTGTCTTGGAGGTATTTGCGGAGCATCGGGTCAAACTGTCCGCGGCGGTACTTGTACATGAGGTACCAGTGGCTGCCCCGAACCATGTGTCGGAAGATCCAGGACGGCCTTAGGTCGCTAGAGAACTGGCTGGCGAGGTAGTCAGGATCGCGCCCGGAGGCGTAGAGGATACCTGTCATGGCGCCGGCACTGGTGCCGGCGATCATGTCCACGACGATGCCGGCCTGCTCGAGGATTTTGAGCACACCAAGGTGGGCCATGCCGCGGGCGCCGCCGCCGCCGAGGGCCAGGCCGACGCGCACGCCACGGAGGTGGTGAACCAACCGTTCCAGGCCGTTGGCCAGGGACCGGCCCCAGGGCAGCTCGGGCGCTGCTTCCATGATCTTGAAATCGCGGGACACGAACTCACGGACCTGAGGTGCGGCGTGGGCCACCGGGTTACCGCGCTCCAGGACCCAGGCGATGCAGGTCTTGTCGCGCCAGCCGCGGACCGACATGGGGAGCGCCTGGAGCCGGCGGACTGCGGCATCACCCAAGGACGCCGGCACGAAGTAGACGGCGCGATCGGCGATCTCCATCAACCTTACGCTCCGCTCCGGTCCCAGCTCCACGGGCACATCGAAGATGATGCGGTTGGCATCGTGCCACTCCTCGGTCTGCCGGCGGACCTCGTCCGGTTCCAGGATCCGTCCATCGACCTGAAGACGCCGCATCCGTACGTCCGGCAGGTCACGCCAGTCGTCCGAATCGGTGAACACGGCGAGTTTCTCGCCCACCTCGCGGAGACGGCCGGCGAGGCGTTCGGCCACGGGGCGGGTGGCGGGCGATTCGTGGAACAGCGCGAGCATCGCCGGCGCCCGCTTGGTGGTGACGCCGAAAAAGTGCTTGCGCAGGTGTCCCGAAAAGGTCGTCAGCCACAGGCGCCGTAATTCCGGGTACCGCAAGCTCAACTCCAGCGCCCGCTCGTAATCCAGGCGGAGTATAGTTGAAGGTTCCAGTGCGACAACGCGAATCGGTACGGGCTCGCTGAGGGCCCCGACCATCATCCCCAGCTGGTCGCCGCGCTCGATGATCCGGAACAACGACTCGGTGCCGCGGGCATCGACCCGCACCGCTTTGACACGCCCGCTGAGGACGAAGCCGATCTCCGTGACCAACGTGTCCGCCTCGTGAAGGACATCGCCGGCGCCATGATGGGTGACCTTGGCATCTTTTAGGACCTCCTGCATCACCTCGTCAGGGATGCCCCGGAAGTACTCGTGCACCTTCAGCAAGGAGAGGATCTCAGCGTTCATGGCGGCGCCTTTCGAGTTCGAGGCGAATGTAGTCCCCGAACCCGTCTTCGGGGGCACTGTTCGCGATATCGTTGAGGTAAGCGAATCGGCGGAGTTCGGCGAAGGGCAGAGTGCGGTCCAACCGGCCGGCCTTGTAGAGGACCCGGTCCAGCCGGCCGTTGGCGATCACCCGCCAGTCAAAGCGGTACGGAACGCTGGGAAGCCGGTAGAACGCCGTGGCACAGTTCGAGCACATGACGTGGTACCAGCGAGGCTTCTTGAGCAGATTGTTGATCGCTTCGACATAGTCGAGGAACACGGCCCGCAGTTGCTCTGCGCCGACGACGACGCGGTAAAGATAGGCATCCTGATTCTGGCTGTACTTGGTGCGGCGCAGGATGACGTCGCGCTCGTCCGCAGCCAGGAAGATCAATTCCTGCTGCCGGTACAGGCCGCGGAGAAGGGAGTAATCCTGCCCCTTCCGATAGCGCATCTCGATCGACATACACAGGCGGCCATCGGAGCCGAAGTCGAACACCAGCGCGGGATGGCCCAACAATGGATTTTCCCAGACAAAGAAGATGACGTCCACGCCGTTCAGATTCGCAAGGTGATACGCTCGGGCTTCGTACCGCGGCGTGAAATCCTCCAGCGACCGATAGTCGAAGTTGCGGACGTTGTCGATCGTGATCATATCCCCATCGCGCATGGCCCGCGGAAGCACGGCCGAGCTCGGAACCCAGTCGCGGTCGTGGCTGGGCTTCTGCCGAAACCACCAAACGAGGAAAATCGCTGTCACGCAGAGGAAGACAAGGAACGGCTGCCAGAGCGGCTGCCAGACGGCGAACAGCACAATGACGCCGCCAGCCCAAGCCGCCACGAGCAACCACCCCCACCTGCCTCCGCCGCACACATCGAAGTAAATGGCACCGGATATCCAAAGCATTATCGCGGCGGCATTCGCAAGGATGAGTGTGGCAACGATAAAGTCCACTGATCCACCCTCACTCGTTTCTCTGGACTGGCAGCGTAGGGTTTCAGCGGTATGCGCGAGCGGTTGACTGGTTGGCGAGCATTGAGGGCATTGCTGCGATTCTGTAGCCCGCTGCGCCTTTTCTATGGAAAAAGGCCCAATTTGAAAGCCGTGCTCTCATGCATTGGACAGCATCCACCCCAGAGGCCGGGTTACACGTATTTGGTCCAGGATCGTCTTGATTGTCACCACCAGCGGAACGGCCAGGATCATGCCCACGATTCCCCACAGCGAACCCCAGAAGGCCAGCGACAGGATGATCACGAACGGGCTCAAGTCCAGCCTCTTGCCGGCCAGACGCGGCTCGATCAGGTAGGCAATCGCAGTCTGGGGGAGCACAAGCAACACGAGGATGACAAGGCTGCGCAGAGGATCCTCGAACTGCACGAGGCTGAGCAAGATCGGCAATATGGTTGCCACAGCGCTCCCCAGGTAAGGAATGTAGTTGAAGAGAAAGGTGATAAGTCCCCAGAGTCCCGCGTAATCCACGCCGAATACAACCAGCACAACCCAGGCGGCCAGCCCGCTGAGCAGGCTCATGAGAGTCTTGACCACGAGATACTGCGTGATGGAAGCGTGGACCCGTTCAACGAACTCGTGGAGGCGCCGGACCTGGTCCGGCCGGAAGGCCTGCGCCGCCCGCTGCCGCAGGCCGGTGCGCTCGGCAAGGATGAAGAGCAGGTAAATCACCACGACGAAGAACTGCGAAACGAAATTGGAAAGAGCCTGCAACCCGGCCTGTGCGAAGCGCATGACCTGATCCAGGGTCTGCGGCGTGTTCTTCGCCCACCACTCCCTGGCCTTGTCTCCGAGGCCGGGAATTGCCGCGGCGGTCTGGTCGATCACACGGTTCAGGGCTTCCTGGTAGCCGGGCAGCTTTGCCTCCAGGTCCACGATACTGCTACCGATCACGATCCCGAGGAGAGCAAAGGCCAGCACAATTCCGGCAAGTATGCAGATGCGGGAGAGAAGGGGCGAGAGTCCCCGGCGCACCAGCCAATAGTAGGGTGGCATGATCATATAGACGATGAACACGGCGACGAGAAGCTGCTGCAGCACGGTGGCGAACGTTTGCAGCAGATAGACGAGAGCGACCAGGACGATCAAGCTTGCCGCCAACAGATTAAACCGCTTCTGAAAGCGTGCGAGCTCTCTGCCATCCACGGCTGCATTGTTGTCCGCGGGCGCCGGCGTGCCTGGGACGATCATCTGTTTCTCCGTGAAGTGTTTGGTCCGGAGGCCGCCTCGCATTGTAGCTCATGTGGCTTTTCCGCAACAAGGCGCCTTGGACTCTTCTTGCGGAGGGTGATCGGCCGGATAGCGGCGCCGCCGTCATGTTTTGCCCAGATTTGCAAGCGTGACGCCAAATCATCTCGAGGATGCTGAAGCCCTACCTGACGACGATCCGATAAATCGAGAAAAGGCGTTAGAATGCGTCGTTTTCGAGACCACCGTCCGCTATTTTGGGGCCGCCGCAAAAAGAAAAGGGGACAGGCACGTTTAATATTGACGTTTGGCCTGTTTGCACCTATCCTGTCGGTTATGCCACGCGTTCCGCGAGCTTCTGTCGGCGGCATCTGCTACCACGTCATGAACCGGGGCAATGGCCGCCGCACAGTGTTCCACAAGGACGGCGACTACCAGGCCTTCCTTAAGGCCATCGGCCATGCGTGTATCGAGATCCCCATGCCTGTCCTCGGGTTTTGCCTGCTGCCCAATCACTTTCATCTGGTTGTCTGGCCGAAA
>Ga0306920_100009444_pt1 | contig 13020 bp, 12 predicted proteins | sample flu12Cox44000170_FD_204666 | JGI IMG/M metagenome (GOLD analysis project Ga0306920, IMG submission 204666) | Lab enrichment of tropical soil microbial communities from Luquillo Experimental Forest, Puerto Rico - flux4day.12C.oxic.44.000.170 (v2)... | ecosystem: Environmental > Terrestrial >...
CCGGATCCGTTTGACGCGCTGGTCGTCAATCTCTCGCTGCTGGTGCATTTTACGCCCTTTGCGACCGGCTCGATCTTTCTCTCCGACGCCGGCTTTTTCGTCAGTGTCGCGCTGCTCGGGCTTTTCCTGAGCGTGCGCGCGCTGGCAAGGCGTTGACAACGTAGCGTCATGTTTCCGCGCTCGTTCCGTCTCGTCTTCGAGGCCGTGCTGTTCTTTGTCGCGCTCGGGCTCGGCGCATCGGCTGCCCGCGGATCGTCCAACCAGACCATCGCTGATCAGCTCTATTTCGGCGCGTGGTGCGCCGCGATGCTGCTGCTTTTTTCCCTAGCACTGCGCCTGCCGCTGCATTTGCGCCCCCCGAGCGCGCGCATCTCGACTCCCGCCATTGTCGGCGCTGCGCTCGCGCTCGCAGTGATCGCAAACATTGCTCTCTACCGGCACGACGCGCATTTCGACGCCACCGTCAGCGGCCGCTTTACACCGCCGGCGCAGCTGCAGAAGATCACGCACAGCCTGCAGCACGATGTCGTGCTGACTTACTTTTACAACAACAGGGATGACGACGCCTACGCAGCAAAGCAAGTGCTCGCGGTCGTGGCGCGTCTGAACCCGCATCTCAGAGTACATGCGCTCGACCTCGACACCGAACTCGCCGCGGCGCGCGATTACGGCGTGAAGCTATACAATACTGTCGTTGTCGAAGCGGAGGGCCGCCGTACGCAGGTGGAAAATACGGTGGATTTGCGGCAGATGGCCTATGCGATTGAACGTGTGCTGCAACGCCGCACGCAGACGGTTTGCTTCGTCATCGGGCACGGCGAACATTATGCGCCGGGCCACGTGCATTACTCTCACGTGGAGACCCTGGGCGGCGACCAACCAGGCCGCTCCGACATAATCGAAGCGCCGCCGGACGGACTGGACCGGCTGAAGCTCGCGCTCGAGACGATCGGCTACAATGATCGCGCGATCGAACCCGCAACATTGCCGGCAATCCCCGAGGATTGCGCGGTTGTTGCCGATCTCGGCGCGATCAGCGCTTACGCCCCTGCCGAGGTCCAGGTGCTGCGGGGTTACCTGGCGCTCGGCGGTCGCGTATTGCTGGCCTACGATCCTCGGTTCTCGGTCGCACCCGAACTCGCTGCGTTGCTGGCCAGTGTGGGACTGTCTGTCGAAAGCGGCGTCGTGGTCGATCCGTTGAACCACTACGGCACCGACCAGGAAGAGGCGGCGGTGCCGTATTATCCGCCGCACCCGATTACCGAGCAGGTGGCGCTCACCGTTTTTCCCGGGTCGCGGCCGATCCGGCTGCGCGGGCCGGTTGCGGGCCTCACCGCAGCCGAATTGGTCGCGACGAGCAACGACAGTTACGTGCGGCCGCTCGATGCGAGCGCTCAAACCGCCGCCGCACCAGGCCCGCGGCTGCTGGCGGTAGCGGTGGAAGGAACCTGGCCGGCCCCGGGCGGCATCCCTTTCCGCCTCGTCTTGGTTGGCAATTCCAGCTTTGCCGCCAATGCCTTCTTCGCTTATGCATCGAACGGCGATCTGGCGGTATCGATGATCCGCTGGCTCGCCGACGATACCACCACCCCGCTGCTCAAACCCGAAACCTTCAGCCTGCCGGAAATGCGGTTGACGCACCGGCAGATGCAAATGACCTTTCTTTTGGTCGAGGTGTTGCTGCCGCTGAGCGTCATGGCGTTCGGCGTAGCCGTCTGGTGGCGTCGGCGGTGAGCCGCGCATTCGCCAACAGTCTAGGCATTTTGGCCGCCGGCACGATGGCCGCTCTGATCGGCGTTATCGCGGTCACTGGCCGGTGGCCGGTCGACGCCCCGCGCACCCGCCTGGAGCCGGGCGGCATCGTTTCGGTACCGCCGGAGCGGATCGTGCTTGCCGAATTTTTGGCCGGCGGACGGCAGGATCTGTTTCGTCGCGACGCGCCGGCGGGATGGCTCGCCAACGGCGCCCCAACTGGACCTGCAGTGACCAGCCACATCGACACTGCCCTTCGGCTGCTGACAAACTCCGCACCGAGGCGCGTGCTTTCGGCAAGTGAATACGGCCTGCATCAACTCGCGGAATATGGTCTCAATCCGCCACGCTTCGTTCTTGCTCTCAGCGAGCCCGGCGGCGGCGTCATCCGCTTGGGCTTCGGCGAAGCGACACCGGCACAGAATTCGGAATACGTCCGCATCATCGGCCGGCCCGAGGTCTATCTGCTGCCCCGCGATGTCGGCGAAGAATGGCGGCTGGCGCGCGACATGGCTGAGCGAGCCGCCGCTGATTTCTTGCTCCCCGTCTCGATTGCAGAAGTGTGGGCGGTCGAAATCATCAGCGGCGGCGCGCTTTATCGTTTCGAGCGCGACCCTGCTGGGCTTTGGTTCCATCATACCGGTCAGCACGTGCACACTCCGGGTGGTTTCGTGCATCACGCCGATCCCGCGCTGGCGCCGCTGATCGAGGCCGAGCTCGGAGCGCTCGACGGCTCGCCGGTTCGGCGCATCGTTGCCCGCCATCCAGATGCGGCGGCGCTCACCGGCTCCGGCCTCGAGCACCCCACAGCTATCCTATTGCTTTACAGCCGCGACTCCGCCGGGCCGGTGGCGCGCATCGAACTGGGGAGCACTGCAACGGATGGCTCCGACGGCTACGTCCGGATCCAACAGATCGATGTCTTGGCGACCGTTCCCGCCGGCGTGCTGCGGAATATCGCAAAACTGGTACAGCTGGTCGGCGCCCCTTCATGATCGCCGCGCTTCTGGTCGCACTGACCTCGCTGCTTGGCGGTGCGGTTGCCGCGGAGGCGCACCAGATCAACCTGACCAATGCCCGCCTCGCGCTCGGCGCAGACCGCACAGTCGAAGTCGAGGTCGCAATGCGGGGCAGCGATATCGATCGCGCCGTTGGAACCCGCATATTCGACGATGCGAGCGGCCTCGTCCAGCCGGGGGTACTCGCCGCAGCGTCGGCCCCGATCCTCGCCTATATCAAGTCGCACACCGCAGTCTTCGGCGAAAGCGGCCGTTTGTGCCGCCCGGGCGGCGGCGATGTCGCAGCCGATGGCGACGGTGTCGTCATGCGCGTTCCTTGGGTTTGTGCAGGAGTCGATGATCCCCTCCGCTATCGCTCGACGGTGCTGATCGATGTCTCGCCCGACGCCCGGCAGGTGGTGCTGATCGGCGCCGGCACGGACGCGGCGCAGGATCTGCTCGACGCAGGCCACACCGAGACCGCGCTTACCGAAGCGGCGCCGCCCACTCTACTGCAGGTGATCGCGCGTTATACCGAGGCGGGGATCGAACACATCTTCCTCGGCTATGACCACATCGTGTTCCTCGCCGCAGTGGTGCTGTGGGCACGGCGGATATGGCCGGTCATCAAGGTCGTGACGGCTTTCACAGTCGCGCATTCGGTCACCCTCTCGCTCGCGGCACTCGACATCGTGCGCATTCCGAGCAGCATTATCGAGCCCGCGATCGCCGCCTCGATCGTATATGTTGCCGCCGAAAATTTCTTGTCGCGCGATGTCGACAAGCGCTGGCACGACACCTTCTGCTTCGGCCTCATTCACGGCTTCGGATTTGCCAGCGCGCTCCAGGAGTTCGGCCTGCCGCGGGGCGCGCTGGTGCCCGCGCTCGCATCGTTCAATCTTGGCGTCGAGATCGGCCAGATCGCTGTCGTTTCTCTCGTCGTTCCGGCCTTGCTGGGGATGGATCGCTTGCTGACGCCGAGTCGCCGCGCCCCGACGCGCCCCGCTTTTGCCGTCTACGCCCTCTCGGTGGTGATCATTGGCCTCGGCGGCTATTGGTTTCTCGACCGCACCGTGCTCTCGGCGTGAGCGGAACCCCGCGGTTGACCCGGCCGACGGCACCTCTTACCACTTGGCCGCATGACGGTTTTTTATCTGTTGCGGCATGGCGAACCGGCGGTCTTCGGTCGGATCAACGGGCGCCTGCCCGGCGTCGGGTTGTCCGTGAAAGGCCGCGCCGAAATCGCCGTGGTGGCGGGACGTCTTGCCGCAGAAAAGATCGAGGCGATCTATTCGAGCCCGTTGCAGCGCACGCGCGAGACCGCCGAGATCCTCGCCGACCGGCTTGGCCTGCCGATCCAATATCGCGAGGACGTGATCGAACTCGATTTCGGCGAGTGGACCGGGTTGACGGCCGATCAGATCCGGCAGGACGAGCGTTGGCAGATGTGGAGCAACTGCCGCAGCATCGCGGCCATCCCCGGCGGCGAGAGTTGGCGCCAAGTCCAAGATCGCGTCGTCGGCGCACTTTTCGATCTGCGACGGCGCCACCCCTCCGGTAGCATAGTGCTTGTCAGCCACGGCGACGTGATCCGCGCCGGGCTGCTCTTCGCGCTCGGCATGCCGCTCGATTTCTACTCTCGGATCGAGGTTGCGCTTGCCTCGCTCAGTACGATCAGGCTCGACGATTCAGGCATTCGCGTGCTCGCCCTTAACGAGTGGCCGCGGCTGCCCTGACGCTGACGAGCGCCGCCTCAGCGGCGGCGACGCCGCTCATATAGGCGCCGTGCGCGGTCGAGAAGAAATTGGGCGAAGTCGCCTCGCCGGCGAAGAACAGCCGATCTTCGACCGGCGCGGCGAGCTTAGTGCGGTCATCCGCATGACCGGGCTGCGCATAGGAATAGGAGCCGCGCGCCCACGGGTCCTGCAGCCACGCGGTCGAGGCGAGCGGCGAGATGTGCCGGCGGATGCCGTTGCCGAATAATCGGGCGAGTTCGCCGGCGGCGAACGCGAACATTGCGGCCTCCCCTTCCCGCTCGAGCGCCGCGGCCCAACGGCCGCCGAAAAAGCAGTAGATCGCCGGCCGGTCCAATGGCCGCACTTGGTAGCTCATCGTTTCGCGCGACATCGTCGAGCCGACGAGGAACGTGTCGGGCTCGATGCCGGGAAGCGATCCCGACAATGAGATGAATAGCTTGTCGTCGACGCCGAGCGGCAGTCCCGCGGCTGCGGCCAGCTTTTGGGGCAGCGGTGGGTCGAAGCGCAGCACCTCCGCGGCAAGGATCGACGTCGGCACGGTGATGACCGCCCGTGCCGCAGTCACGGTGCCGCGCGCGGTTTTGAGCCGGATCGCGCGACCGCTATGGTCGATGCATGACACAGGTGTCTCGAGCGCTACCGGGAACCCTTCGGCAAGCGTCTCGAAGAGGCAGCCGTAGCCCTCACCCAGCCGCCAATTGGTGCCACTGTCCTCGTAACGGACATTGTCCTTGACCGAGACGCGGTCGAGCTCGGCGCCGTTACCCCAAGTGCTCGTCGCGTCGAGCAGCTGGTTCCAGCGGCCACCCGGCGCGAGCAGGCCCGCCAGCGAGCAATCGACCGGCTCCGCCGCTGCGGTCCTGCGCGCCCGGTATTGAGCCTCGCGAGTGGCGATCCAGTCCGCCTCGGCCTCGATCGTCTCGCCGCTGCGGCGCAGCCGGCTGACCCATTCCGGCGGGCGGCGATGGATCGAAAAGCCGAGCTGCTGGGCGAGCGGCGACAGCGGGTTGCGATCGGCGGAATGCAGCCATTCGGCGCCGCGGTCGAGCGCAAACCCGCTGGGGGCGATCGTATGGACGCGCCCACCAACGCGGTCGCGCGCCTCGAGCACCAGCACCGAGACGAACCTCGCCTCGACAAGACGCCTGGCTGCGCCGATCCCGGCGGCACCCGCACCTACCACCGCGATGTCGACCTCCGACCGAAATCCCATCGATGCCTTCGTTTCGCGGCGCTAGGCCCGGAGTTGCGGTCAGTGGCTCGACGCGGCGAGCCGCCGCTGAGAGGCCGCAGCGATCTCGCTGACCAGCTTGTTGGTCATCGCGTCGGCAAAAGAATGAAAATCCTCGACGACGCGGAGAAAGGCGCCGGGGCCGCCGATAACATTTTGCCGGTACCATTCGGGCAGTCCGCCCGGCGGCTGGGTATGAAAAGCATAGCCAGGATTGGGCTTGTCGTTGATGATCGCGAGGCCGTTGATCGTGACCCCTTGCGCCACCGCCTGATCGCGCGCGTCGGTGACGGGCCGGCCGGAATTGTTGGTGCCGTCGCCCGAAATGTCGATGATCCGGCGGCTGGCGCGCGGCGCTGCGGCGGCAAAACGCTCCATCGCGAAGTCGATGGCGCCGCTGATCGAGGTTCGCCCAATGAACGAGCGCGGCGCGGCAAGGATCGCCGCCGCGAAACCGCCGGCATCCTCCTCGTCGTGGATCACCGTCCAGTCGGCGACGACGTTCTGCTCACCGGCCCCGGACCATTCGACAAAGCAGATCGCGATCGTGCCGGTGGCGCCGCCACGGATCACCGCGAGCACACGCGGATCGGTCACCGCCGCCGAATAGCCCTTGCGCTGGAGTGCAAACTCGGCCTCGTCGATGCTGCGCGAAACGTCGGCGGCAAGAACAAGCAGCAGATCGGTCGCCTGCGCCCGCGTCTGTCCGGGAAGGGCCAACAGAACCGCGGTTGCCATAACCGCGCCGACAAGTCTCATCGGGGATATCCTGGTCATGGATGGCAAGGATAGGCCCGCCCGCATCGGCGCGAAAGGGCCGCGAGAAATCGGCTGCTGCGCGATCGGTGACTCGAGGCAAACTCGCAGGGGATTCGACAGACCCTATATTTTTGGATGGAGGGAGAACAGATGCGCATTGCCCAGACCCGGCTGTCGATCAGAACCGCCCCACGAGAGATCAGCGAGATCACCGCCGAGGTGGAGCGCTGGGCTGAGCGCCAGGAGATCACGACGGGGTTGCTGAGCCTCTACATCCCGCACACTTCGGCCTCGCTGTTGATCCAGGAGAATGCATCACCCGACGTCCGGCGCGATCTCGACGCCTTTCTGCAGCGGATCGTCCCCGAAGACCTCACCCTCTACCGGCACAATGACGAGGGGCCGGACGATATGCCGGCCCACATCAAGAGCGCACTCACGCAAACCCAGCTGACCATTCCCATTACTGACGGGCGGCTGCAGCTCGGCACCTGGCAAGGGATCTTTCTGCTCGAACACCGCGCCTCCCCGCACGACCGCGCGCTCGTGCTCACCCTTATTGGTGAGGAGGCGTACCGTTGACGCTGGCCCGGACCAGTGGGCTCGGCCGCCAGAAGGGGCGGCGGGTTTCGTAAAAGGCCGCCGCCCTCTTTTAAGACTTACTCCGCCGCTGCGCGCGCGGGCGCCTTGCCGAGGACTGCCGCAGCAGCGTCGGCGATAATCGTGCCCTCGAAGAAGTCGGGATTCTGCGTACCCCACAGCCGCACGGCGTTGGCGAAGGTGAAGTCGCGGAAATCATCGGCAGTGATCAGCCCGTCTTCGACCAGCTCATGGGCTTCGGGCAAGACCATGCGCATGTCGGGCACATCGAAATGGCCGACATCGGAGCTGAAGATCGCGTTGATGCGGGCGCCGAACGGGTTGACCTTGCTAAAGGCGACGGCGTTCATCCGATCGTCGGCTTCGCAGCCGAAATAGAACGGCCGGGCAAAGAGGTCGACCCAGTCCTCTTTGCGGGCGATCTGGCAGGCGGCGTAGTCGTCGTGCGCCGGGACCCCGCCGTCGAGCTCATCGTCCTGGGGGTTAGGCCAGCCGTCGCGGCGTTTGAGTTCGGCGGCAATGTCGGCATAGCCGTATTTGTCGACGAGCTGAGCCAACAGCGGCCGGTCGAGCTTCTTGGGGTCCATGTATTCGAGGCCGGCCTTGCCGCGCCGTTCCCAATGCTCGATCAGATCGGCAAAGAGCTGACAGCCCCAGCCGACGCCACCTTCGAGGAAACCGAAGTTGAGGTCCGGGAAGCGCCGAGTGACGCCGCCGAGGAACAAGGACTTGGCGACGGCGTGGCCGGCGGCGGCGAAATGGCCGATATGGTTGTAGGTGAAATTGCTCGCTGTGTTGCGCAGCCCCAGGCCGCGGCCGCCGGTGTGGAAGGTCGGCGCGATCTTCAGCTCGCGGCATTTCTGCCAGACCGGATCGTAATCGTAATCGCTGTCGAGGCCGAGCTGGTCGTAATGTGCGGCAAAGCGTGCAATTTCTGGATCAGCGCCCTTGGCCGCGGCAAGCGGGCGGCGGATGCCGCTGCCAAACATACCGACCTTGGAGCCCAGCTGACTCGTGACGAATTCGAGCTCTGCGATCGCCTCTGCGGGCGTGTGCATCGGGATCACCGCCGCCGGCGTCAGCCGGTCGCTGAGATCGCGGAAATAGTCGGCCGTCACGATATTGAAGCCGCGGATCACCGCGCGGCGGGTCTCGTTGTCTTCGATGCGCGCAATGCCGAGCCCCGCGGTCGGATAGATGATGCCGAAATCGATCCCCAGCTCGTCGAGCCGGTCGTAAAGCATGCGCGGCATCATCGCCGTCGCGCGGTCGCGCGTATTGGTGGACTGGCGCCCCCAATAGCCTTCCATTGCGATGCCGCGGCGGCGCCGCTCGGCGATCGAAAGCGAAAGTGCGTCGGGAATCCGGCGAATGTGCCTCTGTAACCCTTCCGCCGCCTTGTCACCGGCGGCCTTGCGCACCTGCTCGACGAAAACCGGTCCGTATTCGATCCAGTGACCGTCGCCGTCGATGACCGGATGGCTCAGCTGGGAGCGAACTTTCTCCGGGTGCCACTCTTTGCGCGCGCTCATGCTCTCTCCTCCGCCGAAGTGGTCGGGCATTGTGAGGCCATTCCTTACCGGGTGCCAGCGTCGATTTCCCGGCGAAACCGAGCCATGCACCAAACGCAAGCAATATCTTCACCACAGAGACACAGAGGACAGGAAGATATGGCGTAAAAGGTCCTCTGTGTGCTCCGTGTCTCTGTGGTGAAACAAATGCAGGCGGATTATGTGATTGTTGGCGCGGGATCGGCGGGCTGCGTGCTCGCCAATCGCCTCAGCGAAGACCCCAGGACGCGCGTCGTGCTGATCGAGGCGGGCGGGCGCGACCGCAACCCGCTGATCCACATCCCGGCTGGCTATATCAAGCTGCTGGATCATCCGACCCTGACCTGGGGCTTCACGGCCGAGCCCGACCCGGGCGTCAATGGCCGCGCGATCCTCTATCCGCGCGGGCGGGTGCTTGGCGGCTCAAGCTCGATCAACGGAATGATCTATGTCCGCGGCCAGCCGGAGGATTTCGATCATTGGGGGCAGCTCGGCAATCGCGGCTGGTCTTGGGACGGGGTTTTGCCCTACTTCAAAAAGGCCGAAGACTGGGAGGGCGGAGCCGACGAATTTCATGGCGAAGGCGGGCCGCTGTTGACCTCACGGACCTCCGACAAGCCGCCCTTGTGCCACAAGATCATCGAGGCCGGCGTCGAGATCGGCCTCGAATACCGCGAGGATGTCAACCATCTGCCGCCCGGCTGCGGCGACAATATCGGCTGGGTGCAGCAGACCCGCCGCGGCCGGCGCCGGCAGAGTGCGGCGCGCACCTATCTGCGTCCGGCATTGAAGCGGCCCAACCTCACCGTCCTGACCAACGCGCTGGTCCATCGTGTCGTGCTCGACGGCAAGCGCGCGGTCGCGGTCGAATTCTCGCGCGGCGGCCCGATCGAGCGGGTCGACGCGATGCGCGAGATCATCCTCTGCGGCGGCGCCATCGGCTCGCCGCATGTGTTGCAATTGTCGGGGATCGGCGACCCCGAGCATCTCGGGAAGATCGGGGTGACGGTGAGCCATGGGCTGCCCGGTGTCGGCAAAAATTTGCAGGATCACTACCTTGCGCGCGTCACCGCCGAGGTCACCGGCATCGGCACCGCCAACGAGAAATCGCGCGGCATGCCGTACCTCGGCGAGCTGATGCGCTATGTTTTTGCCGGGAGCGGATTGCTGACTTACGCCGCCTCACTGGTCTGCGCCTCGGTCAAGGTGCTGGAGGAGTCGGCGACCCCGGACGTGCAGATCCTGTTTGCCAATGCGAGCTTTGCGCCGGGCCCGATCCGACGGCTCGACGACCGTCCCGGGATGACCGGCGGCATGTGGCAGATGCGGCCGCTGTCGCGCGGCTATGTCGAGGCAAAATCGTCCGACCCGCACACGGCCCCGGCGATCAACCCGCGTTACCTCAGCGAGGAAACCGACCGGCGCGCCGCGATCGGCGGCTTGCGGGCGGCACGCCGGCTGTTCCACGCACCGGCGCTGGAGCCCTATTTTGTCGCCGAGATCCTGCCGGGCGCCGAGGTGGTCGGTGACGATGAGCTCCTCGATTATGCGCGACAGTACGGATCTACGGTCTTTCACGCCACCTGCACCTGCAAAATGGGTCACGACGCAATGGCGGTTGTCGACGACCGGCTGCGCGTTCGCGGGCTCGAAGGTCTGCGGGTTATCGACGCCTCGGTGATGCCGACGGTGACGTCGACCAACACAAACGCGCCGACGATCATGATCGCCGAAAAGGGCGCCGCGATGATTGCTGAGGAGGCCCGCCAGAAACTGGCGGCCTAGCTGGCGTTTCGGCGTGGCCTCTTGACCGTTAACTGCGGCGGGGCCTACACAGCAAGAGGCGTTCGCCTTCAGAGGGAGGATGGTCGATGGCTCGTATCAGACATATTGCTCTAGTGACTGACGATCCGGCAAAGACTGCAGAGTTTTATAAACAACATTTCGGCCTCACTGAACTATACCGGCGGCCCGGGGATACTGGGGAAAAAGGAGTCTGGCTCAGCGACGGCTACATATATTTCGCTGTCCTGAAGTATGGCGAGCCTGGCGCTCCGAAGCTCGGCCCAGGACAAACCTCAGAGCTGCGCGGTATTCACCACATCGGATTCTATGTGGACGATGAACAGGAAACCGCCAAGGAATTGAGAGGGGCCGGTTTTTCGCCAGTCCCGATCCCGGAATCCTATGGCGCCCGGCAAGAGCGGGTCGCCGCTATGGGCGATGCGGACAACCTGAAGTATCTTGGACCCGATGATGTCCACATCGATCTCCGCAGCCGCGGATGGAACGAGGCGATCAGCTTTGCGATGCAGCGCTATGATCTGACGCCGGTCGCCGAAGACGAGACGAAATAATCACCTGGAGGATGTGCCGATGATCTACGAAGTCCGTACTTACACGCTGCGGCCCGGAACGTTGGCCGAATTCGAAGAGCGCTATGAGAAGCGGCTTCCCTCGCGCTTGAAGCATTCGCCGCTCGGCGGCTTCTGGCACACCGAGTTTGGCCCGCTCAACCAGGTCGTCCACGTCTACCCCTATGACGATTTGGGGCACCGTACGAGGGTTCGCACAGCAATGGCGAACGACGCCGAGCGCAACGCGATGCCCGGCGGCGGCGAGTTCATCGCCGCGCAGGAAGCCGAGATCGTGATCCCGGCGCCGTTCATGCGCGCCTTGGGCAGCCGTAATTACGGCACCGGTAACGTCTATGAGATGCGCACCTACACCTATGCCCCAGGCGACATCCCGAAGGTGCTGGAAGCATGGGGCAAGGCGATCGAGGCGCGCGAGCGGTTCTCGCCGCTGGCGGCCTGCTGGACGAGCGAGCTCGGCGGGCTCAACAAATTCACCCACATTTGGGTCTACAAGGATTTGGGCGAGCGCACCCGCGTTCGCGAAGAATCCCGCCGGCCCGGCGGGGCGTGGCCGCCGCAAGCCGGGGTGCGGCCGATCCGGCAGGAAAACAAGCTGCTGATCCCGGCGTCCTTCTCGCCCGTGCGCTAGTCGCAGGCGCAACGGACAAGACAGCGCACGGGGCAGCCGTGCGCTGTCTTAGGGATGCCGCTGCGAAGCCGCGGGGATGCGGGAAATCCTGCCCTTTGTCTCAGCGGCTCAGCCCAATCGACAGACGCCCTCCCACTTGGTCTCGGCCTCGGTTTCCGAGGTCCTGCGGTCGCCAAAGGCGCCGCTCCGGGTTCACCCCGGTGAGGGTGCCTCTACCGCCGGAGAAATTCGATATACCTTCGAGCGTGACCACACCGCCGGTGGTCGCGACCATGCATTCGAATGTCCCTCGATAAGTATCTCCATTGGAGCTGATTGATGACGTGGTGGACAATCGAGCCCGGTGCCAGCCAAAATTAACACTCTCCCCCGATGAACAGGAGATAACCCGAATGATCGACCTGTATTTCTGGCCGACCGGTAACGGCAAGAAGAGCGTCATCCTGCTCGAGGAACTCGGGCTTCCGTACACGATCAAGCCGATCAATATCGGCCGCGGCGACCAGCTTACGCCTGACTTCTTGAAGATTTCTCCAAATGGCCGGATGCCGGCGATCGTCGACGACGAGCCGATGGGCGGCGGCGCCCCGCTCTCGATCTTCGAGTCGGGGCCGATCATGATGTATCTCGCCGAGAAGACCGGACGGTTCTGGCCGCAAGACCCGCGCGGCAAATATGATGTCGCCCAATGGGTCGGCTGGCAATTGGCCAACCAGGGTCCCAAGCTCGGTGAGCAGGGCCATTTCCGCCGCGCCGATGAGGCCGGGGGGCACGGCGATCTTTCTTATGCTCTGCGCCGCTTCGACAATGAGGCGCATCGCATCTACGGCGTCATGAACCTCGGCCTGTTCAACAAGCGCTACCTCGCCGCCGGTCACTACACGATCGCCGACATGATCTGCTATCCCTGGGCGTCGAGCTGGGCGACCCGGAAGATCGACATCGACGAATTTCCGAACGTTAAGCGCTGGCTCGAAGAAATCGGCGAGCGGCCGGCGGTCAAGAAGGCAATGGCGATGGGGCCGGAGTTCCGCGAGGATCCGGCGTCGATCAGCCCCGAGGAACGGGAGCGGCGCCGAAAGCTCGTCGCCGATCAGCGGGCGCAACCAATCCCCGAGGAATGGCTGCAGGCGGCTGAAGGCTGACCGGCCGCTTTCCGCGCCGCCCTGCCGCTTTTCTCCAGCGGCCGCAGGCGGGGGTCAGTCGGCGATATCCAACAAGCGCGCCGGTTCCGTTGCCGCAAGGAAAGTGCGACCGAACGAATCCGGAACTGTGGTAAGCTGCCGGCGATAGGAGGACGTCTCGGCCATGGCGCTTGTCGGCTCGATATCGCAGCAGATCTGGGACATGAAATATCGTCTGAGGAC
>Ga0306920_100009445_pt1 | contig 13020 bp, 11 predicted proteins | sample flu12Cox44000170_FD_204666 | JGI IMG/M metagenome (GOLD analysis project Ga0306920, IMG submission 204666) | Lab enrichment of tropical soil microbial communities from Luquillo Experimental Forest, Puerto Rico - flux4day.12C.oxic.44.000.170 (v2)... | ecosystem: Environmental > Terrestrial >...
CGCGGTCAGCGACGCGCTGAAGCGCCAGCTGCCCGGCCGGCTGGTCGGGGTGTCGGTGGACGCCGACGGCCGGCCCGCCTACCGGCTCGCCCTGCAGGCACGCGAGCAGCACATCCGCCGGGAGAAGGCGACGAGCAACATCTGCACGGCACAGGTCCTGCTGGCGGTGACCGCGGCCATGTACGCCGCCTACCACGGTCCGGACGGGCTGGCGGCCATCGCCCGGGGCGTGCACCGTAGCGCCGCGGTCCTGGCCGCGACCCTGCGCGACTATGGGCACCGAACGAGCATGGGTGACTTCTTCGACACGATCCGGATCGCCTTTGCGGGCGGACGCGAGGAGGCGGCTGCCGCCGCCGAGCGGGCCCGCGCCGCCGGATACAACCTCTACCTCGCTCACGACGACGCCCTGCAGGCCAGCTGCGACGAGACCACCACCGACGAGCGGCTGCGCGAGCTGGTGGCCGCCATCTGCTTCGTGGAAAGGCCGGACGACGTGGGGCTGGCCGAACCGGGCGCCGAGCTGCCGTCCGCTCTCCGGCGTACCTCCGCGTACCTCACCCACCCGGTGTTCAGCGAGCACCGCAGCGAGACCGCGATGCTGCGCTACCTGCGGCGGCTGGCGGACTTCGACATCGCTCTCGACCGGTCGATGATCCCGCTCGGCTCGTGCACGATGAAGCTGAACGCGGCGGCCGAGATGGAGCCGATCAGCTGGCCGGCGTTCGCCGGGATGCACCCGTTCGCGCCGGCCGCGCAGGCCGGTGGCTACCTGGAGCTGATCGAGTCGCTCGAGCTCCGGCTGGCCAGGCTCACCGGCTACGACGCGGTCTCGGTGCAGCCGAACGCCGGCTCCCAGGGCGAGCTGGCCGGCCTGCTGGCCATCCGCGCGTACCACGCCTCTAACGGCGAGGAGGCCCGCGACGTCTGCCTGATCCCGGAGTCGGCACACGGCACCAACGCGGCCAGCGCGGTGCTGGCCGGGCTGCGCGTCGCGGTGGTCAAGTGCGACGCCGACGGCGCCGTCGACCCTGGCGACCTGCGGGCCAAGCTGGAGGCGCACGAGGGGCACGTCGCCGCGATCATGATCACCTACCCGTCCACGGCCGGCGTCTATGAGCAGAACGTCACCGACATCTGCGCCGCCGTGCACGCGGCGGGGGGCCAGGTGTACATCGACGGGGCGAACCTCAACGCCCTGGTCGGGGTGGCCACCCTGCCGGCCTTCGGTGCCGACGTGTCGCACCTGAACCTGCACAAGACGTTCTGCATCCCGCACGGCGGCGGCGGTCCGGGCGTCGGGCCGGTCGCGGTCCGCGCGCACCTGGCGGACTTCCTGCCAGGCCGCGGCAGCGCGGGCCCGGTCGCGGCCGCCCCCTACGGCTCAGCCGGCATCCTGCCCATCTCCTGGGCCTACGTCGCGATGATGGGAGCGGCCGGGCTGCGCCAGGCGACCCAGGTCGCGGTGCTGTCGGCCAACTACGTGGCCGGGCGGCTGGCGCCGCACTACCCGGTGCTGTTCACCGGGCGGAACGGCCTGGTCGCGCACGAGTGCGTCATCGACCTGCGCCCGCTGGCCAAGGAAACCGGGATCACCGTGGACGACGTGGCCAAGCGGCTGATCGACTACGGCTTCCACGCGCCGACGATGTCGTTCCCGGTGGCTGGCACGCTGATGATCGAGCCCACCGAGAGCGAGAGCCTGGCCGAGATCGACCGGTTCTGCGACGCGATGATCGCGGTCCGGGCGGAGATCGCGCGGGTGGCCTCCGGCGAGTACGACGCCCACGACAACCCGCTGAAGAACGCCCCGCACACCGCGGAGATGCTCATCGCGGGGGAGTGGAAGCACCCGTACGACACCGAGGAGGCGGCTTACCCGGCCGGCCTGGACCGCCGGGCCAAGTACTGGCCGCCGGTGCGGCGCATCGACCAGGCCTACGGCGACAGGAACCTGGTCTGCGCGTGCCCCCCGCCCGAGGCGTTCGCCGACTGAGCCCGGCGCTCACATGCTCGCGCCCGCCCCCGCGAGCACCGCTGTTGCCCCGTTCGGGGCTCTGGGGAGGGGTGCGGTGCTCGCAATCGCGGGAGGAGGGCGGGCGCGGTATCGAGGGAGGCTGGGCCGGACCGATTACGGGCTGGCGACGGGAAAGTCGTCGAGGTCGGCTAGATGCGGCGGCAGGCTCATGGTGACCACGCTCTCCTGCTCCTGAGGATCGGTGCGGGCGACCACGGCCACCGTCATGACGTCGCTGCGGTTCACCGGGAGGTGCGGGATGCCCGGCGGCACGTACATGAAGTCGCCGGCCCGGACCACGGTGCGCTGCATCAGGTCCTGGCCGTGCCAGACTTCGGTCTCGCCGCTGACGGTGTAGATCGCGGACTCGTGCCCGTCATGGACGTGCGGCACGCCGCGGGTCCCGGGCGGAATCGTCACCAGATGCAGGCACAGCGCCCGGGCGCCGGCGGACCGGCTGCTCACGCCGGCGGCCAGGTTCATGCCCTGCTTGCCGTCGTAGCTGCCGCCGGCCCGGATGACGACAACATCCTCTCCGGTTCTGGCGACAGGCGCGACGGGAGTATGGAGTGCTCGCTCCCACACGTCGCTTACTCTAAGCATTTGCGTATATCCTATCCGTGATCTCTTGCTGACAGGTTATGGCTCTGTGTATTCATATGGATACTCTTTGTAAGGACAGTGTGTTCTGTCTTAATAGCTAGATGAATCTGTCTATTAGGTAAGTACCCGAGGAGAACTGGCTGGCCAGCAGGTTAGTGACGCAAGGCGATAGCCCACCGACGGCGCACCACGGCGCTTTTTGCCACCCGCCGTGCGTTGATCACGGCGCGATGCCACCCGCCGTGCGTTGATCTGGGCCCGACGCCACCCGGCGTGCGTGGATCACGAGCGGGCCGGGCGCCGGGCGCCGGGCAACCATGCAGTATGGGCGAGCGGCGGCAGGCAAGGCAGGCAGCAGGCAGGGAGCGGCCCGGGGAGGCCTGGTGTCAGGCTGAGGTGCGCCGCAGCTCGTCGAGGATCCGCTGCCGGACCTGGGCGGGATCGATGCCCAGGTCGCTGACGGTCTCTGGGCTGAAGTCGCCGCGCGGGTTACGCTCGGCCGCGCTGAGCAGGCCCAGCAGCAAGTGCTCGGTGCCGATGTAGCTGTGGCGCAGGGCCCGGGCTTCCCGGGCGGCGAGCTCGACCGACTGCTTCGCCTCCCGGGTCATCGTGGTCCGCCCGGGCCCGTGGGCCCCCGCCGGCACCTGCTCGAGTGCGCCGGGGCCGAAGCTCTCCTCGACCTTGCGCCTGATCTCATCCAGGTCGATGCCGATGCTGGCCAGCGCCTCGGCGTCGTCGCCGGGCGGCTCACCCTCGCGTGGCCTGCGCAGCGGCGCGGTGCGGTCGAGCCGGCGCTCGATGTCGCCCGCGTCGACGCCCAGGCCGGCCAGGACCCGGGCCGCCACGCCCTCGCCGGACGCCAGCGCGTGCAGCATGTACACCGGGCGGATCTGGTCGCCGCGCTCGCTGGCCTCGGTCCTGGCCATGATCACGGCCGTCCTGGCCCGGTCGGTGAATCGCTCGAACATCCTCGGTATCCCCTCGGGTCAGCGCGCGCGGGCGCGGCGGGCGTGTTTCTTATGGGCGGCCTGCCGGGACACGCCGAGGATCTCCGCGATCTCCTGCCAGGACCAGCCGTGTTCTCGTGCGTTGTCGACCTGGAGCGCCTCGAGCTGCTCAAGCAGCCTGCGGAGGGCGGCGACGGCCCGGAGCCCGGTGCGCGGGTCTGAGCTGTCGGCCGCGGCCGCCAGGGCGGGTGCGTTGTCCATGATGTCAATTTACGTTGACACCAGCCTCATGTCAACTTGAGTTGACATCGGCGCTCCGGGCCGATTACGAAGCGCTTACGAGAGCCGGCTGAACCGTGCAGGATCGCGCTGCGTCGTAATAACTAGGGGAGAGGAGAGGCGGGATCCCGAGCGGTCAATCCTGCCCGGCTGAGCATACGATCCAGCTAGGCCGTCCTAACGGGAGGTGCGGGTGACCAGCGTTGCCAGGCGATCAGGCCCGGCTCGTCATGCCAGCGCGGAGGCCTACCCGGGACCGGGCGGGGACCCGGCGCCCCGGCAGGCGCCGTCTCGTCCCTACGACCGGCCGTCGGCCAGGCCGGTGCCCGCGCGGCCAGGAAACCGCCCGGCCCGAATCGGCGCGCGCGGCGTGCTGGCGGTCATCATCGCAGGCGCGGTCATAGTCATCGCCCTGTGGTGGCACAGCACGCCCGGCGTCCACGGGCTCGGCGGCTGGCTGACCGGCGCGGGCGAGATCCTCGGCTTGCTCTGCGGCTACGGCGTGGTGGTGCTGGTCGCGCTGATGTCGCGGCTGCCGCCGCTGGAGCGTGGCCTGGGCACCGACAAGCTGGCCCGCTGGCACGCCATGGGCGGGCGGTACATCGTCTGCCTGGTGGTCGCGCACGGCCTGCTCATCGCGTCGGGCTACGCGGCCACCGCGCACGTCAACGTGGTGAGCGAGAGCGCGACGCTGCTCACCCAGTACCCGGACGTGCTGATGGCGACCGTGGCCGGATTCCTGCTGCTCGGCATCGGCATCGTCTCGATGCGCGCCGCCCGCCGCCGGGTGCGCTACGAGACGTGGTACTTCCTGCACCTGTACACCTACCTGGCGATCGCGCTGGCGTTCAGCCACCAGCTCGCCGACGGCGCGGCGTTCGTCGGTAACCTGGCCGCCCGGTTCTGGTGGTCCGCGATGTACCTGACGGTGCTCGTCCTGGTGCTGTGGTACCGGGTGGCCGTCCCGCTGCTCGCCTACCGCAAGCATCGCTTTGAGGTCGTCGGGGTGAAGGCGGAGGCGCCCGGCGTCATCTCGGTCTACATCGGCGGCAGGCGGTTCGAGGAGCTGGACGCCGACCCCGGGCAGTTCTTCCGCTGGCGGTTCCTGACCAGGTCGCTGTGGTGGTCCTCGCACCCGTTCTCGCTGTCCGCCGCGCCAGGGTCCGACCTGCTGCGGATCACCGTGAAGAACCTGGGCGACCACAGCCAGGCGCTCGCGCGGCTGCAACCCGGGACCCGCGTCTTCGCCGAGGGACCCTACGGCGCGTTCACCCCGGCCGATTCCGGCCGCGGGGTGGTGCTGCTGGCCGGCGGGGTCGGCATCACCCCGCTGCGGGCCATCTTCGCGACGATGCCCGGGCGCGTCACGCTGATCTACCGCGCCAGCAGCGAGCGGGACCTCGTGTTCCGCGACGAGCTGGACCAGATCGCGGCCGCGCGGGGCGGATGCGTGCACTACCTGGTCGGGTCGCGAGCCGAGATCGGCGGCGACCCGCTGTCGCCCCGGATCCTGCGGTCCCTGGTGCCCGGCCTGGACGAGCAGGAAGCCTACGTTTGCGGGCCGGCCGGCATGACCTCCGCCGCGGTCCGCGCGCTTCGCGCCGCCGGGGTGCCCAGGCAGCGCATCCACTTCGAGTCGTTCGAGTTCTGAGGGAGAGGATTCGCGCCATGCGCCGGGTGATCCTGGCCGTCACCGGCACCATCGCCGGTCTCGTGGCCCTGCTGTCGTTCAAATCGCACGTCCCGTCCGCCCCGGTGGCGGCCACGGCCGGCGGGTCTGGCGGCACCGCGGCTTCGTCGTCCTCATCGTCTTCGTCATCTTCGGGCAGCGGGCAGACCGAAGTCGTCCCCGGGGCGTTCCCCCAGGGCTCCATCGCCAAGAAGCTGCCGCCGGGTGAGGCCGTCGTCGACGGGAAGGTGGCCAGCACCGCCTACGGGCCGGTTCAGATCCAGCTGATCAAGAAGAACACCAAGATCGTCAAGGTCGCGGTCCTCGTGCAGCCGACCAACACCCTGCACGACGTCCAGATCGGAGAGTTCGCCTTCCCCAGGCTGATCAGCGAGACGCTGGCGGCACAGAACGGCAAGATCGACGCGGTGTCCGGCGCCACCTACACCAGCGCGGGCTACATCCAGTCGCTGCAGAGCGCGCTGGACAAGCGCTCCTGAACCCCGGCATGACCGGCGCCGGGACGGCCGCGGGCCCGGCCCGCCGCAGGCACGCCGAGCGCGTGATGGGCACGGTCGTCTCCTTCGACGTGCCCGCGTCGGCCGGGGAGCCGAGCGGCGAAGGGTCCCTCGGGCGAGCGGTGCGCTGGCTGCACTGGGTGGACGCCACCTTCTCGCCCTACCGGGACGACAGCGACGTCAGCCGGTTCGGCCGCGGCGCCGTACCGCTGACGGAGTGCGCGCCGGAACTCGCCGAGGTGATCCAGGTGTGCGCGGCCATCAGCGCGCGCAGTGGCGGGTACTTCACCATCACGCCGGGCGGCAGGTTCGACCCCTCCGGGTACGTGAAGGGGTGGGCCGTGGAGCGGGCCGCGGCCATCCTCACCGCGGCCGGCTCGGCCGAGCACAGCGTCAACGGCGGCGGCGACGTCCAGTGCACTGGCGGCCGGCTGTGGCGGATCGGGATCGCCGACCCGCTGCGCCCCGGCCGCCTGGCGCTGGTGGTGGCGGGCCAGGACTTCGCCGTGGCCACGTCCGGCGTCGCCGAGCGCGGGGCGCACATCGTCGATCCGTACACCGGGCAGCCGCCGTCCGGCCTGGCCAGCGTCACCCTGGTTGGCGTGAGGCTGGCCGAGACCGACGCCTACGCCACGGCCGCCTTCGCCATGGGTTCCGCGGCCCGCGACTGGGTGGAGAGCCTGGACGGATACGAGGCGTTCGCCATCACCGCGACCGGGGCGACGTGGCAGACCAGCGGCTTCGGCCGCTACCTGGGCTGATCCCGGTCGGTCAGAGCAGGCTCGCCTGGCCCGCGTCGTAAACGAGCAGGCCGTCATCGCGCCGCCGCAGACCTGGAGAGAGGCGATGCTCCTCGATCCGCCCGTCGTGTAGCAGGTGCCGGACCGGCACCCCCCGGGCGGCCACGGCGAAGTCGGCGAGCAGCCGCCGGTGGCAGCGCCACCACAGGCTCTCCGCGCACATCACCACCGTGCGGTCGGTGTCGGCCTGGGCGAGCACCTCGTCCATCGCGGCCTGGAAGCCGTCGGTCCGCATGTGCGCGGCGTAGCCGCGGAACATGTCCTCGCGCCAGACGGTATCCGGTGAGTCCGGGGCGGCCTTCCTGAAGCCGCCGAGCCGCTTGTCCCAGCGGTAGGCGATGCCGGCTTCGGGCAGCCATCGTTCCAGCTCGGCCCGCGCCACGTGGGGATGGCGGCGGCTTCCCGGGGCCGTCCTGACGTCGACGAGCACTGCCACGTCGGCGCCGCGGAGCAGTTCCGTCATGCGTTCGGCCGTGGCGGTCCCGTGCCCGAACGTCAGCAGCATGTCAGCGTGATCGTACGCCGGCCCGACAGCCCCGGCCCGCCGGCGCCCGGTGTGCGGCCGCCTACGCAGGCTAGGCAAGACGGCGGCCGGCCTGCCTCCTGGCGCGCGTGCCGGTGCGGGGGCAGGCTGGCTGCCGTGACCTCCTACCTTCTTTTCTTCAGCGGCACCGCGACCGTCGCGGGCGCCCTCGTCGGCCTGCTCTTCGTGGCCCTGTCCGTGGCCCCGGAGCGGCTGCGCGGCGCGCACGCGTCGGTCGAGCACCAGGCCATCGCCGCGACGGCGTTCACCGCGCTGGTCGACGCGCTGTTCGTTTCGCTGATCGGGCTGCAGCCCGGAAGCGGCCGGGAGTGACCCTAAATCGGTTCGCGTGCCTGGCTCACCCCGGATAGCATGCTCATCGTGCACCGGTTGTTCCCCATCACCCCGCCACCCCGCTCCTAGCGGGGCGATCGTCCGCGCGCGTCGAGCCCGGTGCATCGAGCCGAGCCAGCATCGATCGAGACTGCATTGATCAGGGCTGGCGTCGATCATGACCGGCACAGCACTGTGAGCTGAGCTGACGCGTTTCTCGTAATGGCGAGCACCGCCGAGTCCGGCGCGCCCCGCTTCCGCGACCATTCCCTTTCTTGTCGCAGGAGCGATTCCCGATGCATGCGTTCACTTCGGGGGCCGCGGTCGTTCGCCGCCGCCCCGCTACTGGCCTGCTTTACCTGGTCATATCCGGATTGTTGTGGGGGACAGGCGGGCTGACCGGCAGCCTGCTCGGCCGGCTGGCCGGCCTGTCCGCTATCGCGGTTGCCGCGTGCCGGCTCACGGCCGGGGGCGTGCTGATCGTCGGCTATCTCACGGTGACCGGCCGGGCCTGGCCGTCGGGCCGGGCGGCCTGGACCCGGATCACCGTGATCGGGCTGCTGGCCGCGTTCTACCAGAGCTGTTACTTCACCGCCGTGTCGCTGACCTCGGTACCGCTGGCGACGCTGATCACGATCGGTGCCGCCCCGGTCATGGTGCTCGGCGCGGAGCGGGTGACCGGGCGGCCCGGCGGCCGGCTCGCGGTGGTCACCACGGGCCTGGCCGTGGTCGGCCTCGGCCTGCTCGTGGGCCTGCCGTCCGGGTTCCGCGAGACCGCGGTCCTGGCCAGCGCGGGCATGTCCGTGCTCTCCGCGGCGGGCTTCGCCGCGATCACCCTGACCAGCTCCCGGCCGGTTCCCGGCCTGGACGACCTGACCATGACCGGTTTCGGATTTACCATCGGCGGCCTGCTCCTGATGCCGCTGGCACAGCTAGCCGGCGGCATCACCTTCCGGCCCGGGCCCGCGGTCATCGGCCTGCTGATCGCGCTCGGCACCGGCCCGACCGCGGTGGCCTACACGCTGTACTTCCGCGGCCTGCGGACCGCCGCGGCCAGCACGGCCGCCCGGCTGACCCTGCTCGAGCCGCTGACCGGCGCCATCCTGGCGGCCCTGCTACTCGGCGAGCGGCTGAGCACAACGGGGATCGCGGGCGCGGCCATCATCGGCGCGGCCGTGATCCTCACCGTGCAGGCCGATCGCGGCGGCGCGCTCCGCGGCGGGGACCTGGCGGCGGAGAGCGCTGACCACGTTGGCGGCGACGATGGCGGCGATGCTCAGCCGTCCCGGTAACCGGTCAGCTCGCCCGGCGGTACCGGTCGAGGATAGCGGATCGTCGTCAACATATGCTGACGGCGGCACCGGCTCAGGTCCATCACGGCACCGGCGGGAATCCGAACCTGGTGACCAGCCCGGGATCGCCGAACACCACGATGCGGGCGATGCCGGTCGCGGTCACGGTGAGCACGGCCAGGCCGAACGCCTGGTGTGTGCCGTCGGCCCCGCGCAGGTACGCGGCTGCGGCGGGCTGCCCGTTGGCGGCCGTGGCTGCCATCCGCCAGTCGCCCGGGGCGCCGAAGAACTGCGTGACGTAGCGCATGCAGGTGTCGCGGCCGGAGAACCAGGTCAGGGAGCCGACCGGCTCCAGCGCCGCGTCCTTGCGCAGCACTCGCTCCAGCGCGGCCGGGTCGGCGTCCTGGAAGGCCGCGATGTAGGCCTCGAGCAGGGCCCTGGCCTCGGGCTCGGCGGGCTCGCTGACCTCATCGGGAGACGGTGCCACCTGCTCAAGACGCGCCCGGGCCCGCTGCAGCATGCTCTTGACCGCGACGGTGCTGGTGCCGAGCATGACGGCGACCTCGGCGGCCGGGAAGGCCAGCACGTCGCGCAGGATGAGCACGGCACGCTGCCGGGCGGGCAGGTACTGCAGGCAGGCGATCAGCCCGAGGCGCAGGCTCTCGCGCGCCACCGCGATGGCCGCGGGATCGGTGGCCGGCCCGGTGACCAGCGCGTCCGGGATGGGCTCGAGCCAGCCGACCTCGGGCCCGGCGATCACGGGCGCCGCGGCCGGGTCGTCGCTCGGCGCGCCCAGGCCGGACGGCAGCGCGCGGCGGCCCCGCTGTTCCAGCGCGGTCAGGCAGGCGTTGGTGGCGATCCGGTACAGCCAGACCCGCAGCGACGACCGGCCCTCGAAGCCGGCGTGCGACCGCCAGGCCCGCAGGTAGGTCTCCTGGACCAGGTCCTCGGCCTCGTCCAGCGAGCCGAGCATCCGGTAACAGTGCGCCAGCAACTCCCGCCGGAATGGCTCGGTGTCGCGGGCGAACTCGTCCCGGCCCGGTATGGTCTGTGCCTGTCGCGGCATCGTCGGCCTCCTCATTGCCTGGTCCTACCCAGTGCAGACCGCCGGCCGCGCGAAAAGGAATCGCCCAGGCGCGGATCGAAGAATCAGGAATGCTGGAGAGATCACCCAGCCAGCCTCCAGGCGTTCCGGCTAGGTTCGGACAGCACAGGCCGGAGTGAGGCGGGGCGGCTGATACAGGAGCAGGAAGGGCTTGGATCGTGTTTGACAGGGTGACCATCACGTACCGGGGCGCCACCTACGAGATCGGGCGCGGGCTGGGCTTCTACGGCATCTGGACGGCCGGAGGGCCGAGGTCCCAGCCGCTCGATCGATGGCCGGAGACTCCCGAGGGCTGGACGGCCGCGTGGACCCGGTTCGCCAGTATCGAGGCGCCGGGCACGATCGTCCCGGTGGGCAAGAACACCCCTTCGGTTCCGCCCGCCGCACCACGGGAGGGCGAGGATCCGGGCCCGTTCGGTGAAAATACCGCCCCGCCGGATGAGACAGGGCTCGCTGAGACGGGGCCCGCTGAGACGGGGCCCGCTGAGACGGGGTCCGCTGAGACGGGGCCCGCTGAGACAGAGCCTGGTGAGACGGGCGAGACCATGGTGACCCCGGCCGGGACCGTCCCTTATGTCCCCTACGGCCAGTACACCGGCTACGCCGCCCCGGCGCGCAACCGGGGGGCCGTCCGGGTAACCGCGGCGGCGCTGCTCGGCGCGGGCGTCATCCTGGGCGTCGCCGGGCTCTTCCCCTCCTACATCGGCACCGCCAGCCTGGCCCAGCAGGCCGACCAGCTCATCCCGCACGTCATCTACCTGGCCGTCTGGACCGCGAGCGCCGTGCTCATCCTGCTCGGCGGCACACGCCTGCGGCTCGGCGCGCTGCTCAGCCTGGGGCTGAGCGCGGTCACGTTCGGCCTGTTCTTCGCGGATGCCGGCCTGGCCCTCTCCACGCCAGGCAACCCGGGCGGCGGCGCGGGCCTCGTGCTCTCCATCGTCGGCTGGCTCGCGTGCGCGGCGGGAACGGCGGTCGCGTTCCTGGCCGGCCCGGCCAGCGCGCCCGGCCCGAACGTCCAGCGGGACAGGCTGGCCCGGCCGCGCGGCGCCGCGCTCGGCCCCGCCGTGGTGACCGTGCTGGCCGGCCTCGGGGTGGCCGCCGCGTTCGCCCCGTCCTGGGACAGCTTCACGCTACGCACAGCCGCGGGCCAGGTGCAGACGCTGACCGCGGGCAACGCCTTCGCCAACCCCGGCACGGTGATCTTCGGGGACGTGGCCGTGATGATCGCGCTCGCGGCGGCCGTCATCGCGGCCGCGCTCTGGCGTCCGGTCCGGCACGGCGCGATGTTGCTGGCCGGAGCCACGATCCCGATGGCGGCGCAGGCCATCTCGGCGCTCGTGCAGGCCAGCAAGGTTCCCGTGCCCGCCCAGTTCGGCATCTCGTCGGCGCAGGCCTCCCAGCTCGGGCTCACGATCAGTGCGGGCCTCACGCCGGCGTTCTGGATCTACGTCGGATTCCTCGTCGCGCTGATCGTCTCGTGCGCGTGGATGTTCTTCACGCCGCGCCCGGTCCCGGCGGCGGGCGGCGGCTACGGCCCGCGGCTCGACGACAGTGCGGCCCGATGGGAGCCGGCCGACAGCACGGCCGCGGCCGCGGCCGGGGCGCGCGACGGGGAGGGCACAGCCGGCTGACCCGCTCGCGGGGTTGCGCCCGCCCGCCGGCAAGCGCTACGAACATGGTCATGGATACCGTCGTGGCGGAAAGGACGGCGTGATGCGCCAGCAGAGCATGGTGCGGCCGCAGGACAGCCCCAAGGCCGCCGAGGCCCGCCCGCTGAGCCGCGGCGCGGCCGCGCTCGGCAAGCTGGCGGCCCGGACGTGGTCGCTGCCGCCGCGGCGGAACCAGGTCATGGTGGAGCGGGACGTCCCGGTGCCGATGTCCGACGGCACGGTGCTGCTGGCCACCCACTACATCCCGGTCAGCGTGGCGGCCGCGGCCACCGTGCTGGTCCGCTGCCCGTACGGCCGCAGCGGCCTGTTCGCGCTGCAGTCCGCGCAGATCTTCGCCGAGCGCGGCTACCACGTGCTGCTGCAGAGCGTGCGCGGCACGTTCGGGTCCGGCGGGGACTTCGAGCCGATGCGGCACGAGATCACGGACGGCCACGACACCGTGGCGTGGCTGCGCCAGCAGAGCTGGTTCGAGGGCCGGCTGGCCACCTACGGCCCCAGCTACCTCGGCTTCGTGCAGTGGGCGCTGGCCATGGACCCGCCGCCGGAGCTGGTCGCCATGGTGGTACACGTGGGCCCGCACGACTTCGGCCGGACCGCGTACCCCCACGGCGCCTTCGACCTGTACACCTACGTCATGTGGAGCGACATGATCGCGCACCAGGAAAGCATCGGGATGCTGCGCGCGATGACCCGCATGACGACAGCCGAACGGCGACTGCGCCCGGTGCTCGACCGGCTGCCGGTCGCGGCTGGCTATGGTGACGTGATCGGACGCGAGCCGACCTGGTCCGAGCGGTGGATGGAGCACCCGCAGGCCACCGATCCGTTCTGGGGCCCGATGCAGTGCGGCGCCGCGCTGGAGCGGACCACCGTCCCGGTCCTGCTGGTGGGCGGCTGGCATGACCTGTTCATCGAGCAGACCCTCGAGCAATACCAGACGCTCGCCGGCCGCGGCGTGCCCGTCCGGCTGGTCGTCGGCCCGTGGGCGCACCTGGACCTCAACTCCAAGGGGGCGGCCGTCGCGCTCCCCGAGAGCCTGGCCTGGCTGGACCGCTACGCCGGCCTGGGCGCTAAGACCGCTGAGAGCCGGACGGGTTCCCGGCCCGGGCCGCCGGACCACCCGGTGCGCATCTGGGTCGGCGGCGAGGGCGCGGAGCAGTGGCGCGAGATCGGCGGCTGGCCGCCGCCCGGCGCCGCGGAGCAGCGCTGGTACCTGGGCGCGAACGGCTCGCTCGGCCCTGTTCAGCCGGCCGGGGTGGAGCCG
>Ga0306920_100009446_pt1 | contig 13018 bp, 12 predicted proteins | sample flu12Cox44000170_FD_204666 | JGI IMG/M metagenome (GOLD analysis project Ga0306920, IMG submission 204666) | Lab enrichment of tropical soil microbial communities from Luquillo Experimental Forest, Puerto Rico - flux4day.12C.oxic.44.000.170 (v2)... | ecosystem: Environmental > Terrestrial >...
CCAGACGCCGGTCACCTTGTAGAGCATCGGCTTTGCGGTGTGCGAGTTCTCGAAGACGTTGCGCACCGAGAAGTCCGAGATGATGTGGGCGCGCATGAACACGGCGAAGGCGATCGCCACCAGGCCGGATTGCAGGAGTGAGGCGGGCCGCGCCAGATCCATCAGGGCCCGGCTGCGTGCCGAGGCGCCGACTAGCGGCACAACGGCCTGCACGAGAGCCACGAGCATGGCGAGGACCAGAGCGAAATGGCCGATCTCTACCAGCATCTCACGGCACCCGAGTCAGCAGCAAATTCCCGTGAACCGGGAAAATAACCGGGAAATTATCGGATTCGGCACCCTGCAGTCCCTGTTCTTTTCAAGAATCATTAATCGGGTCAAATACTTACACTCAATTTTACCAGGCAGTCGAACCGGGAACTTTGGCGCCGAACCGGGAAATTTCCGGGAACCGCCGCGCATCCGGCTAACCGACGGCCATTCTCGCACGAGCGTTGCCTTCATGCGAGGCATCATGCCAGCGAGATGTGGTGTTACGATGGCGAATGCGAGCCCCATCGCTGGCTGGTCGAGCCGCTCCCAAGGACACCGATCGTCGCACATGTTCCCAGCCGGTTACTCAGAATTGTCGCGACGCCGACGATTTGCAGGAATCCTGATAACATTGAACGCGGCGCCTGTCAGGCCGCCGGGCGCAAGGTGAGCCGGCTCCACACATCGCTGAGGCCCGCCACCAGCGCTTCGATGTCGGCGTCGCTGTGCAATGGCGACGGGGTCAGGCGCCGGCGCTCGGTGCCGCGCGGCACGGTCGGGTAGTTGATCGGCTGAACATAGCGCTCGAGGAGCTCGTCACAGGCGGTCTTGCACAGCCCGGGGTCGCCGACGATGACCGGGACGATGTGGCTTTCCGACGGCATCACCGGCAACCCTGCCTCGGCGAGGCGCCGTTTCAGGGTCGCCGCCCGTTCTTGGTGGCGGTCACGTTCGGCTTGGCTCTCCTTGAGATGCCGTATCGCGGCGAGCGCGCCGGCGGCGAGCGCCGGCGGCAGCGAAGTCGTGAAAATGAAACCCGGGGCATGGCTGCGCAGAAAATCGACGAGGGCGGCGGAGCCGGCGACATAGCCGCCGATCGTGCCGAACGCCTTGCCGAGGGTGCCCTGGATCAATGTGGGACGGTGCATGACCCCGTCGCGCTCGGCGATGCCGCCGCCACGCGCCCCGTAGAGCCCGACGGCATGGACCTCGTCGAGATAGGTCATCGCGCCGAAGCTGTCGGCGACGTCGCATATCGCGCCGATCGGCGCGATGTCACCGTCCATCGAGTAGACCGACTCGAAGCAGACGAGCTTGGGTCGGTCCGGGGGCACGGTCATGAGGAGCCGCGCGAGATCGGCCGGGTCGTTGTGCCGGAAGATGTGCTTCTCGGCGCGGTTGTTGCGGATGCCGGCGATCATCGAGGCGTGGTTGCAGGCGTAGGTCGACAAGGCGGCATCGTTGGCGACATAGCCCGAGGTGAAGATCAGTGCGGCTTCACGGCCGTGCAGATCGGCGATCTCGCGCTCGAGCAAAAGGTGCAGGTGGTTGTTGCCCGAAATGTTGCGGGTGCCGCCCGCTCCCGCACCCATCGCCCGCAGCGCTTCCTCCATCGCCGCCAGCACCGCCGGGTGCTGGCCCATGCCGAGATAGTCGTTCGAGCACCAGACGGTGACCTCGGCGCCGATCCGGTGATCGAAGGCGCACGGGAAGCGGCCGCAGCGCCGCTCGAGATCGGCGAAGACGCGGTATCGTCCCTCGGCACGCAGCGCGTCGAGGCACTGTTTGAAAAAGCCTTCGTAATCCATCGCCGACATGGACGCGCCTAGGCGGCGCCGGCACTAAGGAGATCGTTCGGTGGTGAACTGGTTGACCGGGCTTTCCGATCCTTCGGCGATGTCGAGAGCGTCCACCGACTCGACGCGGTAGTAATAAGTCGTGCCCGGCTTCAGACGATTCATCTGCACCCGAAAGGTCATCGACGGCAGCGCGGGGTTGAAGCGGTTAGGAGATTTTGCCGTCTGGCTCAACGCGTGGGGATCGGTGCCGTAATGCACCGCGCCATAGCGCAAAGATGTTCCGCCGACCTTGGTGGTCGTCCACCGGATGATGGCCCAAGTGTCGGTGGTCCTCTCGACCTCCGGTCCCTCGGTGATTTGCACAGGTTCTTTGCCGGCCCTGACCGGGCTCGGGTCGTCTGCGGCCGCGGGAGCCGATCCGCTCGGAAGGGCGGCTGCTGTGGCGAACAGGCACGCCACAGCAAGCCTCCTCACTTCTACCATCGCCCTCTCACTTGGGCTGAGAGCCTGGCGGAAGGGCCGCTTTCCTCACCACCTGAGGTTTGCTGAGTGAGGCCGGAGTGATCGGGACGAACCCGTCTGTCAACGTCTCCAAGAAAGCGACCAGCTGGTTTTCTTCGGCGTTGGTCAAGCCAAGATTGCCGATCGTCATGTTCTTGTTGTCTTGCTCTTCAGGGGTCGGCCAGCAGGTCACCTTCTCCACCGTCCCTTTTCGGGCAGTGCCCCGACTGGACATTGAACGCGAATTTGTCGCGCGTGTTGTAGAAATGCACGACTTCCTTCAGGCTCAACAGGTACCCGTTGTGCATAAACGCCTTTACAAACACACCGGTGGGGTAGGGCGGAGGCGGCACTTGGCCGACATCGCGCAATGTCGAGGTCTGGAACTTGCCGACGAAGAAATCATTGAGCGCGATCCAGCTGAAATTCGGCGGCGGAGCGCCGTAATACTCGTCGAGGAATAGCCCGACACCAAAATCGATGAACCCTACCCCGAGTGGATTGGCGGTAAAGCCGAATTGATCCGGGTGATTTTCCGAGTACCAGGGCAGTGCGAGGTTCTTCGGCAGGCCGATATTGTTGTAAGTGAAGTCGGTAAACAGCGGCGCCACATTGGTGGCCATGCCGGTGTCGGTTTCACCGGCCATCTGGGTATTGGCCCGCCCGTCGAGATGGCAGGCATTGCAGTTTGCCTTACCGCGGAACAAGTTGTAACCGGCCGTTTCCGCTGCGGTCAATTTGGCGCTGCCAGCTAAGAAGGCGTCGAATTTCGACGTGAACGTGCTGACCTCCGACCCGATTTCGTAGGCGGCGATCGCCTGTCCGAATTCATCGAATGCCTATTGCGCGCGGGTCCGGTCTGTCGGGCTTAAAGGAATCGTTGGCGCCGGCGGAGTAACGGCACCTCCGGGGATCTTGCACAGGTCGGCAGTGTTCGCTGGAAAAGTGATGCCGGTAAGCGAGCCCGTTCCCCACACCTTCTCAAAGAAGAACGCATAAACGCTCTGAGAGAGCTTGAAGACGACGCAGGCAAAGTCGGGGTTGGCCATCTCTTGCGTATCGAGCGGCGGATCCTGCGCCTGCTCGGCCGCGGGATTATGCAGCCGATAGCCGGTCGCGCGCGCATCCCAGAAGTTGCCGCCATAGAAATCGCCCTGTGTCACGTTGAACTGAAGAGGCGGGAAATAGGGCGAGTAATTGTAGCTTTGCGGGTTGCGTTTGGCGATCCGGTTATCGGGATACGCGCCGTGCACGGTGATCGGCACGGATCCCGGGTTGCTTCCGCCGGTATAGACGCTCAGGACCGGCGAGCCGTTTGCGTAACCCGTCTGGGGATCGTGGCAGAAGCTGCAGGCTATGTTGTTATTGACGGAGAGGTTGGGGTCGTAGATCTCGAGCTTCCCCAGGGTTTCGATCGAGTGGAACGGATCGAGAGTGCCGGACTGCGCCGCTGTCAGCGCTTCCTGGAACAGCATGGCCTCATTCGTGCGAATCCTCGCCGCGTCCGGGTCATTCATGATCCAGCACTGCAGGTCCAATTTGTTGCCGAACAAAATGCACGGCTGATCCGCCAGCGGAACGACAAAACCGGGTGGCGGAAATATCGGGACCGGCGTCGGGTTTTGCGCTCGCGCCTCGGTCAACCCGGCGAGAGGAACGCTCAGGATCCCCAGCTCTTAGGAGTCTCCGTGTGTGTCGACGCATCTGTTCCCTCCCTCGGGAGTAACGCAGGGAACGTGCTGCTCTTCAGATGCTCATGCCCCACCATCGGCAACCGGAGGTTAACCCCGAGCCGCCAGCCGGTCTTTGGCCTGCGCCTGAGATTTCTCAAGATTAACTAAGATTAACTAAGTGACCGGAGTGGTCGCGGGCGACTGAAAGCGGCGGGCTGAACCGGCCGTGTTTCGGGCTGACCGAGATTTGCGGGGACGAAACCGAGACTATTTGCGCCACCTCGCGCGCGAAGTTAGCGCGAGGCAGCTCCTGCTTGTGCTCGATAATTGCGAGCATGTGATCGACGCCGCGGCGCGCATGGCTGAAGCAGTGTTGCGGGCCAACCCGACAGCACATGTGATGGCGACGAGCCGCGAGCCGCTGCGAGCAGCGGATGAGTGCCTTTACCGGGTGCCGCCGCTCGCTGTGCCGGCCGACGGCACCGAGGATATCGAGGATCTGCTGAGATATGGCGCGGTTCAGCTGTTCGTCGCACGGGCGCGCGCGACGGAGCCGCACTTCGCGCCGGACCGGCGCATTGCGCCGACCATCGCAGCAATCTGCCGGCGCCTGGACGGCATTGCGCTGGCCATCGAGCTCGCGGCCGCCCGCGCCGTTGCGCTCGGAGTGGAAGGGGTAGCAACCCACCTCGACGATCGTTTCCACCTGCTCACCGGCGGTCGCCGCACCGCGCTGCCGCGGCACCAGACGCTGCGGGCGATGCTCGACTGGAGTTATGAGCTGCTCGCTGACGCCGAGCGCGTGGTCTTGCGGCGCCTTTCAATCTTCGCTGGCAGCTTTACCCGGGAGGCAGCGGTTGCGATCGCGGCGAGCTCCGAGCTCGCGGCGTTGGACGTCATCAATGCCGTCGCGAACCTTGTCGCAAAGTCGCTCGTCATCGCGGATCCTGGCGACACAATTGTGCGCTATCGGCTGCTTGAAACGACGCGTGCCTACGCCCTGGTGCAGCTCACCGAAGGCAGTGAGCTCGAACACGTCGCACGGCTCCACGCCGAGTACTGTCGGGACCTCCTGGAGCGGGCCGAGACCGAGTTGGAGGCGAAGTCCACGGGCGAGTGGCTGGCGGCATACAGTTCCTTGGATCGATAACATCCGTGCAGCACTGGATTGGGGCTTTTCGCCAAGCGGCGACGCGTCGATCGGCATGGCAGTCACGGCCGCCTCGGTGCCCCTGTGGAAGCACCTTTCGCTGATGGAAGAGTGTCGCAGCCGCGTCGAACGAGCACTCGCCAGCCCCGTACCGGGATCAAGTGGAGATTTGCGCCGCAGGATGAAGCTCTATGCAGCACTTGGCGTCTCGCTGATGGAGACGAAGGGTCCGGCGTGTGCCGGTGCGGCTTGGACAAAGGCGCTGGAACTCGCGGGAAGCTTTGACGACACCGAGCATCAGTTGCGGGCGCTCTGCGGGCTGTGGATGTGCAGTGTCGGCAGAGGCGAGTATCGGACGGCGCTGGCGCTCGCCCAAAGGTTCTGCAGCCTTGCTGCAAACCAGCCCGACCCGGTCGATCCGTTCGTTGGCGATCGAATGACAGGGACTTCACTGCATTATCTGGGAGACCAGACCAATGCGCGGCGCCTCATCGAGCGCATACTTGCTCGCTATGTCACCCCCATTCACCGGTCGCATATCGTCCGCTTTCAATTTGACCAGCGGCTGAGGGCAAGTTGCATTCTCGCACGGATCCTCCGGCTTCAGGGATTTCCGGATCAGGCAATGCGCACCGCCCAAAGCAATGTCGAGGAGGCTCGCGTCGCCGATCACGCGCTTTCGCTGTGCAACACGCTGGCCCAAGCCGCGTGCCCGATCGCGCTTTTCGTCGGCGATCTGGCGGCAGCGGAACGCTTCGTGGCGATGCTGCTCGACCATTCAGCAAGGCATGCGCTGGCCTCCTGGCACGCCGAGGGCCATTGTTCAAGGGGGGCGTTATTCATCCAGCGGGGGGATGTCGTTACTGGGTTGCAGCATCTCCGCTGCGCTCTTGACGAGCTTCGCAAGATCGGGTTCGTCCAGCGCTGCCCCGCATTTCTCGCCGCCCTGGCGGACGGCCTGGCCCGTGCCGGCCAAGTGGCCGAGGGTCTTGTAGCGATCGATGAGGCGCTCGCGCTATGCGAGCGCGATGAAGGGCGCTGGTGCCTGGCCGAGCTGCTGCGCATCAAGGGCGAGCTTGTTCTGTCGAAGGGCGGACCGGACGCCGCCGAGGTGGCCGAAGATCACTTCAGGAGAGCGCTCGACTGGGCGCGCCGGCAAGGCGCCTTGTCCTGGGAGCTGCGTGCGGCCACGAGCCTCGCGCGACTGTGGCGCGACCAGATCCGCACCAAAGCGGCGCGTGAAATTTTGGCCCCGGTGTACGATCGGTTCAGCGAGGGGTTTGAGACGAGCGATCTCAAATCGGCAAAATTGCTGCTCGATGGTTTACGCGCGTCACTCCGCAACATGGTGAATATCGCTATACTTGGGGTTTCGGTTTGTCTCAGCTTCGTTAATTTCGCGGAAATGTTCGGGTGTTTCTGAGTCTGCGCCACGGGCGACGGCCCTATTTCTTTGGCGCGCAGATGAATGTCGCCCGAGCCGGCAACAGCAGCGGGCAATATTCTGGTCAGGCGGCGCGGCGCAGGGTCAGCCGGGTCCACACGTCGCTCAGAGCCGTGACGAGCGCCTCGATATCGGCATCGCTGTGCAGGGGCGACGGGGTCAGCCGTAGGCGCGCGGTGCCGCGCGGCACGGTCGGGTAATTGATCGGCTGGACATAGATGCGGTGGCGCTGCAGCAGCTCGTCGCAGGCGGCTTTGCACCGCCCGGCGTCACCGATCATGACCGGGTCGATGTGGCTCGGCGACGGCATTAACGGTAAGCCGGCTTCGGTCAAACGCCGCTTTAGGGTTGCCGCACGTTCTTGATGGCGTTCGCGTTCGACTTGGCTCTCTTTCAAGTGCCGGATGCTGGCTAGCGCACCGGCGGCGAGCGCTGGCCGTAGAGATGTCGTGAAGATTAATCCAGGCGCGTGGCTGCGCAGAAAATCGGCGAGTGCCGCCGAGCCCGCGACATAGCCGCCGATTGCGCCAAACGCCTTGCCGAGGGTGCCCTGGATCACCGTTGGGCGGTGCATGACCCCTTGGCACTCGGCGATCCCGCCGCCATGCGCCCCATAGAGCCGAAGGCATGGACCTCGTCGATATAGGTCATCGCGCCGAAACGGTCGGCGACGTCGCACAGCGCGGCGATCGGAGCGATGTCGCCAGCCATCGAATAGACCGACTCGAAGCAGACGAGCTTGGGCCGCCCCATGGCCACACCTTGGAGCAGGCGCGCGAGATCAGAGGGGTCGTTGTGGCGAAAGATCTACTTCTCGGCTCGGCTGTTGCGGATGCCGGCGATCATCGAGGCGTGGTTCAACGCATCCGAGAATACGACCGTTCCCGGCATCTCGCGCGCCAGGGTCGACAACGCGGCATCGTTGGCCACATAGCCCGAGGTGAAGATCAGTGCCGCCTCGCGGCCGTGCAGATCGGCGATCTCGCGCTGGAGCAACAGATGGAGGTGATTGTTGCCCGAGATGTTGCGGGTTCCGCCGGCGCCGGCAACCATCGCCCGCAGCGCCTCCAGGCGCTCTTTGAAGAAGCCTTCGTAATCCATCGCCGGCACGATTACCAAATCCTACAACGACATGGCGTCGAGATCTGTTGCCTGGGTCGTCGGCCGCGAGTGGCGGCGGCGCTAAGGAGATTGTTCGGTGGTGAATTGGTTGACCGCGCTTTGCGATCCTCCGGCCTTGTCAGTGGCGTCCATAGATTCCACGCGGTAGTAATAAATCGTTCCGGGCTTTAAGTAGCTCATCTATACCCGATAGATCATGGAGGGCGGAGCGCCGCTCCAGCGGTTCGAAGACTTTGCCGTCTGGCTCAACTGATGAGGGTCGGTACCGTAGTGCACCGCGCCCTAACACAAGGACGTTCCCCTGACATTGTTGGTAGGGCATCGAATAATTGCCCAACTTTCGGTAGGCTTCTCGAGCCCCGGCCCCCCCCCGTGATCCGCACGCGCTCAGCGCTGGCGTTGACGGGGGCTGGTCGTCCGCGACGAGCCGGCTTCGCGCACCTAGACCGCGCGCCGCCGCAACACGACGGCGGCGAGAACCAGTCTTTTCATTTTGGGCCTTGATCGAAAAAGGCGGCCAGGGCGAGCCGGGCAACCACGCTTCGCCCGTTGAGGCCGTCGCCGAGGTGGTCGGCCGGTCGATGGTTTCATCTCCGTGACCCCCTGTCAGGGCGCTTCGGGTCGCTTTGTAGTTTAGCCTACTCCGCGGCTACCCTGACGGTGGCGCTCGACCCTGGCGGCGCAGAATTTGTATTCCGGGATCTTGCCGAACGGGTCGAGCTGTGGGTTGGTCAATACATTGGCGGCGGCCTCGGCGTAGCAGAACGGGATGAATACCTGGCCCGGCGCGACGCCGCTGTCGCTGCGCGCCTTCAGTTCGATCGTACCGCGCCGGGTGGTGACGCGAATCTGGTCGCCGGCAGCGATGCCGAGCCGGCGCAATTCGGCCGGCGCGAGGCTCGCGACCGCCTCGGGCTCGAGCTCGTCGAGCATGCTGGAACGCCGGGTTATCGCCCCGGTGTGCCAATGCTCGAGCTGCCGCCCCGTCGTCAGCACCATCGGGTATTCTTCGTCGGGCTCCTCGGCCGGCGGGATGATCGCGGCGGGGACCAGGCGGCCGCGCCCCGATGCAGTTGGAAAACCCTCACCAAAAACAATCTCGTTGCCGGGCTGATCGGGAGTGTCGCACGGGTAGGTGACCGAACTTTCGCGCTCTACCCGCTCCCAGGTGATGTTTTCGAGCGACGGCATCGCCTGCTTCATCTCGGCGAACACATCGGCCGGGCCGGGATACGACCAGTCGAGGCCGATGCGCCGCGCGATCTCCTGGATGATCCACAGATCCTGGTGCGCGTTTCCGGGCAATGGCAACGCCGCTCGACCCCGCTGCACTTGGCGGTTGGTGTTGGTGACGGTGCCGTCCTTCTCGGGCCAGGCCGAGGCCGGCAGCACGACATCGGCGTATTTCGCAGTTTCGGTCAGGAAGATGTCCTGAACGACGAGATGTTCGAGCCTGGCGAGCCCCTCGCGTACGTGCTCGACATCGGGGTCCGACATCGCCGGGTTTTCGCCGACGATGTAAATCCCCTTGATCTCGCCGCGATGCGCCGCGTCGGAGATTTCGACCGTGGTCAGCCCTCGCCTGTCGTCAAGCGAGGTATGCCACAGCGCCTCGAATCTGGCGCGGACCTCAGGGTCCTCGACCGATTGGTAATCGGGATAGACCATCGGGATCGCCCCGGCATCGGAGGTCCCTTGCACGTTGTTCTGGCCGCGCAGCGGGTGCAGCCCGGTGCCGGGCCGGCCAATCTGCCCGGTGATCAACGCCAGCGCGATCAGGCAGCGGGCATTGTCAGTGCCGTGGACATGCTGCGAGATGCCCATGCCCCAAAAGATGATCGCACGGTCGGCGCGGGCGTAGGCGCGCGCGACCTCGCGCAGCGTCGCGGCGTCGATACCGCAGATCGGCGCCATCTTTTCCGGGCTGTAGTCGCGGATATGCTCCCGCAGCTTCTCGAAATCCTCGGTGTGGGCCTGCACATACTGCCGATCGTAGAGGCCCTCTTCTATGATCGCGTGGATCAGCGCGTTGAGCAGTGGCACGTCGCGCCCAGGATTTAAGCGCAACGATGTCGTCGCATGCCGCATCAAGGCGTAATTGCGCGAGTCGATTGCAATGAGATTGGCGCCGCGCTTCGCCGCTTGCTTGAAAAAGGTCGCCGCAACCGGGTGGTTTTCGGTCGGCCGCGCACCAATGACGATGATGACGTCGGCATCGGCCACGGCAGTGAACGGCGCCGTCACGGCGCCCGAGCCGATCCCCTCCATCAGCGCCGCGACAGACGAGGCATGGCAGAGCCGCGTGCAGTGGTCGACATTGTTGCTGCCAAAGCCGGCGCGAACCAGCTTCTGGAGCAGGTACGCCTCCTCGTTTGTGCCCTTGGCGCAGGCAAAGCCGGCCAGCGCGCGTCGTCCGTCACGGTCGCGGATGCGCCTCAAACCCTCGGCCGCGCGATCGAGCGCCTCGTCCCAAGTAGCCTTGCGGAAGTGTGTGTAGGGATTGGCCGGATCGATGTCGGTGTCGCGCTTCGAGACGCCGTCTTTGCGGATCAGCGGCTCCGTCAGCCGGTCCGGGTGTGCGACATAGTCGAAGCCGAAACGGCCTTTGACGCAGAGCCGGTTGTGGTTCGCCGGCCCGTTCCGGCCGTCGACGGCGACGATGCGGGCGTCCTTGATTTTGTAGGTCAGCTGGCAGCCGACCCCGCAATAGGGGCATACGCTGTCGACCTCGCGGTCGGGGGCGTTGGTATAAACCCCGTTCGCATCTACGAGGGTCGCCGGCATCAAGGCACCCGTCGGGCAGGCCTGCACGCACTCGCCGCAAGCGACGCAAGTGCTAGTGCCCATCGGGTCGTCGAAGTCGAAGATGATCTTCTCGTGGTAGCCCCGCGCCGCCATGCCGATCACGTCGTTGACCTGGACTTCGCGGCAGGCGCGAACACAGAGATTGCATTGGATGCAGGCGTCGAGTTGCACCGCCATCGCCGGGTGGCTGCGGTCGGGCGCCGGCGCGTCATGCCGCGGAAAGCGGCTTTCTTCAACGCCGAGCTTGTCGGCCCATTGCCACAACCGCGAGTTCGGGTCGTGCGCGACGGCGCGATCGGGCTGGTCGCCGATCAACAGCTCGAACAGCATTTTTCGCGAGAACCGGGCACGCTCGCTGGCGGTCTGCACCTTCATGCCGGGAGTCGGTTGGCGCACGCAGGAGGCGGCGAGCACCCGCTCGCCCTCGATCTCGACCATGCAGGTGCGGCAATTGCCGTCCGCGCGATAGCCGGGTTTCGGCAGCCAGCAGAGATGCGGGATCTCGATGCCCTGCCGATCGGCGACCTGCCAGATCGTCTCACTCGGCTCGGCTGAGACTTCGGTGCCGTCGAGAAAGAAGCGGATTGGATCGCTCATTGCGCAATCCTACTGATCATTGGAACCACCCCGGCGTAGGCCGGGGCCCATTCGTCCGTTGCTCGAATGGGTGAGAAATGGGTCCCGGCCGTCGCCGGGATGGACTTTGAAAGTAGCGGGCCGCGCACATGTCACACGAGATCCTCGCGGAAGTGCTTCAGTACCAGCTTGACCGGGTTCATCGCGGCTTGGCCGAGACCGCAGATCGAGGCGTCGCTCATGACCTGCGTCAGCTCTTGCAATAGCGGCTCGTCCCAGTGCGGCATCGTCATCAACTTGACCGCTTTCTCGGTGCCGGCCCGGCAAGGCGTGCACTGGCCGCAGCTCTCGTCTTCGAAAAAACGCAACAGGTTCAACGCCACCGCCTTCATGTCGTCCTTGTCCGAGAGGACGACAACAGCCCCCGAGCCGGTAAAGCAGCCCTCGGATTCGAGCGTCCCGAAATCGAGCGGAATGTCGGCCATCGCGGCCGGCAAGACGCCGCCTGAAGCGCCGCCCGGCAGATAGCCCTTGAAGGCGTGACCGTCGGCCATGCCGCCGCAATACTCTTCGATCAGCTGGCGCGCGGTAATCCCGGCCGGGGCGAGCTTGACCCCCGGGTCACGCACCCGGCCGGATACCGAGAAGGTGCGCAATCCCTTGCGCCCGTTCCGGCCTTGGCTGGTGAACCACTCCGGCCCTTTCTCCACGATGTCGCGCACCCAATAGAGGGTCTCGACGTTGTTGCACAGGGTCGGCCGACCGAAAAGCCCGACCTGGGCTGGGAAGGGGGGCCGCTGTCGCGGCAGCCCCCGCTTGCCTTCGATGCTTTCGAGCATCGCCGACTCTTCACCGCAGATATAGGCGCCGGCGCCGCGTCGGAGATGGATGGGTGCTTGCCGCGATAACCCGGCGGCCTCGACCGCGGCGATCTCGCTTTCGAGGATCGCGCGGCATTGCGGGTACTCGTCACGCAGATAGACATAGATCTCGGCCGCCTCGACCGCCCATGCCGCCACCAAAATACCTTCGATCATGCGATGCGGGTCGGTTTCGAGAAAGTAGCGGTCCTTGAAGGTGCCGGGCTCGCCCTCGTCGGCGTTGACGGCCAGCAACCGGGGTGCGGGCTCCTGACGCACCAGACGCCACTTGCGCCCGGCCGGAAACCCGGCGCCGCCGAGCCCGCGCAGGCCCGAATGCTCGAGGATCTCGATTACTTCCTCTGGTCGGCGCCGGCCGGCCAAGCACTCCGCGAGGAGACTATAGCCACCGCCCGCACGATAGGCATCGAAGGCGACGAACTCCGGGATCGTTGGGCGCGTCTCACCTGCCGCGACGGTAGCGGAAACAGTGCCGACGGTGGCGTGTTCGTGCAGCGTGTGCCCGATCGCCACGACCGGCGCGCGATGGCAGCCCCCCATGCAGGGCGCGCGCACCACCCTGACACCATTGCCGAACCGGGTCTGGAGGTCGGCGAGAAGCCGTGCCGAGCCGGCGAGGTCGCAGCTCAGGCTGTCGCACACGCGGACGGTGGTCGGTGGCGGCGCCGCTTTGCCATCCATGACGATGTCGAAATGGGCATAGAACGAGGCGACCTCGTAGACCTCGACGAGCGCCAGACGCATCTCTTCGGCGAGCGCGGCCAGATGGCGCGCATGTAGGCAGCCGAAATGATCCTGCAGCAGATGCAGATGCTCGATCAGCAGGTCGCGGCGCCGCTCGCCGTCGCCGAGCAATGCCTGGACCTCGGCGAGCGCTGCCGGATCGACCTGTCGGCCTTTGGGATGATCGGGCCCGCGCCGGCGCCCCGAGCCCGGATGGATGCGACGGTCGTGTCCTACTGCCACGGCGCGGCATCCCTCGCCTCACCCTCCCGCTGCGCGGGTGCCTCCCTCTCCCCGCGCGCGGGGAGAGG
>Ga0306920_100009449_pt1 | contig 13018 bp, 14 predicted proteins | sample flu12Cox44000170_FD_204666 | JGI IMG/M metagenome (GOLD analysis project Ga0306920, IMG submission 204666) | Lab enrichment of tropical soil microbial communities from Luquillo Experimental Forest, Puerto Rico - flux4day.12C.oxic.44.000.170 (v2)... | ecosystem: Environmental > Terrestrial >...
CACCGGGATCAGCATCGCGAGCTTGCGGAGATTTTGGGCGGTGGCGGCGAGGTGGAACTCGTCCCGCGCCCCATTCGGACCGCGCAATCGGAGCCGGTCGAGCTTCAGGACGCGCTTGAGATGCGCGAACAGCATCTCGACCTTTTTGCGCTGACCCCGCGAGGTCTGATAGGCCTCGGTCTTGCCGATCTCACGGGCCAGATCGCGCGCTCCTTCGTAGATTGAGCGTGGGATATTGCGCTCCGGTGTCCTGGGACAGCAGCGTGGCTTGAGGGGGCACGCCTGGCAGTCGCGCTTGCTGGCCCGGTAACGCGTCGAGTTGTCCTTCATGATGCCGGTTCGCGGTGTCGTGAACCGTCGCCGATAGCGCTGGAGGGTTTTCCCGGCCGGGCATCGGTAGGTGTCGGTGGCGTGGTCGTAGGTGAAGTCGTCACGCGAGAAGGTGCCGTCGGTGCGCTGGGATTTGTCGAACACCGGGATGTGCGGCTCGATCCCTTGCTCATGAACCAACCAGTTCAGCATTTCGGCCGAGCCGTAGGCGCTGTCGCCGATCAGGCGCTCGGGATACAGGTCGAAGCAATCCAGCGAGCGCTCGATCATCCGCTTTGCCGCGAGGATTTCGGCCTGGCGGATCGCCGTCGTCGCCTCGACGTCGACGATGATCGCGTTGTCGGCATCGATCAGGTAGTTGGCCGAATAGGCGAAAAAGGCCGGTCCACGATGCGCTGCCGTCCACCGTGTTGCCGGATCGGCGGGCGCGATGAACTTGGGCGTCACCTCGCTTGCCGCACCGAACGCCGCGTCATCGAGGACGGCAAGATATTCTTCGACGGCGCGACCGGCCGCTTTTGGCGGCAGACCCGCGGCACCTTCGACGCGATTGCGGTCGCTGGCATCGGCCTGGATCAGACTGGCGTCGACGGCAAACCCTTCACCACCCACCAGCCCCTCGGCAATGCAGCGCTGCAGTACGCTCTCGAACAGACGCCGCAGCAGATCGCTCTCGCGAAAGCGGCCGTGCCGGTTCTTCGAGAAGGTCGAGTGATCCGGCACCGCGCCGTCGAGCCCAAGCCGGCAGAACCAGCGGTAGGCGAGGTTCAGATGAACCTCCTCGCACAGCCGCCGTTCGGAGCGGATGCCAACGCAGTAGCCGACGATCAGCATGCGGATCATCAGCTCAGGGGCGATCGAAGGCCGACCAATGGCACTGTAGAACGGCGCCAGCTCCTGCCTCAGTCCATCCAGTTCCACAAACCGGTCGATCGATCGCAGCAGGTGCTTTTCCGGCACACGCCGTTCGAGCGAAAACTCGTAGAACAACGCGTCCTGCCGGACTTGCCGCTCCCCCATCATCGACTGCCCCCCAGCCGTCGTGATGCCAGATTATACCGCGTCCGCCAGGCGGTTTTTCAACGGAATCGGGCGAGGATCGCGGTACGGATGCCCATTGCTGGACACCCCCCGCACGGATCCGGACGAGCCCAATTCGAGCATCCGGCTACTACCTTGGGTGTTTGACGGCAAAGCGCTGATCGGGCCAGGGATGAAGGAACTACGGGCTGGACATCGGGGTCGGCGCCTTTACCGTCTTGTCCTGGGCGCTCTGGCATCGCGGCTATCCTGATCAGTCCGCGCGAGCTGCCGATCGTGCGCTCGCATTAAGCCGGCAACTGGGCCATGCCCACACCCTTGCCCAGGCTCTTTATTTCGCCGGCATGGCCGCGGTCTTCGCCCGAGATGTCGCCACCGTTTACGCCTACAATTGCGTGGCAGTCACGAGTGAACACGGCTTCCCCCATTGGGCGGCCTTGGGTCAGATTCTCCAGGGCTGGGCCGTCGCCAACAAGGTGAAGCGGCGACGGGAATTGCCCGCATCCGCGACCGTTTGGCCGCGTACGGGACGACCGGCGCCCGCTTAACAACACCGTTATTCCTCACCCTGCTGGCCGAGGCGCTGGCGCTTGCCGGAAAAATAGAGGAAGGCCTCCCCACGCTGGACGACGCATTGGCAAAAGCGACCGCCTCCGGCGAGAGGGGCTGGGACGCAGAAGTTCATCGCTTGCACAGCGAGCTCACCGGCCGCTTGCCATATCCCGATCCGGCGAAGGCCGAGGAGTCGTTCCGCACCGCCCTCGCGATCCCCGCGAGCAAGATACGCGGGGCTACGAATTGCGCGCCGCCACGAGCCTCACCCGGCTGTGCCGCGAGCAGGGCCGGCGGGGCGAAGCCCGCGACCTGCTGGTACCCGTCTACGCCTCGTTCACCGAAGGCTTCGACACCGCCGACCTGAAAGACGCCAAGAGGCTGCTCGACGATTGACTGAGCCGACGAACGCCGCGGAGGCGTGAGTAATCACAAGTCACGGCTCCACGGGCCCATCCCACGCCGACTCTGCGCCGTCCGACGACGCTGGGCTCCTGCGTGTAGGAGTCCATTGTGAATGCCGCTTCACAACCGACCCGACTAGCTGCTGGCGTGGTGATGAAGGTCTGCAATGGGTCGATTCCCGCGGTTCGCTCTGCGGTCCTTGAACGGCCGGTTTCGCCGCGCGCCGGCGGCCACTCCTGTGCCGTCGGCGGTCGGCTAACCGATCCGACAGCAGTCGTTCGCCAGAACCATAGTCGGCGTTATCCGACCGGCGTTAGTGCCGGCACTCTGGCGAGCCGCCGCAGGGCAAGCTGGATGGAGGCGAGGGTGACAAACGTGGCCAAGGTTTCGGCGAGGTTCTCGAAATCCTTGGCAAGCCTCCGGTTGCGGCAAAACCACGAGAAGGTGCGCTCAATAACCCAGCGGCGCGGCAGCACGACGAAGCCCTTTGTGTCGTCGCTCCGCTTGACGATCTCCAGGCGGAGCACCGCCATCTTGGCCACTGCCGCATCAACCTGCCGGGCGTTGTAGCCGCCATCGGCCCAGATCAGTTCGAGCCATGGGAAGCGGCGGCGTATCTTGTCGAGGACGAGACCCGCGCCGTCGCGGTCCTGGATTGCCGCTGAATGGACAACGACCCACATCGGCGGCCCTTCGCTATCGACCAGGGCGTGGATCTTGCGACCCTTCACCTTCTTGCCGGCGTCATAACCCACCTGGTCGTCTTTACCGCCCCTTTTTCTGCCGATTTGACCGATTGGCTATCGAGAACCGCGGCCGATGGGCTGGCCTCCCGCCCCATCCGTTCGCGGAAGGCCATGTGCAACTCGGCCCAGATTGCCTCCCAGACGCCATCACGTTGAAACTTCCGAAAGATGTTGTAGACCGTCGAGCGTGGTGGAAAGCTGTCGCGCGGCAGATATCGCCAGGGGCAGCCCGTGCGCAGCAGATAGAGAATAGCGTTCATCGCCGCCCGCATGTCGGTCTTGCGCGGTCGTCCGCCGGGCCGCGCCGGCGGGATCATCGGCGCCAGCCGCGCCCACTCCGCATCACGCAGATCGCTCGGATAGCCCTTGCCCTCGCGCCGGTAAATCCGACGATGCTCCTCGGTCCACAGGTCCACATCGCTGTTCGCCATCACCGCAAGCCTATCGCCGGCGAACCATTGCGCCATTCAGCGCAGCGCCCTCGAACTTTTTGGGTCATGCTCTAAGAGAGTGGCGGCTTCCGGGCGCTCGCGTGTTCCGCTGAGCCGCAGGTGAAGCTACATCTGGTCGATCAAGACACCGTCGTTAGTCAAAGATGACCAAATCGGCACCCGTCGCCGATTCATCGATGTCCCATTGGGCTTCGCTCGAAATCAAAATTTGCGCTCATCGCCAAATCGCAAAATCAGATGTCTCACCTCGTGCAGATCCCTCGCGATCTCGATCAGAGATTTCTGATCTCCGCGGTTGGCTCCACGAGATCCGGCACCATGATCGTCATCATGCCAGCCGCCGCCGAGCGGACCCCGTTCGGCGAATCTTCGAGCGCCAGGCACAGTTGCGGCTCAATGCCCAGACGGTGCGCGGCGGTCAAAAACGGATCAGGAGCCGGCTTCGCCGCCGCGTAATCGCCATAGCCGACGACGGTGTCGAAGCGGCCGAGAAGCTTATGCGCACTCAAGTGCCGCTCGACGGTGCGGTGCAAGGACGAGGTCGCGATCGCGCGGGGCAACGCGAGTTCGTCGAGAGTGTCCAGCAATTCGAGCACGCCTGGTTTGAGGGCGAGGCGGGTCTCGGCGATGACCCAGAAATGGCGAACCCACGCGGCCTCGAAGGCGTCGGACGGGAAATCCACGCCAAAATGGGACAGCAGCAGCGCACGGCTTTGAACAACCGGAAGCCCGACCATCCGGCGAAAGAGGTCGGGGACCATTTCGTGCCCGCCTTCGGCGGCGGCGAGCATGACTGCCTCCTGATACAGGCTCTCGGTATTGAACAGCAGGCCATCCAAGTCGAAGACAACCGCGGCCGGTTTGCGCGGCAACGTCATTGCGGCAACCTCGTCAGCTTCCCCCTGGACATCATCTGGAAAACAGCCTCGTCACGTGATTTGAGAAAAATCACACGCCGCGGCACTTTTTATGCCGATAGTGGCGCTGCCCGCCAAGATGATCACAGTGTGCGACAGGCTGCTCATGCGGTGTGGCTTGGTGCGTCGATCGATCGCCAGCCGTTGTGCAGGAGTTTTCGGCTCACCCGGTCAAAGCTAAACCAATTTCCGCCATTTGTTCGGGGTTGGTCGTAACGACGGCTGATTGGGACCCCGGCGAGGTGGCAATAAAGCAGCGTTCCTGTGCCTCCGTGCCCGACGATGACGACATCGCCCGTCCAAGGAGCTTGCGCCATGACCCGCTCTAACGCGCGAATGATGCGCGCCTGCGCGTCGACCGCAGGTTCCCAACCCCGCACGCTGATTTTCGGCTGCTCGAAAAACTCATTGACGGCTCGCTCGAACTCGTCCGGGTCAAGAAAACCCGTCGCCGATCGGTCGTTTTCGCCCAAACCTCTCACGATGCTAAAAGTGCCGAGCCCGAGTCCGTCAGCAAGGATCTCCGCTCCATCGCGGGCTTTGCGCTCGTCACTCGAGAAAAGGCTACAGACGCCCTTTACCCAGCGATGCTTCACCATCGCGCGCATGCGAGCCCGGCCGCGCTCGTTGAGCGGCCAATCAGGAACGGGAACGCCGGGATCGATCGCGACGTCGGGATGAGTGATGAAGAAGACGCTCGGCATTCAAGCGGGCCTCCACCTAGCCCAGCATCCGGCTCTTCGCAATTACAGGCCCTCCGGCGGATGGTTGATCAAAAACTATTCGGTGTCACTGCGAGCACGCAGGTGGTGCGCAGCAATCCGGCCTGGCACTCGGCGCCCTGGATGACTGCACTGCGCACACTAGCACCGGCCCGGCCGGCTCATACCAGAAGTCAAGGCTAACACCGTCACTCTGGGGTCTTAAATTTTTGATCCGTGCTGTGCTAGCCAATGGCAAAGATGGACGAGCACGGGCTCGCGAAATTGTTGGGCTGCGATTTCACAGGACGCCCATCTGGTCTGCCTCTTCTGCATCTCGGGCCATTTGCGGAGAGTTTTTACAATTTTGAACAAGTAGATCCATACCTTAATGCTCTGCCGGTTCAACTCGGTCTTGCTTCGCCGTCTTTCGCGGAACATGCCCACCGCGTTCGGAGTAACGTATCCGACCACCCCCGCTTCCTCGAAGGCCTCCTGAGCGGCGAGTTCGCTAAAATTCAGGTGCGGTTCGACTCGACCCTTCGGAATTCCCCATTTTTTCGATCGCCTTCTGCTTATTAGAAGGATTTCAGGTTCGCCATTTTTTCGGCAACGGAACGCCAAAACACCGGCCTCGATGAGCATCTGACCGTCCCGAAGCGGGGCAGCACCCAGGCACGAGGCCATCAATTCCGATACCAAAGATGTTGATGTCGGCAGCACATTATATGACCATTTCTTACCGGTCGAGCGACGCTTCGGATGTTTTACTTGGGCGGCAGCGCTCAGCGTCGGATCTGCCTGCTCCAATTTCTCGGAAGACGGAAACGTCAGACCTTTAGCATTCTGTCGGTACCGGCTTTTTTGGGTCATATCCGTTTCGTAGATGCACTCGCCATGGTCGACCCTTGTGGCGGCAAGGACCGGCAGGGCCAAGGCAGTCGACGCTCGTTCGCAGGTCTCTGATTCAGTGCGCCGCCTTTCCCCTTTATCCATTCTCGGGTGTCACTGTCAGGGCCTCTATCCGGCGGTCTGCGAGCAGCCAAACGACGTCTTGCGGCACCGGCAAGGGCCTCTCGCCGGGGGAGGCCAAGATAAGTCCCTCGGATCAGGTGGCCGGTCAGGCCATGTGGAAATCGCAACGACGATGCCCTGCACCTCTGACAGCCATTCCGCCACCCGGTTCACCGCCTCGTCGTAGCCCTCTCCGTTCGGCGCGCGAAAATACCAGTCGAACGGGCTGGAGCCATCCAGCAAGCCTGGCCATCTCGCATCGATATCCGCGTGCGTCAGTCCGTCCCAGGAACCGATCGTAGCCTCCCGGATCCGCTTTAGTCTAACGTAATGCGCTTCTCTGATTGCGGATTTGCCCGTCAACCCGCCTCCACTCATCTTCTCAATTCCGACGTCGCCGTGAAGTTCGTGCTTCTCTGCGAGGTGGGCACAGGCCGCCTCAGGATGGGGTCCGAAGGCCGGTGCTGCGATCTTTATGGCGCACTTCCTGATAAGCAGGCGTGCAGGACATTATGCGCAGTCATCCGAACCTCGTCCTCACGGGACGCCGTTCCGCGGCGCGGAACCTTATGGGATCAGAGCAAGACCCCTATGCCAGTGCGACGGCCTCCTCCCGTGCCCAGTTGAACGGGGCGGCGTTGGCCCACATGCGATGCATGATGATCGCAAGTTTGCGCGCCACGGCGACGATTGCACGACGCAGGCCGCGCCGTTTGGCGATAGCCACACCCCAGGCCTTCAGCGCAGACCATCGATGGACGCGCGTGAGTAAGGTCAGCGCAGCCTGCACGAGTACTTCGCGCACGGCCCCATCCCCGGCCTTGGTGATCGACCCACTGCGATCGATCTCGCCGGAAGCGTACTTGCGCGGGGTCAGGCCAAAGTGTGGACCGAGGTCTCGGGAGTGGGTAAAGCGCGATGGATCATCGACACCGGTGGCGTAAGTCAGCGCGACGATGGGGCCGACACCAGGCACGGACAGCAGGCGCCGACACACCGCGCTTGCACGCACGGCCTTGAGCACCATCCGATGCAGCACGTCGCCCTGTTGTCGCAAAGCGGCGCGGGCGGTGAGCATCGGGCGGACCATGACCAGCAACCGCGATCTTTTGGCGAGCAACTCCAGCACCCGTGCCTCGAAGGTCCCGACGGTCACCTCGCCGAGTTTGAGACCAAAGGCTTTGAGCGTTCCGCGGATTTCGTTGTCGATGGCTACGCGTTTCTCGAGCAGCGTTCGGCGATTGCTCAGCAGTAAGCGGAGCTCCTGGCTTTCCGCTGTCTTGACGTGGACGGCAGTAAACCACCCGACCCGCATAGCGTGGGCAATGGCCCGTGCGTCGTTGCGATCGGTCTTGACCGCCATAGCGGCGGTGGCGCCTTTCATCCGCCGGGTCTCGATGCAGATCGCTGGCAGCCCCACGGCACGCAGTCCCGCGTGCAGCCATGGCGACAGTGGGCCGGCCTCGAGCCCGAGGCGGGCGATCATCAATCCGGTGGCCGCAAACCATCGGATCAAATCGGTCGGCTCCGACGCCGCCTTACCTTCGATGACGATGATCCCGTCCTCGTCGACGACACAGATGGCCGTCTCCTGAAGCGAGACATCCAGGCCGGCGAAATGCTTCATGGCATCCTCCTGATGATGGCGTGGGCACAACCCTATTGCCGTGCCGATCTGCCACTCTGGAGGCCGTGCTGACGACCGCAATCACCTCATCTTTATGTTAGATTACCTACCCGGCTAGAATCAACCTATGGGGAATACGGGGTCGTGCCGTTGAACGGGCAGGATGGCGCGGTAGCCACCGGGTATTCGGTGCCGGCTCTCTGAAGCCACACTCCGTTAGAATGCTAGGGCGTAAGTCGGTCTGCGCGGATCTGCACCGGCAGAGAGCGTGCCCACGTCCGGGTCCCGACGGGTGACCACCGCGCCAATGCCGCAAGCCCCGACAACTTCGATCGTGTGGCCGAGGGCCCGTAGCTCGTCACGCACGGGTTCAGAGATACCGGGCTCGACGCTTAATACACCTGGCCTGTACGAATGTGGCCAGAACGAGTCAATCAGGGTTTCCGTCGCAAACCTTGGCGTCTCCACCGCCTGCTGAGGATTCATGTCGAACACCAGCGTGTTCAGGATCATTTGAAGATTTGCCTGACCCTGATCGTCGCCGCCGGGACATCCGACCGTCGCAATCGGTCGGCCGCGTTCGCAGATTAGATAGCTGATCAGAGTGGTGCGCGGCCGCTTCCCCGGCGCGAGGGCGTTTGGATGTCCCTCCTCAAGAGAAAACATCTCGCTCCTGGTGCTGAGCGTGCAGCCCAGTTCGGGAGAGAAAACCGATTTGCGGAAGACGCCACCGCTCGGCGTGAGCGCGATCATGTTGCCATCGCGATCGATGCACGCGATGTGGGTGGTCCCGTCATTCGCAGCAGCAGCCGACGGATTCGGCGCTGGGGATAATGGTGGCGGTGCAGGAATGCTCTGTCGGATGTGTCTGACGTCACCCGGCGGTGGCGCCTCCTGCATCGCGCGGTCGGCCCGGATCAGCGCGGCGCGCTCCCGCAGATAGACCGGCGAGAGGAGCTCGGCTAACGGGACCTCAGGTGAGTCGCCGTAGTACCGCTCGCGGTCGGCGAACGCGAGCTTCAGCGCCTCGGTGACTGTGTGCACGTAGCGCCCAGAATTATGCCCCATCGCCTTCAGATCGAACGTCTGGAGCAGTCCAAGCGCCTGCATGACGACCGGCGCCTGCGTCCACGCGGATTGACCCAAGATCTCACGGCCCGCAAAGGTTATCGCCAGTGGTGGCTCGAACTGCGCATGATAGTCGGCCAGATCGGCGGCACGCAGTAAGCCGCCCCACTTTTCCGAGAAGGCCCCGATCGTGACGGCAATATCACCGCGATAAAATCGCTCGCGCACCGCGCGGATACCAGCGAGCCGATCCGCCCCGCACTGTGCGCCGGCGGCTGCCAATTTCTTCAAAGTTCCGGCGAGCGCGGGCTGCCGGAACCGGTCGCCAACCCGCGGCACCCGCCCAGCCGGATAAAACACCGCTTCGCCGCCGGGTGGATAGAGTGCAAATTGCGAGCGCGTCTCACGATTCGACAGCATGCGGTGCATGTATTCGTATATTGGGAAGCCCTCCTCCGCGTACTCCAGGGCGGGGGCGAGCACCTCGACGATGGTGCGCGTACCGAACGTTTCGAGTAGCGTCAGATAAGCGTCGACCGCGCCCGGGACGGTGAAGGAAAGATGTGCGTTAGGACCCGGACCGGTCGGGATCCGCGGAAAGCCCTTCTTTGCAAAGGTGGCAATCGTCGCCAGCGCCGGCGCCGGACCTTGCCCACTGAGCACAAGCGTCTGACCGCCCTTCGCGTCATGGATGATTGCCACGCATTCGGCGCAGAGCGAATAAGATGCAGTGGGCTCGACTACGGCCGCTGCAAACCCGGCTGCTGCGGCTGCGTCAAACGCATTGCCACCTGAGAGCAGCATACGCATCCCCGCCATCGAGACCAGCGGGTGACCGGATGAGATCACGCCCCCCGTGCCGGACACGAGCGGCCGCGTGGTTGCCCAATCGACGCTGTGATGTTCGTCGGGCTGCTGCTGGATTTGGTTGCTCATGGCTCTCGTTGCTCACCCCTCGAGTTATTCTGGGTCGGGCTGGACAGCGTTTTTTCGAAATAGAGCCGTCGCATTCCGGAGCCGACCGTCTTATTGCTACCATGCTCCGCTAACTCTTCGCGGACTAGTCGGTAACCGCAGCTTCGATAGAGCGCGATCGCCTCGGTTTGGATTTCGGCGGTGCTGAGCTCAAGTCTTTTGAACCCGCGGCGGCGGCATTCAGCCTCCGCATAAAGCAGCATTTGGCGGCCGATACCGAGTCGGCGCGCCGACGGGTCCACATACATGCGGCGCAGTTCCATGGCATCATCCGATGCCCGCTCGAGGCCGAACATCCCAACCAAGCCGCCGCGCAGGGTCACCACCCAAAACGCGCCGCCATGCTCGGGATAGTAGACCTCAATCCGGTCAATCTCATCGGCCAGCGCGCGCTCGATATAGGCGTCGAAAGCGTCGCGCAGTTCGGCTGGGCTAAGCAGCCGGTTGACTTCAATGAAGAGCTCGCGCACGCGCGTGCCGTCGGCATCCCGGAAAGGGCGTATCTCAAGCGCCCCGCTGTTCATTGTTTTAGCCAGGCCACTTGACGACCGAAACACCCGGCTCCTCCTGCATTTGCGGCACATGTCCGGGTTGCGCCCGCACGCGGTCGAGCCACGCGCGGATACCGGAATAGGATCCGAGCTCAAAGCCGCCGTCGCTCGCACTGTGGGTGTAGGCGTAGAGCGCGATATCGGCGATCGTGCAGCGTCCGGCGGCCAGCCATGCACTATTTCCGAGCCGCTGCTCCATTACCGTGAGAGCGTGTTCGCCGCGCGTGTGGTTCTGGGCGATGCGATCGGCAAGCCGCGACTGCTCCGCCAACGGCAGATGGAGTTTCCCAATGCCGGTTCACCGCTATGTACGGCTCGTGGCTGTACTGCTCGAAAAACATCCAGCGCAGCACGTTGGCTTGATCCCAGGCGTCGGCCGGAAAGAGTGCGGTATCGCGGGCAAGAAAATAGAGGATCGCCCCCGATTCCGACAGCATCCGCCCGTCATCGAATACGATCGTCGGAATTTTCCCGATCGGGTTAATCGCGCGGAACTGCGCGGAGGCCGTCTCGCCCCGGTTTTGCGTCGTATCGACCCGGCGATAGGTGACGCCGAGCTGAGCCAAGAGCAGCCGTACCTTATAGACGTTGCCGGAATCGAGATCGCCATAGAGCGTCAGCATCAGGGCTCACTGCCACAGTAGGTTTAAATGCACATCGCCTCGCCTCACGCCAATCGCGCGAGGCTGTCGCCGATGGACCCCATTCTCTCTCGCGGTCTCGACAGCATTCACGAACACGTCCTACGGCCGGATGCCAGAGCTTTCACCGAGCACTCCAAGAGCCTCCTGTACAGCCCCTCTCCTCTTCACGGGTACGATGTTGAATACGATGATTTGAACGTAAACGACATCGGCACTCCGGACGACGCCGTAGTCATTCCCATAGCAGAAGTTCGCGCAGCATGATGGTAGGTAATGGTCATGAACTTCTCGTCTTCGGGTACTCTCAATCAAGTCTTATCCATTTTCATGCATCATTGTACACGATACAGACCTTGAATGCATGATGGCGTCCCCTCTCTCGCGCTCCGGTTTATTATTGAAAACAGATTTTTTCGAGAATTGGGCGGTAGGGCAGGGCACAGGGACTAACACCGCAATCAAAGAAGTTTCATCGTTTCATCGTCGCTAATCCCCCCTATCGTCGCGCAGCGCATTGAATTAGCTTGGTATTGCTGCCTCAAAAACATTCGCACCAGTCGGCCGAGGAACATGCATGCCTTAGGCGGCGCGGTCGGCGCGTCGGGCTGGCCGAGGAATTGCCCGTAGGATGGATCAACACCTTGCGCAACGCCAACGTGCCGGACGAATTCGCCGCCCTCGGCGCCGAGCTGAATTAGCCGCGGCCGTTGCCCGCTCTATTGCCTATTGCCCGTCCTTGTCATCCGTTACGGCTACGCGACCGGACGCTCGCTCAGTGGGGCACGGGTTCGCTTCCGTCCACCGGATGGGGGTCGCGTCACCGCCGGCCAAAAACAGGCGGCGGCTTGGCAGCGCGGCGCCGGCGTGTCGGTCGGAACGCAGCTCACCCTTTCAGATAGCCGACATAATAAATGCCGATGACACTACCCGATGCGTCCCGGATCGGATCGTAACCTGTAACGTATCGCTTGCCCAAGATCATCGCGTCTCCGTAATACGCCTGGCCCTTCCTGATCACTGCGATGACCGGGCCGTTCGGGTCAAGAACCGTACCGATTGCGCTCGAACCATCGTCCTTCTTCACGTTCGTCGCAACGCGCACGTACTGGTCGCCGGCCTTCACGAAAAGCGTCGCTGTCCCTCCGTTTTCTTTCACAACCTCATCGACCACATCGAAGTTGTTATTCATCTTCGTTGTCCCGAAATACAAGGCGGGAACATCCTTGCCGGCGACGGCCTCGGTGCCTTCGATCCTGGGGGCGCCCAATTTGGTTGTCTTCGCCTTGAGCGCGGCCATCGAGGCCTGCACTTTGTCCGACTGAGCGCCCGCGAGGCGCGGCAACAGCGTTGCAGTTGCGACAAAGCATCCGGCGCCAAGGATGCTTACGATGAACGCTTTTCGATCGATGAAGCTATCCCGATCCATGTGACCAGCCTCCACAACAGTAACTCGCCCCCTTCCGTTGAGGTTGGGAAGGTCTGGAAGCGGCGCAAGCCAGTCGCCCCAAGGGGTCCTGGCGGAGGACCGGTTTCCACCCGACTCGGCCGGTTCCCCGACGGCAGACTAAGGTCGGCTTCGGGGAGAACTTCAGTCATCCTTGCCCGATCTTCCTAGTGATAACGTCCTCTATCACTGCCCTGACTGGAGCAGGGCAGGGAGGCCACGATTACAGATCGAATGAAGATGGTTCTCCGACTGGTTCGGGCGGCGACAGCTCGAGATCGACCCCGCCCCAAGGGGCAAAGCGCCGGCGGATCGCCTCGCCGAGGTTCAATTTCGATTGATTTTCCTCGCATTCGTCGCCTGCGCGCCGGGGCATCACTTCAGTCTTCGCGTCCGACATTCTTACCTCGCCGCTGCCGGCTCGAATGAAATCCTCAACCGCATGCCGGTCGCCGCGGCCAGGCGTTCGAGCGTGCGCGTCGACGGCTTCACCCGGCCGCTTTCTAGGCGCGCTATCACCGCCTGCGTCGTGTGCATGCGTTCGGCCAGCT
>Ga0306920_100009450_pt1 | contig 13017 bp, 12 predicted proteins | sample flu12Cox44000170_FD_204666 | JGI IMG/M metagenome (GOLD analysis project Ga0306920, IMG submission 204666) | Lab enrichment of tropical soil microbial communities from Luquillo Experimental Forest, Puerto Rico - flux4day.12C.oxic.44.000.170 (v2)... | ecosystem: Environmental > Terrestrial >...
AGATGGGTGTCCGCCGCGGACGCCACGTCACCCACCGTCGCGCCCAGACCGGCTGGCAAAGCCTCACCCCCAGCGAGCGGGCCGTGGTTGAGCTGGTCACCGAGGGACTGACCAACCCTGAGATCGGCCAGCGGCTGTACGTCTCACGCAAGACCGTGCAAACCCATCTCATGCACGTGTTCGCCAAGCTCCACATGACCTCCCGCTCCCAGCTCGCCGCGGAGGCGACCCGGCACCGCGGGTAACGAGCCGGGGGACGGCCATGGAAGGGCTGCCCCCCGGGACGCGATCACCAGCGGGCGAGTCCGCCTCACCGGCGACCCCGGCTCCCTCGACCGTTTCGTCCGCCTGTTCGCGATCCGCCAGCCAGCGCCGCGAGAGCCGCTGCGGTCAAGCGCCGATCCGATGATCACCGGATCGCCGGTGACGCCGTCGTGCTGAGGGCTTGTCGCCCTCCTGGACAATCCCCGGGCAATCCTCGGTTTGGCTGAAGGCGCGGTTAGTCGCTGCCTGGCCTCAGCCAGCCGGCGAGGCGCTGGCGAGCGTGCTTTCCGGAAAGGTCTGGGTGGCGTGTATCTGGTATGTGAACAGGCCGGCCTTCACGGCGGGATCTTGCCGCATGATCCGGTCGACCTCATCAGGATCGGCATCGAAGATACTGACACCGGTTGTGCCGCTGCCGTCGCCGACGGGGCAGACGATCGGCATCAGGCCGGCCAGGTACAACGCGTAATTGCGCTTGCCGTGCTCCCAGATCAGATCCACCACCCAGCTTTCGCGTGCCGGGCCTGGTTCTTGATAGCTCGGGCAGGCGTTGAGGATGCAGATGGTGTAGGGGCGGACACCTTGCAGTGCGTTCCCGAGCATCTGGCCGGTCACCGCTGGCAAGGCGGCATCGCCGGTGTAGGCCACCGGACTTGCCTCGCGTCGTTTCCCGGGCGCCCTCGCGTTCCCCGCGTCGCCGGCACCGGCCGGTCGTTCGGGTGGTGCCGGCAACAGGCCGAGTTGCTGCCAGAGCGTGAACCGGTCGGGTATCCACCATGACTCCACGATGCGGCCGCCGGCGTGCCGGTCGATCCTGATCTCGTCGAAGGAGATGCTTCGTCCCGTTGCTGCCACGGTGCCGGCGGGCAGCATCAGCGGACCGGAGTGGGTGCCGCTGCCGGTCCACCGGCTGACCACCCGGTCGTGACGCCCGAACTGGTCGTTGAGGGTGGCGCGAAGGTCGGGGATCGCCGTCCGGAGCAGGGCAGCCTGGCGCTTGATCCCGCCGGTGCCTAGCACGGGCGGTGATCCAGGCCCGTGATTGACGATGCCGGCGGTCATCAGGTCATCGGCCGCGGCGTAGTTGCCCTGGCCGAAGATTTCCTCATACAGACGGCGGGATCGTTCCTTGTTGCCGTCCACCTCGTCGTTCATTGGCCACTTCCGTCCGGGCTGGTGTCGGTTTGATTTGCCGGTGCCGCCTTCGCCGGAGCGGGTGCAGAACCCGTGGCCGGCGGCGGCTGAATCGCCGGCGCCGGTCACCTGGCCGCGCTGGAGTCGCCGGCGACTGCCCTGTCCAAGCAGGCCAGGATCGTGGCCCAGCCATGGGAGTAGGCGCCGGAGGTGTACCCGCCGGGCAGTGCGCAGTCTTCTGCCAGCTGTGCTTCGGTCAGGGCTTCCCAGCCGCGGTGCTCGACCGTGACCCGGGTCAGGGCCGGGCCGAGCGCGGCGAAGGTGAACTCCACCTCGGTGGCGGCGGGCGTGCCGGTCCAGGTCATGGTGAACCGTTCGGGCGGCTCCCATTCGGTCACTGTGCCCCAGTCGATCTCGGTGCGGTCGTCCCAGGTCTCGTAGACCCGGCCGCCCTGGCGTTGCTCCACTGTGACATCACGCACCCGGTCCTTGCCCGCCGAGAACGGCTGCACCGGCCACCATGCGCCGATGGTGGTGACGAAAGTGTCGAAAGTGTGCCGCGCGCCGGCGCGGACCACGGTGGACTGGCGGACCGGCGGCCGCCGCAAGGCGGTGACCACCTGCTGGCTGGCCCTTCTGCCGAACTCATCTGCCCTCCTGCTGACGGTCCCGGTCGGCGGCCGCGCCGCTGCGCTGGGAGTAGCCGCGGAACCTGCGCAGCACCAGCGCCCAGAAGCTGGCCATCCTGGCGCGCTGCGCCTCAATTCGGTCGTTGCCGGGATGACCGGCGCCGCTGTCATACCTCAGCGGCCCGTTGCCGGACGGCTGGGGATGTCCGTTACCGGTCGGCCGGTCATCCGGCGCTAGCGGCCTGGTCATCGCCAGCGACCCCTTGTCCGTCTTCAGCGATCCGGCGCGCCGCATCCAGCGCGCCGGACCACATGTCGTCCAGGAACTCCCGCAGCCCGGCCAGCCCCTCGGCCCGTGCCCGGTACAGCCGCCGGGTGCCGTCACGGCGCTCGGACAGCAGGCCCGCGTTCTTCAGCACGGTCAGGTGCTGGCTGACCGCGGTCCTGGTGATGTCGAACGCCGCGGCGATCTCCCCGGCGGCCAGCTCGTCGCGGGCGACCAGCCGCAAGATCGCGCGGCGCCGAGGCTCGGCGATCGCCCGCAGCGCCACGTCGGCCTCCGGCTCTCCGCCTGCCGGTCCCGGCGGCCGTCCGGTCACGGCGCTGTCCTTAGCTCCACAGCCCGACCTGGTTGCCGTCCGGATCGGTGAAGATGGCGAACCGGCCGTAGTCGCCGGGCAGGTCGGTGGGCGGGACGAGCCTCTTGCCGCCCAGCTGCTCGGCGCGGTCCAGGTAGGCGTCGAGATCATCGACCCGCATGTAGATCTTCACGCCCTTCTCGCCCGCCTGCGACGGGCCGATGCCCCCGCCGATCGCCCCGTCCCCGGCACCCGTGTCGACCAGGCCGTACCCGCCCGTGGCCGGATCGGCGGCCACCTGCCAGCCGAACAGATCGCTGTAGAACTTCTGCGCCCGCTCGTGATCGGGGCTGATCACCTCGAAGAACGCCACTGGCTGACCCATGATCCCTCCTCATCCGAACTGTGTCAACAAGCTCTAACGTTAGTCAAACCGACCGTTAGTGTCAACTGACTAAACATGCCTGGCTTCACGTTTTCCCGCTGGCGGCCTCATCGTGACTGCGGGAGCGTCACCTGGGTTGGTCAGGTCATCGAGCCAGTCTTCGAGCGCACCTGCGGCTGGGACGGCGGCTTCGGTGTCACCGCGCTCAGAGGTTAGTTCCGCACCGGCCTGCAGGGCCGCGGCGACTTCGCGGTAGGTGGCTAGCATCCGATCGGCGGCATGGTTGGCTGTGACCGAGTCCGGTAGGGCTCCTGGAGGTACGCACAGCGGCGCGGCGCATCGGTCCCGCGCGGGCGTATGACATGACGAGGACCACGGGCACGGCCCGACGGCGGTCACCGCGCTGGACGAAGTCACCGTGGACATCCCGGCCGGCTCGTTCACCGCGGTGATGGGGCCGTGGGGGTCGGGCAAGTCCACGCTGATGCACTGCATGGCCGGCCTGGACGCGGTGACCAGCGGGCGGATCTGGATCGGCGATACCGAGCTGTCATTTCTGCGCGAACGGCAGCTCACCAGGCTGCGCCGGGACCGGGTCGGGTTCGTGTTCCGGGCCTACAACTTACCGCCGGTGCTGAGCGATGAATCCGGCCAGGCCGGCGAAACCGTCTCCCATGTGCGGGTCCTCACAGCTCCCCAGTTTCCGCATCGGCGGGCGCAGGCCCGGCTGGCCGGTAGGCGGCGAGGAAGGTCCGTACGCCCGCGTCGGAGTACCTGTACAGCTCTTCGCTGGTATAGGCCTGGTCCGGGCAGAGCATCGCCTTGTTGATCGGGATGGACAGGATCAGCCATTGCAGCTGCTGGGCGGCCAGCTCCGGGTCGTCGATGGCCAGCTCGCCCTCCTGTCCGGCTTGCCGGAGCAGTCCGGTCAGCTCGGTCATCAGCCGCGCAGGGCCGCCCTTCCACCAGGCCTGCCCGAGCTGGGGGAAGCGGCTGGCCTCCCCGGTGACGAGCCGGCGCAGGGCCAGGAGCTCCGGCTGCATGATCAGCACGATCATGCGCCTGCCCATGCTGAGCAGTTCTTGGGCGAGCTCGCCGTGACGGTCCGACGAAGGGCCGGCCCGTTCGAATACCTCGTCCATCACTTCGCCGACGGTTGCCTCGATGATGGCGACGAACAGCTCCTCCTTAGACCCGAAGTACTTGTAGACGGTCTGCTTGGACACGCGGGCCGCGGAGGCGACATCGTCCATGCTGGTGCCGGCGTACCCCTTGCGCAGGAACTCTCCGACCGCGGCCTGGCGGATCTGCCGGCGTTTCCGGGTGGCCCTTTCTTCGGGGTCCTCGGGCTGGGCCGGCTGCAGCGCGCTCAGCGCTGGGACTGGCGGGTCAGCCGGGCGGCTCCCGGCGCCGCCGGCCGGGCTGGTTGCGGGCAATCGGGCCTCCTATCAGGTCATCCGTCTCGGGCGGTACTAGACGTTACTCTAGTAGACGGATTGGTACTTGACAATGTAGACCTGGGCCCTTACGGTACTGATCAGTCTAATCGGGTACCGACCAGTGCATAACGGAAAGGCGCGCGACACGATGCCAGCACCGATCCAGCCACCGGCCGGGCGGCAGCCGGCCGCGGTGCCTGCCGCGCGGGCCTGTGAGGTGACGAGGATCTACGGGCGTGGCCCGGCCGCGGTCACCGCGCTGGATGCGGTCAGCGTGGACATCCCGGCGGACTCGTTCGTCGCGGTAATGGGGCCGTCGGGGTCGGGCAAGTCCACGCTGATGCACTGCATGGCCGGCCTGGACACGGTAACCAGCGGGCGGATCTGGATCGGCGGCACCGAGCTGTCTGGTCTGGGCGGGCGGCAGCTCACCAGGCTACGCCGGGACCGGGTCGGTTTCGTGTTCCAGGCCTACAATCTGCTGCCGGTGCTGACCGCGGCGGAGAACATCACGCTGCCGCTGGATATCGCCGGCCGGCCCGCCGACCCTCAGTGGCTGGCGACGGTGACCGGCACGGTGGGTCTGGACGACAGGCTGAGGCACCGGCCCAGCGAGTTGTCTGGCGGTCAGCAGCAGCGGGTCGCGATCGCCCGCGCGCTGGCCAGCCGCCCGGAGATCGTCTTCGCGGACGAGCCCACCGGCAACCTGGATTCCCGGGCTGGCGGCGAGGTGCTCGGGCTGCTGCGCCGGTCGGTCACCGAGTTCGGCCAGACCGTGGTCATGGTGACTCATGACCCGGTGGCCGCCAGTTACGCCGACCGGGTGGTCTTCCTGACCGACGGCCGGATCGCCGGCGGCCTGGACCGGCCCACGCCCGGTTCTGTGCTGGATGCGATGAAGAGCCTCGGGGAGTGAGCGGCATGGTCCGGTCCCTGTTCATTCCGGCGCTGTTCCGCAGCATGCTGGCGCACCGGCTGCGGCTGGCCCTGACCGGGCTGGCTATCGCGCTCGGGGTGGCGTTCATGGCGGGCAGCTTCGTCTTCAGCGCCACCCTCATCCGCAGCCTGGACTCGCTGTTCACCCAGGCCAGCGCGGGAACAGATGTGCAGATCATGCACAACTCGCCGGGCGGGTCCACGATCACCGGCAGCCCCGCGCAGCCAGTGCCGGCCTTCGTCCTAGCGGCCGTCCGCCGGGTTCCTGGCGTCGCCGCCGCCGACGGGGAGGTCTCCGGGCAGGCGGTGCTGCTCGGCCGGGATGGCAGGCCGCTGCCCGGGGCGTTCGGCGTGGCGTTGAGCTGGCCGGCCGACGCCCCGTTCCAGGTGGCCTTCACGCGCCGCACCGGGCAGCCCCCGGGCGGCCCGGGACAGGTGATGATCGACCGGGCGTCCGCGCAGCGCGGCCACTATGCGGTGGGCCAGGCGATCGGCGTCGCGATTGCCGGGCACGCGGTTCGGTTCACAATCACCGGGATCACCGGCTACGGGACCGCGGACAGCATCGGCGGCGGCTCGATGGCCATCTTCAGCCTGCCCGCCGCCCAGCAGCTGTTCGGCAAGACCGGCCAGTACGACCAGATCGTGGTCAAGGCTGCTTCCGGCCTTTCCGCCACCCAGCTGCGCGACCGGGTCGCGGCGGTGCTGCCGCCCGGCGATGTGGCGGTCACCGCCGCGTCGGCCTCGGCCAGTGCGGCCCGGCAGATCAACAGCCAGCTGGGCGTCCTGACCGGATTCTTCCTCGGCTTCGCTGGCATCGCGCTGCTAGTGGGCGCGTTCGTGATCTGGAACACCTTCTCCATCATGGTCGGCCAACGGACCCGGGAACTGGCGCTGGCCCGCGCGCTGGGTGCCAGCGCGGGCCAGGTGTCCCGCTCGGTGCTCGCCGAGGCCGCGCTGCTGGGCGCGGCCGGGGCCGCCGTCGGTGTCGGGCTCGGCCTGGGCCTGGCCAGGGGACTAGCCGCGCTGCTGTCGGCGTTCGGGTTCTCACTGCCGATCAGCGGGCTGGTGCTGCCCGGTCCCGGCCTTGCCCTGGCCGCCGGTACCGGCATCGCGATCACCGTGGTCGCCTCCGTGCCACCCGCCTGGCGGGCCACCCGGGTCGCCCCGGTCCAGGTGATGCGCGACCCGGCGCCCGAGCCGGCCCGGTTCTCAGCTGGGCGGGTGATCGGCGGGCTCGCGGTCGCCACCGCCGGCGCCGCCGCCATGTTGACCGGGATCCTCGCCGGAAGCGGGCAGATCGTGCTCGCCGCCGCCGGGGCGGCCTGTTGTTTCGTCGGCGTCACCGTGCTTGCCCCGCTGGCCGTCCGGCCGCTGGCCTGGCTGGCCGGCGCGCCGCTGGCCCGGCTCCCCGGCCGGGCCGGGCTGCTCGCCCGCGGCAACACCATCCGCAACCCCAAACGCACCGCCGCCACGGCGGCGGCGCTGATGATCGGCCTGGCCGTCATCGCCGCCACCTCGGTCCTGGTCAGCTCGGCCCGCGCGACCATCGGCCAGCAGGTTACCGCCGCCAGCCGCACCAACTTCTACGTCCAAGCCGCCAACGGCACCAGCGGCCTGAGCCCGGCCCTGGCCCAGATCATCACCGGCGAGCCGGGCGTCCGCGCGGCGACCGAAGTCCGCCAGACCACCGCGACCATCGCCGGGACCGCCGACCGCACCATCGACGGCGTCGACGCGGACGCGATCGCGCAGTTCACCGACCTCGGCGTCACCTCTGGCCACCTATCCGCGCTCAGCACCCCCGGCACGATCATGGTGTCCTCCGACGCGGCATCCGGTCACGGCTGGAAGACCGGCGACACGATCCGCGTGCAGTTCGGCGCCTACGGCGCCTACCCGCTGCGGATCGCGGGGATCTTCACCAACATCGGCCCGCTCGCCAGCTACCTGGTCGCCACTACCACCCTGGCCGCCGACAGCGGCGTCCGCACCGACAGCGTCGACCTGGTGCAGGCACCCGCCTCAGCCAGGCCGGCGATCCAGGCGGCGCTGGCCGGCTACCCCGGCGCCCAGCTGCTGGATCAGGCCGGCTACATCGCCAGCCAGACCAAACTGCTCAACTCGCTGCTCACCCTGGTCACCGCCATGCTGATCCTGGCCATCGTCATCGCCCTGCTCGGCGTCGTCAACACCCTCGCCCTGTCCATCGCCGAACGCACCAGGGAAATCGGCCTGCTCCGGGCGATCGGCATGGGGCGCGGCCAGCTCCGCCTGATGATCGCCGCCGAGTCGATGATCATCTCAGTGATCGGGGCCCTGCTCGGCATCATCCTGGGCCTGGGTCTCGGCGCGGCACTGACCGCCGCGCTGACCCGGTCCCGCCAGGCGACCGTGGCCGTCCCAGCCGGACAGCTGGTCATCTACATCCTAGCTACCGCCGCAGCCGGCGTGCTCGCCAGCATCGGCCCAGCCCGCCGCGCCGCGCGACTCGACACGCTGACCGCGATCACGGCGGACTAACCCCAGTGATCCAGCCAGAGGGCGGCGAGCAAATGCAGGCGATTCCCGCACCAGATGACAGCGTCCTGGACGACGCTGGCGCCGCGTCACGAAGACGGCCTGGGTGCTCCAGGACATCGACCCGCTTCATGACCGACCTCAACCCATCCGCGTTACACACGCCGCCCGGCCTGAGTTCACCTCTGTGCTCGGGAGAGATGGCCGGGGAGGCCGCCGCCGGGAACCCGCCACCGATCTATGAGGAGCCAAGCATGGGAAGGGCACTACAGGCCTACCGCCGGTACCGTGAGCTCGCCGACCGCGGCGAGTTCAGCCGGGTCGGTGAGGTACTAGATGAGAACTGGATCGAGAACTGCCTCGGGCTCACCGGGTGGACGCTGGGCCTGGACATCGCGCTGGCCAACCTGCAGGCCGGGTTCGGCCAGGCCTTCTCCGGCCTACAGGTCACCGAGCATGAGGTGATCGAGGACGGCGACGCCCTGGTTATCCGCGGTGAGAATAGCGGCACGCACACCGGCTGGTTCCTCGGCATCGGCCCGACCGGCAGGCGGGTGAGCTGGGAATACCTGGACATGTACCGCGTCGGCGCCGACGGCCGGCTGAACTGGCACTTGCTGGCCACCGACTGGAACCTGGTGCGATTGCAGCTCCTGGCACGAGCGCCGGATCTGCCCGCCACCCCCACCCGCCGGGCCGTCCAAGCCGAACTTGCCCGGCAGCGGGACCAGCGGCAATGCTGACACCCGCGTACTCGCCCGTTCGAGACGCACTCATCTCAGAAGGCGGGCCTGACTGCCGGAACCACCTGCCATCCGCTGCGCTGTCACGGGTCCCTCGCCCTGATCGCGATGCTCAGCCTCGACGCTGCCACCGCGGTGCGGGACGCCGCGGCGGCCATCGGGGTCGTGCTCGGCCTGCTCCTGTTCCCGATCATCGCCGCCGTGATCACCGACCCGCACTGGCAGCGGCACCTCCAGCAGATCGGGCCGATGAGCCCTGGGCTGGCTACCGCCGGCCGGCGCAGCCTGCCCTCAGCCCCAAGACGGCCTCGGCGTGCTCACCGCCTGGGCCGCAGCGCTCCTCGCCGACGGTCTGCTTCTCCAGCTACGTGATGCGTAAACCGGCCCCGGCGATGACATCTTCATCTCAGCCTGATCACCGCGCTGCTGGTGCTAGCGGCGATCATCACGGTGAACGGCGTCATACCCGGCACCGCGCTCTGGCTTGGGCTCGGCGCCGCACTGGCCGTGGCCTGGACTCGGTCCCAGCAGCCCACCGTGGTGATCTCGGTCGGGCCGATCGTGTTCCACATCAGGACCGCCGCGCTGTCCGGCCTGCTGGCGGCGATCGTCCCGGCCCGCAGCGCCGCCCGGATGAACATGCTCACCGCCATCGCCGCCGGGTAAGCACCTCCCAGGGCCAGGCCAGCAGGAAGTGTCCGTCCGCGTCACCAGAACGCGCAACTACCCGACCTGACAAGAGAACAAGGTCATGCAGCACGGTGTCGTCGGCTTTACCGGCTTCCTCGTGGTGATCGTCCTGCTGGCCGCGGTAGGCAGCCGCTTGCTGGGCGTGCGGCTGTCACTGCGGCGGGCGCTGCTGACCGGTTTTCCCGGCCTGGTGGCGGGTTTCGTCGCCGGGTACCTGGTGAACCGGCGTCACCCCGGCCAGATCACCCCGCTGGTGGTGATCGCGGCGGTCGTGGCCACGATGCTGCTGACCGTCCTGGCTGAGCTGCTAGCCCGGCCGGGCGGCCGTGTCCGGGCGGGCGGCCTGCCCCACCCTTGGCGGGCGCTGCGGACAACGGCGCAAAGCACCCGCCGCTACGGGCAGCTCGCCCAGATCGCCGCCCGGCACGGGCTAGGCGGATTCCTCAGCGGCGGGCGGGCTGAACCGGGGGCACCCGGCCCGTTCGCCCGCAGGCTCCGGCTCGCCCTCGAACAGGCCGGGCCTATCTTCATCAAACTCGGCCAGGCCGCCTCCACCCGCACCGACCTGCTGCCCGCGCCGGTGACCAGCGAGCTGGCCAGGCTGCAGGACCACACCGCCCCCGCGCCGTGGCCGCTGGTCCAGGCGGTGACCGAGGAGGAACTGGGCACCGGCGTCAGCGACGTCTTCGAGCACGTCGACCCTCAGCCGCTGGCCAGCGCCTCGCTCGCGCAGGCGCACGCCGCCCGCCGCCGCGGCGGCCACCCGGTCATCCTCAAGGTGCAGCGGCCCGGGATCGACGAGCTGGTCGCCCGCGACCTGGCGATGATCCGCCGGCTGACCCGCCGCCTGGAAGCCCGCGTCGCGTGGGCCCGCGCCTACCATGTCGCCGAGCTCGGCGCCGGCTTCGCCGACGCCCTCGCCGAGGAACTCGACTTCCGGGCCGAGGCACGCAACATCGCCGCGATCGCGGCGGCGGCACCGGCCGGCGCCACCGTGCTCATCCCCAGCACTCACGCCGACATCTCCAGCCGGCGGCTGCTGGTCCTGGACCGGTTCGACGGCACCAGCCTCCGCGACGCCGGGCCCCGGCTCGACGAACTCGGCGCCGACCGTAACGCGCTGGCCCGCGAGCTGCTGGGCTGCCTGCTGAACCAGATCCTCATCCAGGGCACCTTCCACGCCGACCCGCACCCGGGCAACGTCCTGGTCCTGCGCTCCGGGCAGCTCGCCCTGATCGACTTCGGCTCGGTGGGGCGGCTGGACATCGCTCAGCAGGCCGCGCTGCGGCGGCTGCTCGTCGCGGTCGCGCAACGCGACGCCGCCGAGCTGTACCAAGCCGTCACCGAGCTGGCCGCCACGCCCGCCCACCAGGACGAGCACCTGGAGCAGACCCTGACCGCGTTCATGACCCAGCACCTCGGCCCCGGCATGACCCCAGACGCCGCCCTCATCCGCGACCTGCTGGCCATGCTCGGCCGCGTCGGCCTGGCCTTTCCCCCGGTCATCGCGGGCGTCTTCCGCGCGCTGATCACCTTGGACGGCACGCTCCGCACCCTCGCGCCCGGCTTCGACACCGCCGCCGAGTCTCAGCACATCGCCCGTCGGCTGGCAGGAGACCAGCTCACCCCCCAATCGCTCCGCGACGCCGCCGCCGGCGAACTGCTCACCCTGCTTCCCATGCTGCGCAAACTGCCCCGCCGGGCCGACCGGATCACCGCCGCACTCGCCCACGGCCGCTTCACCACCAACCTGCGGCTGTTCAGCGACCCCCGCGATATCGCCGTGATCACCACCCTGGTCAACCGGGCCGTGCTCGCCCTGCTCGGCTCCGCGCTCGGCGTCATGTCCGTGATCATGCTGCTCGCGCGTACCAGCCCCGGCAACTCCCCGGGCATCACCGTGCTCCAGCTATCCGGCTACATCGGCCTGTTCCTCGGTACCACCCTCATCCTCCGCGTCGTCCTGGAAATCCTCCGCCCCCACCGCCGCTAGCTGACCCGTCCAACGTCACCGGCAGACGACACAGCGGCACACGCAGCCCGAACATGAAAGGTCGGTCAGTGATGGCGCAGCCTGAGACCCACGAGCAGAATTCGCCTGCGGTGGTCACCTTCATGACGACCGAGCACTTCGTGCTGCAGACGGCACGCTCGGCGGGGATCAGCGAGGTCAACGGCCGGGCCGGGTTCTACCTGGCGGCGGTGTCCAGCGGCCTGATCGCGCTGGCGTTCATCGGCCAACTGTCCCGGCTGGGCACCGCCTTCTACACCTTCGGCCTGATCCTGCTGCCCACGCTGGCTTTCACCGGGGTGACCACCTTCGAGCGCGCGCTGCGCAACGGGGTGGAAGACGTCCAGCTGGCCTGGCGGATCAACCGGATCCGCCAGTTCTACTTCGATACCGCGCCGCAGGTCGCCCGCTACCTGCCGGCACCCGTCCCCGACACGCTGGCGGCCATCGCCGTGCAGGCCGGGGTGTCCAGCCCATCGTGGTATCAGTTCCTGACCATCGCCGGGGCGCTGGCGGTGGTCGACAGCGTCCTGATCGGCGGCGCGGCCGGGCTGGCCGTCCAGGCCGGGACCGGAACGCTCGCGGCGTCGGCGGCAGCGGGGGTGATCACCGGGGCCGCGGCGCTGGCCGCGCACCTAGCCCGGCAACGGGCCATCTGGCGGGCCGCTGCCCAGCAGGCAGCGCCCTTGCCCAGCCCGGCAGCCCGCTGACCAGTGGCGCGTGGCGGGGTGCGCGGGTTGAACATCGCGGCTGGTTTCACAGCCGGACGAGTCTCTACCCGGTCGTCGCCAGCAGCCAGTTCGTTCCGGGAGAGAGCCCGGCTCAGTCCGGGTACTCGTCGTGGCCGAGGAACCAGTTGAGCGGGTCGTCGGGGCCGCGCGCCTCGTTTCGCCCTCGCGGCGCCCGGTCGAGCCACTGGTACATGCCCAACGGGCCGTCCACGCCGCGCCAATAGGCCGAGTAGGTGTGGTAGACCGCTCCGTCCTCGAGCGCGAATGCGCTCATGCCCGGGCGCTCCCGGGTGTAGGTCGCACGGGCGTGGTCATGCCCGACACGAGCCGGCCACCGCCCGGTAGTGTGGCCACATGAAATCCCTGATTCAGGGATCTCTCACCGGAACACGGGGTCAAGCCCGCATTCTGGCACCGAGGCAGGTGATACCTCCCCGGTTTTCGCCGCACTTGAACACGCCGCGGGAGATTTCACCCTTCTGGGGACAGATCACTCACCGGAGTGTTCAAGTCTCGGACACGTTAAATCCTCATATGCTGCTGTTTCCGGGCATGCGAGATTGTCACCCGGGCCCTGAGCGGACCTGGCGGTCAGGTTTGCGAGGTACGCGGCGGCTCGCAGGGCCGGCATCAGGCACCGTCGGCAAGGTGCCGACGGTCGGGGCGCGAGCTCTCGCTGTCGTGCTCGGGAATGTACCGCGGCACCTCCGGTCGGGGAGCGACAAGCCGGGGGAGGGCCGGGCTGGGTACGTCAGCCGGGCCGTCCTTCGGCTGCCATGGTCACGTTCCGTAGCCGGGTTCGCCGTGGTGTTTAGCGTGGCCGTGGACCGGTTCGTGGACCGGGGGAGTGCTGGATGCTGGTGCGATGAGTGCCGTAGATGACCAGGGCCGTGCTGTTCGTGCAGCTGGAGGCAGCGTGGCATGAGGGCAGGCTTCTCATAATCCGCCGGCCGTGGG
>Ga0306920_100009451_pt1 | contig 13016 bp, 10 predicted proteins | sample flu12Cox44000170_FD_204666 | JGI IMG/M metagenome (GOLD analysis project Ga0306920, IMG submission 204666) | Lab enrichment of tropical soil microbial communities from Luquillo Experimental Forest, Puerto Rico - flux4day.12C.oxic.44.000.170 (v2)... | ecosystem: Environmental > Terrestrial >...
TTCCCTACGATCACGTCCGGATACTTCGAATTTGAAACCAAGCCGACTGTGACCTGAGTGCCTACGCCTGAATCGTTGTCGATGAGATGCGGGACAAAATCAACAGCGCCGCCCGCCGACCGCACGAGTTTGAACCAATAAAGCACTGCCGGTCCGTTTGAATCGGGGTCCGGTCCATTTTTCCCATGCGCCCAAAACCTTTTGCCGGTGACAATATCCATCAGGCCATCGCCGTCCATGTCTGCGAGTGCGATGGAGTGTGGCTGTGAAAAGGCGACGCCATCTTTATTGGGAGTCGCATCTTTGTTCAGAATCGTGTGCTGCCGAAAGGTGATTTCGCCGTTCTCTTTGACTTGCTCCCACCAGACGAGCCCATAGCCATGCGGGTTTAAACAGGTGATTACATCGTTCAACCCGTCGCCATTCACGTCATAAACCAGCATTTGGGCAGCGCCATCGGCGAAGTGAAACGGATGTTTGGTCCAAACCGGGTCACCTGAGAGAGACGCTGGCTGTTCCCACCAGGCGTCCTTTTCGACAATATCGACGCGGCCATCCCCATTGATATCGCCGCTGCCCAGGCCGTGCGTAAACTTCTGGTAGCTGCCTTTAGGTGTGATCGCATGGAACGTCCAGGGCGCGGCCGGGTTTTTCCAATCAGCCGTTACGTAGCCGATGCAGCCACGGGAGCAGCACAGTATTTCGGGTTTGCCATCGCCGGTTACGTCTGTAAATCCGGGAGACTCGTTATCCAACACATCAAAAACGACATGGCGCGCCCAGTGCCCTTCGGCGCCTTTGTTGTTCTCGTACCAGGCAACTTCCTTTCCAGGGAAACCGTAGACCAGGACATCAGGCCAGCCGTCGCCATTGAAATCGTACGTAAAGGTCAGGAAACATTCTGAGTAGGCATTGTTGGTGCCCAGAGCACCTTCGAAACCTGGAACCATCTCTTCACTGCCATCTGGCTTGTTGTGTTTGAAGGTAGCGGTCGCTGGAGCAAATTCGTGCTTCTTTTTAAAGTCAGGGCCCTCGTACCAAAACGGGCCCGAGCACACATCCATTTTGCCGTCACGATTGAAATCAGCGATGTTCGCACCTTCAGCCCAGAACTGGTCTGTGAGTTTGACTTTCTTGAACGTCGGTTCCGGCTGGGCGCCGAGAGTTGAAAAGCTTACCAGAAGAGCGGCCACAAAGAATCTGCGCGACATGCGAACAGGGTTGCGATTCTGGGCCACCCGGGTCAAGCAGCATTGAGGGTTCTTAACGCAAAGACGCAAAGAGGCAAAGACGCGAAGGATTTGAGCAAAATGCAGTTATGCGGGACCGACCACATGGCGTGCACGTTAAGAAGTTCCGGAGCCTCGCCGATTACCAATCGGCGCTACTACGATGTGCTAATCCTCGACCAATTCGAAACTCTCCTCGATGAACGTGGTGCCTTGGATTCGCGCCAGCTTGCAGTAAAGCCCGTTCGCCTCAATGAGGCTTTCATGGGTGCCGCGTTCGATGATTTCCCCGTGGCGCATGACAAGGATTTGGTCCGCCTTGCGAATCGTGCTCAGGCGGTGAGCGATGACGAAGCTGGTTCGGTTGGCCATCAGCCGCTCGAGCGCTTCCTGGATAAGCTTCTCAGTGGCAGTATCGACGCTGGCCGTCGCCTCATCCAAAATCAGGATTGGCGCGTCTTTCAGCAGCGCCCGCGCGATGCTCACGCGCTGTTTTTCGCCAACGCTCAGTTTTACGCCGCGTTCGCCAACTCGTGAATCGTAACCCTTGGGCAGGTGGCTGATGAAATCATGGCAGTTTGCGGCTTTGGATGCCGCCAGCATCTCCTCCTCGGTCGCATTAAGCCGGCCGTAAAGGATGTTTTCGCGAATGTTTCCGTTGAACAGGAACGCCTCCTGGCTGACGACGCTGATGCGGGCGCGCAGGTCGGCCAGACTCAAATCGCTGATATTTTCGCCATCGATCAGGATTCTTCCAGAGCTCGCTTCGTAGAAAGCCGGCAACAGGTTCACCAGGGTCGATTTGCCGGCGCCAGTCGGGCCCACCAGCGCCACCATCTCACCTGGTTGCGCGTGGAGTGAAATGTTGCGTAAGACCACTCGGTCCGGATTATAGCTGAAGCCGACGTGCTCATACATGACCTCGCCGCGATGGCGCCGTGCGGCGGTCTCATGACTCCGCGGAGGCTGCTCAAGCTCTTTACCCTCACCCCCGGGATGTCTTTCCACCGGCGCATCCAGGATATCAAAGACCCGCTCGCCAGCCGCGCGCGCTGCCTGCAGCATTTGGTTCAGACCGTGCAGCCGGGCGATGGGCTCATAGAATAATCCGAGATAAAAGACAAATCCGACCAGTTGGCCGAGTGTTATCCGGTCCGCCAAAACCTGGCGTCCGCCCACCCAAAGGACAAGCGTCAAGCCCAGTGCGCCGGCAAAACTCATCGCGGGCGAGTAGGCTGCCCAAACGCGCATAATCCCCAAAGTCCCTTTGCGCAAATCATCCGCGCGCTGTGCGAAGCGCTCGTCTTCGTGCGGTTCGCGGCCGAAGGCTTTGACCTGGCGCACACCTTGCAGGTTATCCATCAGCAGCGCGTTCATGGCGCTCGCGGCTAGCCGTTGTGCGCGGTAGCGTCGATGAGCCGTGAGGGTGTACCACAAGGCGCCGGCCGCGAGGATGGGCAAAGGGATGAGCGCGACCAGGGCAAGCGTTACATTGGTGTGCAGCATGATGGCCGCGACCACCACGATGCTCAGCACCGCGACAGTGCCCTGTTCCGTGCCATCTATCAACACCCGCTCGACCGCGTTCACGTCCTCGATGATGCGCGTCATTAAGTCGCCCGAGGCGCGTTGGTCGAAATAATTCACCGGAAGCCTTTGCAGGCGCGCGTAGACATCGCGGCGCATGTCGTAAATGACATTTTGCTCGAAGGTGTTGTTGATGCGGATGCGAAGGCTGTTGAAAAGATCGCGGAGGAGGAAAGCGCCCAGGAGGCCGAGCATCAAAGGTGTCAGGAGCTGAACCTGCTTGCGCCGGATGACGTCATCCACGATGAACTGGGTGAGTTTGGGATACGCGAGTCCGAATAACAGAGAAAGCACAGCACAGCCGATCATGCCGCTCGCAAGCAGCTTGTAAGAACGCAAGTAGGCCGCGACGCGACGCACGATTTCCCGCGTCGTGCGCGAGCGTGCTGTCATGGTCGGGTCGGCTTCGGCAACATGATGATGATGATGCACCATCTAGTTATTCTCCAAAGAAAGTGGGCGCACAACCGCGAAGATGCGAAATCGGCGGTAAATCACAAAATTCGTGCATTCCACCGAGTCTGCCACTATGATTTTGCCCAATGTATTCACCGGTCGCTACCAAAGATCCATTCGCGGTTCAAAATGAAGTGCAGGGGATCTATCTAGGCATTTTCCCGCAAGGCGAGCCGGCTTTCATGCCGCGTGTTTTCGGCTGGGCCCTCGAGTGTTTCACCGGCAAACATCAGGATTACCTGCCCGTGGACGCCCGATATCACGACATCGAACATACGATGCAGGGCACACTTTGCTTGGCCCGCCTGCTGCGAGGGCGGCATGTGGCCGGAGCTCAGCCCTCATTGACGGCGCACATGTTCGAGTTGGCTATTATTGCCATTTTGTTCCATGACACGGGCTACCTCAAAAAGAGAGACGACCCACAAGGAACCGGCGCGAAATATACCGTCACCCATGTCATCCGGAGTTCGGATTTCGCAGCCGCGGTCCTCGAGGAACAGGGGTTCAACGGCAAGGACATTCGCGCGGTTCAAAACATGATCCATTGCACCGGCGTCAATACGAATCTGGCTGCGATTCCATTCCAGTCAGACCCCGAGCGGGTCGCAGGCTTTGCGCTGGCCACCGCCGATCTCCTCGGGCAAATGTCCGCGCCGGATTACGTCGAGAAGCTGCCCATATTGTATTCGGAATTCGCTGAAGCAGCTGAGTTCACTGGGGACAAGAACCACTTTGTCTCCAGTTTTTCCAGCGCACGGGACCTGCTCGAACGCACACCTGATTTCTGGCATGCGTTCGTTCTGCCCAAACTGGAGAAGGATTTCCTTGGCTTGTACCGGTTCCTGAACGAGCCTTATCCGGATGGGCCAAACCAATACGTGCAAGGTGTTGAGGCCAACATGGGCCGGCTGAGACAAACTTCGGGCGAGGCTGTCGCCTGAGTCCCGCTCGCACGTTCATTTCGTCATGCCTCATGACTATGTGTTGCACCCGTTCCGTTCCCCGGTCGATTTGCGCATCGATTACCCGGGAGAACTCAACGAGCAACAATTAGCCGCAGTCACGGCCCCACCCGGTCCGGCACTCGTGATCGCCGGCGCCGGGTCCGGAAAGACTCGCACGCTCATCTACCGCGTCGCGTACCTGTTCGAACAGGGCATCCCGCCGGAGCGCATTCTGCTGCTCACATTTACAAACAAGGCCGCGCGCGAAATGATGCGGCGTGTGGCCGACCTGCTGGGTCAGGAACTCGCCGCGCTTTGGGGTGGCACTTTTCACGCCATCGGCAATCGCATTCTGCGCCGCCACGCCGGCCTGTTGGGGTTTGAGCCGGATTTCACCATTCTCGACCGCGAGGATGCAAAACACCTGATCACAACCTGCCTCGCGGAATCAACCATCGACTTCAAGGCCACGCGTTTTCCGAAAGCCGAGGTGCTGGGTGAGATCTTTTCACTGGCGCTGAACACAGACCGTTCCGTTGCGGAGGTGCTGGAGCAGGAGTACGGTTTCTTCACCAATGTGGGCTCGCAAATCGAATCATTGCAGCAGAGCTATCAGAGCCGCAAGCGCGCGAGCAACGCCATGGATTTCGATGACCTGCTGGCGCTTTGGTTGAGACTGTTGCGAGAACAAGCCGAGCTGAGGGAACAGTACCAGCGACGCTTCCAATTTATCCTGGTTGATGAGTACCAGGATACGAACAAGCTCCAGAGCGAACTGATCGACTTATTGGCGGAGCGGCACCACAACCTGATGGTCGTTGGTGACGATGCTCAAAGTATTTATGCGTGGCGCGGAGCCAATTTCCAAAACATTTTGAAATTCCCGCAGCGCTACCCGGAAGCGAAAATATACAAAATCGAGACCAATTATCGCAGCACACCTGAGATCCTGCACGTGGCCAACGCCGCCATTAGCGCCAACGTGCATCAGTTTACCAAGGAACTTTCCCCGGCTCGTAAGCCCGGTTCCAAACCGATATTGGTGGTTTGCGGGGATGCCGGCGAACAAGCGGCATTTGTGGCCCAACGCGTCCTCGAACTACGCGAAGAGGGCGGAGACCTGAACAAAATGGCGGTGCTGTATCGCTCGCATTTTCATGCCCTGGAACTGCAGCTTGAACTGACGCGAAGAAACATTCCTTTCAGCATTACCAGCGGCATCCGATTCTTCGAGCAGGCGCACATCAAGGATGCAACGGCGTATCTGAAGCTGGTCTCCAATCCTCGGGATGAACTGTCATTCAAGCGCCTGGTCCAATTGCTTCCGGGCATCGGCGCAAGAGGCGCCGCCAAGCTGTGGAACTCTTACGGCACAGCGCAAGCTGCAGCAGCCCGCGGCCCGGACCAGCTCAACGTCTCCACCGGCAATGCCACTCACTCGCCGTGCGCCTTGTCGCTGCAGGCTTGCGCTGGGAGTGTGCCGAAAAAGGCGACGGTCGCCTGGGCCCAATTTGTAGCGACCATGGCTCAGCTTGAATCTCCGGACGTCCGCGGTAACTCGGCCAAAATGCTGCGTCTTGTCGTTGAAGCCGGATATGAAGAATACCTGGAAGATAATTATGCGAATTACCGGTCCCGGCTGGAGGACCTTGAACAATTGGCTATTTTCGCACAGCAGTTTGCGTCGGTGGACGATTTCATCACTCAATTGGCGCTGCTGACAAATGTCGAGGCAGAGGATGATCGCCCCGCCACTAAGGATGACGAGCAACTCCGGTTGACGACGATTCACCAGGCCAAAGGCCTCGAGTTTGACGTGGTATTTGTCATCATGCTGTGCGAAGGCTTATTTCCCGCCGCGCGTTCGCTCGAAATTCCGGATGGGGAGGAGGAAGAGCGCCGTCTGATGTACGTCGCTATTACCCGCGCGCGCAACGAGCTCTACCTGAGTTATCCGCTGGTCCGCGCCGGCTATGGGACCAGCGGAGACTCGCTCCAGCACCCCTCACGGTTCCTGCATGAAATCCCCAAGGAATTGCTGGAGGAATGGAATTTGAGGCCGTTCGCGTAAAGCGTTAAAGCGTAAAATGTGGGCAGTTACCGCTTCTGTTCGGCCGAGCCGAGCTTCTTCAGATCTTCGGCGAGGAATTGAGTGACGTCTTTGAATCGGGCGGCGTTAGCCGGGTTGATCTCCATCAACGTTTTGTGCGCCTCGAGGCAGGCACGCGTGACTTCTTGCTTGTCGGTTTTCGCCTGGGGAACGGGCGCGGCTTCGCCTGCCGGCGCCGCGCATCCTTGGGTCAGCTTGAACAAATGGAGAACGCCAAGATTTTCCAACAATTCCACTATGCGCTCGTTGGCGTTGAGCAGCTCGATGGGCTGAGCAGAGGATTCCGGCGAGCCTGTGCTCATTTTGAGGCCGAAGCCGGCAAGGACACCCAGGAAGGTGCTGTCCATGAGCAGGCATTCGGAAAGATCCAGCACGAAATAGGAGTAACCCTTTTGCCGCAATTCGTTGATCAGAGTCTTGAAATCAATGCTGGACGTGAAATTCGCGCGTCCTGCGATCTTAACGCAGACGAAACGTTCTCCCACCAACACTGACATCTTGGCTGAACCTGTGCTCATAGCCGACTGATTTGAACACCGCAAATGCTCCTGTTATGCTCCCATCCGCGCAGGCTGTTGTCCATCGCCACTTACAATCTGCACCAGGGTCTGTTGCAGCACGAGCGCTTCGTCCAGGCCGCTGCCGACCAGCCGCCGGTTGCACTGCAGTAACAACTCCATCGCTTGCACCAATTCCTCTTCGCTGTAGCGCCGAATTTGCGGGAGAGCCTTGTAAAGCACGTAAGGGTTGAGCGCCAGGGGGTTAAAACGCTTATCAGCCGGCAACTTGTCGGCTGGCACGCGTTCGAGTTGTGCTTTGAAACGTCCGTAATCCACCTCAGGTTTAATCCATCCTTCACGGACCATCTCTTTGAGCAGCAACATGACACGGACTTTCGCAATCAGCCCGTAGAGGAGGCCAATTTCCGATCTTTGCGGGTCCAGCTTAACCTCCCAGAGCTCTTCATCCAGGCGCTGCAGGAGTGTGGGTAGATTTCGCTCGCCGAGCGCATCACCCAGAGCGAAGGCACGCGCGTTCTTATTGCGAATACAAATGGCTTCCACGTCTTCCAGTTCGATCTGCTTTCGCCCTCCGACGTACAGCGCCAGCTTCTCAGCTTCGTTGTCCAGTTCCCGGGCGCTGGGACCTACGCGGTTGACCAATTCAGCGAGAGCTTCCTGTGAAATCTCCTTCTTCCGCTCTCCCAGGGCTTTGCTGGCCCAGTTCTCAGCCTGTGCCGCCCAGTCACGGTCATCGACCGACAAGCCGGCGAAACTTTCGACGCTGCCGATTTTATCGACCGCCTTATAAAAGATTTTGCGTTTGTCGACTTTTCCGGCGGTGATGAGCAAACGCACATTATCCCACGAGAAGTCCTTCAATTCCTGGGCCAGGGCGCCCAGGGATTCCGTGACGGCCTGAGCCGTCGCGGCGCGTTCGTCCCCAAGAAAATTGCAATTCTGCAGCCAGATGACTTTGCCGCTGCCGAAGAACGGCAAGGTTTGAAGCGCTTCGCGCAGCCGCCCCAGGGCTTTCAGCGCCTCGCCGCTATTGGCAACCGTGGCGTCGATAATCTCATGGTCGAGGCCCCCAAGCTTTTCTGTCCAGGTGCGGTAGATTTGTTTCGCACGCTGCTTGACGGCGAATTCATCTTCGCCGCAGACCAAAACCAAGGGTGCGGCTTCCTTGACAGCCGGGGAGGGCATTTTACTCCGATTCGCTAGAACCGGTTTCGTTGATGCGATCGAGCACTTCGCTCATGTCTTCGACCTGCTCGAATAGGGCGCTGGCAACGTAGATGGGGCGTTTCTGAGCCGTCGCGAGGGCAAGGCAATCGCTGGGACGGGCGTCAATCTCCACAATTTTGCGTGCGACCTCATTCTGCTGCTGAAGAATTAAGCGCGCGAAGTAGGTGGAGTTCCTCAGCTCCGTTATGACGACTCGCTCGACGCTGATACTGAAACCTTTGAAAATGCTTTGAATGAGGTCGTGAGTCAGTGGTCGCTCTTTCGGCGTGTCTCTCAGGAACATGCCGATGATGGCCCCCATGTTCGGTTCCACGTTGATGACGAAAACCTTCTCGTCATTTCCAACGAACAGCGCGCAACCGCTGTTGGCGGGAAGAATCCCGCGGATTTGAACCGGCACCACATCATTCTTCATACACACATTTTAGGCGCAATGCCTGAAAACACAAGTCTTCCAGAGCGCGCCGCCGTTGGCATTTGTACTGTTAGAACACGCCGAAAAAAATCTGTTCGGTTCTGACTTTACACCTGCAAATCGAGCGATTAAAAAGGGCTACCGTATGCGCAACAATTGGCTCCCATTCGTCATCCTGGCAGTGAGCGTGATTGGACTGCTGTCTGTGATGGGGCTGCTCGGACGTCGGGACAGGGTCGAGCGCCGCCGTCGACGGAGCCATTCCCGGCTTGTCAGCAAAGTTAACCGGCCGATGGTGCGATTTAGCGTCCGACCGCCGAAGAAGTAATTGGCGAAGCTTTCCTGACGAAGAGGCCTTCTTCGCAGCTTTGCTGATTGGTGCTAACCGTCTCTACACGGGCTCCAAAGTCCCCAATTATACAGCGTCAGAAGTCCCGAAACTCCGCCGATTGGCAATCGGCGATACAGCCCACTACCAGTCGGCGCTACCTGGCTGTGGCTGTGACATGAAAAGGCACTTGTCGCTCGGTAATCAATCGGCTTTCCTCGGAATCGGAGGTGTTTACAAACCAAGCCCCGGATTATAGATGCGCGGTCGGCCCGGCTGGTCTTTTATAAGGGTAATCAGATGAATCAGTCCGGCCCAAATCTGCGAAGTAGAACCGAGGCGGAACTCGGGCAAAGCTCCCAGTTTCTGGCTTGCTTGCCCTTTCAGTGGGGGACTAGCATGAGAGAAATGAATCGAGAGAGGCCCTTATGATAATCTACATCGCTTGCCTGGCCCTGGGTTTGTTGTTCACGATCATCAGTGCCACCATGGGTCATTTTTTCGGCGGACATGATGCCCACCCGGATGTTGGTACTGGCGGGCATGCAGAGGCCGGGTACGATCATAGTGGTGTCCCCGGTATTTCGTTTTTCAGTCCCACGGTCCTTGCCTGCTTCGTCACCGCCTTCGGAGCGTGCGGTCTCATCCTGAGTCGCGTAGAAGCCACACGGAACGTCTGGGTCAGCGCGCCGATCTCAGCGGTCGCAGGAGTGGTTATGGCTTTCCTCGCCTTCTTGCTGTTCAATTTCATGTTCAAGCAGACCCAAAGTTCGAGCGAATCGAAAGTTGCTTCGTTACTGGGTCAAACGGCCTCTATCATTACGCCGATTCCTGCGGATGGTGTGGGCGAGATCGCCTACGTGCAAGGTGGGGCGCGTTATACAGCCCCGGCCCGCACCGAAAGCGGGGTGCCGGTTAGTGCCGGCAAGCCGGTCAAAATTACTCGCATCGTCGGTACCCAATATTACGTGGAAGTCCTGAACTAAACCCTAAGCAAAACCTGACTTATGAATACAATGCTTTTCCTGGCCGATGTGGTGACCACTACCTGGGTGATTGGCGGTGTGGCCGCATTCCTGTTTGTCTTTTTCATGTTCATCGCCATTTGGGCCAGCCGATACACCAAGGTCGGTCCCAACCAGGTGCTGGTCATTTCCGGACGTAAACACCGGCGCATAGATCCGGATGGCACCGCCCGGGAGGTCGGGTTCCGGGTGGTAAAGGGCGGCGGCGTGTTCGTCTGGCCGGTGTATGAGAAAGTGGACATTCTCTCGTTGGAATTGCTGACTATCGACGTGCAAACGCCTGAGGTTTACACCAGCAAAGGCGTGCCCGTTCTCGTGGACGGCGTGGCGCAAATCAAAGTAAAAGGAGACGACATTTCCATCGGCACAGCCGCCGAGCAATTCCTCAGCAAAGGAACCGATGATATCAAGAATATCGCCACGCAGACGCTCGAAGGCCATCTGCGTGCCATTCTCGGCACGATGACTGTGGAAGATATTTATCAGAATCGCGATGCCTTCGCTTCGAAGGTGCAGGAAGTCGCCGCCGGCGACATGGCAAACATGGGTTTGCAGATTGTCAGCTTCACCATTCGCGATATCCGGGACAAGCAGGGCTACCTGGATGCATTGGGCAAACCGCGAATTGCACAGGTGAAACGCGACGCACAGATTGCGCAAGCTGAGGCCGACCGGGATGCAATGATCAAGTCTTCACAGGCGACGCAGGCCGGGCAGGAGGCCAAGTTCCAGGCTGATACGAAGATCGCCGAGGCCCAGCGCGATTATCAAAGCAACGTGGCCCAATACCAGGCGGCAGTAAATCAGCGGAAAGCCGAAGCCGACCTGGCCTACGACTTGCAAAAATACAAGACCGGCCAGCTTGTTAAGGCCGAGGAAGTTCAGGTCAACATTGTTGAAAAACAGAAACAGATCGAGTTGCAGCAGCAGGAAATCATGCGCAAACAGCGCGAATTGGAAGCCAATGTCCAAAAGCCTGCTGACGCCGAGCGCTACAAAGTCGAAACGCTGGCCAATGCCAAGAAATTCCAACTCGAGACCGAAGCGGCTGGCGCTGCTGCCGCGACCAAAGCAACCGGCTTCGCCAACGCCGATGTGTCGAAAGCAACCGGTGTAGCCGAAGCTGAAGCGAACAAGGCACGAGGTTTGGCCGAGGCCGCGGTCATCGAGGCGCAAGGCAAAGCGACTGCCGAGGCGATGCGCGTCAAAGCCGAATCCTTCAAGCAGTACAATGAAGCAGCGGTGGTAGAGATGATCATTCGGGTTCTGCCCGAGGTCGCCGGAAAGATCAGCGAACCGCTGTCGAAGACCGAAAAGATGGTCATCATCAACAACGGTAACGGCTCCGGCGGGGGGGCCAGCAAGCTCACCGGTGATGTGACGCAGATCGTTGCGCAATTGCCTCCGGTGATCGAGAGTCTGACGGGGATCAAGTTCGAGAAGTTGCTCGAACAGGTGCCGGGGTTGAGGAAGGTTGCGAGTCCGCCGGGAGTCGAAGACAAACGCCAATAACATTTGAGGAGCATCCTTATGATTGCGGGAATTATTGCAGGCACATTCGCACTGTTCTTCCTGCTGGTTAAAGCGGCAATCGGTCTCCTGCTTTTCGTCTTCTGGTTGTGGATGCTGATTCATGCCATTACCAACAAGGGCCTGAGCGATGGGGAGAAAATCGCCTGGGTGCTGGTTGTCATTTTTCTGCCTTTCCTGGGGGCGGTGCTCTACTTCTTCCTCGGCAAGTCCAAAGGCAGAGGAATAGGAGACTGACCTATGCGCCTGGTGGAAGCCATCGTCGATGCCAATCACCGGGCACTCGCCGGTGATGAGCAAGCCGGCCTGCGCCCGGCGGATTTCGAAGCAGAGCTTCCGCTGGTGGCATTGACTTGCATTGACACCCGCCTCAACGCGCTCCTGCCGCAAGCCCTGGGTGTGCCTTCGGAGCAGTTCATCTGGCTGCGCAACGCCGGCAACATCGTTACCAGCCCAACCAGCAGCACCATGCGCTCCCTTGCCCTGGCTTGCGCCGTGAAGGGCGGCAAGGAGATAGTTATCATCGGGCATACGGACTGCCAGGTCTCAAAAACGAGCACGATGCAATTACTCGAGCGCCTGCGCGAGCTCGGGATCCAGCGGCACCTTCTTCCGGACAATATCAACGAGTACTTCGGCGTCTTCAGCAGCGAACGACAGAACGTCATCAAAGGAGCCGAGTTGGTGCGCAGCAGCCCGTTAATCGGCCCGAAGGTCCCCGTGCATGGTTTGTTGATTGATGTCGAGACCGGCAAGCTTGAATGGCTGGTCAACGGGTATCAAACGCTGCAGACGGCGACCTCTCCATGGAATGAAGTTGTCCGCTCCGCGGGCCAAACCGTGGATGCGCTCAAGTCTTTTGCCGATTTTAAAATAGGCGAAATGAAGTTTCCGGACGCCAAGATCGGCGAAATCGCGAAACAGGCGGAGAATTGGGCTGCCGACAAGGTAAAGGAAACCATAGCCCCTCAACCGCAACCTACTGCACAACCTCAGGTGCCTCCGAAAATTCCCATGCCGCCACCCCTTCGGCCGAAACTCAGTTTCCGCAAAGGGCCCAAATGAAGGCGGCAAATAGTTAACGGAATCCCCAAACGGCTTGCGTCAGCCCTTCGATTGGCTCACGCTCCACTTGTTGGCAGAATGTCAGAATGTAACGGGACCGAGACTCTATGACCAACCAACCGCCGAAACGCCGTAAAGGGTGCCTGTTTTACGGATGCCTCACCCTCACCGCATGCTTCGTAATCGTCCTGGTGATGTTCCTGGCGGGCTTGTACCAATTCCGGCGGCTTGTTTACGAATACACGGATTCCGGCCCAACGCCGCTTCCCACCTTGAACATGACGACCGAGCAAATGGACGCAGTTCAGCGCCGGGTGGACACATTCAAGGACGCCGTCAATGCGGGCCGTTCGACCTCTCCGCTCGTCCTGACTGCCGATGATATCAATGCCCTCATTCAACACGACCCTGAGTTCAAACCTTTTAATGGGAGGCTTTACGTAACGGCTTTGGAGGATGGGAAAGGCAAGTTGAAAGGAAGCGTGCGCTTGGGAGATATCGGGGTGATCGTTTTCCGGAACCGCTATCTGAATGGCACCGCCACCATTGGTGTGACGTTCCAAAATGGGATCCTGG
>Ga0306920_100009453_pt1 | contig 13015 bp, 12 predicted proteins | sample flu12Cox44000170_FD_204666 | JGI IMG/M metagenome (GOLD analysis project Ga0306920, IMG submission 204666) | Lab enrichment of tropical soil microbial communities from Luquillo Experimental Forest, Puerto Rico - flux4day.12C.oxic.44.000.170 (v2)... | ecosystem: Environmental > Terrestrial >...
TCCGAGGCCTTCCCGACCGATGCCGCCGGCGCCAAGGCTGCTCTCGATAGGATCATCATTCCTCCCGATGTGGTTGAGCGGTTCTTCGAAGTGGTGCTGCCGGGCGCCTCGCTCATCATCTCGGATGAGGGCGCTAGCATCGAGACGGGCAAAGACACTGATTTCGTCGTGCTCATGAGCGGGGAGCCGCAAGGTGGCATCAAGACACGACACCGCGAGCAGCCGCGTTACTGGCGAGACGACGACTACGATGATGAGTAGTCGCCAAGATTTGGACGTTGCAATTATTGGAGCCGGGCAAACAGTAATCGGGATTTTCAGCTCGTCTACCGGCGAATGGGTTTGCTGCATCGCAATGGGGAGAGTGCGGTGCCGCGGCATCAATCGCCAATGCCAGGCCTTAATGAGAAGAATCTATCAAATTTGTCCTTCTCGTCGCGGTAGTTGTCGGCGTCGTGGGGCGCGTCCTTCTTCGAGGTGATGTTCGGCCAGGTCTCGGAATAGCGGCGATTGAGCTCGAGCCACTGCTCGACGCCGCTCTCGGTGTCGGGCTTTATCGCGTCGACGGGGCACTCCGGCTCGCACACGCCGCAGTCGATGCACTCGTCGGGGTGGATGACGAGCATGTTCTCGCCCTCGTAGAAGCAATGCGTTGGACACACCTCGACGCAATCCATGTGCTTACACTTGATGCAGTTATCGTTGACAACGTACGTCATGGTTTCTCCGCAAAGCCATAAGTTGGGGCAGCCGTCAGCCCTGAGCAGCGCGGCCACCATGCGTCTGCCTATGCATTGCACGTCCCCCGAGGGATCTTGCACGCTGCGAATCCTATGCGTACAACCTCGACCTTGCTTGAGGTCAAGAGGTAAAGTTGTGGACGAGATTGAACGTAGGCGCCCCCGCAAAGAGCTAAGCGTCGGAGAAGCGGCTAGACGAAGCGGTGTAGCTGTTTCAACCCTCCATTACTATGAATCTAGGGGCTTGATTCGAAGCTCCCGCACCCGAGGGAACCAGCGGCGCTATCCGCGCGAAGTACTGAGACGTATCGCTATCATCAAGGTAGCGCAGAGGGCCGGCATTCCTCTCGCGGCCATTCAGAGAGCCCTGGCGTCGCTTCCCGAGGATCGCGTGCCGACACTTGCGGACTGGCGCAAGCTGTCAACGGCTTGGAAATTGGAATTGGACAGCCGCATTCGGAAACTCACCCAGCTGCGCGATCGGCTTAGCGATTGCATCGGCTGCGGATGCCTTTCCATCAAGGTCTGTCCACTGAGAAACCCTTTAGACGAACTCGCGAGACAAGGTTCGGGGCCGCGATTGCTTGAGCAGGGCTAATGCGGTCGGGCAACCTTGGTCTGTTGTAGGTCTGGACTGCGGCGCCGCCGGAATCCGCAAAACTTGGAAGGGCCAATGCTTCGATCGTTGTTTCCGCGCCGCCACCGCCGGGCGGACGGGACGCGCGCGCAAGCGTCAAGGCAGTGAACGCATGGGAGTGGAAGCAGCGGATGCCCCCCTGTTTGAGGCTCTACGCGCCTGGCGGCGCGAACGCGCCGCGGAGCAGCGCGTGCCGCCCTACGTCATCGACGTGCTGAAGGTGGTGCGGGCGAACTGAGGCCCGCGGATACTCTTTACGATTTGCGGTAAAAAGTGCGCCATATAGACGCGCGACAGAGCCAGCACGACCAAGCGGCGAAATGTAAAGAGTGACGTGGCCACGACCGATGGCCACGAACGCGACAAGGACTTTTTGACTGAGCCGGAGATCGGCCGCCTGCTCGAGGCAGCCAAGAAGGGACGCCACGGCATCCGCGACTACGCGCTCCTGCTGGCGATCTACCGCCACGGCCTGCGCGTGAGCGAGGCCATCCAGATGCGGCGCAACGCAGTCGATGTCAAGCGCTCCCGGCTCTGGGTGGCTCGCCTGAAGAACTCGCTCTCGGTCGAGCATCCGATCGCTTGGCGACGAGCTGCGCGCCATCAAGCGGTACCTCGCCACCCGCAAAGACAACCTCCCCTGGCTGTTCATCTCCGAGCGGCAGGCGCCGCTCACCCGCCAGGCCGTGAACTACATCATCCGGGTGGCCGGCGAGACCGCGAAGCTTGGCAGGGTCTGGCCGCACATGCTGCGCCACGGGTGTCGGCCTTGCCCCCTTCACGCGTCAATCGGGCCAGTGGCGCGGCAAGAGCTTCATCGGCGGTGGCAGGACGAGCGTGCGCAGAGCCCTGTTCATGGGCGCTATGGTGGCCCGGCGGCACAACCCCGTGCTCAAGGCCTTCTTCGAGCGCCTTTAGGGCGCAAGAATTAGAGGCGCGTCCTCGTCATGCGGCTCGCTGATAAACGTGATGAAGGCCTCCGAGCACAGGTATCGGGATGATCTCTCGAGCTTGAGCGCTTCGATGAGACGTGCCTGCTCTCGGTGCGCAGGGCGCCCGTTGTCCCAGCGATCGATGCGGGCGCCAGTCGTTGAAATAGCCGACATACTCGGCCAAGACCCTCTGCAAATGGCGCTCATTGAAGATGAACACGTGGTCCAGGCACTCGGTTCTGACGGACCTCACCCAGCGCTCGGCTATGGCATTGGCTCGCGGCGATCTGAATGGCGTGCGAACTTGGGCAACACCAATATTGCGCACCCGACGATGGAATGTGGCGCCGTAACGGCTGTCGCGGTCATGAACGAGAAATCGTGGCGGCTTGCGATCCCAAGCGCAGCATTCGACCATTTGCTGAGCCGCCCACGAGGCGGTGGGACTCGGCGTCACGTGCACGTGGAGAACTTGCCGGCTGGCGTGATCGATCACGAAGAACACATACAGCGTTCTGAACGTGATCGTTCGGATGCAGAAGAAGTCGCACGCCCAGATCTCCGAGCCGTGCTGCCTCAGGAACGACCGCCAGCGACAAGATGGCCCGCGACGATGGGTTCGTTGCATATACTTGGCGACTGTTCTGGCTGAAACTTTGAATCCAAGCCTCGCCAGCTCCGCCTGGATCCTCCGCTGACCCCAAAGTCGGTTCTCCGTGGTCATTCGGCGGATAAGGGTCCGAAGTTCCACCGCAATTGGGCGGCGGCCTGGCCGCCCGGTGCGGCGTGAACGCCGGCGCCAATACGTGCGCCAACCCTGTCGGTGCCAGCGCAGCACCGTTTCGGGCTTTACAACGAGGAGAGAGGTTTGCCAGCCGCTGAACCAGCGACACGCGAAAATCCAGAAACGCCGGTCCACATCCTCAAGGCGCGGCCGCGGCTTGCGGCGCTGCAGGACTACCAGCTGTTGTCGGAGGCAAAGATTGTCTGCGATCAGCAGCGCCTTCGGTCGGACAGCCGCAGCAAGCGCCCACAGCAAAGAGCGAAGCATTGCCTCTCCCCCTGTCGTTGAACCGCCAGGAGGCTGATGCTGTTCAATGCCGTCAATGGGAAGGGCCTTTGCGGATCACAATTTTGCGCTCTTCAGGCCAGAAAAATACCAGACACCTGATGATCTGTAAAAGACCTGTTCATTCTGGCACAGACCGACCGTCGGTCGCCGCCGTAGCGGCGGGTCCGGAATCCTGCGTACTACGGACCAGTCATGGAGATCGAAAATACCGGGTGCGAACGGCAGGCCTTGACCAGTCCTCAGCTGCGCGCGGCTTCGCAGCGCAGCATTTTCTTCGTACTCTTCCAAAAGCCAGCAGCTCCGTCGGCTTCGATGAGGTAACCCGTGTCACCTGCAGGGTGCACGCGTGCAAACCGGGCAGCACCGGTTAAAAAGGCGGATGTCAATTTAAGTGAAGGGAGTCGCGCGAATTCTCTTTGCTGAGACCTACGAATGAGCGAACCTGCCCGCAATCACCCGAAGATCGGGGGAAAAACTGCTGGCGCCTCAGGGCGGGCCGAAAAAGCGAACAGGTTGAGCGCTGTCACGTCTGGGAGGCGTAGCATGACCGCCGATATGATGACGCGCGCCGCGGCGCCGCCAAAGCAGCCCTCGATGCGCCGATTGATCGTCGCCGCGACGATCGGCAACGTGTTCGAGTGGTTCGACTTTGTCGTCTACGGCTTTTTCGCCGTAACCCTTGCCGAAGTGTTCTTTCCGGCCGGCAACCCCACTGTGTCGCTGCTTGTCACGTTCGGTGCGTTCGGCCTCGCTTATTTTGTGCGACCGCTGGGCGCGATTGTCATCGGCGGCTACACCGACCGTGCCGGCCGCAAAGCCGGCCTGCTGCTGTCAATGGCGCTGATGATGATTGGCACGACACTGATGGCGGTGACGCCGGGCTATGCGACAATCGGCTTAACCGCGCCAATCGTCATCACTATCGCGCGGCTGCTGCAGGGATTTTCGGTAGGCGGTGAATTCGGCAGTGCCGTCAGCTTCCTGGCCGAGCATGGCGGCGGCCGCCGCGGGTTCAGCGCCAGCTGGCAGTTTGCCACTGGCGGACTCATCACGGCTATGGCTTCACTGTTTGGCGTCGCCCTGACATCGTTGTTGACCCATGACCAACTGGTCGGCTGGGGATGGCGGATCCCTTATTTCTTCGGGATGCTGATTGGACCCGCTGGGCTTTATGTGCGCGCGAAAGTCGTCGAGACCGCGGAATTCATCGAGGCCGAAAAGCCCGAAACGATGCCGATCATGGACCTGCTGCGCCGACAACCGCTCCCGGTGCTGCTTGCGCTCGGCATATCGATCATCTCGAACAGCTCGTTCTACATCTTGGCCTACATCCCGACCTATGGCGTCAAGACGCTGCACCTGCCGGCTTCGACCGGGTTCACGGCGACCCTGATCGGCGGCTTGATCCTGGCGATCGGCTGCCCGTTCGCCGGCCTCTGGTCGGACAAGCTGCCGCGCCGCCCGCTACTCATGGTGATTACCTGCTGGCTGTTCGTGCTGACCTCCTACCCGGCCTTCTATCTGATGGCCGCTTGGCCGTCACTGGCAGCTTGCGTCATCGCCGTCGGGTGGCTCCAATTGGTCAAGGCGGGCTACAGCGGCGTCCTGCCATCGCTCTTATCCGAGCAGTTCCCAGTGGAAACACGGGCGATCGGCGTGTCGCTGAGCTTCAGCACCGCGGTGTCGATCTTCGGCGGCCTCGCTCCGCTGGTGGCAACATCGCTAATTGCCGCTACCGGCGACAGCCTATCGCCGAGCTATTACCTGATCTTCACTGCGCTGCTCAGCCTCGTTGCGCTGATGGCGATCCAGAGTCGCAGCCGCCGCGCGGCTGGAGCCCTCGCGCGCACCGGCGCGCTAGCGGTGCCTTGAGGGACAGCCGGGGGCTTGTCGACACTTTTTGCTGGATCGATGGGAACTTCTCAGCCAGCATATCCTAGGGGTGGAACGAAGCCGCCAAACTCTCGCTCCATCAGTTCGGCAAAGGCAATCGTCGTGCGGTCCTCAAGATAAGGCCCGACGATCTGAACGCCGATCGGCAATCCGGTTTCTGAACGACCGATCGGCACCGCCGTCGCCGGGAGGCCGGGCGTCGTAGCAATTTGGTCGAAATACGGGTACTCCTTCCCCTCGATCTCAATATGTCGCGCGGAATATGGCATCACGTGATCATGAGGAAGGGCAGGCGTGGGCATCGGCGGGCAGAGCACGACATCCCATTTCGCGGAGGACGTCCCTCCATCGCTGCTGAAGCCCAGACCTTGCTCGGTCAGCCGCAATCCAGTCGCGGTGGCTCAAGACCGCGCCTCGGCTGTCTTGAGGCGGGCGACCGTGACCGCATCCTCCTTTGGTGTCCAGTCCTTGGCTGTTGGTATCCCCCACGTCGTAGGTAAACCGGCGACATTGAAGGACTCTTTGACTACCATTGGAATCCCGAGCAGGGGTTGTCGCTCACCGCGGGCAAGTGCCATGTCGGCAGCCTTGGCTGCGTCCCTGGCGCGGTCGAAGTCATGCACGACCACCGCGTTGAGACGTGAATCAAGCGCTTCAATGCGCGCGATCACCCGATCAGTGAGTTCGACCGCTGAAATCTTTCGGCCCTGCAGAGCGTCAACAAGATCTTTGGTTGTGCGGTAGTCCCAATCAGCTCCCGCACTTGGGCCCTGTTTCTGAGCAAAAGCGCAGTTAGTCCATGCATCCCTCGCGATAGTACCCGTGATCGCTATCGCAGCGGCTGCTAACATAAAGTCGCGCCTACTTTGGCCTTTCATAATTTTATCCTTCCCTAAGTGACATCTGCAAAGCCACTTCACTCGATCACCTCGTCGGCGCGCGCTAGAGCGATTTGCGTGCTCGATGGAATCCCCTGTGGCGGTTCCGACTCGTATCAAGTAGAAAACGCTCTAGGTTACCAAAGTCGCCGAGGAATAGTCAGGAAGTTGTAAGCTATCGATGATGTCTCTGCCGAAAGCAAGGCGCGCAATCCCGGGAATGGTTGACGCTCTGATTACTTGATTACGTAGAAATAGGCCCCACCACGTCTTTGGCGCAAAGACCCCCGCAAAGCGCTCAGCACCCCGCTGTTTGGTGTCGATGAAGGAGCGCAAGACTGTTTCATAATTCGCAAAACCCGCCATATGGCGCCCGGATGTTTTCGCCAACTCACCGGCCAGCACGTAGGCGCCCGTCATCGCGAGCGCCGAGCCCTGCCCTGCCACCAAGGACACGCAATAGGCAGCATCCCCGACGAGCGCGACCCGGCCTTTTGACCACCTCGGCATTCTGATCTGGCTGACGCGGTCGAAGTAGAGATCGTCAGTGCCGTTGAGCGCATCAAGTATCTGTGGCAACTCCCATGCTCTGTCACCAAATTGCTCCCGCAACACCGCCTTTTGCCCCGCGACATCAGGCAGCGTGGCGAGTGCCGCGACATCCACCGCGAAAACGAACAAGAAGAGCGTTCGATCGTCGCGCAATGTGACACGACCCACCATGCGGCCCGGATCGCAGCACATCACATAGACGTTTTCATCGCGCGGCCGATAGCCGCCGGCCTCAAAGGCCGCGACCAGGTAGCCCAATCGCCTCTCGAAACGGTGCTGCGACCCAAAAACCAGTCGACGAACGCGTGAATGCAGACCATCCGCACCCACAACCAAATCAAAAGTGCGCTCGCCCCCGTGCTTCAATCGCACCTCAACGCCGTCTTCGCGCTCGCGTAAACCGCAGATCTCATCTCCGAAGATTATTTCTGTGCTGTCCTTGATTCTTTCGACTAACAGACGCGATAGCGCGCTACGCGCAATTGTGACATAACGGCCGCCGGTCAATTCCAACAAGGCTCTCGTTCCGAAGCCGGCAATACGTTTACCTCGTTTATTGACAATCCGCATCTCGTGGATGTGGTAGCCGATGCGGTGGAGATCATTGCCGAGCCCCATGCGCTCAGCTATGTCATAGCCGCGTCCCCAAAAATCGATGACATAGCCTCCGCTCCTCAGTGCGGGCGCATGCTCAACCAAAGCAGGCTGAAACCCGTACGCTCTCAGCCAGAAGGCGAGCGTCGGCCCGGCAATCCCGAGACCTGAGATCAAGACAGTCTTTGCGCTCATACAGGATTGCTGTCAGCATCTTACATTGCACATTCCGTTTCGGATCGGCTTGAGGCGAACGTCGTCAGTCCGGAAGCATCCTAATGGAGCGTGCAAAGCGCGTTCGGAACACCTCGTCGTGGGCAGGTGTTATTTGACGAATTGTTGTGCCTGGTCACTCGTCATCGACAGCTCTATGCGGCTTCCCTTCTTGGCGACTTTGTCGGCTGGCACAAGATAGGTTGTCTTGAACATTCCGAGAAATCCTGCTGACTTCAGCTCGATGTCTTTGACCTTCCCATCTGGCAGCGTGTCCACTTTTGTCACGGTGCCAAGCTGCTGTCCGCCGGAGGCGAACACGTCCAATCCCTGGAGCTCTTTTGGATTGAGGCTGGGAACAACGACAGCCGGCGCGGCCGGCGGCGTGGATGACGGTACGGCTTGCACCGGAGCGCTCTGTGCGGTGGGGGGCGAGGCAGGGCTCGGCGTTGCAGACTTGGATTGTTCCGCTGGTGTCTGGGCCACTGCCGCCGCAACCATGAGTGACATCAGCGTAACGAGCGGGAGCACTCTCTTTGCGTTTCGCATGCTTGACCCTCTCTTGGTGACTGTATTCCCCTGACGCCTCTATTGCCTCCCACGCGTGCTGGACATCCATCCGGCTTTGCGGAATTCTAGACGTTTCTGCAATGCGATCTCTTACGCTCCCGGAAGCTCCTGCCCTGATTGCGAGAGCACGGGCTTTCAGGTCCGTGGCGGCGGCGCCGACTCCTCGCCCATGGCCTACGTGCCAAATACGTTCGCACGCAGATCTTCCGCCCCTGGCAGTCCTGGCCGCAAGTCGGTATGTTTGCCTGCGCTCCTCCCCCTAGGGGTCATCACCCTATCCGCACCCCCGAGATTGAATATCATACCGAATCGCCAAGGGACCGAAGCAAGCAGGCTCGTTCACAGAGCTTCTGCAGATGGCTCTCCGAGTGAATTGGCTGCGGTAACTAGCGCCTGAAGATCACTTTCTCTGCCGCGCGCCAGCTTTGAGAAAACGCCACAAGGAGCACGCAGCCAACCATGACGGGGCTCGCAACCCACCGGAGCGTCAGACCGTTCGCAGCGATGAGGAATGCGTCGATACCGGCGGGCGGATGTGGAGCACGCGCTGCTAACATACCAAGCGCGGCAAGGCCTACTGCAACGGCGCTGGCCGCGTTCCCTGGGCCCAGCGCACGCAGGGCGGCCAATCCTGCAAGGCAGGAAATCAAATGTCCGGCAATCACCGCGTATGGTCGTGAGGCTTCGCTGTCAGGCAACGTAGTCACCAAGACGATCGAGGTCACGAAGGGAACACGCCACAGTGGTTCCCCGCCGTAGCCGGCGAGCAGTTCCATGAGCGCCATTGCAGCGGCCGTACCGGTGGCCCGATAAAGAAACTGACCTGCCTGTCGCAATGACGGCTCCTGGCGCTGCGTGCTCGCTCTCCTAGCTCGCCCAGCGTGGATAGTAGCAATGGGGTCGCCACGCGTCTCAGCATCCTTTGCCGCACGCCCATCTTCCGGCCCGTTGCGCAACCCTGACAAACCGGGAAGTCGTCGCCGAAGCATCAGCGGGAGGTGCGTGAATGCCGGCTTGAATGGTGCCTGCGGCGTCTCTCGGGGAGCCATGCGCGCGCGGACTTCCATAAACCCGCAAGGGCCAATCCCCCCGCCAAAGCCAGCGTCGCGGTCACGGTGCGGTAGTAGACGATGAAGTCGAGGATTTGGCGAATGAAACCGCAGTGTTGATTGCTGGGCTAGCCTAGCATGACGCCAGCTCAATCGCACTGGGAGCACGCAGGTAGCCCGGTCGACGGATGCCGGCTGCGTGCGGCACTTTGGCTAAATGACATGAAAAGCGGCCTGCTGAAGCTCTTCCTTTAGCGGTCAATGGCTTCAGATTATATCGCTTCGGCGCGTCGTCCCCCAATCGGCCCCGTCCATTTAGGCTATGTTCATGTTGGATGATGCTCAATTATGTCAGGCGAAGCAGCGATAGTCGAAATTCAGAGGTGCGAGGGAAAGGGGGGCGGGGTCAGGCTTGGAGGGAAGCCCAAGATCCCTGCGAAATCGCAATGCAGGGCAGTTACTCACGCTGGGCCTATCCCGCGGCATACCTTCTGTTCGTTCTTGCATGGATCGTATTGTGCTCTCCGTGGCTGGGCGGCGAGCTCACCATCCCCTACGACGCGAAAGCACATTTCCAGGCCCAGTTGCAGTTTCTGGCAAATGCTCTGCACAGCGGGCAATCACCATTCTGGGCTCCCAATGTTTTTGCCGGGTCGCCGCAGATCGCCGATCCGCAATCTTTGATCTTCTCGCCCGCGATCCTGCTGGCCTACTTCAACCCCGAGCCCAGCTTTACGGCGGTTGATGCCTATGTCTTCGGTCTGCTCGGTTGCGCCGGATTTGCCGTGCTGTCGTTTTTTCGCGACCGCGACTGGCATCCTGCCGGCGGCATCATTGCCGCTCTGGCGTTCGCATTTGGAGCCTCAGCGGCCTGGCGCGTCCAACACATCGGGCAAGTGCAGAGCTATGCGCTGTTTCCAGTGGCCTTGTGGCTGCTTGATCGAACGATGAGTCGCTGCTCGGTTGCGTGGGCCGTAGGAGCGGGTCTTAGCATTGGGCTAATGATCGTTGAGCCAAACCAGGTCGCCTTATTGGCTGGTTACATTCTCGTCGCCCTCGCCATCACCCGCGTTCTGCTGAATGCCGCTCCGCGTCGGCTCCTGTTGCCGATCGGTTCGTCTATCGGGGTCGCACTGCTGGTGGCGTCTGTCCCGGTGATTCTGAGCTACCTGTTCGTCGAAGCGTCCAACCGGCCCGCGATTGCATTCCGCGAAGCCGTTCGTGGGTCTCTGCATCCCGCCTCGCTGCTAACCGCAGTGATCGGCGATCTCTACGGAGCGCTTGATCCCGCCGTTGAGTATTGGGGCCCCTACAGCTTGGCTTGGAGCCCGGCAAACCTGGCGCTCTCCCAAAATATGAGCCAGCTTTACGTGGGCATTATCCCGGTGCTGCTCCTTCTCACAATCGGTGTGGTACGGGGGATCGCCTGGACCAAAGATATTCGCTTTTACACAATCGCGTTGCTTGCCATGCTTGCGTATGCGTTGGGCGGCTTCACGCCCGCCTTCGAAGTGTTTTATCACATGGTTCCGGGCATTGATCTTTTCCGAAGGCCCGCGGATGCCACGTTCCTTGTTGGCGGCCTATTGGCAATGGTGGGCGGCTATCTTGTGCATCGCTTGGCGGAGGGAAGCGTACCGGAGGCATCACGGACCAGCCGTTACGTCGAGTTTGGGATTGTCGTTTCATTGTTCGCGGCCGGCATCGTTATCGCGCATCGTCTTGGCCATACCCGAGATGCAACAAAACCCATCCTGACGGCGGCCGCTTGCCTCGCAGCTGCAGCAAGCACACTCATGGCACTCCAACGTTTCGGCTCAAAGCATATACTCGCGTCCATAACCATCATTGCCGCGTTTGCAACAGGCGACCTGCGATTGAATAACGGTCCCAACGAGTCCACAGCCCTGTCCGCCGCGCGCTACGACTTCCTAAAGCGCAACTGCCAGAACGAGACCATTCGGCTACTGAAGGCAAGACTCAAGCAGCCTTCTACCAGCGCGCGTCGCGATCGCGTTGAGTTGGTCGGACTCGGATTTGCATGGCCGAATGTAGGGCTCATCCACGGCTTCGATCATGATCTTGGCTACAATCCGCTGCGCATCGAGGCCGTCTCCGAGGCCATTGGCGCCGGAGACACGATCGCCGGCTGGGATCAGCGGCACTTCACACCATTGTTTCCATCCTATCGTTCGCTGCTCGCCGATATGCTGGGTCTGCGGTACATCGCCTCCGCGGTGCCGATCGAGCAGGTCGATAGGAACCTGAAACCGGGTGATCTCATTCAGATCGCGCGCACCAAAGATGCGTACGTCTACGAGAACCCGCGCGCCTTACCGCGTGTGATGTTTGTGGCAGAATGGATGCTGGCCGACTTTGCTGCGCTGATATCGACGGGCGCTTGGCCAAAATTTGATGCGACCCGAACGGTGTTGCTCGAAACTGAGCCCGTTGCACCGGCCCTTCAAACTGTGGCTTTGAGTAGCGCACCCGCTGGTGTCGCCACCATTTCGCACTATGAAAATACCATCGTTGAGGTCGATGTTACGGCGACCCGCGCAGGCTTCGTCTTGCTGAATGGCGCTTGGCATCCCTGGTGGCGCGCGACGGTCGACGGTAATCCTGCTCCGGTCCTTAAAGCCAACGTCCTGTTCCGAGCCGTGCAAGTGCCGGTGGGCAGGCACCGCGTCCACTTCGAATTCGAGCCCATGGCGGGAGCTCTGGCCGAGATTACTCGTTCCGGTAATAGGTTCAGACTTTCCCGACGACAGAAGGCGACCAGCCGCGTTGTACCGGGCTCAGGCTCGTAATAATTGGGTACCAACGTGGAGCGGCAGATCCGTAACAACTCGCTGCCTGGGCGCATGCCTACCAGATGGTGATCGCGCCGTATGCGCGGTGATGGTCATTGGACCTGTCGACCGGCCCCTTACCGCTTAATGCTGCATGTGCATATGTCCGCCCGTTTCTGCTCCTTTCGCACCGATCGGCGCCACCTGAAATTGGATCTCGATCGAGCCCGTCTTCTCAAATTCGAGCGAGGTATCGTGCTCGACTTTGTAGCCGCTCAACAGGTAGACGCGCGGCAAGCCGACGCCCTTGAAGAGGAAGGGCTGGGCCTCAAAACTTCGGCTTCTGACCTTCTGGGGTACAACTGCCGTTGATCTTGCCCGAACCTGTCATGGTGATGGTGAACCGGCCAGAGATCCGCGAGATCATGTAGCAACTCTGCCTGCCAGTAACGTAGGTGAAGCAGAAACGGATCTCGGCGCCGTTAACAGTGGCGGGGTACTGTGTTCCTTCAAAATGTACCTGTCCGCTTTCCGTGAAATAAACTGTCACAGCATTACCACGCACCACCTCCGGGTTCTCGGCAGTGCAGGCGATGGCCTTCCACTGGACAGATTGTGCACCAGCCGGAAGGGGTAGGCAAAGCAAAGCGGCAATAAGCGCGCGCAGGTAGATCATCCGTTGGCAATAGCGCGGGCGCCGTTGCGCAGCAAGCGCTGACGCGACTGACGCTTGGTTTGACCTCGCGCAGTAACTGCAGCAGCTTCCCCCAGATTTCGGTTCCTGCATAAGCGCTGTTGTCAGTCACATTTTTCCCAGGCCTTGCAAGATATCCGCAGCCGATCGCTACGATTGGAATTGACGGTGTCGCGCGATGAAGCGCGACGGCAATGCCGGTGGTTACTGTGAGAACCAAGTCAGGCTTGTCCGCGAAAGTCGTTTGGCCACCTCATCGACGACGGCCGGCTCACCGAGCCGGAGTCCGACATGGGTGGCACCGCGACTACCCGGCATGACCGAGAGCCCCTTCGCACCCTTGACGTGTTACATCTCGGGTAGTCGTGTCGAACACGACTTAGACCAGCGTTACCCAGC
>Ga0306920_100009455_pt1 | contig 13014 bp, 9 predicted proteins | sample flu12Cox44000170_FD_204666 | JGI IMG/M metagenome (GOLD analysis project Ga0306920, IMG submission 204666) | Lab enrichment of tropical soil microbial communities from Luquillo Experimental Forest, Puerto Rico - flux4day.12C.oxic.44.000.170 (v2)... | ecosystem: Environmental > Terrestrial >...
GCATCGATGTGCGCAACCAGTCAAAACCGGTCGAGATCGGCCGCTGGTGGATGCCCGGCACGCGCCAGGGCGACAACGTCATGCCGCCGCCGCGCCATCCATTGGACAAAGGTCATCGCGCGCATAACACCAACGTCTATCCGCAGCGCGGCGACCGCTGCTATCTCGCCTATATCGACGGCGGCATGTTCGTGCTCGACATCTCGGACAAGGCCAACCCGAAGCGCCTGACACAGTGGACGAACTCGCCGCCCTATACCGGCTTCATGCACACCGTGGTGCCGCTGTTCGACCGCGGGCTCATGCTGGTGACCGACGAGTCCACGGAGAACAATGCCAAGGACTGGCCGAAGCTCATCTGGGTGCTGGACGCGCGCGACGAGAGCAACCTGGTGCCGATTGCGACCTGCCCCTTGCCCGATCACAAGGTCTATGCCGCGGCCGGGCGGTTCGGTGCGCACAACATTCACGAGAACGTTCCCTTGCCGACCGCGTGGCAGTCGGACCAGATCGTGCTTGGCACGTTCTTCAACGGAGGGCTGCGCGCCTACGACATCGCCAATCCCTATCAGCCGAAGGAAGTCGGAGTGTTCATTCCGCCGGCCCCGCCCATGGCGCTTACCGGCACCATCCAGCTCAACGACGTGTTCGTGGACGAGCGCGAGATCGTCTACACCGTGGATCGTCACGTGGGCGGGCTCTACGTCCTGGAAATGGAATTTTAATCCTTCGCGTGTCTGCGGACACACATGCTCGATTCTTTCCCTCGCGAGCAGCGGGACCGTTCGGGCGCAGGCTCAAGCATCCTCGCGGCGCACGCATTCCGGTGACCATCATCACCGGCTTTCTCGGCGCGGGAAAGACGACGCTGCTGCGCCGGTTTCTTGCCACGCCGGAAGGCGAAGGCACGGCCGTCGTCGTCAATGAATTCGGCAGCGTCGGCATAGATGACGCACTGCTTCGCAGCAGCACCGACCAAATCACGCTTCTCGGCAATGGATGCCTGTGTTGCAACACGCGAAGCGATCTGCAAATCACGCTGCGCACGCTCGTCGCGGAACGCGAGAATGGCAAGGTGCCGCCGTTCCGCCGCATTGTCATCGAAACGAGCGGGCTCGCGGATCCCGGGCCGCTGCTGCAGACATTCGCGACCGACCGCGCGTTGGGCGGCGAGTTTCATGTCGAAGTGCTCGCGACCGTGGTCGATGCCGCGATCGCACCGCACACGCTCGAATGGGCGGCGGAAGCAAGAAAGCAGGTCATCCTCGCCGACCGTCTGATCGTCACAAAGACGGACATCGCCGACAGTGGCAGCGTTGATCGACTTGAGCAGCAACTGCGCCTGCTCAATCCGCGCGCCGATATTCACACCGCGATCGCGGGCGCACTCGATGCGCGCGTGCTCATTGAGCCGGGCGAGCCGCTTGGCGGCTATGTGGCCGAAGCCGCCCATGGCGATGGCATCGCCAGCTTTGTCATCGTGCAAGACGAGCCGTTGCCCTGGAATGCATTCGCGCGTGCCATGGAGACCCTCATTGCATTGCGCGGTCCCGATATCCTGCGGGTGAAAGGATTCCTCAAGGTCGAGGGCTGCCGCGGGCCGGTGGTGATTCAGATCGTGCAGCACCTCTCGCATCCGCCGATCGAGCTTGCGGCCTGGCCGGACGACCATCACGCCACCCGTCTCGTCTTCATCACTCGTCACATTCGCGAGAGGGAGGTGCGTAACCTCCTTGCCTGCGTATGTTCCTTGGCGGAACAATCCGGCAGGGCGGAGCTTTGAAGGTTCACCTCGTAGGTTGGGTCGAGTTCTTCACGAGACCCAACACCTCGCAACGATGTTGGGTCTCGCAAGCGCTCGACCCAACCTACCATTGGGGAACTCGCGGCGATGACGCAGATCAATCTCGACGTGAATGGCAAGGCGCATGAAATCGACGTCGATGATCCCGATATGCCTTTGCTCTATGCGCTCCGAAACGAATTGGGGTTGAACAACCCGCATTTCGGCTGCGGGCTTGCCCAGTGCGGTGCCTGCACGGTGCATATCGACGGCCAGCCTGTGCGCTCCTGCATCACGCCGGTTTCCCCCGTTGGCAAGGGCAAGGTGGTCACGCTCGCCGGTCTCGGCACGGCGGAAAAGCCTCACCCCGTACAGAGAGCCTTTGTCGAGGAGCAGGTGCCGCAGTGCGGCTACTGCCTCAATGGCTGGATCATGACCGCGGCGGCGCTCCTCGATCAGAACAAGAAGCCCACCGACGCCGAAATCAGGGATGCGCTCAGCGGCGTGAAATGCCGTTGCGGAACGCACATGGGCATTCTGCGCGCCGTCAAACGCGCTGCCGAGATGATGGGATGAGGGAGGCGAGCATGGGCAAGAACGTGCAAGCCATCGGAATAACCCGGCGTTCCATGCTCGAAGCGGGCGGCGCGTTGGTGGTTTCACTCGCAGCGCCGATTGCAGCGGATGCGGTCTTTGGTCTTCGCAGCGCATTCGCGCAAGGAGCAAAACCGCCGCTCGCTCCGGACCAGCTCGCTTCGTATATCGCGATCAACGGCGACGGCAACGTATCCGCCTTTCTCGGCAAAACAGACATGGGCCAAGGCCTGTTCGTCGCCATCGGCCAGATGGTGGCGGAAGAGCTCGACGTGCCGTTCAACTCCGTCACTGTCGTGATGGGCGATACCGCGACCAGCGTGAACCAGGGCGGTGCCTCGGGCTCAACCGGCATCTGGATGGGAGGCCGGCAGATGCGCATGGCTGCTGCCGAGGCGCGCCGGGTGCTCGTCGAGATGGCGTCGGAGAAACTCGGCATTTCCGTCGAAGCGCTCACCGTGACCAATGGCGTGGTGCATGCGCGCTCAGACGCGGCGAGCAAGGTCTCTTTCGGCGAGCTGATTGGCGGGCGCTATTTCAATGTCCAGCTCGCCTGGAACGGCAAGCTCGACAATGCGCTCTATGCACCGGGCAAGGCGCAGCCGAAAGATCCAAAAGAGCACAAGATCGTCGGGCAGCCGATTGCCCGCGCCGACATCGCGCCCAAGGTCTTCGCGCAACAGGACTTCTGCACCGACATCAAGGTGCCCGGGATGGTACATGGACGCGTGATCCGTCCCCCGGTCGCGGGGGCCGTGCCGGTCAAGGTGGATGAAAGCTCGATTGCCACAATTGTCGGCGCGCGCGTGTTTTGGGACAGAGGCTTTCTGGGTGTTGTCGCCGAGAACGAATGGAACGTAGTCAAAGCAGCGCAGCAGCTCAAGGTGGAATGGTCGCAGACGAGACCGCCGTTCCCGGACGTGGGCGCGCTTTACGATCACATTCGCAAGGCGCCGGTACGCAAGCGCGAGCTGGGCAAGGAGAGCGGCAATGTGGACGAAGCATTCAAGAATGCCGCGCGTGTGATCGAAGCCGAATACGAATGGCCGTTTCAATCCCACGCAAGCATGGGTCCCGCCTGCGCCCTGGTCGAGATCAAAGACGGACGGGCGACGGTTTGGACCGGATCGCAGAAGCCGCACTATACCCGCGAGGGGGTGGCAGCGATCATCGGAATGCCAGCAGAAAACGTGCGTGCCATCTGGGTGCCCGGGCCGGGATCCTATGGACGCAATGACGCGGGCGACGCGGCGATGGATGCCGCGGTGCTGGCGAAGGCAGTGGGTCGACCGGTGCGCCTGCAATATACGCGCGAGCAGGGCACGGGCTGGGACCCGAAAGGCCCGGCCTCGGTCCATCGCGCCCGGGCCGCGATCGACAATGCCGGCAACGTGCTTGCGTTTGATTTCGTGAGCAAGGGCTTCTCCCGGCTTGACGTGTTTTCGCGGGAAGGCCGGCCGGGAGACACGCTCGCGGGACAGTTGACCGGCGCCGCATTGCGATCAGACGATGCATTCCGGCTGCCGGAGCAATCCTACGAGTTCGCCAACAAACGGCTCGCCTGGGAAACCATCGCCCCACTGCTCGATCGCGCCTCGCCGCTGCGCACCTCGCATATGCGCGATCCCGCCGGCCCGCAGGTGCACTTTGCAAGCGAGTCGTTCATGGATGAGCTGGCAGCGGCGGTGGCGACGGACCCGGTCGAATTTCGCCTGCGCTATGTCCGTGATCCGCGCGACATCGCGGTCATCAAGGCTGCCGCCGAGAAAGCGCAATGGCAAGTGCGGCCGTCGCCGCGCCGCGATCAGGCCGGCAATGCGGTGAGCGGACGCGGCATTGCCTATGCCCAACGCGGCCCGACCCGCTGTGCAGTCGTTGCGGAGGTCGAGGTCGACCGGTCGAGCGGCAAGATCCGCCCGCGCAAGTTCACCGTCGCGCATGACTGCGGCCAGATCATCAATCCCGACGGACTGCGGCACACAATCGAAGGAAATATTATTCAGGGCCTGAGCCGCACGCTGTGGGAAGAAGTCAAGTTCGATCCAAAAAACGTGACCAGCATCGACTGGATGACTTACCCCATTCTGGACATCACCGAGACGCCCGACGCAATCGACATTGTGCTGATCAACCGTCCCGAGATTGCGCCGAGCGGCGCCGGCGAGCCCTCCACGCGTCCGGTGGCCGCCGCCGTTGCCAATGCAATCTTCGATGCGACCGGCGTGCGCATCCGGCGCGTACCGTTCACGCCGGACCGGGTGAGAGCGGCGCTGTCCTGATTTTTTTGCGCCGCGTGGCCTGCCAGTCGCGCCATCTCTCGCCGTCGGCGAAGGTGCCGGAATCTGATTTGCGATAGGCTGCCGTCACGAAGGACCGGCAGCATGATTCGGATCAACGGGAACATCTCGATTGACGAGGATGAGGTCGAGGAGCGATTCATCCGCGCGTCCGGGCCTGGCGGGCAGAACGTCAACAAGCTCGCGAGCGCGGTGCAGCTGCGCTTTGACGTGCGGCGATCGAGATCGCTTCCCGAGGACGTACGCGCCCGGCTCGAGCGGCTTTCCGGCAAGCGGCTGAGCAAGGATGGCATGCTCGTCATCGCCGCGCAGCGCCACCGCACCCAGGAGCGCAATCGCCGGGACGCGCTCGATCGGCTGATCTCGCTCATTCAACGCGCGGCCGTGCCGCCGGTCGCGCGCCGGGCGACAAAACCGACGGCGGCTGCGCGCGAACGCAGGCTTCAGTCCAAGAAGCGGCGCGGCTCGCTCAAGGGCTTGCGCCGGACCAGACCGGAACTGGAGTAGCCGCTAACATCTGTCCTCTGTCGACACGAATCACACAGGCTCGGCTATAATGTCGGCCATGCTCGTTCGTGCGCTTCCGGAAGGTGTCGTCAACCGCATTGCTGCCGGCGAGGTGGTGGAACGTCCGGCCAGCGTGGCGAAGGAGCTCATCGAGAACGCGCTCGATGCAAGCGCAACGCGCATCGATGTGCTTACCGACGGTGGCGGACGCCGGTTGATCGAGGTCACCGATGACGGGGCCGGCATGACGGCCGCCGATCTCACCCTCGCCGTCGAACGCCACGCCACATCAAAACTTCCGGACGATGACCTCCTCGATATCCGAAGCCTGGGTTTCCGCGGCGAGGCCTTGCCCTCGATCGGGGCTGTGGCGCGGCTCGCCATCACAGCGCGGCATGGGAGCGAGCCGCATGGCTGGACAATTACGGTCGATGCGGGAACAAAATCCGCCCTAAAACCGGCCGCACTCGCGCAGGGCACGCGGGTCGAGGTGCGCAATCTCTTCTATGCCACGCCGGCACGGCTGAAATTTCTCCGCAGCGACCGCAGCGAGAGCGAGGCCATTCGCGAGATTGTTCGTCGCCTCGCCATGAGCCGCCCGGATGTTGCGTTCACCCTTGCGGGCGAGGAGCGTGCACCGATCACATGGCCGGCACGCCTGCCCGGCGCCGCCGGGCGGCTTGGGAGGCTCGCCGATATCCTTGGCGCCGAATTTCGCGCCAACGCGATCGAGGTCGGCGGCGGCAACGACAAGCTCGCGATCGAAGGCTTTGCCGCGCTCCCTACCCACAGCCGCGCCAACTCGCTCGGACAGTATCTGTTCGTGAACGGCCGCCCGGTGCGCGACAAGCTTCTGATCGGTGCCGTGCGCGCGGCCTATGCGGATTATCTGCCGCGCGACCGTCATCCCATCGTCGCTCTGTTCGTCACAATCGATCCGCGCGAGGTCGATGTGAACGTACATCCGGCAAAGGCGGAGGTGCGCTTTCGCGACTCAGGCCTGGTGCGCAGCTTCCTCGTGCGCACCATGCAGGAAGCGCTGGCGCGTGAAGGCTCCCGCTCGGCAACGACCGGCGGGGGCGCAACCATTGCCGCAATGCGTCCGGCTGGCCTGCCCCCACGCGCGTCCTGGGACTGGCGGGCCTCGCCCGCACGGCCCGGCGGGGCTTTCCTGCCGGTCAAGGGCGCTGCTGCCTTGGCCGAACCGGCACAGAGCGCTTTCGAGGTGGGGGCGCCATCGGCCGATCTGCGCGAAGAAGTGCCGATTGCGGATGCAAACTCGCATCCCCTCGGCAGCGTGCGCGCGCAGGTGCATGAGACTTATATTGTGGCGCAGACGGCCGACGGTCTGGTCATTGTCGATCAGCACGCGGCCCATGAGCGTATTGTCTACGAGCGACTCAAAGCCGCGCTCGAGCGCACCGGGGTCGCACGCCAGATCCTGCTCATTCCGGAGATTGTCGAGCTTGATGAGAGCTTGCTCGAGCGGCTATTGGCGCGTGGCGACGAGCTTGCCCGCTACGGGCTTGCCATCGAGCCGTTCGGGCCGGGGGCACTCGCGGTGCGCGAGACCCCTGCCCTCCTCGGCGAGATCAATGCCAAGGCGCTCGTGCACGATCTCGCGCAACACATGGAAGAATGGGATGAGGCATTGCCGCTCGAGCGCCGGCTCATGCACGTGGCCGCAACCATGGCGTGCCACGGCTCGGTGCGCGCGGGGCGGCGCCTCAAGCCCGAGGAGATGAACGCGCTGTTGCGGGAAATGGAGACGACGCCCAATTCGGGCCAGTGCAATCACGGCCGCCCGACCTACGTCGAGCTCAAGCTTGGCGACATCGAACGATTGTTTGGGCGCAGGTGACTGCCAAACTAAGCATGGAGACGATAGTTGTTTGATCTCATTCTTCGTGGCGGACGCGTCATTGATCCTTCCCAGGGGGTCGATGAGGTCATGGATGTTGGCTTTGCCGGCGGGAAGGTCGCCAAGATCGGCATCAACCTGCCGGCGCAAAGCGGCACCGACGTGCGCGAGGTCTCGGGCCGTCTCGTCACGGCGGGTCTCATCGATCTCCACACCCACGTCTATTGGGGCGGCACCTCGCTCGGCATTGATGCGGAGGATTTCTGCCGCAAGAGCGGCGTCACCACCTGCATCGATACCGGCAGCGCCGGACCCGGAAATTTCGCGGGCTTTCGCAAGCACGTGATCGAAAGGAGCGCGGTGCGCATCCTTGCCTATCTGCATGTCTCGTTCGCCGGCATCTATGCATTTTCGAAGACCGTGATGGTGGGCGAGAGCGAGGAGCTGCGCCTGCTCGCGCCTGCGGACGCGGTCGCCGTGGCCGAGGCGAACCGCGACGTGATCATCGGCATCAAGGTGCGCGTCGGATTGCACGCGAGCGGCCGCTCGGGCACGGCGCCGCTCGACATCGCGCTCCAAGCAGCGAACCAGACCGGTTTGCCGCTGATGTGCCACATCGATGCGCCACCGCCGAGCTACGAAGAGGTGCTCGAGCGTTTGCGACCGGGCGATGTGCTCACGCACGCCTTTCGCCCGTTTCCGAATGCGCCGGTCGATCCGCAGGGCCGCGTGAAGGATGGCGTCCTGCGCGCGCGGGCGCGCGGCGTGCGCTTCGATATCGGTCACGGCAAGGGGTCGTTCGCCTTCAAAACCGCCCGCGCGATGCTGGCAAACGGATTTCTTCCCGACACCATCTCGTCCGACATCCACGCGCTTTGCATCGACGGTCCGGCCTATGACCAGGTGACGACGCTGTCAAAATTCCTTTGCATGGGCATGCCACTCAACGATGTGATTGCCGCCACCACCGCGAACGCCGCCATGGCATTGCGGCGTCCCGAACTCGGCACGCTCAAGCCGGGCTCAGTGGGCGACGCAACCATCCTCTCGATCAAGGAAGGCGCGTTCGACTATGTCGATGTGGTCGGCGAGCACATGACGGGGGACCGGCGCATCGTCTCGGAAGGCGTGGTGATCGCCGGGCGCTGGTGGCACCCGTGATCCAACGCCGCAATTGGCTCCCCGGGAATGGGTTCGAACCATCGACCGGACGGGAAACAACCGTCTGCTCTACCGACTGAGCTACCGGGGAAGACGCCCCGTCACTTTGATCGATTCCCGTAAAAAAGTCATAAACTCAATCGGCCAGACGAGCGTTTCCAAGATTCGATCACATGCGGCGTCATTCCCGGGACCGAGCACAGCGAGGGACCCGGGAAACCAGTAACCACTGCCATTTCAATTGCGTACAGTTGTGGTTACTGGATTCCGGGTTCGCCGCTTCGCGGCGCCCCGGAATGACGCGCTCCACTACGGCTGACGATCCAGCAATTGCGGTGACACCGCTCTGTGCGGGCGCTTGCGCGCACCTTCGAGCCGCCGCACCGGAAGGAGCGTCCCTGCCGCTCGCGCCACGCCCTTGCCCGCATGGCCGAGAAACTTTGCAACGCGCCGCGCGCGCCAGGAGAGCCCGGTCTCGATCGAAACGGAACGCAGATAAAAGGCCTTCTCCAGGCAGAACTTTTCACACGCGACCTTCACCTCGTCGTCGTAGAAGGCTTCGATCTTGTCCTTTCCCATTCCGGGCGTGGCGAGCCAGCGCGGGATATGGAAATTGCACAAGCGCTCCACGTCGGTGAACACTTTGTTGCAGCCGGTTCCCGCAGCCGGGCACGAGGTCGCAAACGCATCGCCCACAAGCACGATGCCGGCCTGGCGAAACCCCTTGCTGACATAGAGATCAACGGGGCGGATCTTGACGTCTGAAATTTCGATATCGCCGAGGAGCGAGCGCAAACGCGGCATGGCGGCGAACATGGTTGCCTCGGGCAGGTGGCGCATCTGGCGCAACCAGGGATCATGCATGTCGCGATACACGAACAGGTTCGCCCGCATGGTTGCCCCGATCGGGAAGAGCGTGACATAGGCTACCCGTTGTGCCGTATCCTCGCCGTAGTAGGTCAACGCACGGAACTCGAAGCCTGGCCGGCCCACAGGCTTGAGATCAAAGCCGATGCTGATGGAATGACAGGGACTGATCACCTCGCGTTCGATGCCGGCATTCCCGCGCAGGGCGATATTGAGCCCGTTCGCCAGAACGATCAGGCGGGCGGAAATCTCCTCTCCGGTCGACAAGGTAAGCTTTTGGCGATCGTTGCTGGTTGCGATCGCCGATGCCTTCGCGACAAAGAACGGCACGCTTGCGGGGATTTGCGCCCGCACCGTGTTGACCATGGCATCATAGAGAATGTCGTACTGGCCGCTCGGCTTCCTCTCGACCACGCGCCCCGCCCGTGCAATCCAGACTTCGTGATCGATCGTCGAAGCGCGATAGAGTGCCTCCGCGAGCCCGGTCTTGCGCAGAAGCTCAACCTGCGCTGTATCGAGCTTCTCACAACGAAAATCCTTGGGATAGGACGCGTGCGGGTCGACGAGCACAACGTCGTGCTCCGCCCGGCCGAGCATCGCCGCGGCGGTCGAGCCGGCAAGCCCGCCGCCCACGATCGCAATATCGGCTTCCCGCATGACCGCCTCTCCTGCAGCATCATTGCGGTCCAACAGGTTAATGAAGCCTGAAGTCCGGATTGGAGCGCTCGGACGGCCACGATTTCTTTAGGAATGGTTGCAACGATGACGACGGACAAACCTGCCCAAGCGCGCTCGACGGATGACTGCCGAGAACATCACGCTTATTCCGAGCGAGGCTCGCGGCACGACCTGTGCTGTTGCTGGCTGCGCCCAAGACATCAGGCCTGACCAGAGTGCATGGGCCGATCTTCCCTTTGCAATCAGCCCTCCCAGCGGGGTCGAAGCAGGGCAGGCCTCGCACGCCATCTCGCGATCAGGCATTCGTCTTGAAATCTACGATCTCGCCGAGATTGCGGGAGAGTGGAAGGCGTTCGAGCACTGCGCCGACCACCTGGTGTTTCAATCCTTCGATTGGCTCGCGACCTGGCAGCGCCACGTCGGCACAAGGCGCGGCACAATTCCCGCCATCATCGTCGGCCGCGAGACCGATGGTGCAACGCTCTTCATCCTGCCGCTCGCCGTGGAAACGACGCGTTCGTGCCGGCGGCTTTGTTTTCTGGCTTCGCGGCTGTGCGATTACAACGCGCCGCTGTTGGCGCAGGATTTCTCGGCACGGGTAAGTACGGAGCGGTTCCTGCTGGCCTGGCGCGATGTGCTTGCGCTTCTGCGCTCGCAACCAAGGCTGCGATTCGATTTCATTGATCTTGAAAAAATGCCGGAGCGCGTCGGCGAGCAGCGCAACCCGTTCCTGGATCTTCACGTGCAGGCCCACCCGAGCGGCGCCTACCTCACCGATCTCGGCCGCGACTGGAACGCCTTCTACGCGCAGAAGCGGTCCTCCGCCACCCGCAAGCGCGAGCGCCGGCAGCTTCGCCAGCTCGCCGAGCACGGCAAATTGTGCTTCGTCAATGTCGAGGACAGCGGCGAGATCGCGCGCACGCTGACAACCTTGATCGAGCAGAAATCACGCGTGTTCGCGCGCATGGGAGTGGACGACCGGTTTGCACGGGCCGGAGTTCGCGAGTTCTTTCTGGCAGTCGCGGGCGATCCGGGCATGCGCGAGCTCGTCCACGTCAGCCGGCTCGACGTTGGAATGCAAATCGTTGCTGCGAGCGTCGGATTGAAGCTGCGCGATTGCTACTATCTCATTCTGTCGAGCTACGACGATGGAGAGTTGTCCCGCTTCGGGCCGGGGCGCGCCCAGTTGAACGAGTTGCTGCGTCACGTCATTGAACGAGGATTTCGTTTTTTCGACTTCACCGTGGGGGACGAGCCGTACAAGCGCGATTGGTGCGACAGCGAGCTTACGCTGCACGATTACCTCGGTGCTGCCACCATTCGGGGCTGGACCATCGCCGGGATGACCGCCGTCTTCCGGCACCTCAAGCGCCACGTCAAGCGCTCACCCGCCTTGTGGCGCGCGTTCAGCAGAGCGCGAGCTTTTGCCGGACTGGTTACTGCTTCCAGACCTTGAAGGCCTCGGCAAACACGCGCTCGCCAGGCGTGCCTTTCTCCATGGCGAGGATGGCGCGCCGATTATTGTTATAGACGACCGGAATATCGAACCAGGCGCGCTCCTTGAGCAAGGACATGTTGCGGTCCTTGTCGGTGTCGACGTTGGTCAATCCGATCAGGAAGAATCCATTCGTGACCTTCACCGCCAGACCTGCAAGCGGCACGCCGCGCGTCTGCTCCGCCTGCTTCATCAGAATGCCCGGTACGTTGGAAATGCCACCTGAGGGGAAATCGGCGGGCAGCTTGAAGACGATCTCGACGGTGTGGCTGGCGGGAAGGCTCTTGTCGGTATTGCGGCGAAGCGACCAGGTCATTGCGAGCTTGCGTTCCGGGACTTCGACGTCGGCCCGGATGGCGAGCTCCGGAGGCTGACCCGGACCCGGCGTCACGGTCTCCGTCCGCCAGATCGCCGAGCCGACAAAGCGCTTCCCGTTCGGGTCGCCTGGATCCTCTTCGTAGAGCACAACCTTCTGGGCGACAGCGGCCGCTGTCTGGGGCGGCGGCACCGGAGCCAAGCTCGAGGACTGGCTCCCGGGCTCAATTCGATCGGTAATCTTCGTGCGGGTGTTCGCAGACGCTGGCGCTTCGCGCGCAACCTCGGCGGGGGCGGGTGCGCGCATACTGCGATAGAGATCGAGCACGTTGGGCCCGAGCCATGCAAGGAGCCCGATTACGGCAACTCCGGCGGCCCCTGCACCGACAACTTTGATCAGGCCTGGGCTTGGCCGCCATTTCCACACGGCTGCAAAACGCGGCCGCTCGACGTCCTCCTCGGCCGCAGCTTCAGTCGCTCGTGCCCTGGGAGGAACCGGATGCCCGTCGTCGAGGGCAAACGACGACTCGAGCATCGGTTCGGAAAAATCGTCGTGCAAATGCCGCTGGTCGTGATCGAAAGCAGATTCCTCTTCCGGCTCCACCGGCAGCTCAAAGCTGCGCAGATCTGCACGAGCAGAATCGTGGGCCCGATTGGGGACGCGTGAGGGACGATCGAACTCGGCGAGGGGGGACAGCCCTTCCCGCACCATTTCAGGCGAGGTCTTCTTCGCTCTGATCGGCGGCGGTGGCAGGTCGACCGCCGGCGAAAGCGCGCTGCGAAATTGGTTTTCCCCACGGATCGGCGAGGAGCGCAACTCCGGCACTGGTCTGCGCGGCGCGGTCCGCGACGGCGGTATTGCGATATCGGATGCGAGCCTTTGCTCGGAATGAGTTTTCGGCGGGAGCGATGCTGGAGAATGCGCCGCAGTTTTGGATATGGCAGGCGAGTAGGACCTGGATGACGGCAGCCGCACTTGCGCTCCGTCCTTTTCACCGTCGTGCGGGACCTGCGCGGGTGGATTGGCGGCGCGGCGCGGCGGTGGTGGAGCCGTCTCCGCCGGCGAGCGAGGTTCGATCGGCCGGATTCGTGGCGCGGGCGGCTGGCGCACGGTCTCGACGAACTTGCGCGCGGACTCAGCCTCGACTTTGCGAATTGATTCCTCAAGCGCAAGGCGTTCACGCGTAATGTCGGATTCGTTGAGAGCGGGCGTGACGCTGCGCAGTTGAGCAAGCAACGCTGCTCGCGCACGCTCGTAGAGCGCGCGACGGTTTTCGCCGTTGTTCTTCTCAAGAGCGGCAACTGCGCGCGCGATAAGGGGGTAATAGTCGGCCATCGAGTCTCAACTTACTCCAGGGCGGGCACAATCTGGCTCGTTCAGTTCTCGAACGGGTTCTGCATGAGTATGGTATCCTCGCGCTCGGGACTGGTTGAGAGCAGCGCAACCGGACAGCCT
>Ga0306920_100009456_pt1 | contig 13013 bp, 10 predicted proteins | sample flu12Cox44000170_FD_204666 | JGI IMG/M metagenome (GOLD analysis project Ga0306920, IMG submission 204666) | Lab enrichment of tropical soil microbial communities from Luquillo Experimental Forest, Puerto Rico - flux4day.12C.oxic.44.000.170 (v2)... | ecosystem: Environmental > Terrestrial >...
AGCTGGTATTCGTGTTCAGGGTCGGTGACATGCCGCATTTCAACGCGGTGCAGCTGGGCAAGCACGGACGCAATCGCACCAACGTCTGGGACTATGCCTCCGTCAATTCATTCAAGGGTAGCCGCCGGGAGGATCTGCGCCTGCATCCGACGGTCAAGCCCAGCGCATTGGTTGCCGATGCGATCCAGGACGTGACGCGTCGTGGCGACCTCGTGCTCGACCTCTTCCTCGGATCGGGGACGACTCTCGTTGCTGCCGAGCGGGTTGGACGCCGCTTTCGCGGGCTCGACATCGATCCAGCTTACGTCGACGTAGCGATCGATCGCTGGACCAATATGACGTGCGGCGTACCTGAGCGTGCCGAGGGGAGCGCAACATGAGCGACAGCTCGGATCGTTGTCGTTCACCTCGGACTGGCCGGTTTCTAAAAGGCCGTAGCGGAAACCCGAAGGGCCGTCCCCGCAAGCAAATTGCGCCGCCCGACGCGGCACGCTCGGCGTTTGAGATCGTGTTCGAAAAGCGCGTGACGGTCACGCAAGCTGGCGTCGATCAAGAGCTGTCGGTGGAGGAGGCGCTGCAGCTCCGGACCTATCAGGACGCATTGGCCGGAAACCGGGCAGCGCGGCGCGAGGTCCTGAAGATGATCGCAAAGCGCGAAAAGGCGATGGCGGACAGACGACTGCGAATACAGCCAATAATGCCGTCGGCCACCGTCAAGATGGAGGCAACGGAGCCAAGAAACGCCGATCCCGCCATGTGTCTTCTCGGCATCGCTGCGCCCGACAAAAGCAGAGAGCGGGATAACCCAGGCGCCCAACTACTCGAGCCCTGGGCAGTGCAAGCCGCGCTTGCCCGGCGGCGCGGCAGCAAAGCACTCACGACGAAGGATGTCGACGACATTGAACGCTGCACGCGTGCGGTGGCCGAGAAGGACGAAAAGTGACCGAAGACGAACGCTATCGTAATCCACCCCTCGCCTCGCGTTTTCGCAAGGGTCAGAGCGGCAACCCCAAGGGCCGTCCGCGCGGCCGACGCAGGGAGTTGCCCTATGAGACCGTGCTCGGGCAGGAGGTGATTATTCGGGAAAACGGTCGCGAGCGACGCGTCACCGCCGCCGAGGCATTCCTATTGCACCTCACCAAGCTCGGCCTTGATGGCGACATTCCCGCCGCACGGGCGGCGATCGCTGCGATCGGAGACATACGTGGCACCGACGTCTCAGTTCATTATCAATCCCGGGAGCTCGTTATTCGCTTCGTGTCCCCAGGATGCGTCAACACTGCAGTCGAGTGCCTCCGCATCGGCACCAAACTCGACCGCTACCGTGAGACAGCGCGGATGATGCTCGAGCCCTGGATCGTAGAGGCCGCCTTGGCGCGCTTTGCGGAAAAGCAACTGACCCCCGAAGAGCAAGAAGTCGTGCTAAAGGCGACCCGAACCCCGGCCAAGGTCCGGTGGCCCGACTGGTGGGTCGTTATGCCGTGAGGCTGATCGACAATTCGCCGCTTGGTTTCGTGCGAGGTCACGAGGCATCACCTCTCGTATGACGGCGCAATCCGTCAATAACGGATCGTGGCGGTGCGGCTAAGGTAACACGCAGTCCCGCGACCCGAGACCTCTCGGGTTTGGGCTGCGCATGCACAGTTCTCCCGAACTTTGCGTCAGCATGGTCAGCGCGTCAGCGCATTTCCGGCATCTCCTATTCTGCTGCGTTCAGCAACGGTTCTGCAGTGACTGACGAGACTGACGATGCGGACGGTACTGACGAAGGGAAATCCACGCGCGACGTCGTCATACGGATAATGCGGTTGCCGTCGCGCCCCTCGCGTTGAAAGGTGATCTCAACACCGAGCGTCCTGAGGAATACCTGAGACCTGCGCAGTCGGCCAGCAAGCGCGCGCGGGTTCTTGGGCCAATCCGCACTTCTGCCGTTGAACTGTTCGCTTGCAACGGCAGTCGCCATCAGATCGGTTGCCGTGCCTACCCAGCTCCTCTGCTTAGCCATTATCGTGCGCACGGCGGCAGCCAAGGGGTCTGCATCGACCGCGTCTTCAGTCGCCCGGCGGCGATTTGCATCGTAAACCATCCGGAACGTACCCGGCGACCAGAGGGCGGCCTCGCACGCAGCCGCCCATTTCGCGAAATCGGCCATGCGCGGCAGGCGGGCGAATTGAATGCGATCGCGCACACCCAACCCATGCGAAACTGCGTCAAGCAAGGCACCCAAGATGCGCGGGCGAGCAAGCTCGAACTGGCGCCAAAGCTCCGCTTCTGGACGTCGTTGCTCGTCTGTAAGCGGTGCCATGGTCAGGAAGATTGCGCGATCCGCCAAATCTTGCCGCGCGATGACGTCCTCAATGCCGTTTAGAATGGCAGGCCGAGCAGCCTGGAAGAGAACCTCATCGGCATCCGTATAGAGCTGACGCAAGGCGAAGCTGCCGCCGCTGGCAAGCCGACAAAGTGCATCGGATAGCCACCCAGGCAAGCTCGATAGATTGTCAAATGCGAGGACATGGCCGTTGTTCGCCGCGATCATGAGGTCGCGTTCTTCTCGCGGAAGCGCTCTAACCGGTGCCAGATTGGGATCGATCAGCGCGCGCAACACCTTCGACAGGACCGTCTTTGCCGACCCCTGTTCGCCGGCGATGGCTAGCAGTGGAAATGGGCCGGGGTGCTGCAGTGCGCCTAACAACCAGGAAACCACCAGCACGAGGTTTTCCCGACTTTGGAGGTTGAGAAAGGATGTAAGCTCTTCGACTGACCCGCCAGTTTCCGGCATGGGTAACGCCAGCATGCCGGCGGCGCGCCGGAATCGCACCGGCGGGCGCATCACGATCCGCCATCCGTCGGCTCCGATCTCCACGGCCTGCCAGCGGTGGTCGGCGAGATCCAAGTAGATGCGGCCTTCGTGCTGAGCGACGCGGACGTGGAGCGCCCGTTCCGGAGCGTCGAATTGGGCGCGCGCTTCGAGCAGATCGAGAAACGACCTGATCGTCGGTGGATCCATCGCCTCGCCCGTTCGCTCATAATGCCTGCGCCGCAACCAGACGCGAAATTGTTTGCTACGAACGGGCCAAGTTTCGCGATGACCGTCGATCTCGATGTCCGCATAGGCGACGCCGGTTGCTGTGTGGAAGAGGGAAACGGGCCCGTCCAAGACGGCCTGGTTGTCCGCCATGCTCAGGGAGCCTTCTCGTCCACCTGCTGAGCTTTCAGGGCCTGCCGCGATCCATGCAGGACTGCCCCCACAGAATCATGAGGCTTGCTCGTGAGCGTATCTTTCCAAAGCTTGCGCGCCACCTTGATCGGGTCGATGCCGCTCCCCTTCCACCACGCCTGCTCGTCGCCGGAGCGATGGACGGCCCGGTGGTGCGCCCGACAGAGCGGCACCGCGAACTCGTCACTGGCCTTGCGCCCGAGCGCGCGCGGCTGCACGAACCTCAGGTGGTGAGCGTCCGAAGGCTTGTGGGCGCAGAGCAGGCAGGGCTGCTGAGTGATGAACCGAAGATGCTCTTTGTTGCGATAGCGGCGTGGCTCGCTCACGGTGAGCAGGCTCTTGTCCACTCGGTCGCCCCTGGACTGTTCGGGTTTAGGGCTCGTGGTCCTTCCCTGATCGCCATCTACTGGAGCCGCCGTGGGAAGCTCAATCACCGGCGCCTCGGCACTGTTCAGTTGCATGAGCTCCTCGAGCTTTTGCTCGAAGCCTTCTTCCACCAACTTTGCATCGTCCGCAGTCAGCGTGTTCTTGGCTGCAAGCGCCTCACGCGCCCAGGCGATAGCGCTGTCGGGGGAAGCAAGTCCTGCAATTTCGCCGAGGAGCTTCTGGCGGAGCACAGCGGAGTCAGCCGCGGGGAGCAGGGCGGGCATTGCAATGACCTTTCCCGTGCTGCGCACCTTCCCATTTCCCTGCCTGTGTGGAGCAGCCGGTGTTGCACCGACCGTCGAGCCTGTTCTCGAAGCCGCGGGCATTGGCGAGGGCATGCAGATATCCGGAGCATCGAGATCATCCTCCCCCGCAATTCCGACCAGGGTGAAAAGCGCATAGCGGCGGGCATAGGTCAGCGCGGCACCCATTCGGTGCGGATTCGCGATCTCGGCAAGGGCGCACACCGGCCAGTAGGAGGCGATCCATTCGCCTGAGGAGTGAACGAGCAGCGTCGTCAAATTCAGCATGCGGGAGGCTTGATCGACTGCTGTGGTTTGAATGACGGCGATCTCATATTCGCTCAGCGTCTTGCGAACGATTTCCAAGCCACTCGACAGCGGCGCATAGCGAAAAGTGCGGGCACCTTCCCCTGCCCTTCCCGTTGTGATGGTCGCAGTCAGCGATTTTTCCGGATTGACGAGTTTGGCCTGTGCCTTGGCCAAAGCCGCGGCCAAGGTTGCGAAGGATTCACTGGATCGATGCACGAGCGGCCTCCGTTTCGAAGAGATCAAAGCTCACCGCGCCCGTTCGCGAGCGACATTGATCAGGCGCGGCTCTTCCCCCGAGAGCACGCAGCGCCAGAATTTCTTCTCCGCCGAGACCAGGACGCTGAGATAGAGCGGGTCCATGGGAATGGTGATCTCTACCCATTTGCCGCCGCCGGTAATGATCGAGAGCACGGCCGTCCGCAGATGGGTGACCCACATGTTATGCTGCACCTGCGCCATGTACTTTTCGGCTGCAGCCTCTTCCGAAAAGCTCCAGGGGAGCATGAACTTGGCCTCGAACACGGCCCCTGTCCCTTCGACGATGCCGTCGAGGGTTGCTGCCATCCAGGGGATGGCGGCATGCCTCACCAGGCGCTGGACATCCCCCACCGTTCGGCCCGTGTTGCGCTCGTACCAGGTGCGGTTGAGGTCCTCGGTCGCCTTGCCGAGCTGCACGATGAGGTTGTCGGAAAGGTCCTGCGGGCCAACTTCCCCCCGCTTTTCGCGCCAGAGGCGGATGAGGGCGGCTTGATCGTTGCTGATGATGATGCGGGCGTCGGAGCCGCCGATGAAGCCGCGGCGGTCAGCAGGATTCCAAGCTTTCCCTGAAAATAACATATCATTCTCCATTGCTTTACGTTCGTTCCATCGTGATGGCCGAGCCACAGCGCTGCGGAAGCAAATGAGATGTGCCATCGCCGAGAAACCTCTGTTCGAAGCGCAATTCCGCGCTTGGCAACCTTAATGCTGCTGTGGAATGAGACGACCAATGGTGAGTCCCCGACGAGGGTTGCTCCCCAAGGGCGCTGCAGTCCTTCATACAAGTATATCAATACATTGTCAACTTACATTTGGACACTGTACAAATGAAAGCGATTCAGGTCCGGATGGCACGCGCTGCCATTGGGTGGGGCGTGCGGGAGCTCGCAAAAAAAGCCGGCGTCACGGCCAATACCGTCACGCGTATCGAAAACGGGGCAGATGCGAAGCAATCGACTATGGACAGGCTACAGAGTGCACTCGAGGCGGCCGGCGTCGAATTTACCAATGGTGATCAGCCTGGCGTCCGCCTCACTAAGGCCGCTGCAGCTCGAGCTGCGGGGCTTCTTAGCGCGTCAAAACCGAGGGTGGCCGGTCGCGTTCCCCGGGGCCGTTCGGATTCACGCGCTTTAGCCGCGCTACCGCGCCCATCACCCCCGAGACGAAGGCCCCTAAAGTAATGACGATGACGGAGCCCTGATTCATCACTGACCTATGGTCGCGCAAAAATGAGAAGGTTGTCGCGACCGTCCACTCCTGTGCAGTAGCAAAATTAATCGCGGATGGCCCGAACAAGTCAGAACCCTGCCATGAACGACCGGAGTGGGTGCGAGGTCGAGCTCACGCGTAGTTGCGGATTTCGTTGCGTACGAAATTGCCGATCCGCTTGCCGCGGTTGCGCAGGAAGCGCAGCAGACCGGCGTCGACGAAGTAGGTGTGCAGGATGCTGTCGCGCGTGGTGACTTCAGGGCCGACCGGATCGGCGGAGTGCCAGGTATCCTCGCCGACTGCAAACGCGTAGCCAGTATTGGGGGCAAATTTCATCTGCATGCGCTTGGGGAGACTGCCGTCGGAGAGCTTCTCGTGAAAGATAGTCCCGATGTGGGCGGTCGAGTGATCCCGCGGCAGATAGAGCTGCACCGTGATCCCCTTCCAGCGCGTGTCGGTGTGCGGCGTAATGAGATATCCCGGGACATCGCGGGTCAGGATCGGGATCGGATACATGCCCACCTTGGCGAAGCCGGGCCCGAAGCGGCGCTCAAGTACCGGGGCAAGGGCGCGGACGAAGGCTTGCCTCACCTCCTTCGAGCACAGCGCACGGCCGACCGCATCCCACAGCGCCCGTTTTTCCGGTGGAAAATGACGGATGTATTCGGGAAAGAGGTCGATCTTCACCCGCGTATGCGTGCCGTCGGGGAGCACATTGCACTTGTTGCGCCCGTGCAGCGGCCGGTAATCCGCTGCATTCGGCATGGCGGCGAGCATGGCCGCATAGATGTCGTCGGGGAATACCCGCTCGAGCTCGAGGTGGTAGAAGGGTGCCTCGACCTTGCGGGCGCGATTGACGGCATTGCCGATGGCCTCGCGCACGCGTGCCACCGTGCGCTCGCGATCGGCTCTTGTCAGAGTGACGACCTGGTCCATGATCCCCTCTCCCCGTCCAATGAAGCAGCAGGCGCGGCATTCAGCAGTTATCACGATGCGCGCCGGCGGTGCCACATGCTCCATACCTCCCCCGAAAGGGGGAGGTCGGCGACCCCCGGTCTTGAGCCGGGGGAGCCGGGTGGGGGTCGAGTTCAGCGACCGCATTTAGTAGACCCCCACCCGACCGCCTCGCTTCGCTCCGGCGGTCGACCTCCCCCTTTCAGGGGGAGGTATTACCGAGTTTATTGCAGGGATTAAGCAGAGAAAGGCCAGGCTGATCAATGCCAATCGACACCTATGTCACGGCCCAGGCCGGCCTCAAGCTGCACGTGCGGCAATGGGGCCCGCGCACCGCCCCTGCCCTGCCGGTCGTCTGCCTGCCCGGCCTTACGCGCTCGGTCGCGGATTTCGAGGTGCTGGCCCCGGCACTCGCCGCCGATGCGGGGATGCCGCGGCGCGTGCTCGCGCTTTCCTCGCGCGGGCGCGGAAGGTCGCAATACGACCCGAACCCTGAGAACTATAGCCTCCAAGTCGAGCTCGCCGACCTCCTCTCCGTGCTCACCGCGCTGGAAGCCGCTCCCGCCGTATTCGTCGGCACCTCGCGCGGCGGGCTTCTGAGCATGCTCCTTGCCGTTGCCCGCCCGACCGCAATCGCCGGCTGCGTCCTCAACGACATCGGCCCGGTGCTGGAGCCGCAGGGGCTTGCCCGAATCAAGAGTTATGTCGGCAAGCTGCCGTTGCCGGCAAGCTGGCAGCAGGCGGCCGATGGCATACGCAACCTCTTCGGCGCCCAGTTTCCTCGCTTGAGCGCTGACGAGTGGCTCGCCTTCGCGCAGCGCACCTTCAAGGAGGATAGCGGCCGCATCGTGCCCGACTACGACATTAGGATTGCAACCGCGCTTGCGGACATGGATCTCGAAAAGCCGGTGCCGACAATGTGGAAGGAATTCGATGCACTCGCCTGCGTGCCGATTCTGGTCGTGCGCGGCGCCAACTCCGATCTCCTGTCCTTGGCCACGGTGGCCGAGATGCAGCGCCGCCATCCCCGAATCAAGGCCATCGAAGTGCCCGACCAGGGTCACGCGCCACTCCTGAGCGAGCCGCCCGTCATCGAGCAAATCGCGGCGTTTGTACGCTCCTGCGAGTGCACAACGTGATGCGTGTCCCGGCTGCGGTGCACCGGAGAGCCCTTGCGCGGCGGTGCACCGCCGCGCCGGGACCGTTACGGACACGGAGGTTGCTGAGAATTACCGAGGCCGGAGTTCGCTAATTTAAGGTCCCGGGTCTGCAGCGCACCACTCCAGCTTCGCTTCGTGCTGCGCTGCGCCCGGGACACAGCGCGGGAACGAAAAATCCCCGGCGGGAGAGCCGCCGGGGATCTGGATATTGAGATCGAGACGCTGCGATGATCAGGGCAGGATGTCGCGATGGAGGCGGACACGGAACGCGGTGTTGTGCTGGTCAGTGATTGAGTAGATACCGCTCGGCTTTTGCGTGCCCGCGGCTGCGGTGTAAGCAGCAACACCGCCTTCCGCCGTCTTCAGATAACCATAGGTCACCTCGGCACCAACATAGAAGAACGGCGTGAAGTTGTACTGAGTGCGCGAGCCGATAAACCACACCGCCCAATTGTTGTCGCAGTTGGTGATGCCCGTGAGCGTGCCGGCGTTCTTACCGAACGGGCTGTTCAGGCTGGTCGCTCCGGTGCTGTTCTGGATCAAGCAGATCGATGCGCTCGCCTGGGCGTCATAGCGGACCGCCATGTAGGAGCCGTAGAGCGACGTCCTTAAGCTCTTTGTCCACAGGTGATCATAGGCCACGTTAAGGCCCCAGACCGTGGTCAGGTCGACGCCCCCGGTGAGGCTGCTGACGACGCCGTCCGTAAACGCGCCCCAACCCAGGGTGCCCCCGTCGAAGTACCCGTAAGGTCCAACGTTGGGACCGGTGTTAGCGACATATCGCGCGGCGCCCTTGCTGTACGTCAACTGCCACTGGAAGTAGTCGCCGTCGAAGTAGCCGGTCTTGCCGGAAATATTGTGCTTGGAGCCGATACCCGCGGCCCAGCCCAACTTGTCGGCGGGATGGCCGCAGACCTGAGCGCCCGCCGGCACGCCTGCGGTCATAGTCGCAGGGAAGCAGGTGATCGGCAGTGTCCCAGTGTCCAAAGCAACGCCAGCTCCACTGCCGGTGTAGTAGGCGGCGCTCGCATCATGCGCCGCGAACATAATCTGTGCCGAGCCCCAGCTCTGGTCGATACGCCAGTTGGTGACAAGGTCCGGGAAGCGGATCTTGATGTAGTCGTTGCAGCCCGCAGTACTCAGAGCACTGCAGTCGAGGTTGGCGGACGCGCCAATGACGAACGGATCAAAAGGAGCTACGGCGGCGGCAGAACCCGGGGCCGCGCCACCCACGGCGGGTTGAGAACCCGTGTTCGTGCTTATGATCGCTGCGCGCCGCGGCTCCTCCAGCGAGACGGTGCTGGTAATGCCGTTCCCGTAAAGGACAGTGAAGGCTGCCACCTTCCAGCCGCCGTCGCCCGTATCGCTCGCGGGCGTGTAGCCGTTGTACTGGCTGATCGGGATTGAGTAGAAGTCGAAGAACGACTGCGCAAGACCGACGGTGAATCCGGCGAACTGAATGAAGGCGCGGTTGCCGCTGAAGATCGTTCCCGAGCCCGGCTGTCCGAAATCGAAGTTGAGGCCGATATTGAGGTAGGTGCGCAGGATGCCGTAGTCGGTCTGCTCGCGCGTATCCATGGAGATGTACGCGCGGCTGCGCATATTGAAGTCGTTGCCGTCGAGCCGGTCTGTGAATAACATTCCGGTCGGGGTCGCCGAATTGGCACTACCCGCCTCGAATGGGCCCGACGTCATGGATGAACCGTTTAGGTACCCGGCTTCCGCCCGCACATAGCCGCCGATCTTCACGCAGATATTGGTGCCGGGAAGATAATAGAACCCGTCCCCATACAGGTTGCAGATCCTCACGTATTGCACCGCCGCCCCCTTCACCGGCATGTCGGCTGCCTGCGCCCCGGTGACCGCGATTAAGCCCGCGGCGGAACCGAGGAGAAGAGTTTTGACCATCTTCATCTCAACCTCCATTAGTTATCCTGGGAGGGATCGGTCTCCGTCGGGCGCTGCTCACCCTGGAAGGTCCCCCTTACGCTCCCCTCTCCCGTCCAGTCCTCCCGGTGCCGCCACTGGTCCCCTGGGCACCGGATTGACCGGAAGGAGCGACCTGGGGATGCCCCCCTCCGTCGCACACTCACATTAGCTGAGAAGTTGCGGCTAGCAACAACGAAGAGGCATTTTGAACACTCTGAAATACAGTTTTCAGCCGGGTGTTGCGTAAACATCACTCGCTAAGGCGCGCGCCTGCCAAGTATGCGTGGCACGCGATGGATCAGCTTTGCGCAATGGCGCAAACCCTTCGTAGACCACATGAAATATCGGGGCTGAGACTATGAAACATGAGCCGCGAGCGGCGCGGCACGTGTCCAGAAACGCGAGTCAACAACAAATTTCGCGCAGGCGCGCGTTAGGCGACGGTCCGCTGAAAGCGGCACGACACATCTGCCGCCGGCCTGGCCAGTCGATGCTGCGGCGTGAACGACTGCGGGCATGACGGCGGGAGAGGCAACCTAAGAACTTGCGTTCCCATGTCATATCTCCTCGGATATCCCCTTGCCTCTGGACCCTGATGCTGCACGCAATTCGGGTCTTCCTCACCCTTGTCCTTTCCCTAAATGGGGAGAGGGAGTCCCGCCGAGCCGGTGCAACGCTTGCCCATCGACCTTATTGGAGTGCGTTTGGAACGCTGAAGCTTCGGGCCGGCTCTCCGCGTTGCCACAACTCCCACATGTTAGAGTAAGCGGCCTCGAGATGACGGGTAAAACGCGCAGTGTCGAAGAGCGGGCAGCTATCGCCGTGGCACGCAAGCCTTGCCTTGAGCAAGGCCAGAAGAGCGGGATCGTGCGCAAGCTTCAGCGCCAGTTGCTGATACTCCTCGAGCGAATGCGCGATCAACTCCGGCAGTCCGGCGGCATTGAGCAAGCTTCCCGCCATACGCGCGGCGAACGTCTCGCCGCAGCAAGTGACCAGCGGGAGCCCAGCCCACAGCGCGTCGCTCGCGGTCGTCCCGCCGTTGTAGGGAAACGTATCGAGAAAGAGATCGGCCAGACGGTAGCGCGTGAGATATGCAGAAAATTCGATCCTCGGCGCGAAGATCAGCCGGCCGGATGCGAGCCCTCTGCTCACGGCCTCAGCTCGCAGGTTGCTCTCCACGGCCGGGTTGGACTTCAATAACCAGAGCACGCTGCCTTCCACCTGCTGCAACACCCGCATCCAGATATCGAACATCGTGGGGGTCATCTTGTAATTGTTGCAGAAGGAGCAGAACACGAACCCGCTTTCCGGCAGTCCTGCCTCGGCGCGAGTCGGGACTACGCCTGAAAACGAGCGAGTCGAGCTGTTCACCTGGAAACAATCCGGCAGATAGACCACCTTCTCCTGGTAATGCACATGCTGGCATTCCGGAATGACGAACCGATCGGCAATGATATAGTCGATGTAGCCGGCTCCCATCGTGCCGGGATAACCCAGGTAGTTCACCTGAATGGGTGCAGCGCGGCTGGCAAACACATCGGTTCGACTGGATTTGGTGAGGCCGTTGAGGTCCACCGCGATGTCGATTTCTCGTTGCTGCACAAGCTCGGCAATCTCGCGATCGCTGCATGAACGGGCCTCGATAAAATGCTCGAACGAAGCTTTGATCCTCCGGCGAATGCCGGAATCCTGCTCGGGACCGAACGAGATGGCGGTCAGCTCAAACCGCGACTTGTCGTGCTGCTCGAACAGCCCGGCGGTGAGGTGCGCGATCGGATGCTCGCGAAAATCAGACGAGAGATAGGCGATCCGAATACGGTCGTGGGAATGGACTTCACGTTGCCACAGAGAAGGATAGGAGGGTGGGTGGCAGTCCGCCACGAAGCGCCTGGCGCATGTCAGTTGATCGGCAGGAGACGATGGTAAGGAAAGGAAAGTCGGATGCGCGGGCGCTCCGTTTCTGACTGCCAAGATAAGACGTGAAACTTCAGCCTCCCAGTGGGTCCAATTGCAGGTCATCAGCTTCGCATGGAGGCGGCTGCTCTGCAGGTATTCTGCATCGGGCTTGAGTGTGAACGCGCTGTCGTAGGCCGCGAACGCATTTTCGTATTGGGCCATTTCGCCGAAAACATTGCCACGGCCGATCGATGCCTCAACGAGGTCAGGTTGCAGCGCCAGGGCCTTGTCGTAGGCAGCCAGAGCATCATCGTACCGCTTGAGTTCCGCTAGGACAGTGCCCCGCCCGAGCCAGGCTGCAGGAAGATCGCACCTCAGCGCCAGTGCCCTGCCGTACGCCGCCAGTGCATCGTCGTACCGCTTCAGCGCACACAGGGTGCGTCCGCGATTGACGAGAGCTTCCGCAAAATCGGGCTGCAGCGCGAGCGCGCCGTCAACAGACACCAAGGCCTCGTTGAAGCGCTTGAGCTCATGTAAGGTGGCGCCGCGATTGGAAAGTGCCTCCGCGTAGTTCGGGCGCGTCGCCAGCGCGCGGTCGTAGCTCGCCAGCGCCTCATTGAATCGCTTCTGCTTGGCCAGCACCGCTCCAAGGCTGACCATGGCCTCGGCAAAGGCAGGTTGGATCGTCAATGCTCTGTTGAAATCCGCAATTCCCTCGTCGAGGCGCCCGAGCGCCATCAGGGCATTTCCCCGTGCTACGAGAATCTGCGGATCATCCGGTTGAAGCGCCAGCGCTTTATCCAGATCCGCGAATGCCTCGGCAGGTCGGCGCAAAGTTATGAACAGGTTACCGCGGTTATAGAGTGCATCCGAATAATCGTGCTTGATCTGGAGCGCCGCATCAAAGCTCGCGCGGGCATCGTCGAATCGGCCAAGCGCAGACAACACGCTGCCACGATTGCTGAGGGCCAGGATCGAATTAGGCTCAATTTTCAATGCCTTGGAATAAACCTCCAGCGCGGCGTCGAGGCGCTCTTGCAGTTTGAGAACATTTCCCAGATTGATGAGGACATCGACCGAGCGCGGGCTGAGCTCGAGAGCGTCGCGCAGGAGCTCGTGCGCTTTGGCCAAGTCGCCGCGCTGAGCCTCCAGCATGCCGAGAAGGCGCAGCGCATCGAAGTTGTTCTTATCGGCTGAGAGGATGCGGCTGTAGAGCTGCTCAGCTTCAGCAAAACGGCCGGATTGATGCAGCCCGATGGCTTGGCGGAGCACGGCTTGCACCGTCTTACGATCGATTTGGTCGGGTCTTGTTTGTGGTAACCTCATGCGATTTCCAAAACATCACGTGTGAGGGTGGGCAAGGGCGCCGCTCCACAGCGCTAAACAACATGCCCTCTGACACCGGGGCCGTGC